>Ga0190271_10000580_pt1 | contig 18857 bp, 23 predicted proteins | sample Popmic356T_FD_133747 | JGI IMG/M metagenome (GOLD analysis project Ga0190271, IMG submission 133747) | Populus adjacent soil microbial communities from riparian zone of Weber River, Utah, USA - 356 T | ecosystem: Environmental > Terrestrial > Soil > Riparian zone | place: USA: Utah | collected...
ATACGACGTCCCTCCCCGTCCTTTTTTTCGTTTGTTTGGTGGTGATTTCATGGTTGATCGGACTCGTAAGTTGAGGGCTGTTTCGGCTGGTGAGGCGCCTGAGCCTCCGCGGATTCTGACGTTGAGTGAGGCGATTGAGTCGGGGAGCTATTTGCAGATCCTGTTGGCTCAGCGTCGTGAGATTGTGTCGTCTCTTCCTGATGAGAGGGGGCCGGCGAAGGCTGCGATGCATCGTCAGTTGTCGATTATCTCGAAGGAGATTGAGGCGCTGGTTTCGCGGGATTCGGATGAGGCTGAGGGTGGCGCGAATGTCGAGGACGGGGATTTCGACGCCGCAGCTATCTGAGCCGAAGCTGTCTGAGGTTGCGCGTCATGTGGTGTTCCCGAAGGGGATCGTTTCGACGGTTTGGCCTCGGGTTGTTGCTCAGTGTTCCGCGATGGGCGTTTCGTTTGATCCGTGGCAGCACGGCATTGGGACGCTTGCTCTGGGGAAGCTGAAGAACGGCAAGTACGCGGCTACTGTTGGCGGCGTTATTCTCAGCATCCCGCGTCAGGTCGGAAAAACCTTCCTCGTTGGCATGATGATCATTGCCTTGTGCATCTTGTTCCCGCGTCTCACGGTTCTGTGGACGGCGCATCGCACGCGAACGTCGACGATGACGTTCAAGACAATGCAGGGGATGGTGCGCAAGAAGAAGATCCGCGTTCATCTCGCGCCTGAGCGGAATGATGGCATCCGTTCGACGAATGGTGAGCAGGAGATCCGTTTCAAGAACGGTTCTGTGATCATGTTCGGTGCTCGTGAGGCGGGCTTCGGTCGAGGCTTCGATTCGGTTGATGTTGAAGTGTTCGATGAGGCGCAGATTCTGACGGAGAAGGCGCTTGAGGACATGGTGCCGGCCGCGAATGCGTCGAAGCAGGCTTCGGGCGCCCTGTTGTTCTTCATGGGCACCCCGCCGCGTCCCACGGACCCGGGTGAGGAGTTCACAAACCGCCGCACGAAGGCGCTCGAGTCTAAGTCCAGCAAGGCCGTTTACGTCGAGTTCTCGGCTGATCCTGATGCTGAACCTGATGACCATGAGCAGTGGTCGATGGCCAACCCGTCTTTCCCTCTGCGAACTCCGGTCGAGTCGATGGAGCGCATGCGTGCGCAGCTCACTGACGATGATTCTTTCAAGCGTGAAGCTTTGGGGATCTGGGATGCGGTCGGTTCCACACGCGTCATCGATGAGGTGACGTGGGGGCTTGCTTCCGATCCCGCATCGATGGCGGTTGAGCGACTGACGTTGTCGATTGAGGTCCCTCCGGACCGTAAGACGGCTGCTGTGGGCCTCTCTGGGCGCCGCGCGGATGGGCGTTGGCATGTGGAGCTGTACGAGGAGCGTGGCGGCGTTGATTGGGCCATCCCGTACGTCGTAGAGCGTGCTGCGAAGAATCGTCTCCACGCCGTTGTGGTCGATGAGCTTTCCGGCCTGGTCGAGAAGCGTCGAGATCGGAACTATCTGATTGGGACGGACATCGTTGTGACTTTGGCTGCTTCGGAGGGCCGTGACATGGCGATTGCGTGTGCGAAGTTCTACGACGGGATCCATGACATGTCTGTGAAGCACACGGATCAGCCGCAGGTGAACGTGGCTCTGTCGGTTGCGACGAAGCGTGTTCTTGGTGCTGGTTGGGCTTGGAACCGCAAGGATCCGACGTCGAACATTTCTCCGTTGGTTGCGGAAACTCTTGCCCTGTGGGGCGCTCAAAATGACAACGTGCAACGTCCTCAGAGGCGTTCTGGCTCGAGGACGGCGGTGATGGCGTGACCGAAGAAATCAAGCTTGGTGCTCTGACTGATGACGAGACGGTGACCCTGAACCTGCTTATCAAGCAGTTGGACGCCAAGGCGCCTCGTAACCTCCTTAAGTCCTCTTACTACGACGGTAAGCGTGCGATCAAGCAGGTCGGCACGATCATTCCGCCTCAGTACGCAAAGTTGGGTCTGGCTCTGGGTTGGGCGGCTAAGGGCGTCGATGGCTTGGGGCGTCGTTGCCATCTTGACAGCATGGTGTGGACGTCAGGTGATATCGGCTCGTTGGGTATGGATGAACTCGCGGACTCCAATTTTCTGTATTCGGAGATCGCTACGGGTCAGACCGATTCGCTGCTGCATGGTGTTTCGTACCTGATCACCACTCAGGGCGATTCTTCCGCGGGTGAACCTCGATCGCTTGTGCACGCCAAGGACGGGTTGAACGCTACGGGGTTCTGGAATAACCGTCGCCGTGGTCTTGACAACGTACTGTCGGTGACATCTCGCGAAGAGAACAAGATCACCGGGTTCACCTTGTACCTCGACAATCTAACGATCAGCGCTACCAAGGATTCATCTGGTTGGTCAGTCGATAAGCGGTCGCATGGTTTTGGTGTGCCGGCGGATCCGCTGGTGTACAAGCCGAGGGCGTCCCGCCGCGAGGGTAAGTCGCGTATCACGCGGCCCCTGATGGGTTATCAGGACGCTGCCCTGCGCGCGCTGATTCGTCTTGAAGCGCACATGGACATCTACACGATCCCGAAGCTGATGCTTTTGGGTGCGGATGAGTCGATTTTCAAGAACGCGGACGGTTCGCAGAAGGCTGCTTGGCAGATTGCGCTGGCGCGTTCGTTTGGCATCCCGGATGACGATGACGCGAAGAACTCGCGGGTGGACGTGAAGCAGATCGATGCGACGTCTCCGGATTCGCATCTTGCTGATCTGAATGCCTTGGCGAAACTGTCTGCGCGTGAGACGGATCTTCCGGATGCTGATTTTGCGTTGACGGATATGGCGAATCCGACGTCTGAGGGTTCGTATATCGCGGGTCGCGACAATTTGATTGCCGAGGCTGAGGGTGCTACGGACGATTGGTCGGTTTCGATTCGTCGGACGGTTGCTCGGGCTCTGGCTATCCAGAATGGTGAGTCGTCTGTGCCGGCTGGTTGGGCTGGGATCGATACGAAGTGGCGTTCGCCGTTGTATCTGTCTCGTGCTGCTGCGGCTGATGCGGGTGCGAAGCAGATTGGTGCTGTGCCGTGGCTTGCTGAGACGGAGATTGGTCTTGAGTTGCTGGGTTTGGATGAGCAGCAGATCAAGCGGGCTATGGCTGAGCGTCAGAGGGCTGCTGGGCGCGCTGTGATACAGGCGCTCCGTCCTGCTCAGTCCGTGACGCCTGTTGTTGCGGATGCCGACGCCGTCTGAGTCTCGGAGGGCGTTGCAGCTCGTTACGGGTGAGGCTGTTTCTACTGCTGGGGCTTTGGCTGTGCAGTTGAACGGTTCGCCTGAGTTGCGGCGTGCGGCGCTCCTCGAGACGGTCCCTGATCTGATCGGGTATTACGCGGATGGGTCTGCGGCGTTGGCTGCTGACTTCTATGAGGAGCAGCGAGAGTTAGCCGGCGCTCCTGGTGGGTTCACACCTGAACTGGTGCTGGTCGATCGGACTGTCAAGATCCGTCGCGCTGTTGCTTGGGCGTCTGAGCCTTGGTTTCAGGAACTGGATGTGTCTGTTGAGTCGCGTCTTGCTGAGGTTGTTCAGCTTGAGGTTGCTCGGGGTTATCGGGACACGATCACATCGAATCAACGGCAGGATCCTGAGGCTGTGGGGTGGCGTCGGATCACTTCTGGCACTGGTTGCAAGATGTGCCGGATGTTGGCTGATCGTGGCGCGGTTTATAAGGCCGATACGGCTCGCTTCGCTACGCACCCTGCCTGCAGTTGCACTGCTCAACCGGTTTTCGGTGTGAATGATGCGGGTGTTGAGGCTTCGGCGTTCCAGTACCTCGCGTCTCGGCGTTCCCGCACTCCGGAGCAGCGCGCGTCTCTGCGCGACTACCTGAATTCGTACTACTGATACTTCCGCTTCCTGCGATGGGTTGCGGTTCGCGCGGCGCGATGCCGCTTCATGAAAGGCAAACTCATGTCCGAAACGGTCACTGATCCTGTAGTTGAAACCCCTGACGTTCCTGTGGAGACGGTCACGACGACCGATGATGCTCCTCTTGGTGCGCCGGGGCTTGCTGCCCTGAAGGCTGAGCGCGAAGCTCACGCCGCTGCGGTGGCGAAGCTGAAGGAGTACGAGGATCGCGATAAGACGGAGGCGGAGAAGCTCGCTGAGAGGGCCGCGGCTGCGGAGAAACGCGCTGCTGAGCTCGAGGTGAAGGCGCTCCGTGCTGAGGTCGCTGCGGCTAAGGGGATTCCGGTTGCGCTGCTTTCGGGTGGCACGCAGGAGGAGCTTGAGGCGCATGCGGACGCGCTACTGAATTTTCGGGGTGGACAGGGCGGCAAGGGGCCGCACGCACCCAATGAAGGCACTTCGCCAACCGTAGAGGTTTCTGACGAGAAGAAATTCGTCAAGAGCCTTTTCGGCAACGGCGACTAACACGAAGGAAACCCAATGGCTATTCTTGCCACCTCGGGGCTTACGCTCCCGAAGAACATCGCTGATGGCATGTTCTCGAAGGCTCTGACCGGTTCCGGTATCGCCGCGATCTCGGGCGCTGAGCCGCAGAAGTTCGGTGAGGTCACTCACATGACCCTCACCGGGCGTCCTCGCGCCGAGCTTGTCGGTGAAGGAGCGCAGAAGTCGTCGACCACGACCACGTTCGGCACGAAGATCGTTTCGCCGCACAAGTTCCAGGTCACGCAGCGCTTCAACCAGGAAGTTAAGTGGGCTGACGAGGACTACCAGCTCGGTATCCTCACCACGCTCGCGAACGAGGCCGGTCTTGCGCTGGCTCGCGCCCTTGACCTGGGCGCTTTCCACGGCATCAACCCGCTCGCGGGCACTGTCGCCGCTGGGATCGTCGCTGGCGACCGTATCGCCACCACGACGAACGCGGTTGAGCTCACCACGGCAACGCTGACGACCCCCGACCTGGTTCTCGAGCAGGCCGCCGGTCTGATCATCGCTGACGGGTACATCCCCAACGGTGTGATCTTCGACCCGTCCTACGCCTGGACGATCGCGACCTCGCGGTACGCAGACGGACGCAAGAAGTACCCGGAGCTCGGTTTCGGTTCGGACATCACCTCGTTCGAGGGCCTGCGCGCGTTCTCGACCTCCACGGTTTCCGGCATCCCGGAGGCTTCGGCCAACACGGGCGTCAAGGCGATCCTCGGCGACTGGGACCTGTTCCGCTGGGGCGTGCAGGAGTCCATCCCCGTTGAGGTCATCGAGTTCGGTGACCCTGACGGTCAGGGAGACCTGAAGCGTCAGAACCAGATCGCGCTCCGTGCTGAAGTAGTTTACGGATGGGGCGTTATGGATCTCGACGGGTTCTCAACGGTTGTCGACAAAGTAGCAAATGTCTGATCAGCTCTAAGTTCTGGTGGGTAGATACTGTTGTTATGGTGTCTACCCACCAGGTATCGCGGAAGCGTGAGTTTTGGTATGATCAAGGGATGAAACCACCATGCTCTTTCCCCGAATGCCCCAAGGTGTCGTATGCGCGCGGGCTCTGCAAAGGCCACAACGAGCAGCAGCGCCTGGGGCGAGAGCTGAAGACGTTGCGGGTCGTGGTGCCACGTGGTACTTGGGTGGGCGTCACCGAATGCAGTGAAGAGGGTTGCTCGAAGGCCCCCCGAGCTAAAGGGTTGTGCCCCGGGCATCTCTGGCAGTTGCAAAAGTCGAAGTCCCGCGAGCTGCGCCCGGTCAAGAAGTTCGAGCCTGGCGAGTTCGGGAAGTGGTATCTCGACGCTAACGGGTATGTCACTCGGACCCGCTACCTGGGCAATAGGAAGAGCGAACGCCAGTTTCAGCACCGCTTCGTAATGGAGTCGATGCTGGGGCGCAAGTTGATGCCCCACGAGAATGTGCACCACCGGAATGGCGTCCGCGATGACAATTCCGAAGGCAATCTCGAACTCTGGACCACCAGCCAGCCATCTGGGCAGCGCGTGGTGGACAAGATCGCCTGGGCTAAGGAGTTCCTGGCCTTTTACGAGAACGATTGCGAGAACAGCGATGAGCAGGTTCCGAAACGTTGATACGAACGTCGTCGTGAGTGTTGCCGACGACAAAGACAACAGGTTTGGTGAGGGCTGGGTTTCAGCGGATTCCCAGCCCTCAGTGCGTGAAGATCCACCTCCTGCCAGGCGGTCTCCTGGCCGTCCGAAGAAGTCCTGAGTGAGAGGGGGCGGTCATGCCTGTGACTGTTGAGATGGTTGCGGTTGCGCTTGGGATGGCCGCCCCCGAACCGGATTCGATTACTGCGCGTCAGTGGGCGATGTGGATTGATGACGCTGAGATGCTGATCGAGACTCGTCGTGTCCTGTTGGGTGCGGAGACGATCGATCAGGCGAAGCTGGATTATGTGGTGCGTGAGGCTGTTGTCTCGCATGTTCGGAAGCCGGACGACGCCACGCAGGTGACGATCTCCGTTGATGATGCGTCGACCTCGCGGACGTACCAGTCGGGCAAGGGTCGCGTGACGATCCTCGATGAGTGGTGGGCGCTGCTGGGGCTCGTCGAGCCTAACGGCGGCGCGTTCTCGGTGGACATGTTCGGCGCCTCGAGCGTGCATCTGCCGTGGTGTGCGTTCTACTTCGGTGCGACGTATTGCTCGTGCGGTGTGGATATCGCTGGTGTGCCGATTTTTGAGGGCGGCGATTACCTGTGAGCCTGGGTGCGGATGTTGCTGCGGCGCTTCCGTTCTTCCGGGAGCAGGCTATCTCGCGTATGTCGGAGTCGTTCCGCATTTTCGAGGTGACGGGTAGGACTGCGGATCCTGAGAATGATCTTCGCGAGGTTGACGTCGAGACTGACCGGTACGTGGGTATCGGTCGTCTGGTGTTCCGTTCGTCTGTGGTTTCTGACGTGTCGGTGGCGTCGCAGTTGGTGGCTTCTCAGGGTGCGCGGATCGATTTGCCGGCTGGTACGTCTGGCATCCGCCGCGACATGGTTGCGGTTGTGACTGATTCGACCGCGGACGTGACTCTCATCGGTCGCCGGTTCCGTGTTGAGGGTATGCCGTCTGCTGGTCAGACGACGGCCGCGAGGTATCAGGTGGTGGAAGTCACGTGAGCGCGAGTTTTGATTTCAGTGAGTTGACTCGTTTGGCTGTTGATCTTGGTGATGCGCCGGCTGAGGTTTCGACGAATGTTCGTAAGGCTGTGCAGGTTACGTCGCACAAGATCAAGGATCAGTGGCGTAAGGAAGCGAAGCGTTCTGGTCTTGCTGGGTATGCGTCTTCGATTACGTATGACACGAAGGAGACTCGTGGTGGCGTGGAGGGCGAAATTGGCCCGGAGCTGTCGCGTAATCAGGGTTCGTTCGGTTTCGTGGAGGAGGGCGGCGAGAAGGTGCAGTCGTCTCCGCAGCACGCCGCGAGGAACGCAGTCCGGTCTCAGCAGGATGATTTCGTGAAGGGCATCGAGAAGGCGGCGAGGGACATTCTGTGATTGCTACTCATGCTGCGGCTTTAAAGGCTCGTCTTGAGTCGGATGCGCGTCTCGAGGTTCACAACAGTGCACGCCTGGATAAGGAAGGCCGGCCGATCCATGACACGTATCTGATCCAGTGGCCTGGTGGTTTGGATCGTCTGGATGATGAGCGGTTGGCGAAGGCTCAGGCTGCTGATTCGGATGCTGAGTTCATTGTCGATTTTCGGCAGGTGGCGACGTCGGCCGAGTTGTGTGCCACGAATGTCGATGTGGCGCTTGGGTTGCTGTCTGGTCATCGTTTGCAGGTTGAGGGGCGTCGTTGCGATCCGATGCGTGTCGATGAGATCGGGCGTGTCGAGTGGGATACGTCGGTTCCGCCGCCTCTGTTCTTCTGCGATTTCGCAGTGATTCTGAAGTCCCGGCGAGGGTGAACAAACCTTTCGCCCCTATCCCTTTGTATGGCCCTCCTTGTGTGGGCCTTTCGTGTTTAAGGAGGCCGTGATGGCTGATGTTGTGCGTCTGCGTAACAAGCAGGGTGACGAGGTTCAGGTGAGCCGTAAGTGGCGTGACCGGTGGCCGAAGGATTTCTCGGGTTACGACGAAGTGACCAGTGAGAGCAAGACCGCATCCGCGGAAAACAAGAAGACCGGTGGATCGACAGAGAAGGAAGCTGAAAATGGCGCTTGAACTCGCTGAGCAGTCAGTTGCCGCGGATGGGTCGCTTCGGGTGGCTTTCGTGCCGTCTGGCAATGCCCTGTCCGTTGCTGTACTCGATGGTGATGAGACGAAGGCTCTCACTTACTCGTTTACCCCGTCTGGTTTCAACCGGACGACGACGGAGAACACGATTGAGGATCCGCGGCTGACGCTGCGGCAGTCCTTTACCCGCCCTGGTACTACGTCTGAGGCTCTTGAGGTTCAGTACGTGTTCGGTGGCGATGATGAGGTTGCTCGTATCGCGCTTGCTGAGGGGACGACGGGCACGCTTGTGGTCCGTTACGCGGTCGCGAATGAGGACGAGTGGGCTGCGGGTGACGTGGTCGATCTCATCCCGATTCAGGCTGGTCGTCAGCGTAAGGACCCGCCCACCGCGAACAGCGTGTGGACGATCACGCAGGGCATGTATGTCACGGGGACGGTCCAGGAGGACGTTGTTCTCGTCGCGTAGTTAGGTTCCTGTCGGCCGGTTCTCCACCGGGCCGGCCGACAGGTCATTCTTTCCGGTGGATACGGTGGAGGTATTGATGTCTTCGTTCGCGGAGAAGTTGGCGGCGGCGCGCGCTCAGCGCCCGTCTAAGGATGTTCAGGTTGTTCTTGATGGCGAGATCACTGCGGAGCGCGACAAGCTGCTAGAGCGGCTTGAGGCGGTCCGTGAGGCTGGTTCTAGCCCTGATGCGCGGCTTGGTAAGAAGACTGAGCAGGCCGAGCTGGTGGAGCGGATTGAGTCTTTGACGGAGGCTGCTCGCGATTCGATTGTGACGCTTCGTTTTACGCGCCTTCCTGGGTCTGAGTGGGCTGAGCTTTCGTCGCATTATCCGGTGCGCACGGATGCGAACGGCAAGCCGTCTGTTCCTCTGGATTTGCAGTACGGGTACAACTTCGATGCCGTGTGCGAGGAAGCTGCGCGGCGTTCTGGTGTACGCATTGAGGATGACGTTGTTGTTGAGATGGTCGTCGAGACGCCGACGAAGAAGAAGCCGAACCCGCTGAATGAGTGGGATGAGCTGTTCGACGCTATTTCCGGTTCGGATATGGCGCGGATCCGTGACGCGATTTACTCGCTGAATGAGTACGAGCCGGCGTTGCGTGTTCAGGCACTGGTAAAAGGATTCGGAGCAGCGGCAGGCTCCAGCAGGAACTAGCTCTCGCGGCGCGGTTGGGTGTCGCACCGTCTCGTTTGTCGGGGCGGGAACCGCGCGAGTTCGTGAGCACTGAAATTGTTGATGGCCGTGAGGTGTCGGTGGTGGCGCGGGAGTCGGAGTTCACGTCGGAGGACGTGGATCTGCTGTTGGCGTACGACCGGCATAGGAGCGAGCTCGGCTCTCACGGGTTTCCCATGTCGGAGGCCACGTCATCTCTCGCGGATCCGAACAACCCCGAGGGTGAGTACAAGTACGTTGGCGCTTCCGCGCCGATCGTGGATTACGTCAAGAAGGCGTCACATGATGCGGAAGAGGCGTACCGGAAAGCGTACGAGGGCGTCGACATGTCGGCGCTGATCTTCCCGGTTCACCGGGAGGACCGTTAGCGGAGCCGCTTGGCGAGCCCGAGTATGACGCCGACGAGCAGGATGACTGCTCCGAGTATCGCTGCAGCGCTGGCGAATTGAAGTACCTGAATTGAGTTCATCAGCATGGCGCCGCCGAAGGTGATGAGCGCGAAGAGAAGCACGGCCGCTCCGGTGATCGCGACCCAAGCCCACGCGGGCCGGGTCCGCTGGTTCACCTGATTTGTCATGCGCTGACTATACAACCAAACACGATCTGACGGGAGTTTCCTATGGCGGATCGGGTGGTAAAGGTCTCCCTTGTTGCTCAGGTCAACAATTACGTGTCGAACATGCAGCAGGCGCAGAAGGCTACGTCTAAGACTGCTCAGGCGACTGAGGATGCGTCGGCTGCGTTCGAGCGGCAGAACCAGGCCATGACTGAGGTTGGTACTGGCCTGCTCGCTATTGGCGCGGTGGCTGCTGTTGGTATTGGCATCGCGGTGAAGAAGTTCGCCGAGTTCGACCAGGCAATGTCGTTTGTGCAGGCGGCGACGCATGAGTCTGAAGCGAACATGGGTCTGCTGCGTGATGCGGCTCTCGAGGCCGGCGCTTCTACCGTGTTCTCTGCTACTGAGGCCGCGAACGCGATCGAGGAACTGGCGAAGGCTGGTGTGTCGACTGCCGACATTCTCGGTGGTGCTCTTGCGGGTTCTATGGACCTCGCTGCGGCTGGCGGTCTGGGTGTCGCGCGTGCCGCGGAAATTTCCGCTACCGCTTTGCAGCAGTTCAAGCTGGACGGCGATCAGGCGTCCCACGTTGCGGACGTTCTCGCTGCGGGCGCCGGCAAGGCGATGGGTTCCGTAGACGACCTCGCGAATGGTCTGAAGTTCGTCGGCCCTGTTGCTGCGTCGATGGGTGTTTCTCTTGAAGAGACCACCGGTGTTCTGGCGCTGTTCGCGCAGCAGGGCATCATCGGCGAGCAGGCTGGTACTGGTCTTCGCGGCGTGTTGGCGTCTCTCACGGCCCCGTCAGCTCTGGCTCGTAAGGAGATCGAGAAGCTCGGTCTTACCCTGTACGACTCTGAGGGAAACTTCCTCGGTCTTCAGAATGCTGCTGGGGAACTTTCGAACGCGTACACGTTGATGGACGAGGAGTCCCGTAACGCGTCGATGGGTATCATCTTCGGTCGCGAAACGATCACGTCTGCGACTGCCCTGTACCAGGCGGGTGCTGCTGGTGTTGATGAGTGGACGAAGTCTGTTGATGACTCGGGTTATGCGGCTGAGACTGCCGCTCTGCGTCTGGGTAACCTCGCGGGCGACTGGGAGGCTTTGACGGGCGCGATCGACACTGCTCTCATCTCTCTGGGTGCGGGCGCTGACGGGCCGCTCAGGGCTCTTGTGCAGGGTCTTACGGGCCTTGTGGACGTGTTCAATGAGGCGCCGGCCCCAATCCAGCAGACTGCTCTTGTGGTTGCGGCTGTGGGGGCGGCTGCGGCGTTGACTGGTGGGGCTTTCTTGGTGGCAGTGCCGAAGGTGGCGCAGTTCCAGGTTGCTCTTGCGACGCTGTCGACGTCATCTCTCCCGTCTGTGGCTGCGGCTGCTACGGGTGCACAGGTGGCTGTCGGGCGTATGACGGCGTCGATGTCTGCTGCGGGGAAGTTCATGACGGGCCCGTGGGGTATTGCGCTTGCGGCTGCTGCTGTGGGTGTGACGTTCTTGACGCAGTGGTTGGAGTCGTTGCAGGCGACGTCGGAGGAGATGCAGGATTCTCTTTCTGGCGCGCGTGATGCTGTCGAGATTTTGGAGACGGCAACGCAGGGTCTTGACGTGAAGTGGTGGCGTGATGCCTCCGCCGCGGTCATGGACCTGGACGCTGTTCTTGACAAGTCCGCCGCCAAGACGGACAACTACTTTGCGGTGGTTGGCGATTTCGACTTCGGTTCCTCGATCGATGCCCTTGGGAAGATCGGCAAGGAGTTGGGGACGCTCGCGGAGTCGGATCTTCCGTCTGCGCAGGAGGCGTTCTCACTGCTCGCGGATCAGACGGACGGCAGTGACGAGAAGCTGAACGAGCTGCTGAACACGATGCCTGAGTACAAAGCTGCGGTGCTCGAGCAGGCTGATGCGCTTGGTCTCGCTGAGAACAAGTTCGCTCTGCTCGGGATCGCGACGGGCGATATTGCCGGTCAGACTGAGGTTGCAGCTCAAGGTCTTGCGGAGCTCGAGGGCGCCGCGTACGACGCTGGCGGCACGGTTGACGAGCTTTCGGAAACGATCCGGAACTTCGGTACCGCTCAGTTCGATGTGAACTCTGCGACGCGTGCTGTTGAGGCGGCGTTGGATGACTTCACGGAGTCAGTCAACACGAACGGGGCGACTCTGGATGTGACGACGGAGAAGGGGCGCGCCAATCAGGCTGCCCTGGATGACATGGCGTCGTCGTATCTGGATCTGGCTGCTTCGACGGTGGAGCAGACGGGTAAGGCGTCTGACGCTATCCCTGTGATTCAGCGTGGCCGTGATGCTGTTGTCGCTGCTGGTCAGGCTGCGGGTAAGTCGAAGAAGGAAGCTGAGGCGTATGCGGATTCGTTGGGCCTGATCCCTTCGGACGTGAACACGGCTGTGAAGGTCACGGGCGCCGAGGCCGCTAAGACGAAGGTGGACAACCTTGCGTCGTCGTTGCGTTCGGCTTACAACGCTGCTCTGTCGCTTGGGCGGACGAACATCGCTCCTAAGGGTTCGTCTACGAACGTGCCGGTTGCTGGTGCGAACGGGATGATGCAGGCGTACGCGAATGGTGGTTTCCCCACTGGTGTGTACGCGGGCGGTCGTCCGATGTACAAGTTTGCTGAGCCTGAGACCCGGTGGGAGGCGTTTATTTCTGGCCGTCCTGGTCAGGAGGAACGCAACATCGGGATCGCCTTGGACGCTTTGGGGCGTCTGGGTTACAACGGCTTCGCTGATGGGGGTGCCGTGCGGTACGCGTCTTCGGGCTCTGGCTCCGGCGGCGCGTCGGTGAACGTGTCCCCGTCTGTGTCTCTTGCGGGTGCCCGGTTTGTGGTGGATTTGGATGGTCGTCAGGTGACTGCGGTTATTCGGGAGCAGGTTGTTGCGGCGAATCGTGCTGAGCGTCGGGTCATTGATGGTGGTGTGAGGGGTGTCGGATGACTTTGACGGTGGAGGCTTTCCCGGGTTCTGATGTTGATGCTCCGTTTGTGGATGTGTTGGTGTCTGGTTTTCCGGTGGGTACTGATTCGTTTACGGTGCGGCGGGCGTCGGGGGGGCGTTCGTTTCCTGTGCGTGGTTTGGCTCAGGGGCGTGCTGCTGGTGCGGCGTCTGTGCGTGATTATGAGGCTGGTATTGGGGTGCTGTCGTCTTATCGGACGGAGTTCTTTGATGTTGAGGGTTTGTCGTTGGGGTTTGATTCGCCTGTTGAGGTGATGTTGCCGGCGGTGTCGGATGTGTGGGGCGATTCGGTGGCGTGGTTCCATGATCCGTTGGATCCGTCGACGTCGGTTCGTGTGTCGTTGTCGGGTGGTGCGGGGCATCCGATTTCGCGGCCGATTGGTGGGGATGTTGTTTATCCGCAGGGTCGTTCGTTGGGTGTTGTGTTTCCGGGTACGCGTCAGGGTGTGCGGCGGTTGACGTTGGATTGTGTGACTGAGTCTGATGTTGATGGTGCACGGTTTGATGCGTTGTTCGGTGGCTATGACTCGGATGCGTTGGGGATTGTGTGTGTGCGTGCAAGGCCGCGCACGAGGTTCCCGTCGCCGCTGTTCGCGTTCATTGGGGAACCGGTGTCGCAGGCACGGGATTACGATTCGTGGGCTCTAAATTGGGCGCTCGAGGGTGACGAGGTTTCACCGCCCGTCCCGGCGATCGTCGTTCCTCTGCTCACCTACCAGGACCACACGGACTTCTATGCGACGTATCAGGAGTTCACGGATGCGTACCCGGATTACATCACGGGGACGCGTGACTACACGGTGAAGGAGTCTTAGATGATTCCGGTGTCTGAGGGTCTCGAGAAGGTGTTGTCGGGTGGTTCGTTCAAGTCTGGTTATGTTGCGGATTTGATTGTTGATGGTGATGTGGTGTTGGAGGATGTGCCTCTTTCTGCTGCGGAGTTGTCGTCGAATGCGGACGCGAAGATTGTGACTCAGGGGTCTGTGACGGTGACGTATACGGATGATCTTGGGGTGTCGATTGTTCCTGAGGATGTGTCGTCGTGGTTGTCGCCGTTTGCGTCGTTCATGGATGTGTCGTACAGGGCGGCGTTGGGGGATTCGTTTTCTGAGAAGGTGTTGCGGGGCCGGTTGAAGATTACGGGTGCTGCGGATCCTGTTGATCGGTCGGTGCGTCGTGAGGGGCGCGTGTTGACGGTTGGTTCGCAGGTGACGGTGTCTTTGAAGGATTTGTTTCATGTGACGGATCGTGAACGGTTCATTGCACCGTCTCCGCCGGCTTCGTTGATGTCTGTGAAGGCCGAGCTCGCGCGTCTGACGGGTTTGCCGATTGTGTCGGAGGTTGCGGATGCGCAGATTCCTCGTTCGGTGACGTATGAGGAGAACCGGTTGGATGCTGTGTTGGATTTGGCGTCCGTGTTGGGTGCTTTTGCGTATGTGAATGCTGCGGGTGCTTTGGCGTTGGTGCCGAAGGATTGGTCTGCACCGGTTGCGGTGTTGCGTGTGGGTGGTGAGGGCAGCATTGTTCGTGTTGATGCGGATGAGTTGTCTGATGATGGTGTGTTCAATCAGGTTGTTGTGCGGTCGCATGATGATTCGCAGGAGACGATTCTGTGGACTGAGCAGTTGGAGGATGGGCCGTTGCGGTATGGGGGTCCGTTTGGTCGGGTGCCGTTTTTTGCGTCGTCGCAGTATGTGACGACGGCTGCTCAGGCTCGTGCGTATGCGTTGTCGTTGTTGCCTCAGGTCTCTAGCCTCCCGGCGGTGACGTATTCGATTCAGTGTTTGCCGGATCCTCGGTTGGAAGTATGGGACGTGATCACTGTGGTGACGGATAAGCGCACCTTTGATGCCCGCATTTCGAAGATGACGTTGCCTGGGTCGGGTCCGATGACGTTGACGGTTCAGGTGAAGCCGTGACGGCGGCTGATGCTGTCGCGGCGGGGTTCGCGAAGGTACCTAATGTTCGTGTTTTGACGGGCCGGTATGGGTCGACGGATGCGGATGGGACGGTGCTTGTTGATTTCGGGCAGGGTCTCGTCGCCGTGTATTCGATTGGTCTCTACAATCCGATGCCGGGCGAGTTTGTGTGGTGCCTAGTCGTGGATGCAACAACTCTGATGATGGGTCCGGTGAAGTCCCGGCCGACGTTCGGCAAAGTGGTGGCCACGGGGACACCGAACCTGTCTGTGCAGTTGGCGGACGGTTCGACCGTTCCTTTGCCGGCGTTGTCGTCGTACACGGATCCTGCAGTGAATGATGAGGTGACGATCTTCTCAGGCATTGTGTTGGGCGATCAGGCTTCTACACCGCAGTCGACGTATGTGCCGCCGGACAAGGTGGATGCGGGTGGGTCTGCTGCACGTCAGAAGACGTTGGTGTTTCGGGCGGTGAGCTCGGGTACGCAGAACGGTTCCGGCGACACCGGGACCGGCAACTTCTGGTCGGACGATGTGTGGTGTGGGGCTTCGACGATTGGTTCCTGGTTCTACGGGAAGCAGATCGCGGACAGCATCCCCGACAACGCGGTCATTGATCAGGTGCAGTTGTACGTGAAGGAAACAGTGAATTCGTTTCCGGGTTCGTTGGCGACGATTGGTACGCACACGTCACAGTCGAAGTCGGGTTCGGTAACGGTTTCGGGTTCCGCGACGATCGCGCGCGGTACAGGGTGGCGTGACCTGCCTTTGTCGTATGGGGACCTGTTGAAGACGGGCGCCGCGTACGGGGTGGGTACTCGTCATGGTGGGAAGCATGTGTTCGCGGGGCGTCGGTCGACGGCGCAGTCGGGGCAGTTGCGGATCACGTTCACGGTGTGACATTCGGTTTTTGGGGCCTGTTCGGGCCATAACTCAACATTCATCTTTTGGGAGCCTCACTTCGGTGGGGCTTTCGTCGTTTAAAGGGAGCGCTCATGGCTCGGACAGGCACGAACTCGAGGATCACGGCGCTCGGTCAGTATCCGCAGACGTCGGCACCAACGTTTGGTACGGACCTCACTGAGGTTGTTGATGATGTTGCGGAGCTGATTGGTGAGGAAGCGGCGACGGTTACGGCGCTTCCGACGACGTCTCTGTTTGTGGGGCGGACGGTGTGGGTGGTGGCCGTGAATGGTTTCTACGTGTGCCGTTCGCTGTCTCCGACGGTGTGGGTGCCGGCGTCGTCTCAGTTCGCTGCGGTGAACATTGGCGACACGACCACGTCGGGGAACACGCGTACGGCGGCGACGACGGACGGTGCGGAGTCCACGGATTCGTCAACGGTGTCGGTGGGTACGAACGCGTTTGTTGTGGCGCGGTCGGGGATGTACAAGATGGAAGTTTCCGTGAACTGGCAGACGAGTTCGTTGGGGCGTCGTCAGTTGGAGTTCCAACGGAATGCGGCGTCGTTCACGGTTCCGTTGGGTGATCAGCGTCCGGCTTCTGAGCAGTCTTTGACGACCATTTCGGGTAAGCGGCGTCTGACTGCGGGTGATGAGATCCGGTTGCGTGTGACGCAGACGTCTGGTGATGCGTTGACGTATTCGGGTCAGATGTCTGTCGAGTGGGTGCATGTCTGATGGCTTTCGTGTCTATCGGTCGTGGGTTCCGGCTCGAGACGACTGCAGCACGTCAGTTCGAGTTGTGGAACTGGGCTCACTTCCAACGGTTCGGGTTTGATTTCGACCTGAACTGGGCGACCCGGGATTCGGCCGATCAGGTGCGCATGTTGGTGAAGTACTACCGGCGGGTGTCGTACCGGACGGGCCTGTATTGGGATGGCGCGTATTGGTCGAAGAAGCCGGGTTCGACGGTCACTGTTGCGAAGCCTGGCACGTCCCCGCATGAGCGCGGCGTGGCCGTGGATATTGCGTGGAAGTCCGCTGCGGAACGCGAGTGGGCTCACGACACGGCATCGGTTTACGGGTTTGCGTTCAACGTGGCCCGCGAGAACTGGCATGCCGCCCTCGTGGGTCGTGCGCGGATCACGTCGGGGAAGCGTCGCCCGCTCGGTCTCGGAAGCAGTAACGCACCCTCGCAGGGCAGCGCGCCCGTCTCCGCTACCCCTGCACCCGCAACCCCTTCTACCCCTGCACCGCCGACTCCTGTGGAGGACATCATGCTGAAACCATTCCCGCACCTCATCGTCACAGACCGGCCGGTTAACAACACGCCTGCCGGTGCCGTGTACGTCGTGACCCGCGACTCTGTTGATCATGTGACGGCTGGGCAATTGAACATGCTGACGGGCCGGTTCGAGCTCGACAAGCGTGCGACGACTGACGGTGGCGACATTGTGAAGCTGACCGGTGATGACATCACGGCGTATGCGGCCCTGTTCGACATTGACAGATTCGAGTTCCGCGCCGGCAACCATTGGTCCCGCGGTTCTGCTAGCTGAACCGAAACGACAAACGATCGGGGGCCGCATGAGCCGGCTACGGAAACTGTTCAACCAAACCGTGTGGGCTCCGGGCGGTGTCCCCGATGACCTGTGGGAAGTGCGCGGGCTGTTCCGGTGGGTCCTCCCAATGACTGACGTGTTCTTCCTCTGGTTCGGTGTCTGGGGTATCACGGCGGGAATCGGAAGCGTAGAGGCCGTGACGTCGTCTGGGTGGCAGGTGTGGTGGTCACTGATCCTGTCCCTGGCGTCCCTAGGCGCCCTTGTGGGGGTCGCTTTCCCGAAGCTGAGGCGCGTGGAGCTTTACTCGAAACTCGTCCTTGTGGGGACCGTTTCGGTGTACATCCTCGTGCTCGGCGGTCGCAGCTTCGTAGACCCGATGGTCGCTGGTACGGCGGGTGCTGTGTGCATTTTCGTGCTCCTCCCCATTTGGCGGATCTTCCACATCTCCGGGCGGGCGTGGAAGAAGCGGATCGCGCGGAGGCGGGCACATGGAATTTGAACAGGTACTAAGTGTTGCCGCGCTCCTGGTGTCGTTGACGTTGGGGGCGTTTGTTCTCCTCCGCGACTGGTGGTCTAAGCGCCACGGTGATCGTCGTGTAGACGTCGAGGAGCGGGCGCTCGAGGTTGACGTTGACGACCGGATCGCGCAGCGCCGGCTAGGTGAGATTGAACGTCTCGATGAGTTGGTGACGGGCCTCCGATCGGAGCTCGACGAAATGAAGAAATCGGTCGGTGAGCTTGAGGCTCGCGACCGTAAAAAGCAGAAGACGATCAACACGCAGGCCAACGAGATCGAGAAGACGAATCGTCTCCTCTCGGATCTGCGTACCGCGTTCACACAGTTTGTGGGGCGTGTTGAGAAGGCGTGGGACGACGGGCATCCGAGGCCGTCTCTTACTGCCGAGGAGCGTGCGCTTCTCGAGGACACCATCCCCCGGAACCGACTATTCAAGGAGTCAGCATGACGAACACCACCACTACACCCAACGTTGTTGTCGAGAACCCGATCGTCCGCAAGGTCGTCGGTAACACTCTCGCCGGACTCACTGTTGTGCTTGCGATCGCCGTCCTCGTGGATGGCGCGATTGCAGAGATCAGCTACGGCAACATCACCGGTCCTGCTGGCGTGATCATCACGGGCCTGTTCGGAATCTTCCAGCTCGGCGTAACCTCACCGAACGTGCCTACGCGCTGACCAAATAGTTCCGCCCGTGGAACATTTTTGGTACACCGCCACCATGTAACACTTCCGTTCCACCCGCTACTGGTGGAACACGAACGTAACCACCTGCATGACCCCGCCTAGTCGGGGTCTTTCGTCGTTTAAAGAGGAGACGCCGTGGCTGATCTGAACACTGTCGGGTTCCGTGTAGACGCGCACGTTGTCTCCGGGCTCGCGGATTCCAACGATCCGGGCGAGTTCCCGGATGGGTTGCCGGCGTTGGGGCGGGTGACGTTCGCGCCAACACTGACAGGCCCAACGACTTTTCTGCCATCGCAGACGATCCTCCCTGTGTCGAAGATCGTGTGCGAGCTCGACACGGACGGGAACCTACGCCCACCGGAGAACGGCCAAACACTGCCGATCGATGTGAACGGCAACCTGATCCTCATCAGCCCCCAGTCGGGAGACCTGCTGGATCAGGGCTGGTTCTGGGAAGCGAAGTTCGTACCCA
>Ga0190271_10000581_pt1 | contig 18851 bp, 17 predicted proteins | sample Popmic356T_FD_133747 | JGI IMG/M metagenome (GOLD analysis project Ga0190271, IMG submission 133747) | Populus adjacent soil microbial communities from riparian zone of Weber River, Utah, USA - 356 T | ecosystem: Environmental > Terrestrial > Soil > Riparian zone | place: USA: Utah | collected...
ATGAACGACGAGGAGACGGTCGCGCTGATCGCCGGCGGCCACTCGTTCGGCAAGACCCACGGCGCGGGCGACGCCGACCTGGTCGGCCCCGAGCCCGAGGGCTGCCCGATCGACCACCAGGGTCTCGGCTGGAAGAGCAGCTACGGCACCGGCAAGGGCCCCGACGCGATCACCAGCGGTCTCGAGGTGACGTGGACCAGCACGCCGACCGAGTGGGGCAACGGCTTCTTCGAGAACCTCTTCGGCCACGAGTGGGAGCTCACCGAGAGCCCCGCCGGCGCGAAGCAGTGGGTCGCCAAGGACGCCGAGGAGACCATCCCGGACGCCTTCGACGACGAGAAGTTGCGTCGTCCGACCATGCTCACCACCGACCTGTCGCTGCGCATGGACCCGGAGTACGAGAAGATCGCGCGCCGGTTCCACGAGAACCCGGACGAGTTCGCGCTCGCGTTCGCCAAGGCCTGGTACAAGCTTCTGCACCGCGACATGGGTCCGGTCTCCCGCTACCTCGGGCCGTGGGTGCCCGAGCCGCAGCTGTGGCAGGACCCGGTTCCCGCGGTCGATCACGAGCTGGTGAGCGACGAGGACGTCGCCTCGCTCAAGTCGAAGGTCCTCGGCTCCGGCCTCAGCGTGCAGCAGCTCGTGCTCACCGCCTGGGGCGCGGCCGCGAGCTTCCGCGGCACCGACAAGCGGGGCGGCGCCAACGGAGCACGGATCCGCCTCGAGCCGCAGCGCGGCTGGGAGGTCAATGCTGGTGTCGAGGACGTGCTGGGCATTCTGGAGCGCATCCAGCAGGAGTTCAACGACTCCCAGTCGGGCGGGAAGCGGATCTCGCTGGCGGACCTGATCGTCCTCGCCGGCGGTGCCGCGGTCGAGAAGGCAGCACAGGATGGCGGTCACGACGTCACCGTCCCGTTCACGCCGGGACGCACCGACGCCTCGCAGGAGCAGACCGACACCGAGTCGTTCTCCCTCCTGGAGCCGCGAGCCGACGGTTTCCGCAACTACCTCCGAGGCGGCGAGAAGCTCGCGCCGGAGACCTTGCTGGTGGACCGCGCCTACATGCTGGAGCTGTCGGCCCCAGAGATGACCGTGCTCGTGGGTGGCCTGCGAGGGCTCGGCGCCAACGTGGGAGGTACGTCGCACGGCGTCCTGACCGACCGCGCTGGGGCGCTCACCAACGACTTCTTCGTGAACCTGCTCGCGCCCGGCACCGAGTGGAAGGCGTCGGAGTCGACGGAGAACGTCTACGAGATCCGTGACCTCGGCAGCGGGGAGCTCCGCTGGACCGCCACTGCCGTCGACCTCGTCTTCGGTTCCAACTCCCAGCTGCGTGCGATCGCCGAGGTCTACGCGGCCGACGATGCGCACGAGAGGTTCGTCCGCGACTTCGTGCGGGCGTGGGACAAGGTGATGAACCTCGATCGGTTCGACCTGGCCTGACCTGTGCGCCCGCAGCGCGGGCAGCGGTCCAGTTCGGCCCTCCGGCAAGGCCGACCCGCAGGACCTCGACGACGCCGCGGCCACGGCAGCGCACTACCTGTGCGCGAGCGGCACCGACCTCACCAGCGGAGCCGGTTGGCAGACCGCGATCCTTTCCTACAACCACGCCCAGGAGTACGTCGACGCCGTCCGCGGCGCGGCCCTTGCCTACGTCGAGCGGGCGGCGGGCTAGACCCGCCGGCCAACCGGTATCAGCACCTGTTGCTCGCCCTCTTCCTGAGGAGCACATCCCGATGCCGCCCCCTGCGAAGGAAGACCCACCATGCGATCGACACTCACGCGCACCCTGATGTCCGCCGCCGCGCTCACGCTTCCGGCGGTCGCGCTGGCAGCGATGGGACCGGCACATGCCGCGCCCGCCAACCCCACCGTCCTGCTGCCCAACATCACGGTCACGGAGGGCGACTCCGGGCAGGCCGCGTTCATCGTCAACGTCGGGCTGTCCGCGCCCAACCCGTTGAGCCACGCCGTCACCGTCGACGCGGTCGACTTCAGTGCCGTTCCGGTGCCGGGCGGGGGCGGCAGCACCTACGGCACGGCGACGGCGGGAAGTGACTACGTGGCCTTCGGCACCCGCACGTTGACGTTCCAGCCCGGCCAGCAGGTCGCCCGGCTCAAGATCGTCCTCAAGGGCGACCGCGCGGTCGAGGGCAACGAGGAGATCGACGTCCGGTTCGACAACACCGAGCTCACCGTGGGGGACAACGACATCGACCTGGTGATCGGGAACGACGACACCGGCAAGGACACCAAGAAGCCGCTGCTGCTCCTGCCCAACCAGACCATGCCGGAGCCGGACGCCGGCTGCTTCGCCTACCAGGTCTCGACCATGCTCGACCGCCCCGCCACGACGGCCTCGACGGTCAACGCCGTCGACTTCACCACCGTGCCGCTCCCGGCGCCGCTCGTCGGGACCTACGGGACGGCGACACCGGGCAGCGACTACACGGCGTTCGGCGTCCGCACCCTGACCTTCGCCAGGGGAGCCCGCGTGGCCAACCTGCCGGTCACCATCTGCGGCGACACCGCACCCGAGGGCAGCGAGGAGATCGACGTCCGGTTCGACAACACGACGCTGGCCGTCGCGGACAACGACATCGACCTGATCCTGTCCGACAACGACTGACCGGCCGCGAGTCACCCCCGCTCGGGCGGGGCCGGGCTGGCAGGATGCCGTCCGTGACGATCATTGCGGCGGCGGACGGCTCGGCACTCGGCAACCCCGGTCCCGCGGGGTGGGCGTGGTACGTCGACGACACGTGCTGGGCCGCCGGCGGCTGGGCCCACGGCACGAACAACAAGGGCGAGCTGACGGCGGTGCTCGACCTGCTCCAGCAGACGGCGCACCTCGACGACGACCTCCTCGTCTACTGCGACAGCACCTACGTCATCAACTCGGTGACCAAGTGGATGCACGGCTGGAAGCGTCGCGGCTGGAAGAAGGGTGACGGGCAGCCCGTCCTCAACGTCGAGATCATGCAGGCACTGGACCGGGCGATGGCTGGTCGCCGCGTCGAGTTCGCCTGGGTGAAGGGCCACTCCGGCCACCCGCTCAACGAGGCCGCGGACGTCCTGGCCAACGGCGCGGCCTCATCGTGGAAGGAGGGCGTCGCTCCGGAGCCGGGGCCCGGCTTCGAGGGAGCGGTGACCTGCCACCCCGAGCCACAACCTCGTCCGGTTTACGACGACGCCGACCTTTTCAGCAGCCTGTGACCTGAGCGGGCGCCGCCGCTACGCGACCTCCGCGTCCATGGCGGCAACGAAGTCGCGCTTGACCTGGCGCCAGGCCTCGTCGGTCATCTCCCGCCGCCAGTACGGCGAGCAGGACATGTCCGCCCGGGTCAGGCCGCGGTCGACGAGGAGGTGCCGGCGGATCTCGCGGATCTCGTCCGCCTCGCCGTGGATGAACGCGTGCACCCGTCCTTGCGGGAACGAGAGCTCCTTCAGAGCCCTTGGCAGCAGCTGGCCGTCCTCGGGGGAGCCGGAGCGGTGCACCCACTCGACGTCGAGAGTCCCGGGACTCGTCAGCTCGAGCTCGTGGTCGGGGCCGTCGCAGACGATCCTGACCACCACCGGGGATCCCGCGGGCACGGCTTCGACGGAGGCGGCGATCGCGGGGAGGGCGGACTCGTCCCCGATCATCAGGTGCCAGTCGGCCTCGGGGTCGGGGCGGTAGCCGCCGCCGGGACCCTCGAAGACCAGGACGTCTCCCGGCCGGACGGCGGCCGCCCACGGACCGGCCACACCCACATCACCGTGGACGACGAAGTCGACGGTCAGCTCCTGGGCCGAGGGGTCCCAGGCCCGGACCGTGTAGCGACGGCGCGCCGGCCAGGTGGCCTGGGGGTACTGGTCGCGCACCTCCTTCGGGTCGAAGACCGGTCCGTACGGCGCGCCCGGGGGAGGGATCGCCACGTTCACGTAGGCATCCGTGGCGTCGGGCATCGCGAACCGGTCCAGGTCGCCGCCACCGAGCACGACCCGGACCAGGCCCGGTGTCAGCTGCTGGGTTGCCGTCACTCGTGCGTACATCTCGTCGCATCGGTCGCAGGTATTTAGGTAAGCCTAACCTGACGGCCGCTAGATGACGTGGCCGCCGTTGACCGTGATCCGCTGGCCGGTCACGAAGCCGGCGGCGTCGGAGGCCAGGAAGGTGACCATCGCGGCTATGTCGTCGGGCGTTCCCATCCGCGCCAACGGCACCTCCGCGCGGTAGGCCGAGTGGTCGAGACCGTCGTGCCGCTCCACCGGGATCCACCCGGGCTGCACGACGTTGACGGTGATGTTCTCGGGGCCGAGCTCCTTCGCCCAGACCTTGGCCAGCCCGACCTGCGCGTTCTTGGCCGCGACGTAGGCGGACGTCCGCGGCGCGGCGCGGTCGGCCAGATCGGACCCGATCATGATGATCCGGCCGCCTCCGAGCGCACGCATGCCGGGCAGGACCGCCTGCACCAGCAGGGTGGGACTCTTGACGAAGAACTCGAGCTGGTCGAGGTGGCCGCGCCAGGTCAGCTCCTCCACCCCTGCCTCGGGCTGCGGCCCGGTCGCGTTCGCCACGACGGCCCCGATCGGCCCGAGGCGTCGCTCGACGTCGGCTACCAGGGCGACCACGGTCGACTCGTCGACGACATCGGCACCGAACGCCTCAGCGCTGCCACCGGCGTCGCCGATCTCGGCCGCGACGGCCTCGGCCGCTTCCCGCCCGGATCGGAAGTTGACCGCGACCGTCCAGCCGTCGGCGGCGAGATGGCGCGAGATCTGGGCGCCGAGGCCACGGGAGGCGCCGGTGACGAGGGCCACGCGCTTCTGAGCCATCGGGCCACGGTAGTAGACGCGGACCGGGGCTGGATTCAGTCGGCGACGGGCCCGGCGAGCACTCGCTCTTCGGCCGTCAGCCCGGCAGTGCGTGCGTCGAGCCGCACGTAGGCGTCCCACTGCTTCGCCAGGAACGCCTCCCACGCGGCATCGTCCCTGAACCGGTCGACCGTGACGTATCGCCCCGGGCTGCTCAACGAGACGAACAGCTCGGTACCGGCGTAGCCGCTCGAGGACGCGAACAGCTGCGCCCAGTCACCGCCCGCGCCGTAGACCCGCTCGAACTCGTGCCGCGATCCCTCCGGCACGTCGTACTCCCAGACTCGCACCAACATCTCGTCATTGTCGCGCGATCGGAGCGCTCGCGCGGGCCCGGCAAGCGCGGGAGGATCGGGTCATGACCGATATCTGCTTCGCCGGCGTGACCGGCTGGACCGCACCGCCCATCCTGGAGGCGATCCGCGCCTCAGACGACCTCGCGCTGGTGGCCGGGGTGTCGCGCTCGTCGGCGGGCAGGACGCTGGAGGAGGCCACCGGCGTGCCGGCTGACGGGCGGGTGCACGCCACTGTCGCCGAGGCACTGGCCGCGACCCACGTCGACGTCCTGGTCGACTACACCAGCGCGACCGCGGTCAAGGAGAACGCCGCCGCCGCCGTCGACGCCGGCGTCCACGTCGTCATCGGCAGCAGCGGCCTGACCGCCGACGACTATGCCGAGCTGGACGAACGCGCCCGGGCTGCCGGGGTGGGAGTTGTCGCCGCCGGCAACTTCTCCGTGATGGCGGCCCTCCTCCGGCGCTCGGCCATGATGGCCGCCGAGCACCTCGAGCACTGGGAGGTCATCGACTACGCCAGCCACACCAAGGCAGACGTGCCCAGCGGCACCGCGCGCGAACTTGCCGAGACCCTGGCGGAGGTGCGCCGGCCCGCGCCGGGACTGCCGGCAGACGACGTCCACGGCCCGTTCGAGGCCCGTGGAGCAGAGGTGGCCGGCACCCGCATCCACTCCGTGCGGCTGCCGACGTTCGTGGTCACCACCGAGATCGTGTTCGCCGAGGGTGGCCAGCGCCTGGTGCTGCGGCACGACCCGGGGCCCGAGCCGACGCCGTACGTCGACGGAACGCTCCTGGCCGTCCGCAGGGTCGCGGACGTGGTGGGGCTGCGGCGAGGAATCGACTCGCTTCTGTTCGCCTGATCGACCCGCGTCACCCGCAGCGTCCCCGCCGGGTACTATGCGGGTAGCACCGAAGCTCTGCACCGCTGCTCGTCCACGACGACCTCGGCTCGGCGGTCGGTGACAGGTCATCGCACGATGGCCGAAGGTTCCACGACGCGGTCGGACTGACGGGGTCCGGCGCGTAGATCTGTCGCAGATCGGTGGGGCCGAGTCGGGTCGCGGAGCAGCCATCCGGTCGCTCCGCCCGATGTCTCATCGTCCCGTCGGCGGACCGGGTGCGGGTGCTTGCGCCCCGCCCCGGCGCCGTGCCGGGCAGTCTGAAGGAGAGGGTTCTTGGCTCGAGGAGGCCAACGCCAGTCGGGTGGTCGTCGCCCCGCGCCGCGAAACCGGCGCCGGAGCCGCGACGTCGACAACGAGGGCATCATCCCGGTCCTCGCCCGCGCGGTGCGTGAGGTCGAGTCGGCCGTCGAGCGCGGCTCCGCCCAGCGCTCGGTGCGTACCAAGTTCCAGGTCGTCGCGCTCCTGGTCCGTGAGGAACGGGCCCGGGTGAAGGCAGATGACACGAGCGGCGACGCGCACCGGAACGCCGAGCTCAAACGGCTGGACGGCGTCGCCACCATCCTCGCGAAGACCGCTGCCCGCGACACCTCGCTCTTCGCCCTCCTGGCCGAGGACGCCGTCGTCTCCGACGCGGCGAAGGCACTCAAGCAGGACATGCTGAGGGCAGCCGGAATCGAGCCTCCCCCCGAGGAACCCGAGCCGGTGGACCCCGATGCCGCGCCCGCCGCCAACGAGCGCCGGGTCGTTCCGCAGTCGGTGGCCGCACGCCAGCTCGCGAACCCCTTCCTGACCCCGGACTTCTCCGGCACCGAACAACTGCAGTCCGGCCCACGCCGCCTGGCCACCTGGGAGCTGCTCGGCCCTCTGTTCCGGGCCTTCGAGTACGGCGGGAAGTCGTCGAGCATGCAGCTCCCCGAGCCGACCTCGCTGCGGGCGCCCGGTGACCTGGAGCTGATGCGGCACCAGGGTCAGCTGATCGCCGCGGCCGCTGCCGGACACCGGACCTTCCTGCTCGCCGACGAGCCCGGCCTCGGCAAGACCGCGCAGGCGCTGCTCGCCGCGCAGGCTGCCGACGCCTTCCCGCTGCTCGTGGTCGTGCCGAACGTCGTCAAGATGAACTGGGCACGCGAAGCGAGCCTGTGGACCCCGAACCGCACGAGCACCGTCGTGCATGGCGACGGGCACACGGTCGACGGCTTCGCCGACATCGTCGTCGTCAACTACGAGGTCCTTGACCGGCACGTCGGCTGGCTGGGCGAGCACGGGTTCCGCGGCATGGTCGTGGACGAGGCGCACTTCATCAAGAACAAGACCTCGCAGCGATCCCGGCATGCGCTCGAGCTCTCCGAGCGGATCCGAGCGAGAGCGGCACGTCCGCTGCTGATGGCGCTGACCGGAACTCCGCTGATCAACGACATCGAGGACTTCCGGGCGATCTGGCAGTTCCTCGGCTGGATCGACGACAAGAAGCCGCTCGCGCCGCTGATGAACTCCCTCGAGGAGACTCACATGACGCCGGCCGACCCGGGCTTCTACCCTGCGGCACGCAGCTGCGTGATCGACATGGGCATCGTCCGCCGCCGCAAGGTCGACGTGGCAGCCGACATCCCGGCCCGCCGTATCGCCGACCTTCCCGTCGAGCTGGACGACGAGGTCGGCCGTTCGATCCGGGAGGCCGAGCGCGAGCTCGCCCGTCGACTCGTGTCGCGCTACGAGAGCGCTCTCGCCACCCGCACGTCCGGCTCGACCGTCGAGGGCATCGACCACGAGCTGGTACGCCGCGTGGCCACGTGGGAGCGGGAGGACACGACCACCACCAAGAACGGCGAGAACGTCTTCAGCATGCTGCGCCGGATCGGTCAGGCGAAGGCCGGCCTGGCGGCTGACTACGCCGCCCAGCTCGCGCACAGCGTCGGCAAGGTCGTCTTCTTCGCCAAGCACATCGACGTGATGGACGTGGCCGAGGAAGTCTTCGCCAAGCGCGGGCTCCGCTACTCCTCGATCCGGGGGGACCAGACGACCGCGGCCCGGACCAAGCAGATCGACGCGTTCGTGAACGACCCGGACGTCGCGGTCGTGGTCTGCTCGCTGTCGGCCGCAGGTGTCGGCATCAACCTCCAGGTCGCGTCCAACGTCGTGCTCGCCGAGCTCTCCTGGACCGACGCGGAGCAGACCCAGGCCATCGACCGCGTGCACCGCATCGGCCAGAGCGACCCGGTCACCGCCTGGCGGATCATCGCCGCGCAGACGATCGACACGAAGATCGCCGAGCTCATCGACAGCAAGGCCGGGCTCGCCGCTCGCGCTCTCGACGGGTCCGACGAAGAGGTGTCGTCGTCGGCCGACATCCAGCTCGAAGCGCTGGTCGCGCTGCTGACCGACGCCCTGTCGGAGTCCATGTAGCAAGCCACCCGAGCGGGGACAACCGTTGACTGTGCACCAACGGCGTGCACACGATGGGGTGGACAGCCGCGGGCCAGAAACGGCTGCAGGCCCGCCCCGGCCAGGAGCTTCTCGATGGGATACCTCCGCCGCATCGGCATCTTCGCCCTGCTCACCTGCCTCACCGCGTTCCCCGGCGTTCCGGCCCAGGCCGGATCCGCCCACCCGCCCGACCGGATCGACCTCCCCAACGGGTGGCGGCCGGAGGGGATCACGACGGACGGGAAGCACCTCTACGTCGGTTCGCTGGCCGACGGCTCGATCTGGCGCGCCAGCCCCCGCACGGGCGAGGGAGAGGTCCTGGCGGCGGGCGAGGCCGGTCGGACGGCGGTGGGTGTCGAGTACGACCGGCGCCGGGACCTCCTGTGGGTCGCCGGCGGAGCGGCCGGTGTCATCCGTGCCCAGGACGCTGACACGGGAAGGGTCCTGAGGACCTACACGCTGCCGCCTGCAACCGCCCGCTTCGTCAACGACCTCGTCGTGACCCGTCGGGCAGTCTTCGCCACCGACTCCGAGCAGAAGGAGCTCGCCGTCGTACCGCTCAAGTGGCGGCATCACCACGCGCATCACCACCGGGGGACGCACCTGCCACCCGCGTCGGCGATCAGGATGCTGCCACTCACGGGTGACTTCGAGCTCCAGGACGGCTTCGACCTGAACGGCATCGCGCGATCCGGCCGCCACCTGCTCGCGGTGCAGAGCAACACCGGCCTCCTGTTCCGTGTCAACGGCCGGACCGGGAACACCCTGGCCATCGACCTGGGCGGTGCCTCCCTCGTCAACGGCGACGGAATCGAGGTCGGACGCGGCGTGGTCTACGTCGTGAAGAACCGGCTCAACCAGATCGCGGTGCTCGACCTGAACCGCCGGCTGACCCGCGGCACCGTCGAACAGACGATCACCGACCCCGGGTTCGACGTCCCGACCACGGTCGCCCTGGTGCGGCACTCGCTGTTCGCGGTGAACGCCCGGTTCACCACGCCGCCGACTCCGGACACGGCCTACTGGATCACGCGCGTCGACGCGCCGTGAACGGAGTCGGCGATCGCCTCATGTCACCCCTGTTGGACTCAGTGTGAGCAGTGGCAGTGGACGCCCGGGTTCCACATCGCGTACGTGCCGGCCGGGTTGTGCTTCCAGATCCAGGCATGGAGCGAGTAGAACGCCGGGAGGCCGTACCGGTTGCCCCCACGGGTGAGGTCGAACGACTGGCCGAAGAGCCTCGGACGAGGTGCGTCAGCACCGTGCACCTTCCTCCAGTCCTTGCGGAGGACGAGGTACTCCAGGGCAACCAGCCGGCGCTGACCCGGAGGACCCGCGTAGACCAGTGCCTCGGGGCGACGCAGGTTCACCCGTGGCGAGCCGACGACGTCGCCGTTGACCAGGTGCCTACCCATCGCGCCCAGGTGCGGCATCGCAATGCAGGCGATGCCGTCCCGGTCGCGGAAGAGCGCATAGCCGTGCTTCTTGGCCCGGGCGATGGCGTGGAACTTCCGGGTCGCGTCGCGGGCGACGGCGACCTGGTGCCGATGCTGCGTCGCCTCCGGTCTCGTGGCGTCGTACATCGACCGTGTCATGCCTCCCTGGTCCGGAGGGGCCATCGCGCCCGCGCCGGGGCCGGCCACGGTGATCGAGATTGCCAGGGCCGCGGAGGCCGTGAGGGTTGCGATCAAACGGCGCGTCGTCATGACCCCTCCTTGACCTCATAGACCTCTTCCGCGACGAGGCCGTGCGCCTCGCGGTGGACGGTCGTCGACGCCTCGGGGGAGGGGGACTCGATGAGGCAGAAGATCTTCCCCGCCTCCTCGTCGACCCAGTAGCGCAGGTAGCGCACGTCGTACTTGCTCTGGATCTGCAGGTCGGCCATGTGGGCCTTCGCCACGTCGTCTGCGGTCACGGGACCGTCGAGCGTGTGGACATCCATGTAGAGCGGCATTGTCGGCTCCTTGATCGGTGGTTTTCGGACACCGACAACGGTCGACCGATCCGCTCTCCCGGGAATCGGGGACGACTACCCAGGTTGCCCGGGGAACTCCCTATGTTCTGGCGCCAACGAGGCCGCGGCGGACCGCTTCGGCGGCGGCGAGCTTCCGGGAGGGCACGTCCAGCTTGCCGAGCACCGCGGACACGTGATGGTCGACGGTCTTGACCGAGAGGAACAGGCGGGCCGCAATCTCCTCGTTGGTGAGGTTCTCGCAGAGGAGTTCTAGCACCTCGTGCTCACGGCGGGTGAGTCCTGCGGGGTGGGCCTTCGTCGTGGCCCGTACGCCGGACGGAACCGACCTGACGCCGAGCGTGCGCATCTTCTGGCGTGCCAACCGTGCCGTGGAGTCTGCGCCGAGCGACTCGAGTCGCGCCAACGCATCGCGCAGCATGTTCTCGTCGCTCGAGCCCAGCAGGGCCAGGGCCGCGTCGTAGCGGAATCCCAGGTCGTCCCAGAGCTCGGCCGCGCGGACATGGTCGCCACCTACTTCGGTCGCGAACGGCTCGATGAGACCCGTCGCGTGGCCGCTGGAGCCCGTGATGCGGTATCGCCAGATTGCCAGCGCGCCGCGTTCGATCGCACCCTGCCGTGCTGATCCGGCCGCGGCGGCGGCAAGCTCGTCGAGTGCCCGTTCGACCTGTCCCTCCAGCCAGAACGCCTCGGCGCGGGCAGTTCTGGCGAGGACGATCCACTCCTGCTCGTCAAGACCTTCGGCCAGGCCGAGCACCTCGTCGAGCGCGTCGGTCGCGTCGGGAACACCGCGCCGGGCGTGGATCTTGGCGAGGCTGAGCAGCGGGTTGAGCCGGTTGACCGGTGACGGCGCGCCCGCCTGCATCAGCCTCGTCGCGAGCGCCTCGGACTCGTCCCAACGCCCGAGCCGCTCGAGGACGACCGTGCGTTCCCCGCGCAGGCAGTTGCCGAACGTGCTGATGTCGTGCTCGTCGCAGTAGGCGATCCCCTCGATGAGGGTGCCTTCGCCGGCGGCGATCCTCATGCTTCTGGAGTACATGCTGTAGAGGTTGGCGTAGGCACGGCCGGCCAGCTCGTCGAGGCCGGCGGCCTTCGCGATGTCCAGCGATCGATGGAGCAGCGGACTCCAGACGGCGCCCAGTCCGGCAGAGGCGCACGCCTCGGTGTTGAGCGAGTCGCTGAGCACGTCCGCGAGAGCCAGCGATTCCGCGACGTCGCGGGCCGACCGCGCGAGCCGGATGGAGTCCTCGTGCTCGCCCCGGTTGAGCCGGTGGTTCGCGAGGTTGGCGTAGGCCCACGCAAGCTCGGGTGACGGCCCCAGCGGCTCGAGGACCTCACAGGCGGCGACCGACGCGGCCTCGGCCTCGGGGCCACGGCACAGCCGCCACATCGTCCGGGAGAGTCGTCTCAGGCTGTCGCCCTCGCGCAGGCGGTCCCCGACCACCCGCCACAGGCTCAAGGCCACATCGCGCGCTTCGGCGGAGTCCGCCCAGCGGTCGACGAGGGCGAGCTCGTCGGCCAGGACGGAGTACAGCTCGGCGCGCGTCACGAGCGGCGCATCGACCGCCTCGGCCGCGTCGACCGCCCGCTGGAACTGGGCCGCGGCCTCGCGGTGCGAGCCGAGCTCGGACGCGCGGCGGCCCGCCTTCGCGGCGTGCTCCAGGACGGCGGCCCGGTCGCCGGCACCCTCGGCATGGTGGGCCAGCCGTGCCTCGTCGTCCGCCCCCTCCTGCAGGAGGACGTCGAGGATCCGCCGGTGTGCAGCGGCCGCCCGCTGGGGGAGGACCGTCGTCTGCACGGCCATCCGTGCGATCTCGTGGCGGAACCGGAGCCGGCCGCCGTCGCCGACGAGAACGCCGCACAGCACGAGCTCGTCGATCGTCGTGGCGGAGGCATCGGTCACCTCGACCAGGAAGGCGGGGGTCGTCCGGCCGCCCACCAGGGACGCGACCTCGAGCACGCGGCGCGCGTCGCCGCCGAGCCCGACGACGCGCGCGAGGACGGCATCGCGGACGGAGGTGGGGAGCTCCCCGTCGCTCGCCCGCAAGACCTCCTGGACGAAGAACGGGTTCCCACCCGTGAACCGGTGCAGCTCGTCCGGCCGGACGCCGGTCCCGTCGGCCAGGGCCGCGACCGCGCGCTCGGACAGGGGCGCCAGGCTCATCCGTCGGGTCGAGCGCTGGGTGGAGACCTCCCCGACAGCGATCCGGAGCTCGTCATCGGCAGCCAGGCCGTCGTCGCGGTAGGTCACCAGGATCAGGGCTCGGGTGTCGCGGAGCCGTCGGCCCAGGAACCGCACGAGGTCGAGCGTCGCCTCGTCGGCCCAGTGCACGTCCTCGATCACGAGAACGGTCGGACGGTCGGCCGTCGCGACCTCGGCGAGGAGTGCCGTGAACAGCCGGTCTGGGCCGGCTCCGCTCCGCAGCAGCTCGCCGAGCTCGCCACCGAGCTGTCCCCCGATGTCGACGAGAGGCGCCAGCGGCCGCGGCGTGAACAGCCCGTCGCAGGCGCCCCACGCCCAGCGGGCTCCGTCGACCCGGCTCTCGAGCTCCTCCAGGAGTGACGACTTCCCGACGCCGGCCTCGCCGGCGAGCAGTACCAGCCGGCCGCGGCCCAGTGCCGCCTCCTCGGCGTACTGCAGCAGGGAGGACAGCTGGGCCTCTCGTTCGAGAAGTCGCATACAGGGATTCTCCGCTGCCGCCCCAGCGGCCGTCCATGGACGGAACGGACTATGGCCGGCGCCGGGAGCCCCGAGCTGCGCAGGGTCAGGTCCGGCGCGCCACCAGGATCGTCACGTCGTCGCGCTGCCGGCTCGCGTGATCGCGTACGGCGGTCCGCAGCTGGGTCGTGATGGTTGCCGGAGGGTGGTCGGCGCTGCCCCGGAGCACGGCCGCGAGCCCGGTGTCGCCGAACTCCGCGCCTTCCTCGTCGCGTGCCTCGAGGAGCCCGTCGGAGAAGGCGACCAGCAGGTCGCCGGGCCGGAAGGGACATTGGTCGACCGACCAGGTCGCGTCGGTGAGCACCCCGCTGACGAGGGGACCGGTCGGTGCCAGTTCAGTCACCCCGTCGAAGCTGAGCACGACGGGCGGCGGATGCCCGGCATTGACGTAGCCGAGCTGGCCGGTGGCATGGTCGACCACGGCGACGAACATGCTCGCGAACAACTCCGGTTCGCCGGCCATGCCGTCCCGGACGGCGGCCAGCGCTTGCGGGACGTCGGCATGGCGGAGCATGGCGGCGAGCGCACTCTTCAGCCGCAGCCCGACCACGGCGGCCTCGTGGCCGTGCCCGGAGACGTCTCCGAGCACCAGGGCGGTTCGACCCGCCCCGAGGTCGACGATGTCGAGGAAGTCGCCGGCCAGAACGCCCTCGGCGGACTCGATCTGGGCGGCTACATCGAGTCCCGGACCCGGTGGCGAAAGCCGCGACAGCGCAGCCTGCAGGGCTTGGACCGCGGGCTGGCCCAGGACCAGCGCCTCGGAGGCACGCCGGCTGGCGTCCAGCTCGTCGAGCAGGTGCCGGCGCATGGTGTCGATGTCATCTCCCACCTCGGTGACCTCCCGAGGCCCACTTCCCTGCACCGGGTGCCGGAGCTTGCCGCGAGCGACCGCGCGGCTGCTGCGGCCGAGCTCTGCCAGAGGTCGAAGGACCGCGCGGCTGAACGCACCTGCGCCCACCAGCGTGGTGGCGACAAAGGCGAAAACGGTCAGCGCGAGGAGTACCGACATCCGCCGCAGCAGTGAGTCCACCCGGCGCGTCGCGTCGTCCTGCTCGGCCCTGATCGCCTGGTCTGCCTCCTCGTGGGCGGCGCGCACCTGGTCGAAGAGCCGCCGGCCCTCCCCGGAGGCCACCAGTTCGATCGCACGCTTCCGGTCACCGCCCTGGGCCGCGGCCAGTTCCGGCTCCGCTGCCTCGGCCAGCCAGGCTCGGTACGCGCTGTCCATCGCTGCGATCTGGTCCCGCACCGCGGGCGAAACCTGGCCGTCCAGCTCGGCCAGGGTCGAACGGATCGCCGGGGCGGCGGCGTCGTACGGCTCGAGGAACTCCGGTCGACCGGTCAGGATGTAGCCGCGCTCGGCGGTCTCCTGATCCACGTACAGGGCCAGGATCGTGCTCAGCTCCATCCCGGCCGGGTTCAGCTCGTCCTCCAGCCGGTCCTGCGCGACGACGAACTGACGGACAGTGACAGCGAGCAGGACCCCGACGATGACCGAGAGCAGCAGGACCAGCCCGGTGACGACACGCACGACCGTCCGTGCCGAGTACGGCGGGCGACGGTCTGGCACCCGCGCATTCAACCACCCCGCTCCGCGAGCGGATCTCCACGAGCGAACTATCACCCACTCGGGCACACCGAGGTCCAGACATCCGGCGTCGATCCGCGTCCAGGCTGGCCCTCAGCTCTCAGGTGTGCCGACGGACACTTGCTGCATGGTGGAAGTTGAGGCCGAGCGATTCGAGGCGATGGTGAGCGAGGCGCTCGATGGGTTGCCGGCGGAGCTCGGGGAGCTGATGAGCAACGTGGCCGTGACCGTGGAGCACGGCCCGGGTCCGGCCGGCCTGCTGGGGCTCTACCAGGGAATTCCGTTGACCCGCCGCACGACGGGCTACGCAGGTGTCCTGCCCGATCGGATCACGATCTACCGCCGCGCCATCTGTGCCATCTCACGCAGCGACGAGGAGGTCGTGGAGCAGGTTCGAAAAACGGTGGTTCACGAGGTCGGCCACCACTTCGGCATCGGCGACCGGCGACTGCGCGAACTGGGCTGGTGAAGGTCTGTGGGTCGGCGTCGGCTGCCAAGCGAGGCTCGCCGTGCTTAGGCTCTGCATGTGCAGGATCCCGACGATGGTGGTTCGCAACAGCCGGAAGAGAGGCTCCAGGTTGGCCCCTCTCGACCGTCGTTGTTCGAGAGGATCCCCGTGCGGTGGCGACAACCGGCCGTGGCCGTTCTCGCCTTCCTGCTCGGCGCTGCCGCCTGCGGAGGTCTGGTGCTCTGGTGGCAGGATCAACCCGAACCAGACCCGGTTCGCGTCGATGAGCACGCCGTCGAGCTCGTCCTCTTCGACGTCGTACCCGGCTCCAGCCCACTGCAGGTCGGCGGCGCTCTCCTGCTGTCCGGTGGGGTGACGTCCACCGTCCTGGAGATGGGCGCCCTGGAGCGCGGTCTCGAGGTCCGTGCTCGTGACCTGCCCGTGACGGTCTCTTCGACCGATCGATTCCGGTCGGTCAATCTCGCGATCATCGTCCGAGACTGCGAGTCCGCCACGCGATGGGTGCCAGGCGATCGGCCCTTCACCGTCAGGTGGCGCGACGAGTTCGGCGAGGTGCACCTGGACCGCGCCGGCGATTTCGACAGGTCCCTGGCGAGCTCGTTGGTCCGCTACGTCGACGCCGCGTGCGCGAAACCTTCCGCCGGGTGAGTGCGCTCGGCCGGTCCACGATCACGGTGATCGGTCGATTGCCTGCCCGGGCGTTCATCGCCAACCTCCGTAGGGGACGGTGAGGATCTCCAGGCTGTGGCCGTTCGGGTCGTTCCAGTAGAGCCCGCGACCGCCGTCGCCGTGGTTCACCTCACCGGGCTTCTGATGGAACGGGTCGGCCCACCACTCGAGCTTGCGCTCCCGGATCCGCGCGTGGATCGCGTCGAACTCGTCCTCGGAAACCAGGAACGCGTAGTGCTGCGGGTGCGGCTCGCCGTGGTCGTCGGCGATGTCGAGGGAGACGTCGTTGTCGACCTGGACGACCACGAACGGGCCGTACGTCGTCGGCTCCGGCAGGCCCAGGATCTCGACCAGGTGCCTGGCGGTCGCCTGCTTGTCGTGCGCGTGGACGATGGTGGGGTTCAGCTGGACGGACATCTCAGTTCTCCTTCGGAGGTGTGTCAATAGGCCGGATTGACCATGGACCTCGACGGCGCGTCCGAAACATGGTGGAAGATCCGATTCACGGGAGGAAAGTCTGATGCCCACCGACGCCGCCAACGGCCTGACCACGTTCTCACTGCACGCCACCGAGGACGCAGCGTCCGGCACCATCGAACAGCTCCGCGAGGAGAGTGCGCCCCATGCCGGGCTGGCCGCCACCGACGACTCAACCGGCGCGGCGACCGAGAACCCCGAGGCGGCGGCGCGCCGGTACCTCGCCCAGGCGCTGGACAGTGCGGCCGTGCCCTCGCTGACCGCGCCGCAGGCCGCCGGTACCACCAGCAGGTTCAAGGCGATCAGCACCGAGACCATCCCGCTGACCGGGACCCAGATGGTGAAGTTCCGGCAGACCCTGCACGACATCCCGGTCTACGGCTCGCTGGTGACCGTCGAGCTCGACGAGTCCAACGCGCTGGTCAGCCTGGAGAGCACCCTGGGTACGCCGGAAGGGGTCGACCCGGTCGCCTCGGTCTCACCCGCCCAGGCACGGACGGCCGCCGAGTCCGCCCCGGACGGGTACACGCCCTCCTCGATGGACGCGGTCCCCAAGCTGCACTACTACTTCGATGCCGGCAGCTCGGCCTGGCGGCTGGTCTACATCCTCGAGGACGTGCCGGTGACCCTGGACCGGCCCGGGGACAGCGACTCCGGGCAGCGGCCACTCGAGCCGCCCCGGTTCGTGGACTACGTCGTCGACGCCCACGACGGAGAGGTCGTGGCGGTGCTGCCGCGCACCCCGAGCGTCGCGAGCGGAGAGGAGCAGAGGGCCCTGGACGCGTTCGGTGTGGAGCGCACTTTCCTGGCGTCCAAGAGCGACGACGGAAACCTGGTCCTCGTCGACCCCGTCCACAACGTCGAGACCTACGACTTCGGCTCCAAGGACCCCACCACCACGCCCGGGCTGCCCGGTGGCGACATCACCTACCCGCCGGACTGGACGCCGGCGGCGGTGAGCGGCCACGCGAACGCGGCCGCGGTGTCGGACTTCATGCGGACCGTCCTGCTACGCAACAACATCGACGACCAGGGCGGGGCCATGGTCTCGACCATCAACTGCGTCGTCGTCGACGCCAACGACGGCGATCAGGAGTGGCACAACGCCTTCTGGACCGGGCAGCTGAAGCAGATGGTCTACGGGCAGGTACGCCGCGGCGACGAGCTGCGAACGCTCGCGGCCAACATCGACGTGGTGGCCCACGAGATGTTCCACGGCGTGACCGACTCCACCGCGCGGCTGGAGTACCACGTCCAGTCGGGCGCCATGAACGAGTCCTACTCCGACATCTTCGGCACCATCGTCGCCAACCTCGGGAACGAGGACCCGCGCACCTGGGACTGGAACCTGGGCGAGAACCTGTTCGTCGGCGACGAGCCGCTGCGAGACCTCTCCAACCCGCCACGGTTCGGGGACCCGGACCACATGGACGACTTCGTGGTGAAGCCCGACGACAAGGACGGTGACTGGGGTGGAGTCCACACCAACAGCGGGATCCACAACAAGGCCGCGTACAACCTGCTCACCGCGGAGAACGAGGACGGCACACTCGCGCTCACGGCGGCCGAGAGCGCAGCGGTGTTCTACCTGGCGCTGACCCAGCGGCTGTCCCGGACGTCGCAGTTCATCGACAGCCGGCGGGCGGCGGTGACCAGCGCACGCAGCCTGTTCCGCAACCTGCCGACCGAGGAGCTCGAGCGCAAGGTCGCCGCGGTCGAGAACGCCTTCGAGGCCGTCGGGATCCGCTGACGGTTCTCGGGCATACTCGACGGATGGACGACAGCGACATCCTGGCGCGGATCACGGCCCTGGTCGACGAGGAGCGGGGGCTCGCCGGCGACGACGAGCTCCCCGACGAGCGGCGACACCGACGCCGTGAGCTCGAGGCCCAGCTCGACCAGTGCTGGGACCTGCTCCGACAGCGACAGGCCAAGCGGGAGTTCGGCGAGAACCCGGACGACGCGCAGGCACGGTCCACGGACAACGTCGAGCGGTACCTGCAGTAGCCGGGCCCCGGGCCCTACATCTCCTCGTGGACGTCAGGGTCACCGCCGAAGAGCCGGCCGTCCGGCCGACCCAGGGCGGTGATCGCATCCATCTCGCCCTCGCTGAGCTCGAACCCGAACACGTCGAGGTTCTCGCGCTGGCGCTGCGGGTTGGCCGACTTCGGGATCGGGACCGAGCCGAGCTGGACCTGCCAGCGCAGGATCACCTGCCCGGGGGACACGCCGTACTTCTCGGCGGCGGACGCCACCGGCGGCTCGGTGAACGGAGCCTGCCGCTTGCCCAGGGGGCTCCATGACTCGGTGCGGATGCCCAGTCGCTCGTGGTCGGCGCGCATCTGCGCCTGGGGGAAGTACGGGTGCAGCTCGATCTGGTTGACGACCGGGGTGACGCCGGTCTCGTCGACGATCCGCTCCAGGTGCTGCCCGGTGAAGTTGGAGACGCCGACAGACCGGACTGCGCCCTGTTCGCGCTGA
>Ga0190271_10000582_pt1 | contig 18846 bp, 18 predicted proteins | sample Popmic356T_FD_133747 | JGI IMG/M metagenome (GOLD analysis project Ga0190271, IMG submission 133747) | Populus adjacent soil microbial communities from riparian zone of Weber River, Utah, USA - 356 T | ecosystem: Environmental > Terrestrial > Soil > Riparian zone | place: USA: Utah | collected...
CGCACCAAAGGCCAGCAGCGCAACAAGCAGCGCTCCCAGCAGATGGCGTGGACTCGAGAGGATCACGGAAATGCGAGACATAGGTGCCTCCTTCGGGGCTCGAATTTTGGGCTCCGAAAGCGGCAGCCGAGCTGTCTCGGCCTAAGCCGAGACCTCTAGCTTTGCGTCCCCGCCTCACGGCGGGTTTGCCTTGAATCGCTTCCATGCTCAATCCGCATCGGCAGGGCGCCGCCGGAGATTGAGGGGGACTACGGCGAGAAGAACTGGGCGGGGTCGACGCCGCCGCCCCAGATCCCGGCGCCGAACGCGGCCGGCAGGGCGATCGCGAGGATGGCCGCGGCCAGCGCCAGAGAGAAAGCCGAGCGCAGCCACCAGGCCGGGGAACGGGGAATCGGGATCACATCTACCCATCGGCAGGCCCGGCGCGGTGCCCACCGCTCTGGACCGATGTTCGAACCTTTCTGCCTCAACTGGCGGGGAAGGGCTCCAGTCCAGCGTGCCAGGGCCCTGGCGGGTAAATGTGGATGCCGCTCTCGTCCATCTCCCATTGCAGCCGCTTGAACAACTCGCCGGCGTTCTTCAGCGCCGCCTTCAGCTCCGCTTCGGTCAGCTCCCGCAGCCGCCAGAGAAACCAGAGCTGGCGGTCGTTGACGCCGAAGTCGATCTCGCCGGTCATCGTCGTCACCCAGTCGAGGAAGCCGGGGCTGAACAGCTCGCGCAGCGAGACCGGGTCGTACTCCTTCGGCACCGTCGCCCAGAAGCGGCTGTTGAAGTCGATCGACTCGAACTCGACCTTGCGCGAGAAGCGCTGGGTGACCGCCTCATGCCCCTCGATCGACTCGACGTTGAAGGCGGGGACGACCTGGGCCAGGTCCGGCATGTGCGCCTTCGCCAGCAGCGCCGTCGGCAGCAGCGCCTTGCCGAAGATGCCGCCGACCTCCTTTTCGTCGGCATCGCAGCAGGACCCCCAGAAGCCCTCGCTGAGCTGGCCGGTGAGGCGGTTGGCACCGCCGACGCAAAGCGCCACCGGCCCGTCTTTGGGGTTGATCCCCCCCACCTCCTCGTAGCTGAGCCCATTGCGCTCGCCATAGCGCCGCACCGCCCCCGCCCATCCCTCAGCTTCCTGCTTGCCCCCCATCCCCCGCATCCTACGGAGGCCGATGGGCCGATTTCCCACGACATACGTGGGTTTCCGGCCCATCGGCGGCTAGGATGGGGCTCTAGCCCCCCGGTCGACCACAGGAGCTTCAATGACCATCGCCCTCATCGTTGTCGTCGCGATCATCGTCATCGCGGTCTTCTACTTCATCGCGAAGCGCAACTCGTTCATCGCTTCGCGCAACCGGGTCGACGAGTCCTGGAGCGGCATCGACGTCCAGCTCAAACGGCGCCACGACCTCGTCCCCAACCTGGTCGAGACGGTCAAGGGATACGCCGAGCACGAGAGCCAGACGTTCGAGAAAACGACCCAGGCCCGGGCCGCGGCGATGGCGGCGGAGAGCGTCGGGGAAACGGCTCAGGCCGAGCAGAAGCTGACCCAGGCGCTGGCCGAGGTGAAAGCGGTTGCCGAGAACTACCCGACCCTGCGGGCGACCGAGAACTTCCAGCAGCTCAGCCGCAACCTCTCCGAGCTCGAGGACGAGATCCAGGCCTCGCGCCGGATCTACAACTCCAACGTCCAGGCCTACAACACCGACATCGAACAGTTCCCGGGCTCGATCGTCGCCAACGCCGGCAACTTCACCGAGCGCGAGTTCTTCGAGATCGAGGAGGCCGAGCGGCAGCCGGTCGCGGTCGACTTCGGCACCAAATAGGGCTCTTCTAGAATTCAGCCATGACCGCGACGCAAGAAGTCACGCTCTGGATCTGCGATAGCTGCGGCTTCATCTACGACCCCGAGATCGGCGACCCCGACGGCGGCATCCCGCCCGGAACCCCCTTCGAGGACATTCCCAAAGACTGGTTCTGCCCCGTCTGCGGCGCTCGCACCTCGGACTTCCGCCCGCTCGAGCCGGGCGAGGCCTAGGCCAAACACCACCCCCGGGGATCTGCGGTGACCCACGACTACGACTGGATCGTTGTGGGATCGGGTTTCGGGGGCTCGGTCTCGGCTCTGCGCCTGGCTGAAAAGGGGTACTCGGTCGCCGTGCTGGAGTGCGGCAGCCGCTTCCGCGACGAGGACTTCGCCGAGTCGACCCTGCGCCAGCCCAGGCGCTACTTCTGGATGCCGAAGCTGGGGATGCGCGGGGTCCTGCGGATCAGCTTCTTCAAGGACGTCCTCGTCGTCTCCGGCAGCGGCGTCGGCGGCGGCAGCCTCGGCTACGCCAACACGCTCTACCGCGCCCGTCCCTCTTTCTTCGAGGACCCGCAGTGGGCGGAGATGGACAACTGGGAGCTGGCCCTCGACCCCCACTACGACACGGCGGAACGGATGCTCGGCGTCACCGAGTACGAAGGAATGGGACCGGCCGACAAGCTGCTGCGGGAATACAGCGAGGAGATCGGCGTCGGCGAGACCTTCACCAACACCCGCGTCGGGGTCTTCTTCGACCAGCCGGGCAAGCAGGTCCCCGATCCCTACTTCGGCGGCGAGGGGCCCGACCGCACCGGCTGCAACCGCTGCGGCAGCTGCATGGTCGGCTGCCGCCACGGCGCCAAGAACACGCTGGTCAAGAACTACCTCTGGTTCGCCGAGAAGCTCGGCGTCGCGATCCGGCCCGAATGCCAGGTGACCGAGATCCGCCCGCTGGGCGCGGCCGACGGCTCCGACGGCTACGCGGTCACGGTCGAGCGCTCCGGCTCCTGGTTCCACCGCGGGCGCAAGACGCTGACGGCGAAGTCGGTCGTCGTCGCCGCCGGCGCCCTGGGCAGCAACCACCTGCTCGCCAACTGCAAGCACAGCGGCGCGCTGCCGCGGCTGTCGGACCAGATCGGCGCCGTCGTCCGCACCAACTCGGAGTCGATCCAGGCGGTCACCGCCCCCGGCGACGAGCGTGACTTCAGCCGCTCGGTGGCGATCACCTCCAGCATCTACCCCGACCCCGACACCCACATCGAGGTCGTCACCTACGGCCAGGCCGGCGACGCGATGAACGGCCTCTTCACGACGATGACCGGCGCCGGCACGAAGCTGACCCGGCCGCTGAAGTGGCTGGCGGCGATGGCAAGCCACCCGCTGCAGACCCTGCGCGGCCTGGTCCCCTTCAAGTGGTCGCGGCGCACGGTGATCCTGCTGGTGATGCAGACCGTCGACGCGGCGATGCACCTACAGCCGAAGCGCAAGTTGTTCGGCCGTGGCGTCCGTCTGCAGACCGAACAGGACCCGAACCGGCCCAACCCGACCTTCATCCCCGCCGCCGAGCAGATCACCCGCTGGTTCGCCAAGCGCACCGGCGGCATGGCCCAGAGCGCGCTGACCGAGTCGATCCGCAACACGCCGACGACCGCCCACATCCTCGGCGGCGCCGTGGTCGGCCCCAGCCCCGAGCGCGGCGTGGTCGACGCCGCCAACCGCGCCTACGGCTACGAGAACCTGCTGGTCTGCGACGGCGCCGCGATCCCGGCCAACCCCGGCGTCAACCCGAGCCTGACGATCGCCGCCAAGGCCGAGCACGCGATGAGCCTGATCCCTCCCAAGGAGGGAGTCGCGCCGCGCGACCTACCCGAGGCCGCGCGGCCCGCAACACCTATCGCCGGTTAGCTCAGCCCGCGTCGGTGAGGCGCTGGGCGACGTAGTCCCAGTTGACGACGTTCCAGAAAGCGTCGATGTAGTCGGGCCGTTTGTTCTGGTACTTGAGGTAGTAGGCGTGCTCCCAGACGTCGCAGCCGAGCAGGGCGGCGCTGCCGTCGGAGATCGGCGAGTCCTGGTTCGGCGTCGAGACGACGGCGAGGCCGGAGGAGTCCTTGACCAGCCAGGCCCAGCCGGAGCCGAAGCGGGCGATGCCGGCGTTTTTGAACTCCTCCTTGAAAGCGTCGAAGGAGCCGAAGGTGTCGGCGATCGCGGCGCCGAGGTCGCCCTGCGGCTCGCCGCCGCCGTCGGGGCTCAGCATCTGCCAGAAGAGCGAGTGGTTGTAGTGACCGCCGGCGTTGTTGCGGACGGGGCCCTGCACCTCGCCGGGAATGGCGCTGAGGTTGCGGAGGACGTCCTCGACGTCGCGGTCGGCCCACTCCGTGCCCTCGAGCGCGGCGTTCGCTTTGTCGACGTAGGCCTGATGGTGCTTGTCGTGGTGGACTCGCATCGTCGCCTCGTCGATGTGCGGCTCGAGCGCGTCGTAGGCGTACGGAAGATCGGGAACGGAGAAAGGCATCTGGTAACTCCTCGGTCGATTTCGAAGTGGACCAGGGAGCCTAGCGGCGGCGCAGGGCCGGGGTGGGCACGGCGGCGCTGCCCGCGGCCGGCGGAACCTCCGCCTCTTCGAGTTCCTCTCCGGCCGGGCCGAACAGGGCTCGGGGGACTACGTTCGGATCACCCCCGGTCCAGGCGTTGAATCGGTACCAAGACGGCTTCGCCTTGCGGCTCTCGGTCAGCAGCCCAGCCGAACGACAGAAGAGACAGCCACCGCCTTCGTCGGTCCAGGTGAACCACCAGGCGCCACCGATCCGCCAGCGCACGCGGTTCTCCGCGAGCATCGCGAAGGCCTGGGAGAGCTGGTTCGCCTGCCCCTGCAGGCCGCGCTCCCAGCGGGTCGGGCCGCTGCGCGACCCCCAACCCAGCTCGGTCACGAGGATCGGCTTCGCCGCGTCGCCGTTGCGGCGCATGATCCGCCGCAGGTTCTCCAGCTGGGCCCCCATCGCGCGGGCGCGGGCGACGTAGGGGTGTAGGGCGACGCCGTCGAAATGGCGCTTGACGTCCCGCGCCCGGTAGAGGCGGGAGAGGAAATCGCCGGAGGCGGCATTGGGCGGGACCTGCAGCGGCCGCCCGAAGAAGCCGCCGAGGATCACCTTGGCGCCGGGGTCGACGCCGTGCAGGGCGCGGCCGGAGATGCGGATCAGCTTCGCGAACTCGAGCGGATCGACCGGGTCGGCGAAGGTGACGATGTTCTGCTCGTTCCAGATCTCCCAGCGCCGGATCGGCAGATACGGCAGTTCGGGGTTCTCCGCCCAGAACGCCCCTTCGGGACCGTAGCGCTTGGCCGCCTGGCGCAACAGCCGGCTCCAGGCCCAGCGCTGCCAGGCGCTCTGCACGGGCAGATCGATCACCTGCTCGGAGGCCCATTCCGGCGTGCCCCAGATGAAGGGCATCACCTCGATTTCCTCTTCCGCCGCCAGCATCACCTCGCGGTCGAAGCCGGACCAGTCCGCCTCGGCTTCGGTCGGCGGCTTGCTCTGGACCGAGGTCCAGTAGATCGGCAGCCGCACGCTGCCGACGCCCGCTTCCTGCATCAACCTGAAGTCCTTGCTGTTGGCCGGGCTCTGCGGCGAGACGCCGATGAAACCCGGCGGCAGGTAGGCAGGCGCGGCGGTCGGCGCGATCATCATCGCCACCACTGCCAAACCGAGGATCAAGAGGCTCTTGCCGGGCATTGCCATCACAGAACAGGGCTCTCGCCCAAAGTAGCGGCCGCCGCGGTCAACGAGGCGGAATGGCGTTCGGGCGCCGCTCTGGGATAATCGCCTTTCTCGGGGCGTGGCGCAGCCTGGTAGCGCGCACCGTTCGGGTCGGTGAGGTCCCCGGTTCAAATCCGGGCGCCCCGATGATTCAGCCGGGTCTACCGGTTTGCCTGATCCGGCTCAGAAGGCGCGTGAAGACCCGGCAGCGGGGAAAGGCCGCCACGCGAAGTCCCCTTGGGTCGCCATCCCGTGGCGCATTGATAGACCGCGCTACCAGATCGCCCTTGCTTCGACGTCCGAACGCCCACCAGAGCCAGCTGCCCGTGCCGCAACACCGAAGGCGCGAACCGCGTCGACTACAACTTCATCTCGTCGCTCTGCCAGAGCCGCAAGCGTCGTGCAGGGCTTGCCTTTCTCGTCAACCACTCCCTGGGGGATGCCGAGCAGGAATGCCTTGACGATCCGCTCGTCATCGCCATCCAGTCGATTGGCCAGAACGTGAGATGCAATCGTCCGTAGAAAGTCCAGGCGCTCGTACTGCTCGTCATTCGGCTCCGACTTCCCCGACGACCAATTTGAGATTGAAGCAGGCGACACTGACAACGCCGCCGCGATGTGGGCGTGGTTCAAGCCACAGCTTCGAAGAAGATGGATAACGACCTTCGGCGTTCGCGGCTGACTCAGGAGATAGCTGAGCTCTGAGCTCGTCACACGAGGAAGCCCCGACTCGCCGGGAGGCTCTGACTGGAATCTCCGCTTAGAGCTAGGCAAGAATCTCCCCTCTGTAAATATTTCTAATGCAGAACAAACGGTATCAATAGCTTCGGATGTATAAAAAGTCAATGCCTAAAACTTGAAGTTTCCGGTACGCGAAGTTACTTGAAACCTACAAAAGATCTAGCTAGAGTCTTTGGTCCAAGCCGGCACTCGAAGGAGGGGAAATGCCAATTCACCCCACGACCGGGTTCAAGATCAATGCGCCTCCACAGGAGCTACTTGTTGTGGTCGACGAGCTTTTCCGACCTATCTCGGACCTCGACCATGCCCCCACCCCCTTGAGGGGTATTAGAGAGGTTGTCGCATCCAAAGGAAATAAGGCCGCGGCCCGGCGGTTTCTACGCGAGATGAGAAGCACTGGCGTCAATCCCAGCGTGATCCTCCAAAGGATGAACGAACTGACGCCGTTTACCGAGATCCGAATCGAGGGGGAGTTCGCTGCGCTGCCGCCGGGGACCGCCTTCAAGGCGACGAATGCCGAGCAAACCGAGATCTGCGAGCGAGCCCTCCTTATGGCTCGCGGCAGGGAAGTCGAGGGGTTCGAACTAGACGGGGAAAACCAGGAAAGGCCGCGACTCCTCCTCCTCCCATACGCGTTCGAGGAGGCGGTCGAGATCGTGAACTGCCATATGTACGTGCCGGCGCATTTCTTTCCCGATGACAACTGCGAAGGCGAGCTCTTCGCTTACGGCCGTCCCAGTCCCTGGCACGGCCCAAATCTCGACTGACGCCTGGTCGCCGACTACCGCACTTCTTCGATCGCCCGCTCGATCTGACCCAGCGAGGGGCCGTCCTGGAGCGTTCGGGTGCCGTTGGGGCCGGTGACGATCGCGGCCTGGCGGACGCGGATGCCGAGGCCGTTGCCGAGCTCCTCGTAGCTTTCGAGCTGCGCGGAGATCTCGCCGTCGGGGCCACCCTCCGCTTCGAGGTAGTCCTCCCATTCCTGGAAGTCGAGTTTTTCGATGCCGGCGGCGATCGCGGCGAGGTAGTCCTGGTCGATGCCGAAGCGCTCGGCTTCGTCCTGGTTGCGGAAGAAGAGGTAGATGTACTGCCAGCCGTAGCCCTGCTGCGCCGCCGCCTCGGCTCCATAGAAGCCAAGCTGCTGGGTGTTGATGCTGTTCGAGTAGTGGCGGTAGAGCAGCTGGACGTCGCCTGGCCTGGCGTAATCCTCGGCCAGGGTCGGGATCGTGCCGAGGAAGTCCTCGCGACAGTTGCCGCACTGGAGATCGTTGAAGATCTGGATCGTCACCGGGGCGTTGTCGGAGCCGAGCCGGTCGCCTGCCTGGGGCATGCCGCCGAAGATCCGCTGCGCGTCGTTGATCCCGGCGACGTCGACCTCGGCCGGCGCCTCCTCCTGAGTCGCGACCGCGACGATCAGGTAGCCGAGGGCGAACAGGAACAAGGCGAGGACCGCGAGGACGAGGAAGCGGCCGCGGTGGGGGATCGTTCTGGCGGAGGCGGCGGACACGGAGCGGCATTATCGCGAGCCGGGCGCCGGAGAAGCCGCAACGTGCGGTCGCGGCGATTGACACGTCCGCTCGCAGCGATAATCATGGTCCTACCCAATTTCAACTACGCGGGAGGTCCCATGGCCCACCACCTGACGCCCAGCGAGCTTGCCGACCAGCTGCAGATGAAGCGGCAGGAGGTGATCGGCAAGTGCGTCGAGATGGGCGTCCCGATCTTCCACGGGCGCATCGACCGGACCCTGTTCGAGACCTCGCTGCGCAGTCTTTCGCCCCGGCGCGAACGCCGGGGCGCCGCGACCAATTGACGTGAACTAGACTCCCCCACGGAATGGGCCGGGGGACCAAGTCCAAGACGCTTGCCGACCTGCTGCCGCTAGCGGCGCAGGCCTATGGCAGCACGCCCGCGGTCCGCTACAAGGAAGGCGAGCGCTGGGTCGACCGTAGCTTCGCCGAGGTCGCGGAGATCGTGCGGCCGCTGGCTCTGGGCCTGGCCGAGCTCGGCGTCCAGAAAGGGGATCGCGTCTCGATCCTCGGCAACACCCGGCCCGAGTGGACCTACTTCGACTTCGCCGCGCTCTCGATCGGCGCGACCGTGGTCCCGATCTACCAGACCAACTCGCCCGAGGAGTGCCGCTACGTCCTCGAGAACTCAGATGCCAAGGTCGTCGTCGTCGAGGACGACGAGCAGCTGGAGAAGATCCGCAAGGTTCGCGAGCAGCTGCCGCAGCTGGAGCAAGTCGTACGCATGACCGGCTCCAGCGAGGACACGATCTCGCTCGAGGAGCTGGCCGCCAAGGGCGCCGGCGGCGGCGACGCCCGCTGGGAGTCGCTCTACTCGGCGGTTACCCCGGCCGACATCTGCACCTTCATCTACACCTCTGGCACGACCGGGCCGCCCAAGGGCTGCATCATCAGCCACGGCAACTACCGGGCGATGCTGGACATGGTCAACGAGACCAGCGTCATCGAAGACGAAGACGTCAGCTACCTCTACCTGCCGCTGGCCCACTCCTTCGCCCTGCTGATCCAGCTCGGCAGCTTCGACCTCGGCGCCACGCTCGCCTACTGGGAGCGCGACCCGCTGAAGATCATGCCGAACCTGGCCGAGCTGAAACCGACCTACTTCCCCTCGGTGCCGCGGATCTTCGAGAAGATCTACACGATGGCCACCAGCGCGATGGAGAAAGAGGGAGGCCTGAAAAAGAAAATCTTCGACTGGTCGATCAAGGTCGGCGGCAAAATGCGCGAGGTGGAACGCAGCGGCCGCCAGCCGGGCTTCCTGCTGAAGCGCCAGTACGCCTTCGCCGACGATAAAGTGCTCTCGAAAATCCGCAACCTGTTCGGCGGCCAGCTGCGCCTCGCCGTCTCCGGCGCCGCCCCGATCAACCCGGAGATCCTGCGCTTCTTCGACGCCGCCGGCGTGCTCGTGCTCGAGGGCTGGGGGATGACCGAGACCTCGACCGCGGCGACGATCTCCTCCCCCGAGGACTTCAAGATCGGCACGATCGGCAAACCCTTCCCCGGCTGCGAGGTGAGGATCGCCGACGACGGCGAGATCCTGGTCAAGGGGCCGAACGTGTTCCAGGGCTACCACAAGAACGAGCAGGCGACCCGGGAGACGATCGTCGACGGCTGGCTGCACACCGGCGACATCGGCGAGATCGACTCCGACGGCTTCATCAAGATCACCGGCCGCAAAAAGGACATCATCATCACCGCCGGCGGCAAGAACATCACCCCCGCCAACCTCGAGGCGGACATCAAGCAGCACTCATTGGTCTCCCAGTGCGTCGTCGTCGGCGACCGCCGCCCCTACCTGGTGGCGCTGGTCACGCTCGACCCCGAAGAGGCGGCCGCCTACGCCAAAGAGCACGATCTTCAGGACACCCCGGAACAGCTCGCCGCCAACGCCGAGGTCAAGGCCTCGATCGAGGCCCACGTCGAGGAGATCAACAAGAACTACGCCCGCGTCGAGCAGGTCAAGAAGATCGCCATCCTGCCGCAGGACCTCTCGCAGGAGAACGGCGAGCTGACGCCGACGCTGAAGGTCAAGCGGGCCGTGGTCACGGCCAAGCACGAGTCCGAGATCGACGCGCTGTACGCGTAGCTTGTGGTGCCCTGGGGGAGGGGTGGGTGACCCTCCTCACTCGCCTGACTGGCTGGATCGCCTACAGCCGTCCGAGGATCCCTCTCGGCCAGCGGCGCAAAACGTTCGGAGGGTCACCCACCCCTCCCCCCGCAGACCGAGCTTCAGCCGAACGGCTTAATGCCGTTGCATTCTGTGGACGGCTTCCTTCATGCCTTCGTGAGGGTGGAGGGCTCGGTACCTCTCCGAACGTTTTGCGCCGCTGGCCGACCGTGCAACTCGGACGGCAGAAAGCGATCCGGCCAGTCAGGCGAGTGAGGACAGGTACCGAGCCCTCCAGCTCTGACAAGCCTGCTAGGACGCCTCGCCAGACTGGCGAAGCAAGACTGACGTCGTCTGCTCTAGGACCCGTCGCCAAGCCGAGATCTGCTCGGGCTCCTCTTCGCCGGCCCGCTCGACGACGCGGCGGACGCGGCGAGCGGAGATTTCGAGGCCGTGGCGGCCGGCGATCTCCTCGAAGCGCTCGTAATCCTTGGCCAGGGTGGCGGTGACCGATTCGAAGCCGTGGCGGGCGATCTCGAGGCGGCGTGAGTAGTCCATGATCGGGGTGCCGAACATCAACTCGTCGTTGGGGTCGGGCTCGACGAGGACGATGTCGACGCCTGGATACTTCTCCTTCCACATCCCGACCGCCTGGTGCAGGCGCTGGTGGGCGATCAGGCGGAAGGTCTGGTTGGCGATCGCCGGCAGGCCCATGTCGGAGACGCGGCGCACGCGGCTTCCCGTCACGGTCGGGATCGTCTTCTCGAAGTCGTTGACGTAGGGAACCAGCGGGTTGACGACGACGATGAACTTGGCGCCCTTTTCGACCGCAATGTCGACGTTGGTGGTCGAGCGGATGCCGCCGTCGACCAGCTGGCGGCCCTTGAGGTCGACTGGCTTGTAGACGATCGGCAGGCAGGTCGAGCACTGGATCGCCTTCGAGATCGGCACGTCGGACCAGCCGTCCTCGCCGAAGACGATCCGCTCGCAGGTGTCGAGATCGGTCGCGGTCAGGTAGAGCTCGCGCTCGAGCCGGCGGAAGTCGTTGATGCGGTGGTCTTCGGCAAGCGCCTCCTCGACGTAGTCGGCGAGACCGGCATTGGAGTAGAGCCCGCTCGGCAGGCCCTCGGCAAGGCCGACGCCGATGTCGATCGCCGAGAGCTCGCCGATCCGGGCCAGCTGGCGGACCAGCTCCACGGTGCGCAGCGGCAGGCTCACGGCCTTGGAGAGGAAGCCGAGGTAGTTCGGCTTCAGCACCCGGTTGAGGTCGAGGTCCTCGAGGTCGGAGGGGATCCGCTCGTTCAGCACCTGCATCATCTCGTCGGGGGTGACGCCGTTGGCGAGCATCCCGGCGACGAAGGAGCCGGCGCTGGTGCCGACGTAGACGTCGAAGTTGTTGACGGTGCTGTTGACCGCTAGGAGGTCGAGCGCGCGCAGGGCGCCGATCTCGTAGACGCCGCCGGTAAAGCCGCCGCCGCCGAGTACCAGAGCCGTCTTCGAGGGCTTTTTACGGCCGCGCGCTTTACGGCGAGGTTTGGACTCGATGTTGACGACTTTGCCCATGTAAAACGGGATTATCTCAATGCCGTCGGCCGGCCGGAGCCCGGCGCAGGGAGAGGGGGGTCCTGCGGGCGGGCCAAACTGGGTCCGTTCTCGGACCCCCCTCTCCCTGCGCCACCCACCGGAGGAGCCGCTACCTTGCTTCCCTGACGTGTTGGTAGGGACGATGAGACGAGGGTCGATTCTGCTGGCCGCCGCGTGTGCGGCCATTTTCTTGCTGGCAGGCAGCGCTCAGGCGAGCGCGGTCTGCGATCAGATGCGGGGCCTGCTGACCCGCGGCGGCGGCAACGCCAGCGGGCTGCTGGTCGTCGAGGCCGAAAGCGGCGACGTCGTCTGCGCCCGGGCGGCACAGCGGCAGCGGCCGCTGGCCTCGAACATGAAGCTGTTCACGACCGCGGCGGCGCTATCGCGCCTGGACCCCGACTCCCGCATCGAGACCAAGGTCTTCAGCGACGGCCGCCTCGACCCCGGCGGCGTCCTCCGCGGCAATCTCTACCTGCAGGGCGGCGGCGACCCGGCCCTCGGCACCCCCGCCTTCTACAACGGCTACCTGGGCGGGCTCGGCACCAACCTCTTCTCGCTGGTGCCGCAGCTCCGCGCCGCCGGCATCCGCTCGGTCAGCGGTCGCCTTTATGCCGACGACACGATCTTCGACCGCCGCCGCGGCGTGCGCGACTCCGGCTACGCGACCAGCCCCTACATCGGCCCGCTCTCCGGCCTCGCCTTCAACTCCGGCTTCAGTGGCCCCAGCTCCAGCAGCGGCTTCTCCTCCGACCCGGCCAAGCTGGCGGCCTCGAAGCTGGCGCGCGCGCTCAACGCCGGCGGCATCTCGATTCCGCCGCAGGTGGCCCTGGCGCCGACGCCGGCCGACGCCGAGCGGGTCGCGCTCGTCCGCTCCCCCCCGCTCTCCCGGCTCGCCGACGCGACCAACGTCTACTCGATCAACTTCTTCGCCGAGACCCTGATCAAGCTGCTCGGCGCCGAGCTCGGAGCGGGTGGCACCACGGCGGCGGGCGCGGCGGTGGTCGAGTCCTTCGCCCAGAGCCTCGGCTCCGGCCTCAACGCCGTCGACGGCTCCGGCCTGACCCGCTCCAATCGCGCCTCGCCGCGCCAGGTGATCGACCTGCTGCTGGCCATGCGCGACGACCCGGCCGGCGACGACTTCATCCAGGACCTCGCCCTGACCGGCAAGGAGGGCACCGTCGACGACCGCATGGTCGGCACCGCCGCCTACGGCCGCTGCCGGACCAAGACCGGCACCCTGACCGGCATCAGCGCCCTCTCCGGCTACTGCTTCAACACCAGCGGCCGGATCATGGCCTTCTCGATCCTGATGGGCAGCGTCGGCGACCTCGGCTACGCCCACCTGACCCAGGACCGCATCGCGGGGCTCGTCGCCGGGTACTGAGGGCCGTCAGCCCGCGAGCAGCGCCAGCAAGCCCGCCTCGTCGAGGATCTCCGTCCCGAACGACTCCGCCTTCGCCAGCTTCGAGCCCGGGCTCTCCCCGGCGACCACGTAGTCGGTTTTCTTCGAGACCGAGTTGGTGACCTTGCCGCCGGCCCCCTTGACCAGCGCCGCCGCCTCCTCGCGGGTCAGCTCGGGCAGGGTCCCGGTGAGGACCACGGTCTTGCCTTCGAGCGGACCGCCGCTGGCGCGCCGTTCCGACTCGTCCGCCTCCAGCCGCAGGCCCTTCCGCTTCAACTTCTCGACCAGGCCCCAGGTCAACTCGTCGGCCAGCGACTCGGCGATCTGGACGGCCATGATCGGGCCCACGCCCTCGACCTCCTCGATCACCTCCGGGTCGGCCTCGTGCAGGGCGTCGATCGAGCCGAAGTGGTCGGCCAGGGCCTCGGCGGTGACGTAGCCGACGCCAGGCAGGCCGAGCGCGTAGAGAACCCGTTTGAACGGACGCTGCCGTGAGCCGTCGATCGCCGCCAGCAGGTTGCGGGTGGAGGTCTCGCCGAACCGCTCCATGCCCAGCAGGCGCTCCTCGTCGAGCTCGTAGATGTCGGCGACGTCGGCGATCAGCCCCTCCTGGAGGAAGCGCATGGCCTGCTTCTCCCCCAGCCCGTCGATGTCCATCGCACCCTTGCTGACGAAGTGCTTGACGTGCTGGAAGGACTGGCCCGGGCAGCCGGAGCGGTTGGGGCAGATCGTGAAAACGGCGCCCTCCGGCTTCACCGTCTCGGTCTTGCAGGCCGGGCATCTCTTCGGCGGCTTCGGCTTGCGCGCGCTCTTGTTCTGGCGCGGCAGTTTCGGCGAGACGACCTGGGGGATCACGTCGCCGGCGCGCATGACCACGACCTCGTCGCCGTTGCGCACGTCCTTGCGAGCCAGATCCTCCTCGTTGTGCAGGGTGGCGGTGGTGACGGTGACACCGCCGACGTGGACCGGCTCCAGCATCGCGAACGGCACCAGGTGGCCGGTGCGACCAACGTTCCAGACGACCTTGTTCATCCGCGTCGTCGCCGTCGTCGGCGGGAACTTCCAGGCGATCGCCCAGCGCGGCTCGCGCCCGACCACGCCGAGCTCCCGCCACAGCGCCCGCTCGTCGACCTTGACGACGACGCCGTCGATCTCGTAGTCGAGCGTCTCGCGCCGCTCCTCCCACCAGTGGCAGCGCTTGACGACGCCCTCGACGCCCTGGTGGTGGTCGGTGTCGGGGTTGACCTTGAAGCCGCGCTCCCGCAGCCATTCGACCTCGTCCATGTGGGTGGCGAGGTCGAGTCCGCGGACGGCGCCGATCCCGTAGATCCAGTTGGAAAGGGGCCGTTCCGCCGCCAGCGCCGGGTCGAGCTGGCGGATCGAGCCGGCCGCCGAGTTGCGCGGGTTGGCGAAGGTCGGTTCTTCGGCTTCGGCCCGGCGCTCGTTCAGCGCTTTGAAAGCGGCGATCGGCAGGTAGACCTCGCCCCTCACTTCGATCAGCTCGGGGGCGCTCTCGATCCGCAGGGGGATCGACTTGATCGTGCGCAGGTTCTGGGTCACGTCCTCGCCGACCCGGCCGTCGCCGCGGGTGGCGCCGCGGACCAGCACGCCGTCCTCGTAGGTGAGCGAGATCGCCAGGCCGTCGATCTTCGGCTCGGAGGTGTAGCTGAACTCGGAGGCGGTGATGTCGAGTCGCTTCAGGTAGTTGGCCAGCCGCGTCTCCCAGGCCCGCAGCTCCTCCTCGTTGCGGGCGTTGCCGAGCGAGAGCATCTGCTCGTGGTGCTCGACCTGCTGGAAACGGTCCAGCGGCGGCGCCCCGACCCGCTGGGTGGGCGAATCCGGCGTGCGCAGCTCCGGGTTCTCGCTCTCCAGCTCCCGTAGCTCGTTCAGCAGCTCGTCGTAGACGTCGTCGCCGACTTCCGGTTCGTCGAGGACGTAGTAGAGCCGGTTGTGGCGCTCCAGCTCCCCCCGCAGCTCGGCCGTCCGCTGCGCGGCGGAATCGTTCACGCCGCCGGAGCGCTTGCCGCCAGCATCTCCTCGAAGCCCCATCCCCGCAGCCGCTCGAGGCCACCGTGGTCGGTGAGATCGAAGTGGATCGGGGTGACCGCGATCCGGCCCTGGGCGACGGCGAAGAGATCGGTCCCCTCGATCTCCTCGTAGCCGGGCTGCCAACCGTAGATCTCGTAGCGCTTGCGGCTGCCCTCGGGCTCCTCGTCGACCAGCTTCAGCTCGTCGTTGTAGATCCTTTTTCCGAGCTTGGTCACCTCGACCCCGCGCGGCTCGCCGGCGGGGCAGTTGACGTTGATCAGGGTCGCCTCGGGCATCGCCTCGGTGGTCAGGCGGGTCACCAGCTGCGCTGCGAAGGCGGCGGCGTAGGTGAAGTCGAACTGACCGCTGACGTAGCCCATCCCACCCCCGGAGGACTGCTGCGAGATGGCGACGGCGGGGATGCCGAGGATGATCCCCTCGAGGGCCGCCGCGACCGTGCCGGAGTAGGTGATGTCGTCGCCGAGGTTGGCGCCGTGGTTGATCCCGGAGACGATCAGGTCGGGGCGGCCGCCGACCAACCCCAGCTCGGCGAAGCGGACGCAGTCGACCGGCGTGCCGTCGGTCGCGTAGCCGCGGTCGCCGTCGCCGAACTCGACCTCGTCGATGCTCAGCGGCGAGCGGGTGGTGATGCTGCGGGCAGTGGCACTGCGGTTGGAATCCGGCGCGATCACGTCGAGCTCGACCCCGTCGAGCTCGCGCAGGGCCCGCCGGGTCGCCTGCAGGCCGGGGGCGGAGATGCCGTCGTCGTTGGTCAGCAGGATGCGCACGGATCTGATTCTAGGTGTAGGAGACGGACTCCAGATAGAGCCCGCCGGGCGGCGCGGTTTCCCCCGCTTCGGGCCGCGCCGCGCCGTCCAGAAGCCGGACGAAGCTCTCGACCGTGCGACGGCTGGAGGCGACCTCGAGCATCGTCCCGACCAGGATCCGGACCATGTTGCGCATGAAGGTGTCGGCGCTGACGCTGAAGGCGAGGATGTCGCCGGCCTGCCGCTCCCAGGCCGCCGCGAGGATTCGGCGCTCGAAGTGCACATGGTCGGTCTGGGTCGGGGTGAAGGCGGTGAAGTCGTGGCGGCCGAGCAGGGCCGCGGCGCAAGCGTCCAGCCCGTCGCGGTCGATCCGGTGCGGCCACCAGAGCGCGCGACCGCGCTCGAACGGGCTCAGCGGCCGCCGGGTGAAGAGCCGGTACCGGTAGCTGCGCGAGATAGCGTCGCCACGGGCATCGAAGCCGTCTGGGGCGGGTCCGGCGCCGACCACCGCGACGTCGGGTGGCGTGATCCCGTTCAACCGCCGCTTCAGGTCGCCCTTGACCTCCGCGACGGTGCTGAAGCTGGCCACCTGACCGCGAGCATGGACGCCGGCGTCGGTACGCCCGGCGACCGTCAGCTCCACCCGCTCACGCAGGACCGTCTCCAGGGCCGACTCGAGCTCGCCCTGGACCGTGCGTTTGCCCGGTTGCCGGGCCCAGCCCGAGAAGGCCGAGCCGTCGTATTCGATATCGAGGCGGAAGGAGCCGGGGCTCAAACCAGCTCGAGGTACACCATCTCGGTGCTATCCGAGCGGCGCGGGCCGAGCTTGACGATGCGGGTGTAGCCGCCGGGGCGAGTCGCGTAGCGCGGCGCCACCTCGTCGAACAGCTTGTGGACGATGAACTTGTCGTTGTGCAGCGTCGAGAGCGCCTGCCGGCGGGCGTGCAGATCGCCCCGTTTGGCCAGGGTGATCAGTTTCTCGACCTCGGGCTTGACCGCCTTGGCCTTGGCCTGGCTGGTCTGGATCCGCTCGTGCTCGATCAGTTGCTTGGAGAGGTTCGAGAGCAGCGCCTCACGGTGCGCGGCATCACGGCTCAGCTTGTTCCGCTTCTTGCGATGGCGCACAGTGTTCTCCGCTCCGACCTGGCCGTCTTCTCAGTCTTGCTGGAGATCGAGGCCGCGGGCGTGCAGGGTCTCGATCACTTCCTCGATCGACTTCGAGCCGAAGTTGGGGATCGCGTTCAGTTCGCCGCGCGACTTGCGAACCAGGTCGCCGACGGTCTGCACGCCGGCACGCTTGAGGCAGTTGTAGGAGCGGACGCCGAGTTCGAGCTCCTCGATCAGGATCTCGTCGAGCCCGTTGTTGCCGGCGACGCCGTCCCCGGCGGGCGACGAGAGGGGATCGGCGGCAACGGCGGCAACCGGTTCACGCGCGGTCAGCTCTTCGACCCGCTCGGCGTCGGTGAAGATCGCCAGGCTCTTGATCAGGATCTCGGAGGCCTCGCGCAGCGCCGCCGCGGGCTCGATCGAGCCGTCGGTCTCGAGGTCCAGGGTCAGTTTGTCGAAGTCGGTGCGCTGCCCGACGCGGGCGGCGGCGACCGCGTAGGAGGCGCGGCGGATCGGCGAGAAGATCGAGTCGATCGGGATCACGCCGATCGGCTGCTCGTCGGACTTGTTCTCTTCCGCCGGCGAGTAGCCGCGGCCGCGGCCGATGGTCAGGTAGACCTCGAGCTTCGTTTTCTTCTCGAGCGTCGCGATCGGCGCCTCGGGATTGAGGATCTCGACGCCCGAGGGCAGGTCGATGTCCTTGGCCTTGATCTCGCCGGGACCGGTGGCGACCAGCGGCGCCTCGACCTCGTCGGCGTCGGTGTGCATGCGGACGACGAGGTCCTTGAGGTTGAGGATGATGTCGGTGACGTCCTCCTTGACGCCGGGCACGGTCGAGAACTCGTGCGCGACGCCCTCGATGCGGACGCTGGTGATGGCAGCACCGCCCAGCGAGGACAGGAGGACGCGGCGCAGGCTGTTGCCGAAGGTGTAGCCGAAGCCCTTGTCGAGCGGCTCGATCGTGAACGTGCCGCGACGGTCGTCGATCTTCTCGGAGGTGATGCGGGGGACCTGGAAATCAGTGGTCATGAGTTCCTTGCGTATGCGTGTTCAGAAATTTCGGGATCCGGACTACTTGGAGTACAGCTCGACGATCAGCTGCTCCTGTACCGGCGCCGAGATCTCGGAGCGCTCGGGATAGCGCAGGATCTTGGCGGTGAGGGCATCGTGATCTGCCTGCAGCCAGGCCGGCACGGTGGAGACGAGTTCCGTCGCCCGCTGGATCGTGTCGGTGGCGGAGGAGCCGGCCTTGATCGAGATGATGTCCTCGGGACGGACTTGGTAGGAGGGAATGTCGACGCGCCGGCCGTTGATCATCCAGTGCCCGTGGCTGATCAGCTGGCGGGCCTGGCGCCGGGAGGCGGCGAAGCCGAGCCGCACCAGCACGTTGTCGAACCGCGACTCGAGCAGGCGCAGGAGGTTCTCGCCGGTGACGCCGTCCTGGCGCGAAGCCTTGTCGTAGTAGGCGCGAAACTGTTTCTCCAGCACCTGGTAGTAGCGGCGCGTCTTCTGCTTCTCGCGCAGCTGCACCCGGTACTCGGACTGGCGCATGCGGCCGCGGCCGTGCTCGCCGGGCGGGTAGGAACGCCGCTCGACACCGCACTTGTCGGTGAAGCAGCGCTCGCCCTTGAGGAAGAGCTTCTGGCCCTCGCGCCGGCACTGCTTGCACTGGGGGGAGGTATCGCGGGCCATTAGACGCGCCTCCGCTTCTTCGGCCGGCAGCCGTTGTGAGCCTGCGGGGAGACGTCCTTGACCGTGGTCACGTCCAGCCCCGCCGCCTGCAGCGAGCGGATCGCCGTCTCGCGGCCGGAGCCGGCGCCCTTGGCGAAGACTTCGACGCGCTCGAGGCCGTGTTCCATGCCCTTCTTGGCGGCGGCGTCGGCGGTCACCTGGGCGGCGAACGGCGTCGACTTGCGCGAGCCTTTGAACCCGGCCGAACCGGCCGACTCCCAGGCGATCACGTTGCCGTCGGTGTCGGTCAGGGTGACGATCGTGTTGTTGAAGGAAGTCTTGATGTGAGCCTGCCCATAGGTC
>Ga0190271_10000583_pt1 | contig 18834 bp, 10 predicted proteins | sample Popmic356T_FD_133747 | JGI IMG/M metagenome (GOLD analysis project Ga0190271, IMG submission 133747) | Populus adjacent soil microbial communities from riparian zone of Weber River, Utah, USA - 356 T | ecosystem: Environmental > Terrestrial > Soil > Riparian zone | place: USA: Utah | collected...
CTGGCTCGCCCTGCTCGGGGCGATCCGCATCGTGCTCGACCTCTGCTACGACCTGCTGGTCGCGGTCGGCCGGGCGGGCCCGCTGCTGCGGGTGCAGCTCGTCTGGCTCGTCGCCCTGGTCGTCGCGCTCCCGGTCGGGGCCCACACCAACGGGATCGCCGGCGTGGCGTTTGCGCACGTCGCGGTGGCAGCCGTGATCGTCCTGCCGATGAATGTCTTCCTCGTGAAGGGCGCCGGCCTCCGGCTCCGCGTCCTGGCCCGCGCCATGGCGCCGGTCGCCGCCGCGGGCGCGGCCGGCACGGCCATCGCGCTCGGCGCCCAGCGGATCGAGGCCGCCCCCTTGTGGACCCTGCTCGTCGTCGGGTCCCTCATCACGGTCGCCTACGTCGCCGTGTTCGTCATGCCCGGCGGCGGACGAGCCGCCGTGGCCTGGGCCAGACCGCAAAATCGCCCTGCCGAAGCCCGTTGACCGGGTGAGGCAACTAAGACCATCGGAGCAGAAATGACACCTGACCTCGGACGCGTCCTCGTCACCGGCGGCGGCGGCGCCATCGGGTCCAACCTCGCCGACCAGCTCGTGGAAGCCGGCGCCGAGGAGATCGTGATCCTCGACAACTTCGTGCGCGGCAGGCGCGACAACCTCGCCTGGGCGCTCGCCAACGGGCCGGTGCGCCTGACCGAGGGCGACATCCGCGACCGGGCCCTCGTCCGCCGCCTCATGCGCGGCGTGGACGTGGTGTTCCACCTGGCCGCCATCCGGATCACGCAGTGCGCCGAGGAGCCCCGGCTGGCGCTCGAGGTGCTCGTGGACGGCACCTACGACGTGGTCGAGGCAGCGGCGGACGCGGGCGTCCGCAAGGTCGTGGCCTCCTCCTCCGCCTCGGTCTACGGGTTGGCCGAGGAGTTCCCCACGAACGAGAGCCACCACCCTTACGCGAACGACACGCTCTACGGCGCCGCCAAGGCGTTCAACGAGGGCCTTCTGCGCAGCTTCCACGCCATGCGCGGCCTGGACTACGTGGCCCTCCGCTACTTCAACGTCTACGGCCCGCGGATGGACATCCACGGCCTCTACACCGAGGTGCTGGTGCGCTGGATGGAGCGCATCTCGGCCGGCGAGCCGCCACTCATCCTCGGCGACGGCCTGCAGACGATGGACTTCGTCTACATCGGCGACGTGGCGCGCTCCAACGTGCTCGCCGCGCAGGCCGACGTGACCGACGAGGTGTTCAACGTCGCCACCGGCACCGAGACCAGCCTCGTCGAGCTCGCCGAGATGCTGCTGCGTGTGATGGGCTCGGACCTCCCGGTCCAGCACGGCCCGGAGCGCGCCGTGAACAAGGTCTCGCGGCGCCTGGCGGACACGTCCCTGGCGCGCGAGCGGCTCGGCTTCGAGGCCGAGGTGGACCTCGAGGAGGGCCTCACGCGCCTCGTGGACTGGTGGCGTGCCGAGCGGGCCGACGAGCCCGTAGCGGCGCGCGGGGCGGCCTGATGGAGGTCCCGTTCGCCCGCCCGCGCTTTCGCGGCGACGAGGGTGAGGCAGTCAGCGCGACGATCGCGTCCGGCTGGGTCTCGCAGGGCCCGCGCGTGCGCGAGTTCGAGCAGGCCTTCGCCGAGCGCGTCGGCGCGCCCGAGGCGGTGGCCACGACCAACTGCACCACGGCCCTGCAGCTCGCCCTCTACGCCACGGGCGTGGGCCCGGGCGACGAGGTGATCGTCCCCTCGCTATCCTTCATCGCCACGGCCAACGCGGTCTGGCAGTGCGGCGCCACGCCGGTCTTCGCCGACGTGGACCCGCGCACCTACAACCTCGACCCGGTGGCCGCCGAACGCGCCGTCACGAGCCGGACGAAGGCGATCATGCCGGTCCACCAGCTCGGCCTCCCGGCCGACATGGACCGCTTCTTCGAGGTCGCCGCCCGGCACGGGCTCGCGCTCGTGGAGGACGCCGCCTGCGCAATCGGCGCGACCTACCGCTCGCGGCCGATCGGGTCCCTCGGCCCGCTCGCGTGCTTCTCGTTCCACCCCCGCAAGGTGATCACCACCGGCGAGGGCGGCATGATCGCCGTGCACGACCCAGACGTCGCCGAGCGGCTACGCCGGCTGCGCCAGCACGCGATGGACGTCTCCGACCTCGCCCGCCACAGCGCGAACGACATCGTCGTCGAGTCATATCCCGAGCGCGGCTGGAACGCCCGCATGACCGACATGCAGGCGGCGCTGGGCCTGTGCCAGCTCGAGCTGCTGGACGAGGTGCGCGCGGACCGCCGGCGCCTCGCGGAGCGCTACACCGCGGCGCTGGGGCAGATCTCGGCGCTCGAGCCGCCCTACGAGCCGGACTATGCCGAGCGGACCTGGCAGTCCTACGCCGTCAAGCTGCGCCGCGGCGTCCCGGTGACCCGCACCGAGCTGCAGCGCAGGCTGCTGCGGGACGGCATCGCCACGCGGCGCGGCGTCACGGCCATCCACGCAGAGCGGGCCTACTCGGACCGCGGCTTCCTTCTGCCCCACACGGATGCATGCGCGCGCGACGCGATGCTGCTCCCGCTGTTCCCCGACCTGTCGGACGAGCAGCAGGACTACGTGATCGAGCGGCTGGCGACCCACCTGTCGGCCGCCGTGGCCGCCTGAGCCGCCGGCTCGCGCCCGCACCAGGCCTCGAGCACCCACCCGAAGGAGTAGGGCCGGTCGGTGCGGTTCAGGTCCACGTGGTTCGCCTCGCCGCCGTTCCCGGCGCCAAGCGTCATCGCCGCGGCGGTGCGGCTCCAGAGCGACACCCGGTCGTACTTCGGCGGGCGCCGGATCGAGCGGAGCACGAGGCCCGAGTCGCGGTCGACCATGTCCACGCGCGACTCGTTGCGCCCGTAGATCCAGTCGAGGCCACGCCAGGCGGCCTCGGCGTAGCGCTCCTCCCCGGTCGCCTCGGCCAGTTCGAAGAGCCCCATCGGGGCCATCGCGTGCTGGTGCACCGAGAAGATCGGGTAGCGCTCGAGGATGCAGCCGCGATGCGTGTCGAACAGCCACGGCCAGCCGCCGTCCGGCAGCTGGAGCGCGAGCAGGCGGTCCGCCGCCGCGCGCGCCGCGGGCATGGCCCGGTCGTCCAGGCCGTGCCGGCCGGCAGTGGCGAGCGCGAGCGTGCCGTATATCTGGGTCGCGAAGTTCGGAAAGCGGCGCCGGGCGCCGCGAGTGCCGTGGTGGTGGAAGAGGCCGTTCGGCGCCTGGTTGGGGCCGGTGAGCTGTCCCACCGCCCGGTCGAGCAGCTCTCGGGCTCCCGCGGAGCCGCCCTCGGCGACGTTGTGCGCCAGCCCCAGGACGATCCAGCCCATCTCCTGGCCCTCGCGGGCAGGGAGCCCGCCCTCGGCGTCCAGGCGCGCGCGCAGGCGCTCCACGAGCTCGTCGCCCTCGCCGTAGCCACCGCGGGCGTCCACCCACAGGTAGAGGCCGAGGTCGCCGGGCGCGAGCTCGGGCGAGTCGATCTCCCGGCGCAGCACCGACCGCAGCGCGTCGACGTCGAACCGGTGCGAGTAGCCGGCGCCCTCGGCCTTCTGCAGGCCGAGCAGCACCATCAGCGTGTAGCGCAGGGACCGCCCGTGCGTGCGGGGGTCTCCCTGGCGCATCTCGTAACAGAACACGCCGTCCTCGCGCTGCATGGGCTGCAGCGACTCGAAGCTGAACTCGATCAGGTCGTCGATCACGTGGTTGTGCCTCCTCGCGGTGTGAGCAGCCCGCGGGCGAGGAGCCACGCGAAGCGCGCGTTTGTGACGGAATAGCGGCGGAACATGCGGCGCGGCTCCTGGAGCATCCGGTACAGCCACTCGAGGCCGAGCCGCTGCCAGGCGACGGGCGCGCGCCGGGTGACCCCGGCGATCACGTCGATCGACCCGCCGACGCCCATGACGAACCGGGCGCCGAGCCGCGCGCCGTACTCCCCGAGGAAGTACTCCTTGCGGGGCGAGCTCATCGCCACGAAGACGAGCTGGGCCCGGCTCGCGCGGATCTCGCCGGCTACGTCCTCGAGCTCGTCGTCTCCGAAGTAGCCGTCGCGGTACCCGGCCAGCTCGAGCCGCGGGTGCCGCTCCCGGATCCGCTCGACGGCGCGCTCGAGGACGGTGTCCCGGGCGCCGAGGATGAAGACGCGGTAGCCGCGGCGCTCGGCGAGCGCCAGAAGGTTCTGCATCAGGTCGATGCCGGCGACGCGCTCGGGGAGCGGGTCGCGGAGCAGCCGCGACGCCCAGACGATGCCCTGCCCGTCGGGGCTCACGATGCTGCAGCCGGCCACGATCGCCCGCAGCTCGGGGTCGTCCCGGAGCGTGACCAGCTTGGCCACGTTCATGGCCATGTGCGTGGCGAACCCGCCCGAGGCGATCACGCCGTCGATGCGGTCGACCGTCTGCTCCATGTCGAGCCGGTCGATCGCGCAGCCGAGCACGTCGCTTCTGACGATGGCATCCATCCCGTCCCATCAACGCCGCCGCGCGCCGACTTCTCACGTGGCCCCTTTTTCCCCCTCTCCGGGTGATAGTCGCCGCCTCCCTGTGACGTTCATTCGGAGCGATGGCCACCAGTGCGACGTCCGAATTGGGCCCGATGGCCGCCATCGATATAGACGCCGGCGGCGCGGCGGCCCAGCCGCTGTCGCTCCCGCTGCGTCGCGGACATGCCCAGATCGGCGCGGCCCGTCCGCACGACCAGCGGGGACGCCTGCTCAGGCGCCTGCTGCTCGGCGCGGACGTGGCCGCGCTGTGCGTCGCCTTCGCGATCACGGAGGGCCTCTTCGGCGCGTTCCGGTCCGTGGACATCCCGTTGCTCCTGGTGAGCATCCCGCTGTGGGTGGGGCTCGCGTACGGCCACCGCCTCTACCACGTCGACAGCCACCGGGCCGACTACCGGGCCTGCGACGAGATCGGCCCCGTGCTTCAGATGGCCACCTTCTGGAGCTGGACCGTGCTCCTGGCGCTCGCGCTGCTCCGGCCGGGCGACGTGCCCGTCGGGCGGATCGCGCTCTTCTGGGTGCTGACCGTGGTGCTCCTGATGGCGTTCCGGTCCGGCACGCGAGCCTACGCGAGACGGCAGATCTGGTTCCTCCAGAACGCGCTCGTGATCGGGCCGCCGGGCCAGGCCGCGGCGATCGTGAGGAAGATCCTGCGCCACCCCGAGTGGGGCATCCACGCCACCGCGTGCGTCAACTTCCCCGGCTCGACGCGCTTCCCCGTCCGCAGCGCCCCGCCCTTCGACCTCGTGCCGCTGCTGCACGGGCACACCGACGTGGTGGCGCTCGTGGAGCAGCTCGACATCGACCGCGTGATGCTGGCGCCGGCCGTGAGCGAGTCCCAGCGCCGCGCGGAGCTCGTCTGCGAGCTCTCCGAGCTGGATGTCCACGTGGACCTGATCCCGAGCTGGTCCGACGTGGTCGGCGCCCGGCTCGATCTCCACGAGATCGAGGGCACGCCGGTACTCACCGTTCCACGCGGGCGCCTTGCCCGCCCCTCGCTGTGGCTTAAGCGCGCGCTCGACCTCGCCATCGCCTCCATCGCCCTGATCCTGCTCGCGCCCCTGCTCGCCATCTGCGCGATCGCGATCAAGCTCGACTCCCCCGGTCCGGTGCTGTTCCGCCAGCGGCGGATCGGGCACGACGACGAGCCCTTCGAGGTCTTCAAGTTCCGCTCGATGTGCGACGGCGCCGACGTCCAGAAGGACGAGGTGGCCCAGCTCAACCTGCACGGCGGCGGCACCGAGCGCGGCATGTTCAAGATCCGCGAGGACCCGCGCGTCACGCGCGTGGGCAACGTCCTGCGGCGCTACTCGCTCGACGAGCTGCCGCAGCTGCTCAACATCGTGCGCGGCGAGATGAGCCTCGTGGGCCCGCGGCCGCTGATCGAGAACGAGGACCGCCAGGTCGAGGGCCGCTACCGCCGGCGGCTCGGGCTCAAGCCCGGGCTGACAGGCCTGTGGCAGGCGAACGGCCGCTCCGATATCCCGTTCGAGGAGATGGTGAGCCTCGACTACCTCTACGTGACGAACTGGTCGCTCTGGGGCGACCTGAAGCTCGTCATGCGCACCTTCTCGACGGTCTGCCGCGGCAGCGGCTACTGATCGCGGCGGACGGGCGCGGCGCCTACTGCTCGTTCGCCCCGCGCGGAGCTCCGCTCGCGGGCCGCCGGCGGCCTCCGCCGCTCATGAACGGCAGCGGGTAAGGGGGGCTGGGGTCCTGTCCGTTGCTTCTGGTCCGGTTGCGTGCGATATAGGCGCGTTTCCGGACCGGGGCCCGCTTTCGGCGCCCCGACGGCGCCGGACTGCGCCTACTCGGCGCCGGACTGCGCGCCGCCCTGGAGCCGGCCGCGCCAGATGCGCTTGACCCGGTCCTCGGCGCCCATCCGCGCCAGAGCGCGGCGGGCGGTGCGGGTGGCGCTGGTCACGGCCGTGCGGCCCGCGTTGGCGCGCAGGCCGCGGGGCGTGGCCGCGAAGACGTGCACCACGGCGTCCATCCAGCACTCGTCGCCGTAGCTCTGCTTGTACTGGGCGTCTCCCATGCCGTAGTCGAGCGCCCGTACGTCGTCGCGCGCGCAGAGGTCCTCCATCATCCGCATCTGCAGCCAGGTGCCGATGCGGTGGCGCGCGAAGTCGGGGTCGTAGCCGGGTGAGCCGATGAAAAAGGTGTCCGCGTGGATCGTGCCGTCCCAGAACGCTCTCGGCGTGCCGTCGATGTCGAGCACCCAGGCGAGGTAGCGCCCGCGCCGCAGGCCGAGCTCCATCAGGCGCCGCTGCAGCTCGTCGCCGGTGAAGCCGACGCCGAGGCCGCGCTGGTAGCTCTTGGCCGCGACAGTCTCGAGGTCGGCGCAGAGGCGCTCGAGGTCCTCGTCGAAGCCGGCGCCGTAGCGACGCAGCTCCAGGCGGCCGCCGTACTCCTTCTCGAAGCGCTTGCGGTAGCGGTTCACGTTCTGCCGCGTGTTGCGCGAGCGCGCGCCGAGGAAGTCCTCCAGCGTGTCCGGCACGGACACGCGCCAGTGCGGCCGGGGCACCGCGGCGTGGTCGCGGCACAGCCACGGCGGGATCGTCGTGGCCGCCCGGTACAGGGGCGAGTCCGTCGGCAGGCCGAGGAAGCGGAGCACGTCGGCCTCGCCTCCGGAAAGCGCCGAACGCAGCAGGGCGAGCGCGGCCGCGGCGTCCTCCGCCGTCTCCACGCCCTCCACCCCGCCGTTCACGACCGTCAGGCAGCGCAGCCGCGGCCGCAGCACCGTGCGGTAGCCGGCCTTCGTCTCGAGCCGGATGTCCTCCAGCCGCGCGACGATCACGAGCGGCTCGCGCCCGGGGCGGGCGACCCGCACGACGTGCGGCCGCACCACCCCGGGCAGCGAACCAACCACGGTGGCGAAGAACTCAGGGTCTGGGTCGGGATGGGTCCACGCGACCTCGGCCGCCACGTCGAGCATGGCTCAGAGCACGCCGCCGAAGCGCTCGATGTGCGGCCCGACCTCGTTCATGAGCTCGAGCCAGCGGATGTTGTAGTGCCGCGGGTCGGTGAGCTTCGAGCGGTCGCCCACGTCGATGGCGATGAGCATGTCCGAGACCGCTTCGACCACCGACCGGCACGGCGTGAAGCCGAGCTGGCGGCTGAGCTTGGCGTTCGAGCACTCGTAGTCGCGGTTCAGCCGTGGCGCCGGCACCTCGTCGAGGCGGACGTTGCGGCCGAGCAGCTGCACCGATCCGGCCACGAGCATCGCGAGCTCGCGGATCTGGTAGTTCGAGTGCAGGACGTTGAAGATCTCGCCCCGGGCGACCTCGGACGGCGCCTCGAGGGCGACGATCATGGCGTCCGCCACGTCGCGCACGTCCACCAGCGGACGCCACATCCAGCCGCCGCCGTGCAGGAGCAGGCGCTCCTGGAGCAGGGCGTCCTTGACGAAGGTGTTGACCACCAGGTCGAAGCGCATCCTGGGGCTGTGGCCGTAGACCGTGCCGTTGCGCAGGATCACGGGGCAGAGCCCGTCGCCGATCATGCCGAGCAGGGCCTCCTCGCCGTAGCGCTTGGAGGTGGCGTAGGCGCCGCGCGCCTGGACCGGCGCGGTCTCGTCGTGCATCCCGGGCGGCAGGCCGTCGTAGAGCGAGCAGGACGAGGCGAACACGAGCCGCTCGATGCCGCGCTCGACGCAGGCGGTGCCGAGGGCCTCGGTGGCAACGGCGTTCATCTGCCAGTTGGCCTCGGGGTCGTACTCCGCCGTCGGGTCGTTCGACAGGCCGGCGAGGTGGATCACGCCGTCCACGCCGTCGAGCGACGTGGCGGGGATGTCCCGCACGTCGGCGACCTCGACCTCGATGCGGCCCTCGTGGGAGCCGAGCGGCTCGAGGCCCCAGTAGAGCCGGTCGAGCACGCGCACGTTGTAGCCGCGCTCGAGCAGGCGGCCGGTCAGCACGCTGCCGATGTATCCCGCGCCGCCCGTGATCAGGACGGTGCGCCCCTTCTCGGGCGGATTGGGCGCCAGACCGTTCGTGCGTCCGGCCTGCCGTGCCGGCAGGTGTCCGCCCGCGAAGCCGTTGCCGTTTGAGCCGCTCATTCTGTTCCGGTGCTCCTTAGCCGTGGTTGGTCCTGCCAGACCAACGCAGTGCGGCGGGGCCTTCTTCTTGCAAGTCCGCGTCCGGACCCGCCGTTGGTCGGATGGACCATGGGGTTCGGAATGCACCTGCGCGAGCTGTGGCGCCTCAAATGGGGCGTGACGCTGGCCGCTGTCGTGGCCCTCGTGGGCGCCCTCTGGAGCATCAACGAGATCAGCCTGATGCCCCCGAAGCTGAAGCCGCGCACGCTCGAGACCGCCACGGCGTCGACGCGCGTGGTCGTGGACACGCCGCGCTCGATGGTCCTCGACCTCCGGCAGGGCACCTACGACTTCACGGCGCTGCGGAACCGCGCCATCCTGATCGGCAACGTGATGGCCAGCGCGCCGGTGCGCGAGCACGTGGCGAAGAGCTCGGGCATCCCGGTGGGCGCCCTCCAGGTGACCGCCCCGCGCACCCCCGAGGAGCCCAGGCCGCGCGCCGAGACAGGCCAGCAGAAGAAGGCCACGGACATCCTCAAGTCGAACGACGAGTACCGCCTCGAGATCTACACCAACCCCACCGTCCCGATCCTGGACATCCACGCCCAGGGGCCGACGGCGGAGGCCGCCGCGAAGCTCGCGAACTCCACCGTGGCGGGCACGCGCGACTACCTCGAGAAGCTGGCGGTGGACGAGAACACGGGCCTGAAGCGCAGGGTGCAGCTGAGGCAGCTGGGATCGGCGCGCGGCACGGTGCTCAACCCGGGCGTCGGCAAGGAGGTGGCGGTCGTCTCGTTCGTCCTGTTCTTCGGGCTCTCGTGCGCCGCCGTCATGTTCCTCGCGAGGGTGCGGCGCGGCTGGCGGGCGGCGGCTCACTCCGAGCCCGTCGTCACGGGCTGAGCGCATGGAGCTGATCGCCATCCTGCGGCTGCTGTGGCGGCGCCGGATCCTTGTCGGGATCGGCCTGCTGGCGGCCGCCGGCGTCGGCCTGATGACCGCGGGCGGCTCGCTACCGGTCCCGGGCACAGCCAAGGACGCGCCGCCACCGGCGCGAACGGCGTCGGTCCGCGTGCTTGTCGACACCAACAGGTCCCAGCTCGTCGCCCCCGCGCCGCCCGAGGCGGACACCGTCGCGGCGCGGGCCGTGCTGCTCGCCGGCGTGCTGGCCGGCGACGAGGCCAGGGCCGCGGTCGCCCGCGGGGCGGGCGTGAAGATCGAGCAGCTCGCGGTGATCGGACCCGCCGCCACGGTCCCCACGCTCTCGACCAAGCTCGCGGAGCGGACCGCGACGGTCGTTGAGGCGGCGCCGGAGCCCTTCGCCGTGACCGCCAACGCCGACGGCGAGCTGCCAATCGTCTCGATCGACGCGCGCGCGCCCGACGCCGCCCGCGCCAAGCTGCTGGCGAGCGCTGCGGCCGAGGAGCTCGCCGCGCTGACGAGCCCGGACGATCCGTCCGTGCGGCTCGGCTTCGTCGCTCAGCCGCTCAGCAGGCCGGTGCTGGCGCCCGTCGAGACCCACCCGGGCTCGGCCATGATCGCCCTCGCCGCGTGCATCGCGACGTTCGTGCTGTGGTGCGGGTGCCTCGTGCTCGCGTCCGGCCTCACGCCGGGTCCGCGCCGGGCTCGGGCTCGGACGGCCTGAGCACCGCCGCCAGCAGCGCCGCGCTGGTGAGGAAGATGTACGGCGCGTGCGGGAACGCCATGGCGTCGAACAGCGTCGAGACGACCAGGAACGCCACGGCCGCCCCCGCTCCCGCGAGGGCGATCGGGGCCCAGGTGGGGTGTCGCTTCCGGATCAGGGCGCGCGCGGCCGCGACCACGCACAGCATCATCAGGGCGTAGGCCGCCAGGCCGAGCACGCCGGTCTCGACCACCCGCGCGAGGATCTCCGAGTCCAGCACGCGGTGGGTCGGCGGCTGGTAGCTGCCCCAGCCGCGGCCGAACGCGAAGTGGGTCCAGAGGTCCGGGCGCACGGCGTCGTAGTCCGCGGCCCGGTCGCTCACGGTGTTGGCCGTCAGGCTGTCGGGCTTGAACTGGTTCGCGATCGTCGCCAGCGCGCCCGGTGAGAGGAACTGGATCACGATCAGCATCGGAACCGCCAGCGGCGCCATCCGCAACAGCTCGCGGCGGCGGAAGTAGGCCACCACGAGCACCACCGACAGCGGCACGAGCAGGGCGCTCTTGCGGTCCGTCGTCAGCATCGCGGCCATCAGGAGCCCGGCGGCCAGGCCGTAGAGGACCCGCCCGCGGCGGTCCTTCGCGTGCACCGCGTAGGCCAGCGCGATGGGGAGCGCCATGGCCAGCATCGCCACGGTCTCGAGCGGGTGCCCGGCCGGGCCGCGGATGACCCGCCTGCCGAGCGAGTCGACGCCCGACGACTCGGCCGCGCCGACGTTGAAGAACCCCGGCAGCACCTTGTCGGACAGCTCGTAGAAGAAGTTGAACTGGAAGCGGTACTCCCAGATCGTGCCCACGGCGCAGATCACGGCCAGCACGAGCGTGTAGATGAGGAACGGCCGCACCTCCGTGCGCCGCACCGAGCTCGCGACGATCAGGAACAGCGTCAGGTAGGCGAGCAGCAGCGGCAGCGCCTTGAGGCTCTGGTCGAGCTCGAGGGTTCGGTTGAGGTCGGCGGCGTTGAAGACCACGCTGAGGCACGCCACCGTCACGAACAGGCCCACGCCCGCGTGGACCCAGGTGAACCGCAGGCGCGGCCGGCCGGCGCCCCCTACGGCCAGGGTGAGCACCCACATGACGACGAGGAACGGGAGCAGAAGCCGGTCGAGCTTCATGTCGACGGGCATCGAGGCGTTCAGCTCGATGGCGTCGAACGGGACGAGCCAGAGGACCCCGATGAAGCCGGCGATCATCCAGGGCAGCACTCGGGTGGTGTTGGGCCAGTCGCCGCCGTTCGTGGCGAGACCGCGCAGCCGCTCGATCGGCGCGCGCAGGCCCTCCAGGGCGCCGGCGCCAGGCGCGCCGAAGGCGGGCGGCGAGAGCGGGAGGCTCGCCTGCCCGGGCATCGCGGCGGCAGGGGACAGCGTGGCGCCGCGCGGCGACGCCTGCCGGCCGAGCACGCCCACCCCGGCCGAGGGCGGGTCGAAGCCCTCCTCGGTGGCGAAGGCCGGCTCCGCACGCGGCCCGCGCCGCAGCCGCAACAGGAGCATGAGCAGGCAGGCCGTGACCCCGAACGCGACGAGGAAGGTCAGCGCCGCCACCTTGGGCGCGCCGCGGGAGCTGATCACGCCGCCGCGGGCGGGGCCGAGCTGCTTGAGGCGCACCCCCTCGCCGGGCTCGAAGCCCTGCTTGCGGCCCAGCGCGCGCAGGTAGTCGCGCAGCCCGGTGACCGCGCCGTCCGCCAGGCGCTTCGCCTCCGGCGTGGTCGGGGCCTGTGCGTACATGTCGAGGACCGGCAGCGTGGGCTTCGCCTGCACCTCGAGCCGGTACGGCTTCCCGGCGAGCAGCAGCCGGCCGGCCCGCTCCTCGCTGCCGGCCTCCCTGAACACACGGTCCACGTTGGAGGTGACGACCGGGATCGCGGCGATCTGGTCCGGCGGCAGCTTCGCCCGGCGGCCGATGTGCTCCAGCACCGGGTCGCTTGCCATGAGGTTCCCGAGCATCTCGGCGCGCGTGGTGAGCGATCCGAAGTCGCTGGCAGTGGAGCGGATGTCCGCCACCGCCGGCCGCGGGAGATCGACCAGCACGCGCGTGGTGGCGGCCGAGACGCGCAGCTCTCGCCCGTGCACGCTCAGCTGCGCGCATACGAGCGCGACAAGCGCGCTGACGACCACGACGAAGAGCACACGGCGGACGGGCATGCGGGCAACCAACGGGGTCGCGACGGTCTGGCTTTCGGATGAGCGCGGGTATGCGGCGCAAGCCCGCGCGAGACCCTCCCGTTGACCCGTTATGGGTGCGAAGCCTCCCTTCGCGTTGCTTGCAACGCTTGCGGCCCTGCTGGCCTTCGGGGTGTTTGCGCCCGGCGCCCACGCCCAGGCGAACCCCTGCCTCGCGCCCGCCAACGAGGTCGTGGCCGAGAACTGCCTGCCGGGCAGCCCGCAGAGCGAGTGGGACGTGCAGGGCCTCGGCTCCACGAGCATCCAGGGCTTCGCGACCGACATCAGCGTCGACCAGGGCCAGACCGTGCGCTTCAAGGTGGACACGAACGCGGCCGACTACCGCCTCGACATCTACCGGATGGGTTGGTACGGCGGCAGCGGGGCCCGCCGGGTGGCCACGGTCCAGCCGAGCGCGCCGAGCGGGTTCCAGCCCAACTGCATGAGCCAGGCGTCGACGGGCCTGATCGACTGCGGCAACTGGAGTGTGTCGGCGCAGTGGGTGGTGCCCTCCACCGCGGTGTCCGGCGTCTACTTCGCGAAGCTGGTGCGCGAGGACCTGATCCCGGGCGCGAGCCACATCCCGTTCATCGTGCGCGACGACAACGGGACGTCGGACATGCTGTTCCAGACCTCCGACTCGACCTGGCAGGCCTACAACGACTACGGCGGCAACAGCCTCTACACCGGCTCGCCGGACGGCCGCGCCTACAAGGTCAGCTACAACCGGCCGTTCTACACGCGCGGGGATGCCGCCGAGGACTGGTTCTTCAACGCCGAGTATCCGATGGTGCGCTGGATCGAGCGCAACGGCTACGACGTCAGCTACTTCACGAACGTGGACGGCCACCGGCGCGGGGCCGAGCTGCTCGAGCACAAGGCCTTCCTGTCGGTCGGCCATGACGAGTACTGGTCGGGCTCGCAGCGCGCAAGCGCCGAAGCCGCGCGCGCCGCCGGGGTGGACCTGGCGTTCTTCAGCGGCAACGAGGTGTTCTGGAAGACCCGCTGGGAGCCGAGCATCGACGGCTCGAACACCGCCGACCGCACGCTCGTCTCCTACAAGGAGACCCACGCCGGCATCAAGATCGACCCGCAGCCGGGCGTCTGGACGGGCACCTGGCGCGACCCGCGCTTCAGCCCGCCGGCCGACGGCGGCCGGCCGGAGAACGCGCTGACCGGCCAGCTCTTCATGGTCAACGACGGGGCCACCACCGCGATCCAGGTGCCCGCCGCCGACGGCAAGATGCGCTTCTGGCGCAACACGAGCGTCGCCAGCTTGACGCCGGGCTCGACCGCGACGCTGGCCGAGGACACGCTCGGCTACGAGTGGGACGCGGACGCGGACAACGGGCATCGCCCGCCCGGCGCCTTCAGGCTGTCCTCCACCACCGTCCCCGATGCCCCGGTGCTGCAGGACCACGGCTCGAGCTACAGCCGCGAGACCGCCTCGCACAACATGACCCTTTACCGGCACGCGAGCGGCGCGCTCGTGTTCGGCGCCGGCACCGTGCAGTGGTCGTGGGGCCTCGACGACGAGCACGATCGCGGGAACGCCGACCCCGACCCGCGCATGCAGCAGGCCACGGTGAACCTGTTCGCCGACATGGGCGTGCAGCCCCGCACGCTGCAGGCCGGCCTCGCGGCCGCCGCGGCATCCAGCGACGTGACGCGGCCGACCACGGCCATCGCCTCACCCGCTCCGGGCGCGAACGCCCAGGTGGGCACGACGGTCAACATCACCGGCACGGCCACGGACGGCGAGGCCGGCGGCAGGGTCGCCGGCGTGGAGGTCTCGACTGACGGCGGCCAGACCTGGCGGCCGGCCACCGGCCGTGCGGACTGGACCTACTCCTGGACCCCGACGAGCGACGGCCCGGTCACCCTGCGCGCCCGCGCGGTGGACGACAGCGGCAACATCCAGACGACGCCCGCCACGGTGACGGTCAACGTGTCCGACCCGTCGCAGCGGCCCTGCCCCTGCTCGATCTTCGACCCGGCCGCCACGCCCACGTCGCCAGACAACAACGACGGGCAGTCGATCGAGGTGGGCGTGAAGTTCCGCTCCGACGTCGACGGCTACATCACCGCGCTGCGCTTCTACAAGGGCCCCTCGAACACCGGCACGCACGTCGGCCACCTCTGGACCGGCGCCGGCCAGAAGATCGCAGAGGCCACCTTCGCCGGAGAATCGGCCTCGGGCTGGCAGCGGGTGACGCTCGGCACGCCGGTCCCGATCGCCGGCAACACCACGTACGTCGCCTCGTACCACTCGAGCGGCGGCGGCTATGCGGCCGACCACCCCTTCTTCGGCAACGCGCTCGACAACCCGCCGCTGCACGCCCTGCGCGACGGCATCGACGGCGGCAACGGTGTGTACCGCTACGGCGCCAGCACGTTCCCGAACCAGTCCTACCAGGCCAGCAACTACTGGGTCGACGTGGTCTTCGAGCGCAACGTGGCGCCCGACACGACCCCGCCCGCAGTGGCGTCCGTGACGCCGCCCAACGGGACGGCGGACGCGGACCCGGCGAGCCTGGTCACGGCGACCTTCAACGAGGAGATGAATCCGGCGACGGTGACCGGCTCCACGGTCTTCCTGCGCACCGGGGCGGGCGCTCTCGTGCCCGCGTCGGTCTCCTACGACCTCGGCAGCTCCACAGCCACCCTCGACCCGAGCTCGAACCTCGTGCCGGGCACCACCTACACGGCCACCGTCAAGGGTGGCGCCGCCGGCGTGGCCGACCGGGCCGGCAACCGGCTGCAGCAGGACCGCACGTGGTCGTTCGAGATCGCGCCGCCTCCGACGTGCCCCTGCACGATCTTCGCCCCGAACGCGGCGCCGGCACAGCCGGACGCCAGCGACAACCGGCCGGTCGAGGTCGGCGTGAAGTTCCGCGCCGACGAGGACGGCTACATCACCGGCATCCGCTTCTACAAGGGGGCGTCCAACACCGGCACGCACGTCGGCCACCTGTGGAGCCGCACCGGCCAGAAGCGCGCGGAGGCGACCTTCACCTCCGAGAGCGCCTCGGGCTGGCAGCAGGTGATGTTCGAGCAGCCGGTCTGGGTGGCGCAGGGACGCACCTACATCGCCTCCTACCACTCGCCGACGGGCGGACACGCCCTCGACGAGCCCTACTTCGGCGTGGGCGTCGACCGGCCGCCCCTGCATGCGCTCGCCAACGGCATCGACGGCGGGAACGGGGTCTACCGCTACGGCGCGAGCGGCTTCCCGACCCAGTCCTTCAACGCGAGCAACTACTGGGTGGACGTGGTCTTCGAGCGCGACGCGGCGCCGGACACCACTCCCCCGCAGGTCACCTCCGAGGCCCCCGTGAACGCGGTGCGGGACGTGGGCGTGGGCACGAAGGTCAGCGCGTCGTTCAGCGAGGCGCTCGACCCGGCCACCGTCAACGGGACGACGTTCACCCTGCGCAACGCCGCGGGCACGGCCGTCCCGGCTCAGGTGACCTACGACCTCGGTGACGCCACGGCGACGCTCACGCCGAACCAGCCTCTGGCGCACCTCACCACCTACACGGCGACCCTGAAGGGCGGGCCCACCGGCATCGCGGACCGGTCGGGCAACCGGCTGGCGCAGGACCGGACGTGGTCGTTCGAGACCGAGCCGCCGCCTCCCCCGCCGCCCACGAGCGGCCCCGGCGGGCCGATCCTCGCGATCAGCGCCCCGGGCGACGCGTTCAGCCAGTACTACGCGGAGATCCTGCGCGCGGAGGGCCTCAACGCGTTCACCGTGGCCACGCTGCCGTCGGTCACGCCGGCCGTGCTGGCGAGCCACCAGGTCGCGATCCTGCCGCAGACGCCGCTGAGCGACGCGCAGGCGTCGATGCTCGCCACGTGGGTGAACGGCGGCGGGAACCTGATCGCGATGCGGCCGGACAAGAAGCTGGCCGGCCTGCTCGGGCTGACGGACGCCGGCACGACGCTGCCCGAGGCCTACATGCGCGTGGACACCGGCTCGAGCCCGGGTGAGGGGATCACTGGCCAGACAATGCAGTACCACGGCGCTGCCGACCGCTACGCGCTGAACGGCGCCCGCGCGGTCGCGACGCTGTACGCGAACGGCCAGACCGCCACGACCAACCCGGCCGTCACGATGCGCTCGGTCGGCACACAGGGCGGGCAGGCGGCCGCGTTCACGTACGACCTGGCGCGCTCAGTCGTGTACACGCGGCAGGGCAACCCGGCCTGGTCGGGCCAGGAGCGAGACGGCGTCAACCCGATCCGCTCGGACGACCTGTTCTTCGGAGCGCTCGCAGGCAACCCGCAGCCGGACTGGGTCGACCTCGACAAGGTCGCGCTGCCGCAGGCCGACGAGCAGCAGCGGCTGCTGGCGAACATGGTCACGGAGATGAACCGCGACCGGGCGCCGCTGCCGCGCTTCTGGTACCTGCCGCGCGGCGAGAAGGCGGCGGTCGTGATGACCGGCGACGACCACGGCTCGAACGGGACCGTCGGTCAGTTCGACCGCTTCAAGTCGGTCAGCGCGCCCGGCTGCTCGGTCGCGGACTGGGAGTGCATCCGCGGCACGTCCTACATGTACACGCGGGTGCCGCTCCCGGACAGCGCGGCGCGCGCCTACGAGGCGGAGGGCTTCGAGCTCGGCCTGCACCTCAACACCGGCTGCGACAACTTCACGATCTTCGAGCTCGACACGTTCTTCGACGAGCAGCTCGCGGACTTCGCGACCACGTGGCCGAGCCTGTCGGCGCCGAAGACCAGCCGCACGCACTGCATCGCGTACGCGGAATGGGCGAGCACGCCGAAGTCGGAGCTTGCGCACGGCATCAGGCTCGACACGACCTACTACTGGTGGCCCGCCGCGTGGGTGCAGAACCGGCCGGGCATGTTCACGGGCTCCGGGTTCCCGATGCGCTTCGCCGACCTCGACGGGTCGATGATCGACGTCTACCAGGCGCCCACCCAGCTCACCGACGAGTCGGGGCAGGACCTGCCGATGCACATCCGGGCGCTGCTCGACAACGCGCTCGGGCCGCAGGGCTACTACGGCGTGTTCACGACGAACATGCACACGGACCACAGCGTGCATGCGGGCGCGAACGCGATCGTGGCCGAGGCGCAGGCGCGCAGCGTGCCGGTGGTCACGGCGCGGCAGATGCTCGACTGGATGGACGGGCGGAACGCGTCGTCGTTCGGCGGTGTCTCTTACTCCGGGAACCAGCTGTCCTTCACGGTCGACCGGGCGCCACGCGCTCGGGGCCTCATGGCGATGGTGCCGTCGGACGTGCCGGGCGGGTCGCTCGTGAGCCTGACGCGAGGCGGTGCGCCGGTCGCGACGACCAGGGACATCGTGAAGGGCGTGCGGTACGACACGTTCGACGCAGCACCGGGCGCCTATGTGGCCACGTACAACACGGACACGACCGCGCCCGTGATCTCCGGCCTGAGCACGGTCGCCCGCGACGACGGCACGGCCACGATCGCGTGGCAGACGAACGAGGCCTCCTCAACTCGCCTGGACTACGGGCTGAGCGCGGATTCGCTGACGAGCCAGGTGTCCGATCCGGCGCTGGTGACGTCGCACAGCGCGGCGCTGACCGGCCTGACGCCCGGCCGGACGTACCACTTCAGGGTCAGCTCGGCCGACGACGCCCGAAACACGGCGACCTCGCCGGCGCCCCCGGCGGCGCCCGCGACGTTCGCGACGCCGGCGTTCCTGCTGGACAGCTCGGTGGCGGACTTCTCGGCAGGCACGCGTGCCTCCACCTTCGCGGGTGCGAGCGGGGCGGCGGACGACGGCGAGGTCCAGCTGCAGCCGACGGTCGGCGAGGAGTTCAACGGCCCGGCGCTGCCGGCCGACTGGACCATGACGCCGTGGGCGACGGGCGGGACCGGCCTGATCACCGGCTCCGCGCTGACCGTGGACGGGGCGCGCGCGGGTACGACGCCTGCCTACCCGCCGGACCGGTCGGTGGAGTTCGTGGCGACGCTGGGCGCAACGGCGTTCCGGCACGTAGGCCTGGGCGTGGACCTCAACACCGCGCCGTGGGCGATCTTCAGCACCGGCGGCGGCTCGCTCGCCACCGGCCTGTGGGCGCGCACGAGCCAAGGCGGCAACACGAACACCCAGGTCACCGGCGTACTGACGACGGCGCCGCACCGCTACCGGATCGACTGGACGGCGACCACGGTGCAGTTCTTCGTGGACGGAGCCCTGGTGGCGACGCAGGCGCGGCCGATCACGACGCCGATGAGGCCGCTGGCGAGCGACCTGAACACCGGCGGCGGCAACGTGCCGGTGCACTGGCTGAGGATGAGCCCGTACGCGACCGCCGGGAGCTTCACCTCGCGCGTGATGGACGCGGGGATCGCGGCGGACTGGGGCCGGCTGGAGGCCGGCGCGACGGCGGCCGCGGGCACGGGCCTGACGCTCGAGACGCGAAGTGGAAGCACGGCGACGCCCGACGCCTCGTGGTCCGCCTGGC
>Ga0190271_10000584_pt1 | contig 18817 bp, 16 predicted proteins | sample Popmic356T_FD_133747 | JGI IMG/M metagenome (GOLD analysis project Ga0190271, IMG submission 133747) | Populus adjacent soil microbial communities from riparian zone of Weber River, Utah, USA - 356 T | ecosystem: Environmental > Terrestrial > Soil > Riparian zone | place: USA: Utah | collected...
AGCCGCACGATCTGCGCGAGCATGAACAGCCCCCCCAACCCGGCGGCCAGGCAAAGCCCGGCGTGGTGCGTGAGCAGCCACGCAGCGTAGGCAAGCGGCGCGCTCAGCGCGAAAATGGCCCAGCACCAGGCCGCGCTGGTGAGCTCGAGGTCGAGCCGAGCCGCGGGACCGAGCCCCGCGAGCAGCGCCGGGTCGTAGCCGAGCATTTTTGCCAGGCTGCGGCGCGAGGACGGCGCACTCATGAGCGCTCGACCGGCTCGTCGGAGCGCGCCTCTGCAGCCAGCTCGGCATCGAGCTCGCGGTCGAGCCGTGTGTGCACGAGCTCGTTGATCTTACTCTCGGTGAGCAGCCGGCGACGACGCTCGTCGAGCCTGGCCGCGGCCCCGTGGAAGGCATCGACCCGCAGCTCTTCTTGCGTGTCGCTCAGGAACACGTGCGCATCGAGCTCGATGCCCAGCTCGGCTGCCGAGACGCGCTTCTGGTGCTCGAGCATGTAGTCGTAGCTGCTCTTCACCAACATCATCTTGAAAAAGATCGGGCCCGTCTCCACCGCGAGCAACAGGAGCATGATCGCCCACGGCACGAGTCCGCCGATCTCGTGCGAGATCTGGATGCGCTTGAGCAGACCGTCGAGGCTGCGCGACTGGCGCAGGTTGCTGGCCTTGGCCTGTGCCAGCTCGAGCGTCAGTGCGTCGAGCGACTTTTTCCAAGCCGCGACATCGCCCGCCACCTGACGCTCCTTGTCTGCGTAGTTGTCCTTGTCGCGCGACAGCTCGGCCTCGAGCTTGTCGAGCGTGTCCTTTTTGTCTTGCCAGGCCGGCCCGCGACCGGCGATACCGCTGCCGGTCTTGCCCTCGGCCTCGAGCTCCAGCTTGCCGCGCTGGCTGTTGATCTCACGCCGCCGCGTCTCGAAGTAGGCGGTCCGCTCGGCGAGCACCGCCTCGGCTTGATCGATGCGGCGCACGAGCTCGGTCTTTTGGCCCTGGACGCGCTGATCGGTGCTCTGGTTGAGCGAGGCGAGGTAGGCGTTTTGCGACAGCTCCAGCTGCGCGTCGATCTCCGGCTTCAGGATGCGGATCTCCAGCGGTGCAGAGATGCAGACACCGATGATCAGCGCCATCACCAGGCGGGGCAGCGCCTGCGTGAGCTCGGTCCAGGTGATGCGCTCGGTGCCGTCGCCCTTGCCGGCGCTCGACACGATGAACCTGTCGATGTTGAAGATGACCAACGCCCACACCGCACCTGCAAGCACCGAGAAGGCCACCGTCTCGGGGTGCGTGGTGGCCTCGAGCGCGGTCGACGTCTTGGGGCTGAACACCGTGTAAAACGCGTACGCGGCCGACACGAAGGCGAGCCCGGCGGTCGCCAGCACGATGCCGCCGATGCTCTGGAACTTGACCCAGTCCGAGGCCGGACAGCGCGCCAAAAGCGCGCCGTCCGCGCCCGCGCACATCCACAAAAAGCGCGTAAAGAAGCCCGGGCTGACGCTGGCAGGCGAAAAACCGTCCGAGGTCGAAGGGCGCGGAGCTTCCGGCTGCGACCGCACAGGAGACGCTGGCGCGCCGCTGCGTTCTGGTGTTTCGCTCGTCACGGCGTCGCTGGCGTGAAGACCATGGGTCGGATTCCTGTTCTGAGCCGAGCCCCGAGGAGCTCATCGGTCGAAGCACGCGGCGGCTCCGCGCGCGAGCAAAACTTGGTGTGAACCAGGCCTACCCCAGCAGACCTACCACCCTAGTCTGCAGTCGACGCGTCCTCGAACACAACCTTGCCGTCGTGCGTATGCCGACGATGTCTGGCGAGCGCTGCCGTGATAGCCTTTCCAGCGCCGCTCGGTAACGCGAAGGGTCCACGGGATGCTCCACGATTTCTTCTTTTACGCTGCACTGCTGGGCGGTGCGCTGTTCCTGGTGCAGCTGGTGCTGTCGGTCATGGGCGCGGGCGATGCTGACATCGACTTCGGCGGGCAGCACGACACGACCACCGGACACACGTCTGCAGACACCGCATTCAAGCTGCTCTCGCTGCAGGGCCTGACGGCTTTTTTTGCCATGTTTGGGCTGACGGGCCTTGCGCTGAGCATGCAGAGCGGCTTCGGTCCGCTCGCCTCCACGCTGGGCGCGCTGTTGGCCGGCTCGGCGACCACCTTCATCATTGCGCGCATCTTTCGTTCGGCGGCCAAGCTGCAGTCGAGCGGCACGTTGGACATGCAAAACGCTCTGGGTGTGCAGGGCACGGTGTACCTGGGTATCGCACCCGGCAAGCCGGGCAAGGTGACCCTGACGGTACGCGGGCGGCTGATCCAGGCCGACGCCATCAGCGAGCGCGAGAGCTTTACGACGGGCAGCGCCGTGCGCGTGGTGCGCGTGCTACCAGAGGGCACCGTGGTGGTGGCCCAGGCCTGACTTCCGCGTCCGCTCGCGGTGCTGAGCGTAAATCGATCGCCTCTCGCGAGAGGTGGAGGAGGCTTCGTTGACATCGGTAGAGACACTGAGTTTGTGGGCCGTCGTGGTCATCACGTTCGTGGTGCTCGTGGTGGCGACGCTGATGTTCCTCGCTGCGCGCTACAAGCGCTGCCCGTCCGACCAGGTGCTGGTGATCTTCGGCAAGGTCGGCGAGGGGCAGTCTTCACGCTGCATCCACGGCGGCGGTGCCTTCATCTGGCCGCTGATCCAGGACTACCGGTACCTGGGCCTGACACCGATGTCGATCTTCATCGACCTCAAGAACGCGCTCTCGCTCCAGAACATCCGCATCAACGTGCCCAGCACCTTCACGGTCGGCGTCAGCACGCACGCCTCGATCATGAACAACGCGGCCGAGCGCTTGCTCAACCTGACGCCCGCGCAGATCGAGGAGATGGCGCGCGAGATCATCTTCGGTCAGCTGCGCCTGACCGTCGCCTCGCTGACCATCGAGCAGATCAATCAGGATCGCGAGAGCTTCCTCGAGTCCATCCGCAAAAACGTCGAGCCGGAGCTGAACAAGATCGGGCTCTACCTGATCAACGTCAACATCACCGACATCACCGACGAGTCGAGCTACATCGAGAGCATCGGCAAAAAGGCGGCCTCCGAGGCCGTCAACCGCGCGCGGGTCGACGTCGCCGAGCAAGAAAAGATCGGCGCCATCGGACAGTCGCTGGCGCAGCGCGAGCGGCTGGTGCAGGTCGCCGTCAACGAGGCCGAGGGCGTCAAAGGCAAAAGCGCCGCCGACGCCGAGCAGCGCGTGTTCGTGCAGCAGCAAGAGACGCGGGCCGCACTCGGCGAGTCCGAGGCGGTGCGCAATCGTGAGATCGGCGTCTCGCAGAACTCCGCGGAAGCGGCCAAGGGAAAAAAGTCGGCCGAGGCTGACCAGCGCGTGTTCGTGCAGCTACGCGAGGCCGAGGCCGTGGTGGGCGAAAACACCTCGCGCGCCAACATCGTGCGCAGCACGGCCGACCTTTCGGTGCAGGAAGCCGAGTCGCGGCGCCTGTCCGAGGTGGCCAAGCACGAGGCCGACGTGTTGATCCAGCAAGCGCAGGCGCGCGCCGAGCGCGAGCGCCTGGTGGCCAGCGAGATCGTGCGCGAAGAGATCGACCGACGGAAAGTGGAGATCGAAGCCGCCGCGGGCGCCGAGCAGGTCAGGCTGCGCGCGCAGGGCGACGCAGACGCGACGCGGCTGCGCTACGACGCCGAGGCCGAAGGCGTACGCAAGGTCATGCAGAGCAAGGCGGACGGCTACCGTGCGCTGGTCGAGGGCTGCAACGGCGACGCGCGCTCGGCGGCGGCGCTGCTGATGATCGAAAAGATCGAGGTCGTGGTCGAGGCGCAGGTCGCGGCCCTCAAACATCTCAAGATCGACAAGGTGGTGGTCTGGGACGGCGGCGCGGGCACCGGCACGGCGGGTGGCGGTGGCTCCGCGACGGCCAACTTCGCGGCCAGCTTGATCAAGAGCTTGCCGCCGCTGCACGAGGTGGCCGCGATGGCGGGCATCGAGCTGCCTGACTACCTGGGCACACCCAAACCAGCGGCCGAGCCGGTCAAGACCAGCGAGGGCAACTAACCCTCCGTCGACACGTACACGGTCTTCGGCAACATCTGCGCGGGCCTCACGCCCATCAGCTGCTTGCACGTCCGGGTCAGGTGCGCCGCATCCGAAAAGCCCGCACGATGGGCGGCCTGCGCGAGGTTGGCGGTACCAAACAGCGTCTCGCCGAGGGCGCGCCGCAGCTTGAACCACGCACGCCAGCTGCGCGGCGGGGCCCCGCCGCAGCAGGTCCGTTCAAGCCCGGCCGCGGCTCTCGTGGCAAGAGAGCGTCCTTCGCGCGCGAAGGAAAGGAAACGTATGTCCCAGAGTCAGCCCGGGGTTCGGGGCTTCAAGCCAATCTTGACCATCATCGGCGTGGCGTACGCCCTCCTGGCCAGCTCCATGCTGGTGCGCGGCGCGGGCGTGATGCGCGACTTCGCGGTGCCCGAGAGCGTGGTCTCTGCGCCCGTGTTCCAGGACTTCTTCAGCTTCTTTTACCAGCTGATGATCGTGCTCGGCGTGCTCACGATCGTGTTTGGCTGGGTGACGCGCGAGCGCAAGGGGCAGCTGCTGGTCGCGCGCGTGTTTTGTGTGGTGAACGTGCTCGTCACCCTGCGCGACCTGGTGACGTCGGACAGCAGCCTCGGCAATCGTCTCTATCGCGGCCCGGCGACGCTGATTCCCGTGTTCATCGACCTCACGCTCGCGCTGGTGTTCGGCTTTCTCGCGCTCGGAGGACTACGACCGGCGCGCGCCAAGCCGCGCGCCGAGGGCCTGAGCACCCGCTAGCGGCCGCGTCGGCGCCACGGGCTCGTGGTCGTCGCGCTGCCAGCGTCGCGGACGACCGTCCCCGTGCCCGTGCTGCCCGCGGACGTCGCGCTGCCGCTGCGCCACACGGTGAGCACGTGGTTGAAGCCGTAACACGCCTTGTAGCCGTCTTTTTGGTTTGGAATGTCCATCGGTGTGCAGACGGTCTTACACGCGCCACCCACGGCTGCGAACGGGTTCACGTACGGCGCGTCCGCCTGGTCTGCACCGATGCGGCCGGGCACGACGCCCTGGTCGAAGCCCTCGCCGTTGCAGTAGTAGGCGATCGGCGGGTCGACGAAGATGTTGCCGAAGAACGAGCCCTCCTGGTTGGGATTGCTCTCACTCAGACCCCAGCCCACGCCCGGCACGTTGCCGACGATCCAGAGCGGGATGTTGGTGCCCGTGGTGTTCACGTGCGCCAGCATGCAGGCGCTGACACCCTCCTGACAGGCCAGATCGCACTGCCCGTCGGCCCACTCGGGCGCGATGCCGATCTCGCCCTCGAACGTGTACGACGCGCCGTCTTGATCCTGTTTGGTGATCTTCTGACCCGCGGGCAGCGCACAGCGGACCAAGTAAGAGACCGTCGTGCGGCCGTCCGGCGTGGTCATCAGACCCGTCGTCGAGCTGAGTCCATTCATGGTGCGCAGGCCGTTGCGCGTGCGCAGGCCGTTGATCGCCGTCAGCCCGTTGCGGGCGCGTAGCCCGTTGATGCTGCGCAGGCCGTTCTGTCCCACGACTGCACTCTGCTCGATGCCGTCGACAGACTCGGGCTCGGACTCGTCGCCGGCCACGCAGCCCACCATCAGGGCGCTCGCGACCATCCATGTCGACCAGCTCGGATTTTTTGTGTGCACGTCGAAACTCCCCGCTTCAGCTGAGGCGGGTGCGAGTCGCTCGCACCCCCGTTGGCAGGGGGTGCAAGTGCACTTTACTTGCCAAGCCGAGACGCGTGACGTGGCTTACGCCAGACGCCGAAATGGCCGGCTTGAACGAGCAAAACGAGCATCGCCGACGCTACAGCTGTCGCCCCCCGCGCAACGGGGAGGATGTGTGATGCGTGCGCGTGCGTCTTACCGTGAGCCCGCGTCCAGGGTACCGGCGTCGAGGCCCGACGACGCGCTGCCGCCATCCGGCACGCCGGCGTCGCCGAGGCCGGGCCGCTTTCCGGAGGCCACCACGCCCGTCTTCATCTCGAGCTTGGCGCCAATCGAGAGGTACGCGTCGTTTTCTTTGGTGTAAGGCGTCCACTCGATCAGACCCGACACACTCGGATTGCCGCTCTTGGCGAACTGCGACCAGATCTTCATCGTGTTTGCTGCGACCAGCTGATCCTCGGCGCCGATCAGCGGATCCTTTTTTGGATCGCAGCCGGCGGACGAGCCGAGGAAGATCATGGTCTCGCCCTGCACGCCGGCCAGGTGGCCAAAGACGTAGACCAGCTCGAGGCCGTGGAACGCGTAGCAGCCAGGCTGGCGCCAGCCGGCGGGCAAGTGAACGAAGTTGTAGACGTAGGCTTTCGACGTCACCGTCTTCATGCTGTCGGCGAGCGTCGGTATGGTGCCCGCAAACTCGCCGAGCTCACCCTCGTTCGCGCCGACGATGAGTGGCACGTTGCTCTGCGCACCCTTGGCAAACGCCTCGTTCACGGAGGTCGGCAGCACGTAGCCGTCGATGGAGAGGTTGGGGCTGAACATCACGTCGCTGGCGCTCGACGCCGCCAACACGTCTTGCCAGCTCTTCGCGCGCAGCTGCGCGGCCGTGTCTGCACCCTCGGCGACGCCGAGCTTGGCGGCGACGCGCTGTCCAGCGGCCTCTGCGTTGGCGCGCGGCGTGGTCCCGTTGGGCGCGGACGAGCGCGACCCACTCTCGATGATGGCGCGGTGGAACAAGCCCTTTGCGAGCGGCGAGGCCATGCACGAGAGCACTTTGCTGCCGCCGCCCGACTCGCCGAAGATGGTCACGTTGCCGGGGTCGCCGCCGAACGCCTCGGCGTTTTTCTGCACCCAGCGCAGCGACTCGATCAAGTCCAGCGAGCCGTAGTTGCCGGAGCTGTTTTTGTCCGACTCTTTGGCGAGCGCGGGATGCGAGTAGTAGCCAAACGCGCCGAGGCGATGGTTGACCGTGACCACGACCACGCCCTGTGCAGGCAGCGCGGTGTGACCGTACGTGGCCGAGTTGCCGGTGCCGACGCTGAGCCCGCCGCCGTGGAAAAACACCATGACGGGCAGGCGCTCGCTGGTCTTGGTCGCGGGCGTGAGCACATTCAAGTTCAGGCAGGCTTCACTCATCGGGCCAGGGCTCGAGAGCGTGGACTCTCCCTGCGGGCAGCGGTCCGCCCACTGGATCGTTTCGCGCGGGCTGGTCCAGGGCTGGGGCGCCTGCGGCGGCTTCCAGCGCAGCTCGCCGACCGGCGCGGCGGCGTACGGCACACCGCGGAAGACGAGCACCGGCTTGCCGTTCTCCGTCGCGACCTCGCCCTTGATCGGACCGTACGTGGTCGTGATGGTGTTGGTGAGCGGCGTGCCTTGCGCGATCGCAGCATCACTCGTGTTTGCTGGCGCTGCGTCGCCCTTGCCCGGCTGTCCTGTGACGGTCGACCCGTCGAGCGGCGTGCCCGCGTCGGGCTTGACCGACGTCGCATCACTCGCGCTCGTGGCAGCGTCACCACCCTGCGCGCCGCCCGTCGACCCGGTCGTGTCGGGGTCTTTGTCGGACTCACAGCCGCTCACGGCACCCAAGCCGAGTGTCAGGTACAGCGCTGCGGCTGCACGATTCAAAGTCTTTCGATCCATGACGTAGTTCTCCTCTGGCCAGCGCGAACCTGGGCGCGAGACTCAAACGACGAGGCTCGAACGCGGCTCGAACGCGGCACATAAGTATGAGTGTCAGACGGACGAAGCAAGCACGCTGACACAGAGAAGCTACGCGCAGCGCGCCACGGCGTCTGGCTGTCGAAATCGAGAACGCAGGAGAACCATGCTGCAACAACTACACGCTCGGACGCGAACGTTGGCCACGGTGCTGCCGCCGTGAGATCGGCGCGCGCGCCACGGCGCTGGGCTCTCTTCCCACCTGCGCGCGATCTCACAGGAGCGAGTCGATGGTGAGTCGGGGTGATGACGTTCCGAGAACGAGGCCGCGTTTGTTGCCTCGTCCTGCCTCCGGCAGGCCCGTGTAGCGCGGTCGCAAACGTCTGCTTGGGGCGAGCCTTGTCCTATCTTACGCGGGCATGCTGAAGCGACCTCGCAGCTCGTTCAGGGCGCTCCCCCCCATGGCGCTTTTTCTGGTGGCCCTGGCCTCGACAGGCTGCGCCGCCGGCGAGCACACCGCGCGCGGGCCCGAGCCGGACCCATGGGCGGGGCGCGGTCGGGAGTGTGTGCGGCCGTTCGTGGGCCGCGATAGCCCGTACAGCGAGCTGCTACGCAAGGCGGACGAGGCCGACCCGGTGCTCGCCGCAGTGCCCCCCGAGGCCAGTCGAACCATGCGCGCGGCGGACCTCGCACCGCTGGTCGCACGCGCGCTCAAGGGGGCCGCGCGGCACGCTCGCCCGTCGATCGACGCGCTGGTCACCCGCCAGGATCTGGGCATGCGGCTGATCTCGCTCGAGACCCAGCTCGCCGCGGTGATCTTCGAGGCGGAGTGCACGGGTGAGCTGATCGAAGCGATGACGTTCGAGCTCGAGGATCGCTCCGACATGCGCGAGCTGAGGCTGGCGCTCGGGTCGCTTATCGTGGGCGCCCTCTCCGCCACCGCCGCCGGCATCTGGGATCTGACTCGTGGCGACTCGGTGGGGCCCGCCGTGCTCGGGCTCTCGGGCGGCGTCGCGAGCGCGGCGCTCGGTGGCGCAGCCTTTGTCAAGCGACCGGAGCACATGCGGTACATCCACGGACGCAACCTGCTCTTGCCGGTGGTCCACGGCTCCGACGACGCGGAGCTGTTTCCACGCTTCGTGTTTCGGCTGCTGACATTGCCAGCGCCCGACGGCGGACCGTCGCCCCGAGATCGCCTGCTCCTGCGCTGGCAGACGCTGATCAGCGACGTCGTCGACGCCGATCGACGAAAAGCCACGGAGCAGCTGCTGTACGGCGTCGGCGGCACCTACAATCAGGACCAGCTGTCACTTCGCGAGCGCCTCTACGATGCGCTCGAGTCGGAGCTCAATGCCCAGGCGCGCGACCTGGAGCTGCTCGACCGCTTCCTGGTGCGCGCACTCGAGCACACGCCCCAGGACGAAGACTAACCCCGGGTGTTACTGGACCAGATCGAGCGTGTAGCCGTCCAGGTCCTTGGCGACGATCACGAGTCGGTTGTCGTAGGCCGGAATGCGCTCGGCTTCTTTTGCGATCGAGCCGCCTGCCGCGACCACCTTGTCCGCGATCGCTTTTGCGTCCGGGACGAACATGACCACCTTGATGGGGTTGTTTTTGGCGTTGCGCGTCGTGCTCCACTGCTGGAGCACGACGCCTGTCCCCTCTTTGAACTTGACGGTGTACTCGGTGATGCTCGCCGACCCGTTTACATCGGTGACGCTGAAGGTGCCGAGGCTCGAGTCCTCCATGCCGAGGGCGGTGTAGAACTTTCTCGATGCCGCCATGTCGCTCACGGCAAAACCCATGGCGATCGGATAGGGGTCGCTGCCTGCACTTGCACTGCTGTCGAAACTACCTCCCACCTCGTGAACGTACGTCTCCGGTCCATCGAACTGCACGATGCCGAAGTTCAAGCGGCTGACGTAGTCCGGATACTTCGCAGCGGCGGTATTGACGGCTCTGGTGTTCGACGCCTGAAAGACCAGCTTGGCGGTGATCTTGCGCGTGTTGCGCTGGTCGTCGAAGTTCATCAGCAAGAGGTGCGCACCACGCTTGGCTTGCGCGCCGTACAGGATGGTCTCCGTGGTCTCGGCGCGCTTGATGCCCTCCTTCTCGACGGTCATCTTCATGACCTCGGTGTAGAACTTTACGGCGCCGGGCACATCGGTGATGCCGATGCCAAAACCCCAGACCATCGGCGCGGCCATGGGCGCGGGAATCTCCTCTGGGCCCGGCCCAGGCACGCTGCCGCCGTCCTGCGCAGGCGCTGAGCCAGCGTCGGCGAGCGCGGCATCCGCGGCGCCGGTCGCACCTGCATCCGCGCCGGGCTTGGCAGTGCCGCTGTCCTTTTGCGCGCTCGGCGCGTTTCCTGGCTTGGGCGTGCCGCCGTCGGACGAGGTCTGCTTGCCGCCATCGCGTGTCGAGGCGTCGGACGGCTCCTCGTCTGGAGTCGCTTCGTCGTCGTCCCCGTCGGCGTTCGCCGGATCGGCGTCGTCCGTGTTCGCGGTATTTACGCTCTCAGTGCAAGAAAGGGTGCTCAGCAGAAAGCAGACCGCGCCAACGAGCGAGATGCGCCGGACCGCGCTGGGCCATTCTGCGCTCGCGCGCGGAACAACCGCGCGTTTCACCGCCACGCCAAGCTCGTGTGGTGTCGTGCCGGCGCTCGGCCCGACAGCGCGCGCAGAAAGCGGCGTTTTTGTCGCGGAATGATCGTTCATTCCGTTCGGCTTATCAAACGGGGCCTGGCCGCGTCAACCGCTACGGCGTTTTTTCGCGACGTTTTCGCTCTGTTGGCCGCCCAGCGCGAGTCACCGTCACCCGGCGGCGACGCCCAGCTTGGAAAAGGCGCTCGCGCTGCGCGCCGCGGTCAGACAGAGCCGGACGCTGCGCGCTTCAGGATGCTCGGACGGAGACCCGCGCCGCCTGGCGCAGCGCTGCGCGCAGCATCGCCGGGATGATTCGTTTGTGGAATGGCTTGACAACCGCGAAGTACAGGCGGCCCCAGGCGTTCTTGAACCTTACTGTGGTGGTCGCGATCGCCCGCTCGCCGTCTGCTCGCGTCTGCAAGACGAGCGAGAAGCGGAAGTCGAGGTGTTTGTCGTCGAGCCCCATCAAGATCTCGTTTTCGGAGCGCGCGAGGACGAGGAAGATGCCAACTGCGCTGCCGGCCACGATCGCACTCTTTTGTGCGCTCTCTGTGGGCTCGGGCGGCTCGGTCTTGAGACCAAAGATGCGCACGATGCGATTGCGCAGCGCCATCAGTGCGTCGACCCAGCGTGGCAGCTTGCTGGCTGCGCGCGCCAGCTCGTCGACACTGCCGAACGTGCCTGAGGCAGCGTCCACGGAGAACGCATCGAAGTAGTGACATGGCGCGAGCGCGCGCTCGACGAGACTCGGACTCGGCAGCGCGACGGAGGTCACCGCGTAGCTCATGTTTCCCTCTCCTGTTCGAGCAAGACGACGCTCACGCAGGATGTGGGGTCGTACGCTGCTGACGACAAGCGCCTTGCGTCCGCACGGTACGCGCCATGCTCAGACGATGGTCTCGAGCGGTACTACAGGTCCCGTGTGCGTCAGCCGCGAGACCAGCGCACGGGCACGGGCGCGCAGGGCCTCTGGATACACGAGCTCGCTCGTGCTTTCGAGCTCGTCGAGCGTCCACCAACGCATGCCAATCAGGGAGGCGCGCTCGTCCGCGGTCCAGGCGTCTTGGCTCAGCAGAGCCGTGTGGGCGCGCGCGAGCACGAAGGTCTCACGACTCAGCGTGAGCTCGCCGTAGTAGAGGAGCCGCTGCTCGCGGTACCAGATCAGCGGACCGAGCTCAAAGCGCTCGATGCCGGTCTCGTCGGTAACGCTCCCTCATCGCGTGCCCTGACTGCCGTCTGCCCCCACGGCGTGGTTGATGACGGCTTCGATCACGTAGCCGTCGGGATCTCGCACGAAGGTCGCGTAGTAGTCCGCTCCGTAGTTCGCACGCAATCCGGGACCCCCGAGGTTTTCGCCACCCACGCGCAGCGCAGCCTCATGAAACTGGTCCACCGCGGAGCGCGCAGGCGCGGAGAAGGCGAGGTGAAAACCGGCCGGCGGCGCCCTCACAGTGTCGCCCCGCTGCTTGATCGCAAATTTGTCTCCACCGCCGGCTAGTCCGTAGCCCACCGCGCTCGCATTCGTCCACACGCGCTGGTAACCGAGCGTGGCGAGTACGACGTCATAAAACGCAGCAGAGCGCTCCAGGTCGCTCACCGCGAAAGAGATATGGTGCAACATCTCAAGCCTCTCGCTGCAGGCGATACAGCACGTGTCGGCGCAACGGGTGGCCCTCCGCCAAGAGCGGGTGCTCGAACTCGCCATCCTGCACCATGGAGAGCTTCTCCATCACGCGCCGTGAGGCCGTGTTGGCGGGAACTGTGAACGACACGATCTCGTGCAGGCCAAGCTCCGTGAAGCCCGCGTGCACCGCTGCGCGCGCGGCTTCCGTGGCGTAGCCGCGCCCCCACGAAGCACTGCAGAGCCTCCAGCCGACCTCGACGCAGGGCGTAAACCAGGTCTCGAAGCGAGGTCGTGTTAGCCCGGTAAAGCCGAGCAGCTCGCCGCCCGCGAGGTCCTCCACTGCCCACAACCCAAACCCGTGCGCGTCGAAATGGGCCACGATGCGCTCGAGCAACGCATCGCTCTCGGTCCGAGTCAGCACTGAGGGCAGGTAGCGAGCGACGGCCGGGTCCGCGTTCATGGCAGCGAAGCCCTCCCGATCAGCATCACGCCAGCGCCGAAGGCGTAGCCGGGTCGTGCGCAGCTCCTCGACGTCTCGATCAACAATCGTGTTCGGCATGCGGCAACTGAGATAGCGCCGTCACCCGTCTTGTAAAGTAGACGCCGGCGCAGGCCTTTCGGCGCTCAACGAAACAGCCGCGAGTACGGTAGACAGGATGCGAGCGCGCTCAGGCCTCCGCGGCGAGCCGATAACCGTCGCCGTCGCGCTTCACGAACCCGGCCGTCGGGGTCGCAAAGTGCGTGCCGATCACCAGCGTGGCGGTGTCTGCCAGCTGGGCGAACATGGCGAGTCGCTGCACGCGCGCCGCGTCCTGGTCGGAGTCGTACGCGAACGCCCACGCCGGGCGCGCGAGCTGACACGGATGGTGCACGAAGTCGCCCGTGATCAGCGCCGACTCGCCCTCGGAGTGAATCGCGACGCTCACGTGACCAGGCGTGTGGCCGGGCGTGGGAAGCAGGCGAACCTCGTCCGAAAGCACGTGGTCCATCTCGACCAGCTGACTCAGGCCGGCATCGAAGATGGGCTGCACCGAGTCGCCCAGCAGTGCCGTCTGCTCGGCGTCGTTCGCCACGGCGTCTCGCTGCTGCCAGTGCTCGACCTCGCGGCGTGCGAGCAGATAGCGCGCGCGTGGAAAGGTGGGGACCCAGCGATCGCCTTCGCGCATCGTGTTCCAGCCGACGTGGTCGACGTGCAAGTGTGTGCAGACCACGGCGTCGACCGACTCACGCGTCACGCCCGCGTCTGCCAGCCGACGCAAAAACGGCGTCTGCAGACCGACGTTGCCCGTCATGCGCCGCGGTTTGTCGTTGCCGATGCAAGTGTCGACGATCAGCCGCAGGCCTGGTGCATCCACCACCAGTGCGTGCACCGAGAAGATCAGCTTGCCCTCGGGTGTGACGAACTGCGGCACGAGCCAGGGCACCTCCTTGAGCGCATCGGGCGTGGCGTCGGGCAGCATCGCACCCTTGGCACGGTAGGTTACCGCCGTCTCGCTCTCGATGATGCGGGTGATCTTCACCGCCCCGATTTGCCACGTCTGCATGGATGCCTCCTGGCTGAGAGAATGGGATCTTCGCTTCAGAGCGTGTCGCCCGCGGCTGCGGCGTAGCGGTCGCGCAGCTCGCGCTTGAGGACCTTGCCGATGGCGCTGCGCGGGAGGCTGTCGACCAGCTCGAGCGCGCTCAGCCGCTGGGTCTTGCCGACCCGCTCGTTGACCCAGGCACGGATCTGCTCGGCGCTGTCGTCGTGTCCGGTGCGGCGCACGACGCACGCGACCGGTGTCTCGCCCCACTGCCGCGACGGCACGCCGAACACGGCCGCCTCCGCGACGGCCGGGTGCAGCACGAGCTCGGCCTCCAGGTCGCTCGGGTACAGGTTGAAGCCGCCCGAGATAATCATGTCTTTTTTGCGATCGAGCAGCGTGAGAAAGCCGTCCTCGTCGAAGCGACCCACATCGCCCGTGCGGATGAAGCGACGACCGGCCGCGTCGTACCACTCGGCGTCGCGCGTCTTGTCGGGCTGCTCGTGGTAGCCGAGCATCATCGCCAGCGCCGATCGTCCGACCACCTCGCCGACCTCGCCGCGCGGCAGCTCGCGCCCGGCCTCGTCGATCAGCCGGATGTCGTGCTCGGGCGCGGGCTGGCCCACGGTGTGCAGCTTGTTGGGATGGAGGTGCGCCGCGAGCACGCAGGTGCCGCCGCCTTCGGTCATGCCGTAGTACTCGATCAGCCCGCCTGGCCAGCGCGCGAGGATCTGCGCCTTGAGGGCCGCGCCAAACGGGGCGCTGGTGCAGAACTTCATGCGAAAGCGAGACAGATCGAAGCTGTCGAAGGCGGGGAAGTCGAGCAGCCGCTGGTACTGCACGGGCACCAACATCGCGTGCGTCACGCCGTGCCGTACGGCGGTCTGCAGAAACGTCTCGGCGTCGAACTTGCGCAGCAGCACCACCGTACCGCCGAGCGCGAGGCCGGGGAAAAAGCTGACCAACGTGGTGTTGGAGTAGAGCGGCGTGGAGACCAGCGTGACCGCGTCGGGCCCGTACCCGATGTCGGCACCGCGCCGCACGTGCGCCCAGCGCATCAGGTTGGGTTGCACGATGCCCTTGGGCACGCCGGTGGTGCCCGAGGAGTAGATGATGTTGAAAACTCCGTTGGGCCTGATCGAGACGGGCTGGGGCTGGCTGCCGGCCGGGGCCAGCCAGCTCTCCAGCGTGCGCCCGACTGCCGAGCCATCCAGGGCGATCGGCGTGACTGCCGCGGGCAGCGTCGCCAGCGCCTCGGCGCGTGTGCCCAGGGTCGAGGCAGACGCGAGCGTGGCGGCGAAGCTCGCGTCCGCGAACAGCAGCTTTGCGCCACAGTCGCGCAGCATCGCGACCAGGCTGTCGGCGCTCGAAGAGGGCGCGAGCGGCGCCACGGCCACCCCCGCCCGCAGCGCGCCCAGAAAAACCAGCGCGTACGAAAGCGATGTGGCGGCCCCGATCGCGATCACGTCGCCCACCAGCAGACCGTCTCGCTGCAGGGCCGCTGCGACCTGGTCCATCGCCAGGTCGAGCTCCCCAAAGCTCAGCTGCCCTGCCCCCTCGACCAGGGCCGGGTGCGCCGGGCGTGTGCGCGCGTGGGCGCCGATCAGCTCAGGAATGAGCCCGAAGTCTCGCTCGAGTAGGGTCTCGGTGGTCATGGCGTGACCGTCGCTTAGTCGACGATCGCGCCGGGGACGAGCGCTTTTCGTGCTGTCCGTGACCGATTCGTCGCGGCCGAAGCCAGTGTCACAAAGGACCGGCGGCGTGTTCCGGGGGAGAAGCTGACACCCGACCTTCGTATAAGGAGGGCGGCACTGGCGCTTCGCGCGCTGTGTCCGATTGCTTGTGGAGGCGCGGTCGTGCTCACCCCCGTACCAGGGATGACGGTCGGCGGTAGATATCGCCTCGTACGCGCGCTCGGAGCGGGCGGGATGGGCGTGGTCTTCGAGGCCGAGAACGCCCTCACCCTCAAACGCATCGCCATCAAGTGGCTGCACCCCAAGCTGGCCACGAGCGAGGTCGCGCGGGAGCGGCTGCTGCGCGAGGCGCGCGCGACGTCGCGCATCCATCACCGCAACGTGGTCGACCTGTACGACGTGGTCTTCGAGGACGGTGCGGTGCTGTTGATCATGCAGCTGCTGGCGGGCGAGACCCTGGCCCAGCGACTGAGCCGCGAGTCGATCCTGCTGTCGGAGCTGATGGGTCTGTTGCTGCTGGCCATGGAAGGCTCGGCGGCGGCGCACGCGGTGGGGGTCGTGCACCGCGACATCAAGCCGGAAAACATCTTCCTCGCGCGCGGCGAGCACGGCGAGCTGATTCCCAAGCTGATCGACTTCGGCATCTCCAAGACCCACGATTGCGACGCCTCTCGGCTCACGCACTCCGGAATGGCGATCGGCACGCCGCGCTACGTCTCGTTCGAGCAGCTGCGCGGTACCGCCGATGTCGATGGGCGCAGCGACGTCTACGCGTTCGGCGTCATTCTGTACGAGACGCTGCTCGGGCGCGCGCCTTATCGAGCGTCGAGCCTGGCCGAGCAGGCCGTGCAGTTCTTGACCACGTCGCCGCGTGCGCCGCGCCTTCTGCGGCCAGAGCTACCGACCGAGCTGGATGCGCTGGTGATGCGCGCCCTGGCGCGTGATCCCGAAGCTCGCTTCGCCTCCATGGACGAGCTGATCGCGGCGCTGCGACCTTACACCGATCCGGCGCGCTACCACGCTCCGCTGCGCACCTGGAAGGTGTGCGACATGGTCGTGCCGCGCGACGCCGCGCGCGCAGACGAGTCCACAAAACCTTACTCTGTCGTTGCCGCGGTCGATGCGCCAGGGCCGGCAGCGCGAGCCCCGCGCAACAGCTCCCGCGTGCTCTGGGCGGTGCTGTGCGGCGCACTCGCGCTCTGCCTGCTGAGCGCGGACAGTCTGCGCTGGCGTCCAGCGCGTGATCGCGTGGCGCGCGCCAGCGTGGCGTCGCGCGGCTCACTGGCACAGCCGGCACGGCGCAGCGCGAGCGAGTCCACGCTGCGCTCGCCCGCCTCGACGACAACGCCGCATGGGCTCGTTACCGCGCACGCCGCAAGCGAGGCTCCCGAGCCTGCCGTGAGTCGGCCACCGGCCGACGTGCCGCGCGGCGTGGAGCTGCCCGAGCTACCCGTACGACGCAAGGCACGTTCCGCTCGCAGCACGGTCCGCGCAGCACAGGCGAAAGCCGCCGCATCCCCACACGAGCTCGCCGCCCAGCTGCAGCGCGACGACGCAGCGGACAGCGGCGCACCGCTGCCTCTGGCCATCCCGCGCGCAGGACACGTACAGCGCGACGAATTCTGAGTGAGCGCGGCAGAACCCTCGCGAAACGTTCGTACATTTTTCTCAGAGGGGCCGGCGCCGCGCTGGCGCCGTGGGGGAAGCATGCTGAAGCTCGCTGCGCAGCGACTGCGCGCTGGATTGTGGACCATCTGCGCCCTCGCCTTGCTGGCTCCGAGCGCCACGCGCGCACAGGCGCCGGCGCTGATCGCAGTCGCCGGCGAGCCGGCCGCCAGCGCGCTCGACGCGAGCGAGCAGGGACTGCCGGCCAGCTACACGCGCGCGATCGACGCCGCGGTAGACGAGCATGAGCGCGGCCACTTCGCCGAGGCGCGCGAACACTTCCGCGCAGCACACGACGTTTTTCCCAACGCGCGCACCCTGCGCGGCCTGGGCAAGACCGAGTTCGAGCTGCGCAACTACGGCGAGGCCGTGAAGTTCTTGACGGCTGCGCTGGCCTCCACCGTGCGCCCGTTGACGCCTCCGCTCCGCCACGAAGTCGAGCACGTGCTCGAGCGGGCGCGCGCCTACGTCGGCGAAGTGCACGTGGACGTTCAGCCGGGCTCGGCGAGTGTCAGTGTCGACGGCGTGACGGTGGCGAGTGGTCCCCAGGCAGCGCTGGCCTTACAGGTCGGCGAACACGTGCTCGAGTTTCGCGCCACCGGCCGGCTGTCCGAGCGCCGTCAGGTCACCGTGCGCGGTCGTGACCAGATCAACATTCAGGTCGTCCTGACACCGCCTGAACCCGAGCGGACTGCGCTACCCAACGCCAACCAGGAGCGGCCTCCGTACAGCGCACCCAGCTATCGCAAGTGGTGGGTATGGGCGACCGCCGGTGTGGTCGCGGCCGGCGCCGTCACGGCGATTGTGCTCGCCTCGCGCGATCCAGACACACGCGATGCCCCCGATGCCAACTGGACGGTGCACACCCCATGACCCAAAGCTCATCGGCCAAGCTGCGCGCACTGTCTCTGTGTGGTCTTTTCTCGTGCGCCTCGTGGAGTCTGCTCGCGTGCTCGGACCAAGAGCCCACCGTCGCGCGCTTTCAGCTGTACTCCGACCTGGCACTGTCCAGTGTGGACGTCGTGGTGCTCGACGAGCAAGAGCGCGAGACCCAAGAAGCGTGGAACCACACGATCGGCGCCGAACCACCGACCAGCACCACCTTCGTGCTCTCCGTTCAGGTGGTGCGCTCCGAGCCAAAGGAGGGCGTGGCCAGTGCAGTGGTGCGCTTTACGGGGCATGTTGCCGACGCGTTGTCGACCGTAACGCAGACGGTTCGCGTCACCTTCCAGGACCAGGAAGTCCGGGTCGCCAAGGTCTTTCTGGCGAGGACCTGTGCCAAACAGAGCAGCGACAGCGCGTGCTCGGTCGACAGCTCGTGCGCCGCGGAGACAGGCAGCTGCGTGCTGCACAAGCAGCCGGTAAGCACCGAGCTCTACCACGCCAACGTGGACGAGACGGCACGCTGGCTGCCCGACGGCTACCGCGCGTGTGGCGCGACCGACGACGCCTGGTGTCCGGCCAACTGCACGCTGCGCGAAGATCCTGACTGTCGCTACGAGCTGGGCTCCTCGGAGTGTCTCACCAACACGGACTGCAAGTCTGGCTTCTGTGTGCCCGTGTGCACCGGACCGGACTGTACCAGCAAGGTCTGCTGCGACTCGTCGTGCGATGGCGCGTGTTCCTGGTGCAACGCGGAGGGCGCCTGCCAGCCGTTCGCCAACCAAGACGAGGTCGCGAACTGTGGACAGTGCGGCCTTGCGTGCAGCCAGGTGCACGGCACGGCCAGCTGCACGCTGGCCAGGTGCGCAATCGACTGTGACGAGGGTTACGACGACTGTGTCAACGGGACCAGCGACGGCTGCGAGACCGATCTACGCAGCCACAAAAGTCACTGTGGCGGCTGCACGGGAGAGAAGTTCGAGTGTCGCTACGGCGTATGCATGGGCGGAGTCTGTCAGGGTGAGCGGGTGCCGTCCGGTTCGTCCATCCAGGCCGGCAGCTTCGGCAGCGGGATGATGTACTTGCGCAGAGTGGTGCCCACCACGCTACAGCCCACGATCGCCGCGCTCGGCGTTCACTTCAAGGAGCCCACCAC
>Ga0190271_10000585_pt1 | contig 18816 bp, 22 predicted proteins | sample Popmic356T_FD_133747 | JGI IMG/M metagenome (GOLD analysis project Ga0190271, IMG submission 133747) | Populus adjacent soil microbial communities from riparian zone of Weber River, Utah, USA - 356 T | ecosystem: Environmental > Terrestrial > Soil > Riparian zone | place: USA: Utah | collected...
ACTTCCTCTCGCTGCTGGCCGATTCCGGCGCCGTGCTCACCGACTCCGGTGGCATCCAGGAGGAGACGACCTACCTCGGCATCCCCTGCTTCACCCTGCGCGACAACACCGAGCGGCCGGTCACCGTGACGGCCGGGACCAACACGCTGCTGGGCCTGGACCCGGCGGCGATCGCCGGCATCCCGGCCGCGCTCGCGGCTCGTCCCGCCGAGCGCCCCGAGCCACCGCCCCTCTGGGACGGCCAGGCAGCCGAGCGGATCGCCGACGTTGTCGTCGGCTGGCGCTAGACGCGACTAAGCGTCGTCGTCGCCGGGGGCATCCGCGGCGGCGGGGGGATCTGCAGGCGCCGGAGCGTCCTCGACGGCAGGCGCCGGAGCGTCCTCGGGGGCAGGCGGCGGAGCGTCCTCGGATGCTGGCGCGTCGCCACCCTTAGCGGCTGCGTCGCTGGCCAGCACCTCTTTGCTCGGCGCCAGCAGCATGCTCATGTTGCGGCCTTCCTGCAGCGGCTCCGACTCGATCGTCGCCAGGCCGTCGAGGTCCTCGTAGAGCTTCTGCAGCAGCGCCCGGCCGCGCTCGGGGTGGGCCTGCTCGCGACCGCGGAACATGATCGTGATCTTGACCTTGTCGTGGTGCTTGAGGAAGCGCTCGACGTGACCCTTCTTGGTCTCGTAGTCGTGGGTCGCGATCTTCGGCCGCAGCTTGATTTCGCGGATGTTGACCTGTTGCTGGTGCTTGCGCGCCTGCTTCTGCTTCTGCTCCTGCTCGTACTTGTACTTCGAGTAGTCGAGCAGGCGGGTCACCGGCGGCTTCGAGTTGGGGGCGACCTCGACCAGGTCGAGATCGGCCTCCTGGGCGCGCTTCAGCGCCTCGGAGGTGTCGACGATCCCGAGCTGCTCGCCGTCGGCGCCGATCAGGCGCACCTGCGGGACCCGGATCCGTTCGTTGATCCGGGTGGTGTCGCGCTCTGGCGGGCGCCGATCGAACCTGCGCGGAACCGGCACTAGTGAGAGGACGGGTGGAGCTTCAAGAGGACGATTCGGGACGAGGGCACGGGTCGCTCAGCGGCGGCGGTCTTGTTTCGTGCCTGCAGTCAAGTCGGGCGGAGTATAGAGGGAGTGGCCGGTTCGCACAGGCGCAGTCTCAGGACCCACCGGTCTCGGCGGCGATCCGGCCGGCGAAGTCGGCCACGGTCATCTCCCCCAGCTCACCCTCGGCGTGGGAGCGGACGGCGACCTTCTCGCCCTCCATCTCCTTGTCGCCGACCACCAGCATGTAGGGGTAGCGGCCCAGCTCGGAGTCGCGGATCTTGCGCCCGATCGACTCCGAGCGCTCGTCGATGTCGGCGCGGACTCCGGCCTCGACCAGGCGCGCCACTGTGCCGGCCGCGTACTCGTTGTGACGATCGGAGATCGGCAGCACTATCGCCTGGACCGGCGCCAGCCAGACCGGAAAGCGGCCGCCGTAGTGCTCGATGAGGATGCCGGCGAAGCGCTCCATCGAGCCGAGCAGGGCGCGGTGGATCATCACCGGCCGGTGCGGGGCGTCGTCGGCGCCCGTGTAATAGAGGTCGAAGCGCTCGGGCATCTGGAAGTCGAGCTGGCAGGTCCCGCACTGCCAGGAGCGGCCCAGCGCGTCGGTGACGTGGAAGTCGATCTTCGGCCCGTAGAAGGCGCCGTCGCCGGGATGCAGCTCGTACTCGCGGCCCTGGCGCTCCAGGGCTTCGGCCAGCGCCGCCTCGGCTTTCGCCCACTGCTCGCCGGTCCCCATCGACTTCTCCGGCCGGGTCGAGAGCTCGACGCGGACGTCCTCGAAGCCGAAGCGGGCGTAGAGCTCGTCGATCGCTTCGCAGATGCTCGCCACCTCGTCGGTGATCTGCTCCTCGGTGCAGTAGACGTGGGCGTCGTCCTGGGTGAAGGCGCGCACCCGCAGCAGGCCGTGGAGGACACCCTCGCGCTCGTTGCGGGAGACGCGGCCGAACTCGGCCAGCCGCAGCGGCAGCTCCCGGTAGGAGTGGCGGTCGGAGCCGAAGACGAGGCAGGCACCGGGGCAGTTCATCGGCCGCAGCGCGAAGCGGCGGTCGTCGTCTTCCATGAAGTACATCTCGTCGCGGTAGTTGTCCCAGTGGCCGGAGCGGTGCCAGAGCTGCTCGTCCATCACGTGGGGCGTGGCGATCTCCTTGTAGCCGCGCTTGCGCAGCTGCTTCTGGACCTCGTCCTCGATCAGGTGCAGCAGCGTCGTCCCGTTCGGGAGCCAGAACGGCATCCCCGGCGCCTCCTTGCGGAGCATGAAGAGACCGAGCTGGGGGCCGAGGCGGCGGTGGTCGCGCTCTTTCGCCTGCTCGAGCCGCTCCAGGTGCGCCTCGAGGTCCTTCTTGGAGAAGAAGGCGGTGCCGTAGATCCGGGTCAGCGGCTCGCGGTTCTCGTCGCCGCGCCAGTAAGCGCCCGCCACCGAGCTGAGCTTGATCGCCTTGATGCGCCCGGTCGAGGGACCGTGGGGGCCGCGGCAGAGGTCCTCGAAGGGGCCGTTGCGGTAGAGCGAGACGGTCTCGACGCCCTCGTCGCGGACCAGGTCCTCGATCAGCTCGACCTTGAAGTTCTCCCCCTGGGCGCCGAACAGCTCGATCGCCTCGCCCGGAGTGACGTCGCGGCGCTCGAAGCGCTCGTCGGCGCCGATGTGCTCGCGCATCTTCGCCTCGATCTTCTCGAGGTCGTCCTCGTTGACCTTGACCCCGTCGGGGAACTCGAAGTCGTAGTAGAAGCCGGACTCGATCGGCGGGCCGATCGTCACCTTGGTGCCGGGGTAGAGCTCCTGGACCGCCTCGGCCATCACGTGGGCGGCGTCGTGGCGGATCAGCTCCAGCGCCTCGGGGTCGCGGTCGGTGAGGATCGCCACCTCCGCCCCGCCCTCCGGCAGCGGCGCCGAGAGGTCGCGCAACTCGCCATTGACCTTGATCGCCAGCGCCGCCTTGGCCAGTCCCGGCCCGATCGCCGCCGCGGCGTCGGCGCCGTTGGCGCCGGCCGGCAGCTCCAACGGCGTGCCGTCGGGCAGCTTGACGACGATCTTGTCGGTCGCGGCCTCCATCCGGGCCATCGTACGGAAGCTCAGCGCGCCGGGCCCTGGCGCGCCTGGCGAACGGCGATCAGCGGGCAGGGACTCTGGGCTGCCACCGGTCCCGTCACTTCCCAGAGCGTGTACGGCGGCACAGCACGGCGGACCCGCAATCCCGGATAGGGAGGCCGCGAGGCGTCGCCTTCAGTGACGACGAAGCGAACGCCGGGGGGCGGCGCGTCGCCGGCTTCCTCGGCAGCCTCGATACAGACGCGACCGCCCCGCAGCTCCCAGGCGAGGTAGGGCGTGCCGTGTTCGTCGACGAGCAGCTGGGACGAAGCGAGCATCAGGGTCGAGTCGTCGGCGAGGAGCGGCCGCATCCCGGTCAGCGCCGGCGAGTAGGCGGTCGGGCCGACCGGCGCGTTGGCGAGCGCCAGCAGCGAGCAGGCCCCGGCCGCGATAAGGAATACGCCGGCCGCGATCCCCACAAGCGCCTCGGAGGAGCGTCCGGCGCGCGGTGTTGGTGCGCCTTTTCCGCCGTATGGCCGGATTAGGCGCACCATCTCGGGAAGCGACGGCAGCAGGATCGTCAGCGCCACCACCGGCGCCGCGATCTCGATCGCCTTGGCGGCCGTGTAGGGCGTGCCGCCGAGGCGGGCGGCGGCGTAGGCCATGGCGACGGCGCCGAGGCCGGCCAAAACGGCGCGCTCGCGCTCGCGCCAGCAGCGCCCGACGCCCCAGGCCAGCATCGCCAGGGCGAAGGCGATCCCCAGGTAGTAGGCCAGGGCCGGGACGGCGCCGTCTCCGGGGGCCAGGCGGAAGTCGCCGGAGGGCCAGATGCCGAGCGCCTCGAAGGGCGAGAGCTGGCCGAAGAGATTGCCGAGGCCGGGACCGTTGGGGTCGAAGGTCTCGAAGCGCTGGAAGTCGACCATTCGCCCGATCTCCGGGGCGACGAAGACGAAGAAAGCGAGGAAGGCCAGCAGCAGCGGACGCAGCGGCAGCTGCCGGGAAAGCAGCAGCCAGAGGACGAAGGCCGCGCCGAGCCAGATCAGGCCCGGGAAGCTGTAGACGTAGACGCTGCCGACGGCGACGAGCGCGGCGGGGACGTAGCGCAGCGGCAGGTCGCGCCAGGCAGGATCGCGGTCCGCCTCGCGCAGCGCCAGCACGAAGGCGAGCAGGAAGAGCGCCTGCATCGTCTCCTTGAAGGCGCCCTGGGCGAAGTAGGAGGCGACCACGTAGGCGAGACCGACGACGAGGGCGCCGGCCGAGCGCGGCAGCGCCGGCAGCTCGCGGAAGGCGGCGAGCGCGGTCAGCGAGGCGAGGACCGCGACGGCGACGGTGAGGCCGCCGAAGCCCTGGACGAGGCCGATGCCGAGACCCTTGTCGAGGGCGACGACCACCGCGTGCGGCCCCAACGGGTAGCCCTGGCTGAGCAGCTCCGTGGCCTGGCCAGCGGCGAGGCCGTCGGTGGCAAACAGATGCTGCGACATGTCGGGGTTGAAGCTGGTGCCGAGAATGCCGAAGTGGCCCTCGACCGCGAACGGCAGCGAGGCCGCGAGCAGAGCCGCCAGCGCCACCGGCCAGCCGGCGCGCAGCGCCTCGCCCCCGCCCTCGATGCGACGCCACAGGTAGACGACCGAGGCAGCGACGAGGGCCAGCACCAGCAGCGCCGAGCCGATCCCGTCGCCGGCGATCCGGACCGGTCCCCAGCAGAGGGCGACCAACAGCGAGAGCCCCACGGGCGGGGCCAGCCACGACCAGCGCCGCACCCGGCAGAGCGCGATCGCCGCCTGCCCGATCGCCAGGGAGGCGACGCAGACGGCCAGGGTGGCTGCGTAGGTGGCGACCACGAGGCGGCGAGCCTAGTCTGTGGCAGTGGCCTTCGCTCCCCCAGCTCGCCACCTGCTGCGCGCCAAGGACCTCGCCGATGGGCGCTACTTCGAACCGCTCTCGGTCGACGACATGGCCGCCGCGGCGGGGCTCTCGCGCGCTCACTTCAGTCGCGAGTTCCGCCGCGCCTTCGGCGATTCGCCGCACGCCTACCTGCTGACCCGCCGGCTCGAGCGGGCGGCGGCGCTGCTGCGCACCACCGACCGCAGCGTCGCCGAGATCTGCCTCGACGTGGGGCTGCAGAGCGTCGGCTCCTTCACGACCAGCTTCAGGCGCGCCTTCGGGGCCTCGCCGACCGCCTACCGGGCCCAGCACCCGCCCGCCTCCGCCCACGCGGTAGTCCCCGCCTGCATCGTCCGCGCCTACGGGCGCCCACAACACCGCACGTTTCGAGAAGACAACGCGCCGGCCCGCTCCTAGCATCGCCGCCAGGCTGAATCTCAACGAGACCGAGGAGAAGACGATGATCAGAATCGCGAATGCACAGCTGTGGGTGCACGACCAGGAGGAGGCGCTCGCCTTCTACACCGAGAAGCTCGGCATGGAGGTGCGCACCGACGTCACCCTGCCGGAGATGGACGGATTCCGCTGGCTGACCGTCGGCCCGCCCGGACAGGAGGACTTCTCGATCGTCCTGATGGCGATCCCCGGCGAGCCGGTGATGGACGGGGCGACCAAGCAGCAGGTCGAAGAGCTGATGGCGAAGGGCTTCTCCGGCACGGTCTTCCTCACCACCGAGGATTGCCAGGCCTCCTACGAGGAGCTGAAGGCCCGCGGGGTCGAGTTCACGGAGGCGCCCGAAGAGCGTCCCTACGGAATCGACTCCGGCTTCCGCGACCCCTCCGGCAACAGCTTCCGGCTGACCCAGGTGATGCTGCCGACGACCGCCTGAGACGGGGCGCCGGCCAGCGCCTCGGCGCTGCTAGATTCCGGCCCCCCGGGCGTTTAGCTCAGTTGGGAGAGCGCCAGCTCGACAAGCTGGAGGTCACTGGTTCGAGCCCAGTAACGCCCACTCTCCGCCCCCTCGTCGGCCCAGGCTCAAGTCACCTGTTGCACGTTCCGATGCAACAGGTGCAACTTTTCTGCTCCCACCGTGTTTATGGATGCGTCGCCCAAATACCCGGCGACAAGAGCTTGAAAGTTTGAGGACCGACGAGCCAGGCGAAATTCATTTTCTCTTGGTGGCACGTCCTTCGGAAACAAGGGGCCCCTCACGGGGCCCTTTTCCGTTCCTGGGCCCCGATCCGCGGCAGCGCTCAGACGTGGTCGGCCGGGAGGTGCCAGCGGCGGGGCGCGATCAGCTCGTCGGCGGCAGCCGGGCCCCAGGAGCCGGGCTCGTAGGGGAGCGCCGGCGTCGGGTGCTCGATCACCGGCTCCGAGACCTCCCAGAGGCGCTCGATCGCGGTCGAGCTGGTGAACAGGGTGCGGTCGGCGACCATCACGTCGTGGATCAGCCGCTCGTAGGGGTCGAGCGCCTGTTCACGGCCGCCGAAGTGGTCGGCGTAGCTGAAGTGCATGTGGGCCTCGCCGAGCTCCATCGTCGGCCCCGGCACCTTGGCCAGGAACGAGGCGGAGATGCTGCCCGGGTCGCCGAGCTCGAAGGTGAGGTGGTCGTGGCCGAAGGACTCGACGATCTGCTCGCAGTCGAGCGGGAACATCCGCCGCGGCGGCTGCGCGAAGGCGACCGTCAACAGCTGGCGCTTCTGCGCCATCCGCTTGCCGGAGCGCAGGTAGAAGGGCACCCCCTCCCAGCGCCAGTTGTCGACGAACGCCTTGAGGGCGACGAAGGTCTCGGTCTCCGAGTCGGGGGCGACGCCGTCCTCCTCGCGGTAGCCGACGTACTGGCCGCGGACGACGTCTTCGACCCGCAGCGGCGGCATCGAGTCGAAGACCTTCTCCCGCTCGAGGCCGAGCGCTTTGGCGCTGAGCGAGGGTGGCGGCTCCATCGCCACGAAGCCGAGCACCTGAAAGAGGTGGGTGACGACCATGTCGCGGAAGGCGCCGGTTTGCTCGTAGAAGCTGCCGCGCATCTCGATCGAGAGCGTCTCGGGGACGTCGATCTGGACGTGGTCGATGTGGTTGCGGTTCCAGACCGGCTCGAACATGCCGTTGGCGAAGCGCAGCGCCAGCAGGTTCTGGACCGCCTCGCGGCCGAGGTAGTGGTCGATCCGGTAGATGCAGCGCTCCTCGAAGACCGACTGCAGGAGCGCGTTGAGGCGGCGGGCCGAGGCGAGGTCGGTGCCGAACGGCTTCTCGGTGATCACCCGCGCCCCCTCCCCCAGGCCGGCGGCGCCGAGCTGCTCGATCGCCGTCGCGGTGGCGGCCGGCGGCAGCGACATGTAGTGGAGCAGCCCCGGGTCGCCCCCCAGCTCCTCGCGGGCGCTGGCGACGGCGTCGCCGAGCGCCTCGAAGCCGTCGCCGACGCCGGCGAAGCGCAGCGACTCGGCGAACGGGCCCCAGGTGGCGGGCGACATGTCCTCGCGGCCGGAGGCCTCGATCGCCTGCCGGGCCAGGTCGCGGAACTCCTCCTCGTCGATCGCGTGACGGGCGGTGCCGATGATCCGGAACCGCTTCGGCATCAGCCCCACCTGGGCGAGGTGGAACATCCCCGGCAGCAGCTTGCGCTTGGCGAGGTCGCCGGTGGCGCCGAAGAGGACGATCACCTGGTCGTCGGGGATCGTTCCTGCCGGTTCGACGACCGGCGCGGTTGCGGTCGCGACGCTCACACCCCCAGGCTGACAGATGCGACCGCTGGCCAGACGTCGAGCGGCCACTAGGCTGATGACGGAGATGGCGAGCGGGGAGACGAAGAGCGGCTACGGCTTCGACTCGGTGCGGCTGGACCGGGTCGAGCGGCGCTTCTGGCGGGAAGCCTGGGAGTCGATGCCGGCCGGGACGGCAGCGGCGCACGGCGTCGAGCTGCGCGACTTCGGGCCGGTCCAGGCGAGCGTCGCCACCGACCTGGCCGAGGTGCCGATGTTGAACCTCGTCCTCGGCGCGACCCAGCCGGACGCGCTCGCCCCCGGCCACCTCGACGCCGCGGTCGAGTGGGTCGAGTCCAAGCGCGTGCGCGCCTACGTCCCGGTGGCGCCCGCGGCGTCGACGACCGAGGAGGTCGAGAGCTGGCTGCGCGCTCGCGACCACGAGCTCGGCTACGCCTGGATGAAGTTCGTCCGCGACGCCCACCCGCCCCGCTTCGCCGCGCCCGACGTCGAGGTCGTCGAGCTGGCCAGCGGCGAAGAGGCCCCCTTCGGCGCGATTGCCGCCGCTGGCTTCGGCCTCCCTGCCTGGGGCGCCGAGTTCTTCGCCCACCTCCCCGGCCGCCCCGACTGGCACTGCTACGTGGCCCGCGTCGACGGCCGCTCCCAGGCCTGCGCGGCGATGCTGATCGACGGCGACGTCGCCGAGTTCGGCGTCGCCGCCACCCTCGAGCCCGCCCGCGGCCGCGGCGCCCAGCTCGCCCTCCTGCACCGCCGCATCCTCGACGCCGCCGCAGCCGGCTGCGAGACCCTCTTCGTCGAGACCGGCGAGCGCGTCCCCGACCGCCCCTCCGCCAGCTACCGCAACATCCTCAGGGCCGGCTTCGAGGAGGCCTACCTGCGGCCGAACTGGACGATCGGGTAGGTCTCGGGGCGGTGGTCGAAGGCTAAGAGCCGTCGCTGTGGCGGCGAGCGCTCAGGCGCTCCCGCGCCAAAGGCTGTTCGGCCTTCTGCGCGATGTAGTGCTGCGCTACCGATGCCAGCAAAGCGACGAACACGCCGATGCCGGTGAGGATGTAGAAGATCGTGAAGATCTGGGTGCCGGCGCTGGTCGGGTGAAGGTCTCCGTAGCCCACAGTGGTCAGGGTTACGACCGAGAAATAGAGGGCCTCGACGATCGTCCAATCCTCGAAGCGCCAGTAGACCATCGTTCCCGTCGCCACCAGTGCGGCCGCGACGAAAGGCAGCGCCTTGGTCTCAGGGTCCCGCCAGACCCCCGCCACGGCCCGCGCAAGACCTCGGAAGGCGAGGGCCAAGGGAACCATACGAGCGAATTCGCCATATCCATGCGCTTTCCTGGGCCTCCCCGCTGCGACTAACCGGGGCGCAGCCCGGAGAGCCGGCCGACGCCGGGGAAGAAACGGCCGACCCGCTCGGCGTAGGCGGCATAGACGCGGCCATGCGCTTTCAGCAGGTAGGGCTCCTCGACCACGCGAACCTGGAGCTCGAGTGCGGCGACCAATCCGACCAGACCGAGGAGCGACACCCAGCTCGGAACGAGCAGGGTGAGGCCGAGGGCGGTCGGCAGCATCGCCGCGAAGATCGGGTTGCGGACCACGGCGAACGGGCCGTCGGTGACCAACTGCGTTCGCTCGTCCGGGTCGACGCCGATCCGCCAGCTCGCCCCCATCGCGATCTGAGCGCGGAACGTCGTGGCGATGCCTCCTACGGCGAACGCCATGCCGACGACATGGGCACCCGTCGCATCGAGAAGCGAGATCGGCTCGACGAGATCGAGCAGGGCGAGGACCGGTGCGGCGGCTCCGACCAGGAGCGCCAGCGTGAAGCCGACACCGGCGATCCACTCGGCCGAGAGTGGACGACCGCCGAGGCCATGGAAGCCGGATGAGCCGGTGCGGCGGAGTTGGATCACCGTCCGCAGGCCAAAGGCGAGCGCGAGGTAGAGGACGTAGAGGATCAGGGCGAGGGTCGCCGGCAAACTCGGAATCTCGCCCGCGCTCACGACCTCGCGCCCTCGGCGGCGACCGCTGCGACCAGAGCGCGACCGCGCGGGGTCAGCTCGTAGATGACCATCTTCCCGTCGCGTTCTGAGCGAGCCAGGCCGGCCGCCTTCAACAGCCGGACGTGGTGGGAGACCAGGCGCTCGTCGCGGCCGACGATCCACGCCAGGTCACAGACGCAGGCGGTCTCCCCGGCATCGAGCGCCAACGCCACGGCGAGCCGGGTCGGATCGCCAAGCGCCTTCGCCCCTGCCGCCCAGTCCTCGAGGTCGGTGAGCGCCGGCAGCTCGGCGCGGACTCGCTCGGCCTTCGGCAGGTCGAGACAGAGCAGGTCGCAGGTGTCGGAGCCCTTGGCCATGCAGCCATCCTACAAACATTCGTACAAACGTACGAATGTCTTCCAAGGGCAACGCTAACGGCTGCGAGCAGTCCTCGGCCAACTGGAGGAGATCGGCGCGGAACCGCAAGGCGCGATCGGCCGATGACCCACTGCTCGCCTTCGAAGACGCAATCGCGCATTTCTCCCCCACCCACCTGCTGATCGGCCTTCGCAACGAGGATCGCGCCGGCTGGCAGGAGCGCGGCCTGCTCGAAGTCCTGCACGAGCAAGTGCGAGTGCCGATCACGGTCTTCGACACCCCCACTTCCTAGCGATCGCTCGAAAGGCGCCTACCAGAATCGAACTGGTGTAAACGGCTTTGCAGGAGTTGAGCAAGGGCGAGTTTTGCCCTTGCCCATGCGGTTTGAGCGACCCGTGCCACAGTTTGTGCCACCGTCGCCGCGATTAAGCGGCGGCACCGTGCGCCCCGGCCGGCGCCGGGAGCGTCGCCAGGACCTCGGGGGGCAACCGCTTACTGGCCGACCAGACCTCGACCGCAACAACCTCGTCGGTGGCCGAGTCGTGGTCGATGAGGCCCCACTCGACCTCCTCGCTAACGACATCCGACGACTCCCCGGTGGGAAGCCAGGCGATGTCGGCGTCGCGGTCGTAATAGGCGAACTTGTCGCTCATGGATAGTGCCCAAATTCGCCGCGGCCTTCGCGAACGAGCGTGACCGGGTCAACGTCGCCACGGACCCGGCCACGGATCTTCGCCAGTTCGGCCAGGACTCGGTCCCAGTCGAACTCGGTCGCCGCGAGCCGCTGGTCCGTACCTGCGTCGGGTGGCCCTTCGCGCGAGACGAATCCCATTCCTATCTCCCGAGCCGCCGTAGGGTCTCGCGATGTGCCTGAACGGCTGCCTTGATCCTGTCCCGCCGCTCCTTGAGATTGCCAGGCAAGCCAAATCGTAGTTTGCCCTTCGTGGGATCTGTTGCTGCACAGACAGAAGGTTTCATTGCCAAGCAGTGTCGCAGACTGGCGGATCAACTGGACTTAGGGCATCTACGACAGCGGTAGCGAGCGCACGCGGATACGGGAAGGCTCTATAACCACAACGCTTCCGCTGGCAAGGTCGGCCTCAATTCCTTCGAGGTTGGCGAGAAGGATCTCCGCCTGCTGCTCCGGTCGTCGCTGCGTTCCGTGGCGAAAGAGGACGACCGAAGGCGACCGCTCCTGGCGAGTCGCGAGAAGGGTGCCGAAGTCGGTATCGGCAGACACGACCACCCTCTGCTCTTGCTGCGCACGCACGAAGATCTCCTCGTCGGCGGCAGCCTGCATCGCGTAGTCCCGGACATGCGCAGCATCGTGGCCGGCGCCCTTCAGTCGCTCGGCGAGCGCGGGCGAAAGCGCGTTGTCAATCAGGAACCTCACCCGGAGGCGACTAGCGGCAACTCGCGCTCACGAACGGCCTCGGCCGCGTAGCGAATTGCCTCTCGAACGTCCTCGGCCTCTAGGTCCGGATATGCAGCGGTGATTTCCGCCTCGCTCATGCCATCGGCGACCATGCCGACGACGGTCGCGACCGGGATTCGCAGGCCACGGACACAGGGGGCGCCGCCCATCTGATCGGGACGCACCGTGATTCGAGTGAAGCTCATTCACTCAATGTACACCTGCCCGTTCCGCGAATTTGAATCGACCTGAAAAGCAATAATCGCTGCGCAGAGCATGGCGACCTTGAGCGCAGCCAGTTCATCCAAGCGACCAACTGGAAGCAGTGCTTGCCCCAACCTAGGACAGAAAACGCGGCTGCACGTGCTTTCCAGCGCTGTTGCCCCGTCCCTCGGCTCGACGATCTGCGATCAGCTCGTCAGCCAAGCCTCTGCCTGGTGCCAAAGTGGGCGACGCTCCCCTGCGCGTAATCAATTGCGGCAAGGCGCTTTTCGACCTCTGGGTCGGTGATTTTGCTCGCCCGGGCCATGGCCTCAAAGTACCGCGCTCGCCATTGGGCTCACCGGCGCCACCCAGACAACCGGATTCAGCCGGAATCTGCCGGATTTCGATGACCCTCCGAAATCCCCCGCAAACCGTTCTGACAAGCCGTAAACCGCTTGCCCACCGAAAAGGCGCCTACCAGAATCGAACTGGTGTAAACGGCTTTGCAGGCCGCTGCGTAGCCACTCCGCCAAGGCGCCGCGTGACCGGTCAAGCCTAGCGGCGGATCGGTCGGTTGGCGGCCTGGGTTTGGGTCAGGCCTCGTAGTCCTCGACCGTCTCCGGGTCGCGTTCGCTGGCGTCGTTGGGGTCGAGGCCGTGCTGCTCGAGGGAGCGGCGTTGGCGGAGGTAGTCCCAGGCCTGGTCGAGCTGGACTTTGAGGTCGGCCATGCGGGTCTCCTCGTCGGGGCTGAGGCCGTCGGCCTCGTGACGATGGAGGAGATCCTCCTCCTCGCGCACCAGCTCGTCGATCCGGTTGAGGAGCTGCTGGTCGTCCATCGCGGGCTACCTACCCAGGCGACGCGGTCGCCACACCTCGCCGGCGATCCGGCGCGCTGGTGCGGCTGACGAAGCGCATCGTCCCGTCTTCGAGCGGACCGCGGCGCAGGGCGCGCAGGTCGACGGGGTAGTTCTGGCGCAGCTTCCAGGGCTCCTTCGAGCCCTGCTTCGGCAGCGCCTCGAGCGAGCGCAGGACGTAGCCGGAGGTGAAGTCGAGCAGCGGCTCCTCGGTCACCGAGGGATCGGCGATCCGCGGCACGCACTCGCCGAGGCCGTTCGCGTCCATGTGCTCGATCAGCCGGCAGACGTATTCGGCGACGAGGTCGGCCTTCAGCGTCCAGGAGGCGTTGGTGTAGCCGATCGTGAAGGCGAAGTTGGGGACGTCGCTGAGCATCATCCCCTTGTAGGCGAAGGCTCGCGCCAGGTCGGGCTCCTCGCCGTCGACGGTCAGCCGCATGCCGCCGAGGAAGAGCAGGTTGAGGCCGGTGGCGGTGACGACGACGTCGGCGGCCAGCTGGCGCCCGGACCGCAGCTGGATGCCGGTCTCCGTGAAAGCCTCGATCCGGTCGGTGACGATCTCGGCCGAGCCTTTGGCGATCGAGTCGAAGAGGTCCCCGTCCGGGACCAGGCAGAGCCGCTGGTCCCAGGGGTCGTACGGCGGCTTGAAATGGGTGTCGACGTCGTAGCCGGTCGGCAGCGCCTTGACGACGCCGCGACGGACCATCCTCTTGACCAGGCCCGGCCAGCGACGGGCGGCCCGGTAAGTGAGCATCTGCAGCAGCACGTTCTTCCAGCGGACCGCCGCGTAGACGGCGCGGTCCGGGAGGACGCGGCGCAGCAGCTTGGCGATCGGGTCTTCGCCCGGCATCGAGACGATGTAGGTGGGCGAACGCTGCAGCATCGTCACCCGGGCGGCCTCGCGGGCCAGCGCCGGCACCAGCGTCACCGCGGTGGCGCCGCTGCCGATCACGACCACGCGCTTGCCGGCGTACTCGGCGTCGTCGGGCCAGTGCTGCGGGTGGATAACGGTGCCGCCGAAGCTCTCGATCCCGTCGAATTCGGGCGTGTAGCCCTGGTCGTAGCGGTAGTAGCCGCTGCAGGTGAAGAGGAAGGCGCAGCTGAAGCGGACGGTCTCGCCGCTGTCGGCCCGCTCGGCCTCGACCGACCAGCGCTGCTCGGCCGATGACCACTCGGCGGCGACGACGCGGTGGTGGAAGCGGACGTTGCGGTCGATCCCGGCCGCGCGGGCGGTCTCGCGCACGTACTCGAGGATCGACTCGCCGTCGGCGATCGACTTCGCCGCGGTCCAGGGCCGGAAGCGGTAGCCGAGCGTGTGCATGTCGGAGTCGGAGCGGATGCCCGGGTAGCGGAACAGGTCCCAGGTGCCGCCGATCGCGTCGCGCGCCTCGAGGATCGCGTAGCTCTTGCCGGGACAGCGGTCCTGCAGGTGGTGGGCGGCGCCGATTCCGGAGAGGCCGGCACCGACGATCAGCACGTCGAGGTGCTCGACCGCCTCGCTCACGGGAGGACCTCGAAGGAGATGCCGGCCCGCTGCAGTCGCGCCAGGAGGGCGTCGCCCATCGCCTGGGCGGTGGTGACCTGGCCGGCGCTCTCGGGCAGCTCGTCGAAGGCCAGGCAGAGCCCCGACTCGGCCAGCATCTTCGAGGTCTCGCCGTAGCCGGGGTCGCCCCCGGAGACGCGGGTGACGACGCGCTGGTCGCCGCCCTCGCCGACGAAGGTGACCTTGAACCAGCTCTTCGCGCGGGTCTCCTCGCTCGGCCCCTCCCCCGGCGCTTTCGCCTTCAGGAGCAGCTTGCGGGTCGGCGGCAGCGGCGCCAGCAGCGCCACCGTCCCGACTCCGGCGCCGAGCGCGGCGATCGTCGCCAGGTGCTTGGCGGAGAGGTTGTGCCCGTAGGTGAAGTTCGGTCCGTAGCGCTCGAGCGCGGCCGCGGAGCGGCGCACGATCGGGCCGTCGATGGTCGGCAGCGGCGCCGTCCAGCCGCCCAGCTCGGCGCTGCGGCGCAGCCGCGGCGAGGCGTCGTGGACCTCGCGTCCGGCCGGCCGGGGCTCGGCGCGGCGGCGCTCCTTGGCCGCCCCGAGCGTCTGCCGCGCCCTGGCGAAGGCGTTGATCGCCGAGTGGAAGGTGCCGCCGGAGAACTCGCCGCCCATGCGGACGTAGCCGTTGACCGTCAGCGGCACCCCCTCGGGAAGCTGCTGGACCGTGAAGTAGGCGCCGAGGTCGTGCGGGATCGAGTCGAAGCCGCAGCAGTGGACGATCCGCGCGCCGGTCCGCTCCGCCTCGGCGTGATGCAGCGTCCACATCCGGTCGACGAACTCGGGCTCGCCGGTGAGGTCGACGTAGTCGGTCCCCGCCGCCGCGCAGGCGGCGACCAGCGGCTCGCCGTAGAGGGCGTAGGGGCCGACGGTGGTGACCACGACCCCGGCCGCCGCGGCGACCCTGTCCAGCGAAGCGCGGTCGGCGGCGTCGGCCTCGAGCAGCTCCGGTTCGGGAGCCTCGACGGCCAGCTGCGCCAGCCGCGCGCGGACCGCTTCGAGCTTGCCGCGATTGCGCCCGACCAGTGCCCAGCGCAGGCCCTCCGGGGCGTTGCGAGCGAGGTATTCGGCGGTCAACCCTCCGGTGAAGCCGGTGGCCCCGAACAGCGCCAGGTCGAGTTGCCGCTCAGCCCCCATCCTGGGATTCTCGCAAGCGGGGGCTCGGCGAGCCCTCAGGTCTCGATCTTCCCGGTCCGCGCCTCCTCCGGATAGGGCTCGTCGCGGACCCCCGCCCGGCTCGCCGCGGTCGCCTTGCGGCCCGCCGCTGGGACCAGCCGTCCCGCCTTCCCGAGCCCGAGCGGCGGCATGTTGTTGTAGACGGTGTCGTAGCTGCCGGCCGAGACGAGGTAGGTCTCGTGCCAGATGCCGACATCGCCGCTGGAACCGACCCGCCTGTTGAAGGCGACCCAGGCTGGCCAGTGGCGGGCGTCCTTGCTGCGCGCGTAGCTCTCCAGGTGCTCGAAGGAGCGCCAGTACTGGACGACCATCGGCCGGCGCGGGCTGCCGAGATAGAAGCTGGCGCCGAGCAGACCCGACTCCGGCCGCGCTTCCAGCTCCCTGACCATCCGCGGCATCGCCACGAAGACCGGCAGCCACTTGTCCGGCCTCAGCAGCCGATTGATCCGCATCCCGATCAGGAAGACGACGAAGTCGCCCTCGATCTCGGCGGTGACGCGCTTGTCGATGACCCTGGCCATCGAGACCTAACGCGCCTGTGGCAGCTTCGCGGCGCCACGCTTGGCGACCGGAGCGGAAGGGGGCGGAACGACCGGGCCGATATCCCCGTCGGGTGCCTCGTCGAGGTCGACGATCACCGGCGCGTGGTCGCTCGGTCCTTTGCCCTTGCGAGCCTGCCGGTCGACCCAGGCGGCGCGCACCCGGTCGACGACGGAGGAGTCGGCGAGGATCAGGTCGATCCGCATCCCCAGATCCCGATGGAACATCCCGGCCCGGTAGTCCCAGTAGGTGAAGACGCGCTCCTTCGGCCAACGATCGCGCACCACGTCGCGAAAGCCGAGCGCCTGCAGCTCCGTGAGCGCCGCCCGCTCCGGTGCCGTCACGTGCGTCTCGCCGGCGTAGGCGTCCGGGTCGAAGACATCTTCGTCGGTGGGAGCGATGTTCATGTCGCCGCAGACCACCGTCGCCTCGGGCCCCACCGCCAAGACCTCGCGCAGCGCCGCCAACCAGGCGAGCTTGTACTCATAGTGCTCGGAGCCAGGCTCGCGGCCATTCGGCACGTACAGCGAGAAGACGCGGACGCCGCCACAGGTGGCGGCTATCGCCCGCGCCTCGGGGCGCGGAAAGCCGGGAGCATCCGCGAGGCCGGTGATCACGTCCTCCAGCCCGACCCGCGAGAGGATGGCGACCCCGTTCCAGCTCGCCTCGCCATGAACAGCGAGCTCGTAGCCACGCCCCGCGAGCTCCTCCCCGAGCAGATCCCGACAGGCCTCGTCCGCGAGCTTCGTCTCCTGCAGGCAGACCACGTCCGGCGCCCGTTCGTCCAGCCAGGGCAGCAGGCGCGGCAGCCGCTGCTTGACCGAGTTCACGTTCCAGGTCGCGATCCGCATCGGACCCACGGTACCTGCCGCTGCCCCCTAGTTCCTGACGACGTAGACGCGGCTGCCGTCGGGAGCAATCGCGACCGCGAGCGGGAACAAACCAACCTCGATCGCCCTGGCGGCGGGCTTTCCGGTCGCGGTGTCGATCACCGAGAGCAGTCCCGGTTCCATGCTGGTCACGTAGGCGCGGTCGCCGTCCGGGCCGATCGCGATCGAGGTCGGTCGATGGCCGACTTTGAACGGCTTGCTAGCGGGCCTATGGGTCGCGGTATTGATCACCGAAACGGCGTCGTCGCGCGCATTGACCACGTAGACCCGCTCCCCGCCGGGGCCGATGGCGAGCGCGTAGGGAGTGTCGCCGGTCTTGATCCGTCCGACCACCTTCTCGTCGACAGTGGTGTCGATCACCGAGACGGTGTCGCTGGCCATGTTGGCCACGTAGGCGCGATCGCCACCGGGAGCGATCGCGATCGCGTACGGGGACCGGCCAACCTCGATCGCCGTGGCGGCCGGCCTATTGGAGACGGTGTCGATCACCGAGACGGTGTCGTCGCGTGCATTGGCCACGTAGACCCGCTCCCCGCCTGGGCCGACGGCGACCCCGGTCGGTCCGCGGCCGACCTTGATCCTGGCCACCTGGCTGTTCGTCCCGGTGTCGAGCACCGAGACGGCGTTGCTCCCGTAGTTGGCGACATAGGCGCGACTGCCGTCGGGAGAAATCGCGATCCCTTCGGGGAAGCGGCCGACCCCAATTCTGGCCACCGCCTTGTTCGTGGCGGTCTCGATAACCGAAACACTGCCGTTGGGGCGGCCGCCCGAGTTGACCACATACGCGCGGCTGCCATCGGGGCTGAGGGCAATTGAGCTCGAGTAGGGACCGACGTCGATCGGCTTGGGCGCCAGGCTGTTCGTTGCAGTGTCGATCACCGCGACGGTTCCTCGAATCTGGGAGGCGAGGGACTCCTCTTCGGCGCCCGCCTCGGCAACGATCGCAGCCAGCGCCAACCCGGCAACCAAGAGCGCGGGGAGACCCCACCTCCGATGACTTCTACGATCCATTGCCGCAAAAGCTACTGAGGTACTCGCTCATCTCGACTATCCGCCCAGCCTCATCGAGAGCCATGAACAGCCCTCCCCGCAGTTCCACCCTCTCCCCCGTCGGCGAAAACGCCTCGCCGCTCACCACCAGGTCGCCGCGATGCGTTCCCCGCTCGAGGTTCTCGGCCGCGAGCGTCTGCGCTCCCTCGTCGACCAAGAGCCGCTTGCACTCGATCGTGAGATCGGGAAAGGCCTTCAGCTCGGACTCGTAGCGCTCTCGGAGGGCGTCGACGCCGTGCAGGACCTCGATGCCGTCCCGAAAGACCAGGTCCTCGCTGTAGAGCGAGTAGTAGCGCTCCATGTCGCGGCGGTTCCAGGCGGAGACGTAATCGGCGTAGAAGCCGCGTAGCTCGGCGGTGCTCATCCCCACGGCACGATCCTAGAAGCCAAGGATGCGAAAGCCCACTCGGGGCCGACCGTCCTCCGACCGCGGGCAACCCTATTGTGGCCGACCCTTGTACGACGCCTCTCAGCACTCGATCGGCGACGGGGCGGCCGCCCGATCGCTTCCGGAATGGCCCGCTGCCCGACCCCTCCGCTCCTGGCAGAAGGAGGCGACCGAAGCCGTGCGGGCGCACTCGGCCACCAGCTTCCTGGCCTCGGCCACGCCGGCGGCCGGCAAGACCACCTTCGGCCTGCACATCGCCCACCGGATGCTGAGCGCCAAGTTCGTCTCGCGCGTCGTCGTGGTCGGCCCGACCACCCACATCTGCCGCCAGTGGGCTGCCGACGCGGGCCGCTATGGCATCGACCTCGAGCCGAACAGGCCGAACTCGGACGGGCCGGAGTCGGCCGACTTCCACGGCGTCGCCGTCACCTACCAGACGATCGCGGCCGGACCGGACACGCACCGACAGGCCGCCAGCCGTCGGCCGACCCTGCTGATCGCCGACGAGCCGCACCACATGGGCGACCTGGCCGCCTGGGGCGTGCGGACCCGCGAGGCGTTCGACGGCGCCCGCTTCCGGCTGCTGCTCTCGGGCACGCCCTTCCGCTCCGACAACTCGGCCATCCCCTGGGTCAGCTACGACGAGGACGGGCTCAGCCGGGCCGACTACGTCTACGGCTATCCGCAGGCGCTGGTCGATCGGGTATGCCGCCCGATCACCTTCCTGCCCTACGACGGGGAGATGGA
>Ga0190271_10000586_pt1 | contig 18814 bp, 39 predicted proteins | sample Popmic356T_FD_133747 | JGI IMG/M metagenome (GOLD analysis project Ga0190271, IMG submission 133747) | Populus adjacent soil microbial communities from riparian zone of Weber River, Utah, USA - 356 T | ecosystem: Environmental > Terrestrial > Soil > Riparian zone | place: USA: Utah | collected...
ATCTCTCGGTGGTGGCTGTTTCATTATAGGATCAACAGGATCAGCCGGACCTGTGGTCGCTCGCCGTACCGGATGAACTCAGCCAGTCGGGTGTGCCCGTCACCCTCTCGGAGCGTGGTTCCATCTGGGATGACACCGAGCGGGAACCTGTCCCTGGGTGGGTTGTTGTATCGGGATCGGCTGGTCTCCTTGTGCATCTGGTACCAGGCTTCGATGGTCATACGTCGTCTCCTCATTCCTCGTTCTCCGTGATGTGCGGGGGTACGACGCCAGTGTTGGCTGGCGTCCATGCTGTCGTCGTCACCTTCCGGGTGACGACGGTGGTGGCACCAGGTCTTGCCCGGTTCCAGTTCGTGCTCATCCGGATCGCACGCTCCCGGTTCTCGCCGCAGTCCAGCAGGAGTTCGTCCTCCTGGTTGTCCCAGACTGCGTACTCGATCGTTGTCGTTGTTGTCTCTTCCATCCCTCTCCCTCCAGAAAGTTGTACTTTTACTACCAGTTATGGGAGGGAGGGATTTCTCCCACCCCTACAGATGCACACTCAGGAGAACATTCATAGGAAACACATAGAAGTTCTTTTTATACGCGTGTGCGTGAGTGGGCATGGGAGGTCTCCCTCCCTCCTACTCCTCCTACTCTTCCCATCCGTTCATCAGCGCCACGGCATCGTCGTAGAACTGGCGGTCCTCAGAGTTGAGGTTCCTCCGCCACAGGTTCTGCGGCATCCCCTTCGACTCGAATGCGCGGAGCCGATCGGTGATCCGCTTCATCCTCAGCGTTGTCGCGGCTTCCTGTGCGGCCGCCTGCTGACGAGCGATCGACTCTCCGCGTGCCTTGTCATCGTCACGGTGCCGAGCCGCCAACACCTGCTGAACGTACGAACGAACCCGGATGCTCTCGTCCATGATGATCCCGGACAACTCCCAGTCCTCGTCGTTGAGTTCCTTCCTTCCGTTCAGGCGCATGAGGGCAACCGCCACCTTCGCCCGAAGCAAGGCCACATGCCCGTCGATGGGATCACGCTGGTCCAGGTGATACCGAGCGGCACTCGCCCGATGCTCGGCATCCATCTGCGGAAGTGAGCGGATCACGTTGGTCGAGGTCCACTCCATTTCCGGAATCCCGTGCGGCCGGATCGGTGTGTCGTCCTGCTCGACAACAGCGCGAGGGTCACGACTCTCCAGCCACAGCATCCGTCCAGGAAATCCTCCCTCGACCTCATCGGGGTTCAACAGAACACCGCACCGTGTCGGCTGTGCGTTCGTCACGAACCCGAAGCGGTACGAGTCACCGTCCAGGAATGTCCCCTGTCCCTTCGCCAGATACCTACCCATCGGCCCACCCGACAGGCCCTGCTTGACGTACTCGAAGATCGTGGAGCCACTGTCCCGGTTCCCCAACTTGAACAGCCGACCTACCTCATCGAACCCGAACAGCCGAGAGTGGCTGGTGTTGTGCCACCGCAGATCACCGCGCTTGATCTGCAATTCCGGTTCGTCCTTCTCCGCCGGGTGTGCATAGACATCAGCCATAGCCTCGCCCGAGCCGACCTCGATCTGCTTGAAGTCCGGAACGAACCTACTGCCGGTGAACGGCAGGCTCTCGTCCAGCATCTTGGCGAGCCGACTCTTCCCGGCACCGGAGTCCCCAATGAAGATCACTCCGATGTTGACCGGTGCCCTGCCCATGAACGACTGGTACTGCACCCAGTACGGGATCGACAGGAGCGACCGAACCAGCGCCATGCCAAGCACCGTCCACGGTGCGATCATCGTGCGCCGACTGTTCTCGTAGATGGAGAGCAACTCCGGCCGCGAGTGCCAGAACTCGTAGTGCTCGAACGTCGCCTCCCTCAGCCCCTCGTTGTCGCCGTGACGTTCCGCTGATCCAGCAATCTCGTAGATGTTGGGCCACTCGACGCCGCCCTCGTCCTCGGTCACAGGATGCCAGCCCGGATGTTCGCGACGACCGGCAGGAAAAGTCCTACTTTCTTGGCGATGTCGATGTCATCCATGCCGTCCGCCATGAGCACACGCGCTTCCTCGAACAGCGCCGCCTCGACGGCATCCAGTTCCGTCCTTACTTTCTCCCTCCTCTCGTTGACTTCCATCCCGTCGATGATGCTGTCGACAATCTTCTGCTCGGGCGACGGCTCGCTCGGGTGAAGGGCACGGGCGTACCAGTAATCGGCAACCCGTTGCAGTCCCTCGAACTCCTCGTCGCGGGACGCTCTGCCCGCCGCGAACCCGGCGTCGTAGGAAGACTGATCGTTAGACATGAAGGCGCTCCATTGCTCGGTTGCGCGACATCATGTATAAACTAGAGGCGCGCGGGGTAGTGGTACTCCGATCTTAGGCGGCCCCCGGAACCCAATCAAATGGTTCCGGGGGTCGTCGCTTTTCGCGGCGACGAGGGCCAGGTCAAGCCCACTCGCGCCCACCCATCCAGCGCGCTAGTCCTCGTTCTCACGTCGATGTCCACGACCTTTCGGACCAGACTAGATCGGCTCCGGATACTTCTCCGGGTGCGCTCCGCCGACCTTGAACCGAAGCAACTGGATCGACTCGCCCTGCCGGTACGCATTCCACGCCTTGATCGTGAGCGCGATGATCACGTCGGCACGCATCCGCTCCCGCGTCTGCGCTGTCATCGCCTCACGCCTGAGCAATTCGCGTAGTGCATAGATCGGATTGCCCGACTCCAATCCCTGTCCGTCTACCAGCCTGTCCCAGAAGAACTCGGCATCCTCGGCTTCGATCTGTGAAATGAGCCACCAGATCAGAGCGAACGCCTGGTTCGAGCCAGCGCCTACACCGTGCTGGAGTTTCCGTCCGTGCTTGACGGCATCCAAGATGTCGTCCTTGTGCTCGTCGTAGAACACCACGACCTCATCGTTGCTGAGGTACTCGTTGCGCAGGTTGTTGTTCCTCGCGCCCTTCTCCCAGCGGAGCATCATGGTCGCCGCCGCCGCCGTGTTGTTCACGTCGACGATGTTCGGGTCGTGGATCAACAGCACATCGGCACGACTGCGTGTCTTGCCGGTGTCCAGCGTGGTCATCGCCATTTCGCTCACGCCCCACACCACGAGGAATGTCTGCGGCATGCCGGTGTGGATGATCGCGAACAGCCTGTGCTGTCCGTCGATCAGCCTGCCCACCTGGTCGAACTTGATCGGTGATCCGTCCGTATGCCAGCGACCCTCCTCCATCGCGTGGATCATGTTGTTCAGGTTGGTGTTGCTGAGCCTCCGGTTCGGAGCCATGCTCGCCAGCCACTCACGCGCTACCTCCGGCGTGACTTCTAGTTCCTCGGTGCGGAGCGGCCGCGCCTCCCGTTCTTCCTTGATCGTCGTCGGCGCTTCCGCCTGCGTTCCTGCCACTTCAATCTCCCAACAGTTCACTGATGTCGTTCGGGATGATCGTGCTGATCACGTCCTCCCCGTTCGGCGCGTGCTTGATCGCTTCGATGAGGAAGGCCGCGGCGGCGGCACGTCCCATCGCGTGCGAGAGTTCATGGTTCGGGCACGACTCGAAGGTCGTGTGAGCCATGTGATCGCTCAGCATCTTGTGAGCGACGATCACGAGAGTCTGCGCCGCCGCTTCCAGCGGCACGTTGTGAACGTGAGTCCGGACTGCGGCCGCTCTCGGCTCGAAGTCTCCGTCCTCGTCCTCGATCAACTCGAACTCGATGCCGATGTTGACCTCGTGCTTGCCGTCGTTCTCGGCGCAATCTTCCGTGTGCTCTTCCATTGTTCCTACCTCCCAGAAAGTTGTACTTTCTATTCCCTTGCGGGCATATGCTCGGCCGTTGTTACGGGCCACGGAATACTCGCCTTTGTCAAATCACGAACGATCGCCACTCGTACCATCGCACTCAGTGTGGTGTGATGAGCCGTCGCTATGGCGACCCCCTCTTTCCACGTCTCGTCGTCGATGTAGAGCGAAATGTACCCGCCCCCCGCAGGGGGAGGGGCACCCGCAAACTGCTCCGGATGCGTGATGACCTCACGTACCAAGCCCGCGAGATACGGGCTCGGCTTCGTGCGGTTCTGCCAGCAGAGTTCTTTCACTGCTGTCTTCATGTCGAGCGGAAGCCACACCTTCCTGATCGGCTGGTTACTTCTGTCCTGTGCCACCGGCACGCTCCCTGTCTGCATGGTTCTTGCGAACCCTGCGCTTGTACTCAGTGATGCGCTCCGGTGACCTCAGATCGTGACTGTTCTCGCGCTCGTAGATTCCACCCTTGCCCGGCGCAAGCCGGAAGTGGAAAGGGTTGACGCACCTGTAGTGCTCGCACGCCTGATGCCGCTCACAGAACCGAGTGTGATCGGTCCTGATCAGCCGCATCCCCGGTGGTATCGGAGCAATCTCTCGCTCATAGATGTACCGAGTGACGTGGCGCAGGTTGATCGCGGGCCGACCCTCTTTCAGAGAGCCCACCCACCACCAACACTGCGACTGCGAGCGCCGCGTGAATCGTGCGTCAACCTTCTCGTCGAACGAGATGGGTATGCGGAGCATAACTACCAGTCTAGACCCCTAGGGTGGTAGCCGCTCACGCTGTACGTGTCGGACCATGACTGCACTGTCCCTGCTCACGATCTGTTCCTCTGTGAAAGTTGTACTTTCTGGTGGAGAGAGACCAGTAGGGTGCCCCCCGAAGGGGACACCCTGCTGGCTTTCGCCTACTTGCTGTCGGCCGTGATCGACTCGGCCGCGATCTGGAGGTCGTAGAACTCTTCGTACGACGGGTCGTAGGTCTTCACCCGATCCATCGCCGTGAGCACCGTGGACTCCAGCGCCTTGTCCAGCGTCGGCCGCTTGACACCCTCGTTGGCGTCCGTCAGCGCGGCCAACTGCGGGTGCAGTGACTGCGCGGCGTGAACCAGATCGGGAGTGTCGATGATGTACGCACCCTCACCCTTGATGCGAGCGACCGCGAAGGTCACCGCCCGGTTGATGGTTTCACGGACGAAGGCCGGAAGGAACCCGTCCATCTGTGCGTACACGGCGTCGTAGTCGCACGTCTCGGACAACTTGCCCTCGGGTACGACTGCCTTGATCAGACGCTCGATGCCGTGGCGATCGAGCCCTGCGATTTCGACGATCGCGTCGAGCCGTCCCGGACGGAGCATCCCCTTGTGGATGCGGTCCAGGTGGTTGGTGGTGAGGCAGATCATGAGTTCCCCACCCTTCGACGTGATGCCGTCGAACGCGTCGAGCAGACGAGACACAGCGTCTGCCTCCCCGTTCTCCGTCTGGTTGTCGATGTCCTCGACGAACACGACGGCCGGTTCGTACAGCCGCGCAGTGCGGAGCACGTTCTCGATCTTGTCCCGACCAGGCTTGGCCGAGAGGAACGTCCAGCCTGCCTCAACTGCTTCCTTCGCAGTGATGAGGCCGATGCTCGTCTTGCCCGTACCGTACGGACCGTGGAGCAGGACCGCCCGCTTCAACGAGAGCCCTTCCGTACGCATCCGGTCGGAGTAGCGGAGCGAAGACCACAGCATCGCGCCGAGTTCCTCGTTGACCTGATCGGAGAACACGATCTTCGAGAGGTCGATGTCCAGGTTGAGGAACTCCAGCGAGTCAGAGCCGATGATCGCCTGACCACGGTAGATGCTCTTCGTCTGGAGGTACTCCTGAACGTCGTCGAACAGGGCCTCGACCTCGGCCTTGTGCTTCTTCGGTCCTCGCGCATACAACTTGAAGACCTTGCCGTACTCCTTGTGCTCGTCCTCCAGGATGAAGAACTCCAGGCCCTCCAGGTGCGGGACCTCGACGCGACCCCACGGAACCTGCATGGTCTTGCCGAACGCGACCGGAATAGTACGACTTTCTGCCGGACGCACACCGAAGAAGGTCTCGGTGATCTTGCCGAGTGCCATGCCCCAGCGAGCGCGCATGCAGTGGTACGTCGCATGCGCTCCGTCGTCCGGACGGTAGAGGAAGACGCGATCGAACTGCGTGAGCGTCTCGGCCTCCTCTTTCAGCCTGGTGAGAATCTCGAACGCACGCTTGTACGTCATCCCACGAGGAAGACTGATCTTCTTCCCCTCGTGGAACTCGACTTCCTCACCAGTGATGATCTGTTCCTTCGTTGCCATCTGGCTGTTCCTTCCGTTCACCCATCCACCATGGATGGGAGCAATGAGGGGGGGAGCGGACCCCTCCCAGGTCCCGCTCCCCCAAGTACGACTTCCGAAATAGTCGTACTTTCTGGCGGCCTATCAGACAGGCCACCGAGTAGTAGGTCACCCCCCGATTCCCTACTACTTCTAGTATACCACACTAGTGGTGCTAAGTCAAATCAGGAAAGCCCTGATCAGAACGGAGTTTCCACCAGCGGGTACAGTGTCTCGTCACCACTCGGCGAGCCCCAACCCACGTCGCACCAGTTGCCTTCGGCGTTCAGGTAGAAGAACTCCTTGCCGTCAGTGTGCCGCTCGTGCATGTGATCCTGACCACCGACGAACTCGTAGTACATGCCGGGCATCGTCGGCAGTGGCTGACTGACGATCGCAATGGTCAACCCGTCTTGGGCTGGGTCGACCCAGCCTGTCGGGATCGCGTTCGTTTCGAGACGGATGACTCGACCCTCTCGCGGAGGATGGACGGAGCCGACCTCAACCACACGCGCCCGATAGGTGACCTGGACTTCTTGGCCGACACGGAAAGTATTACTTTCCGTGGCTACTGAGGACGGCCGACCCATTGTCCGACCCTCCCCTTGTAGACGTAGAAGCCGACGCCGAGTCGCTTCGCCGTGATGTCCCGGTACATGAAGTCGAGCAACTTCTCCCAGGTGTACTTCTCGTCGTCGCCGGTGCGGTACCAGTCACCGCTCGGTGCGTGGTACGCCACGTAGGTATAGACCTGCGTGTCGCTCTCGCGGAACTGCACCTGGAACTTGACGATCGCGTTCTTCCTCGGCTCGTCGGGCTCGTTCTCGGTCGCCGCAACGCGTGCGATAGCGGCATCCAGGTCGGACTGGACGTGGACCGCCCGCTGTTCGACCAGCCGCAGGTTCCTGAGCGCGCTCTCTCTGCGCCCTGATGTGGTCATGACTCCTTCTCCTCCGCGAACTCGGCGACGGCCACTGCGGTCGCACGCCACTTGATCGTCAACGGGTCGCCGTTGACGAAGTAGATGGTTGTGTCCTGCACCTGCTCGTGCGACTTCCCTCGGTTGTCGATGTTGAGCAGGTTGTCGTGGACCGCGGCGACGATGCCGTAACTGCGCTGTCGGTCCCCTTCCTTGCCGTCCACCTGTATCGCAATCAGGTGGCCGATGCCTTCGGCGATCGGCTGGCCTTCGGTGAACCAGCCATGCATCTGTCCCTCTCCAGGGTTCAGTCGCACTTCGAGGAGGGCTTCACTCATGGGCATGTGGTGTTCCTTTCATTGGGGTACATCAGTTGTCGTCGGGATGAGTCGGTGAACCATGAGTCCGAGGACGCACATGGCAATGAAGTCGGTGTGCAGACGGAGACCCTCGTTGTCGAGGGAGTCGGGCCGACGCAGGTTCTGGATCGCTTCGGCCGCGGCGTCCGTTGCGGTGTCCATGATCTGCTCAGGGGTGACACCCTGTTGCTGGACCAGCGCTGTCGACAGCATCGAGAGGGTCTTTGTGTATGCCGCCGGATCGTCCGCAGAGAACAGGACCTTCTCGCCGGTGTCCTCGTTGATAAACGGGATGTGCCGGTGGTAGATCAGGCCGATGTACGCCATGTCCATGACGTGGATCGTCTGCTCCGTCGTGATGTGTCCCGCGTTGGTCGAGCCGATCATGTTCAGCAGGTCACAGAGAAAGCCCTGATCAGCGACCAGTTCCTCCTCGGATACCTCCATCACCACCTGGATGGTGCGGAGTAGAGCGTCCGTCGTCGGATCGAACTCCGACGGAAGGATGCCGTTCGTTTGGAACATACCTGTTACCCCTCTCTCGATCATTGGAAAGTTCTACTTTCCGGAGGTCGGACACCCGCATTGGGGCGTGCTTCAACCTCTTACTTCTAGTATACCACACTAGGGGGTGGGAGTCAAGTTGACTCGGGACCGATCCACTTCATCGGCTCGTCGTCGAGCATGGCGTGGACGGCTGTGCATTGCAGGCACAGCCTGACCTCACCGTCAATGTGCATGCCCTCTGGTGGGTCAGGCATGGGCTGGTTCGCGGCGACCCAGATGGGCCGGTCGCACTCCATGCACTGCTCGATCACGCTGCCAGGCGCGGTGAGCAGGGCCTCTTCGACCAGCATGCAGACCCGGACCATGTAGTTCTTGTCCGGCTCATGCAGGTACGTCAACTTCACGTCCATCAGTCCTCTTCCTCCGGCGTGTAGTAGCCGTGTCCGTCGAGTAGGTCCCGAGCCATGCGACTCATCTCTGCGAGCGCCTCGTCCATGGACATGGCTCGCCACCGATTCAACTCGGCATCGTTCTCTGCCATGTCAGCGGGTGGCTCGGTGCCCGCCTTCTCCCAGTTGATCCAGGAGTTGTACGCCCCGACGAACAGGGCGAGGTAGTCCGGCAGGTCACCCTCGAACTCATACAGATCACCGAACTCCAGCGCCCACGCCTTCAACTCTTCGAGCGGCACGGTGATGCCGTGGTAGTCCCGGTTCTTCTGCACCGTGAAGCAGTCGGACCCGATGCAGTTGAGCAGGTGGTACTGGAATGGATCGGAGCCCCAGTCGTCCTGCTTGTGTGCCTCGTTGGCATCCCGTCCGTGCGTGAGTGATGCCTCTTCGATCTTGGTCGCCTGCTCTTCGCCGAAGTGCTCTACGAAGGAGTGTCGTACCGTCATGGAAAGTTCTACTTTCTACTCGTCAGTGTCAGCGCCCATCGTGCCGAGGATCGCACGCCAGATCACATCCATGTCCCGAGGGATGGGCTCGGCCGCACCCCACATTTCATCCCATACCTCGTCGATGTTGACGCGCTGGCTCTCTCCGCGATGCGCGTAGAGCCAGGCGTAGACCAGTTCCTTATGCAGACGGAAGCGGAGCGTGCAGTACGTGTTGTCGAACCCGTCGTCGGCATCACTGACGAACGTCGGCAACGCATGCATGGCATTCAGTTGCTCGGTGTAGTCGGGTCTGTTCCCTCCACCCAGCCGCACGTAGACAGCGAGGATCAGGGTATCGTCACCCTCTCTCTCCATCCAGTGGTCACGGTACCGGGCCACCATCTCTGGCTCCAGGCCAGACATGCCCATCAGCATGCGGGGGTAGCCGGAGTTGCCGACGACCAGATCAAACACGCTCATTGCGTTCCTTTCCGGGGACAGGGAAACCCCCTGGGTAGCGAGAGAGAGTTGCTACCCAGGGGGCGTGGTGCCCCGTCTCCATTGACGAGGGTTGTGTGCCCAACGCGCTCTCTCTCAGCGAGTTGGAAGAAGTTGTTGGGACCCCGGAGTTGTCACTGGGGATGACTTGCACAGGTAGCGCCGGGGTCCCCGAGGAAGTTGGGGCTTCCTCTTATTCGTCGACCGTGTGGTAGACGATGATCTGGCCGAAGTCCTTCGCGTACCCGATGTAGGTATCGTCGGACGCCGCCAGCGTATAGACACCGCTGAACTTGCGGTCGCTCTGCTCGGGATCGACGGCGAAGAATCGCACGCCGTACCTGTCCCAGATCATGTTGCGTGGGCCAGGAACCCAGACGTTGGTGGGCTGGTCGTACTGGTTGAACTGGACCTGCAATGTGTCCACGTTCTTCGAGTCGTTGTCGCTCGACCAGCCGGACATGCCGCCCGGATGCTGTGGTCGTGCGGCATAGGCCGCACGGATCAGGTCGAGCCACTGCCCAGCGGGGCCGTTGATCTTGCGGGCCTCCAGTTGGGCGAGCAGGTTCTCCACCCTCGGCTCTGCTTCAGGAAGATGTCTCATCTTCCCCTCCTTCTGTCAGGGCAGGGCACGGGATGTGCTCGCCGGTTTCGAGGAACATCATGAAGGCGGCATCCCGTTCGGGGAGTCTCACCTTGGAAGCGGGAAGATGTCCCTCGACCAGAGTGTGGAACTCTTTCCTCGTCAGTTCCACGAGCGTTGTCTTGCGGCAGTGCGGGCACGGACCCGTCACCACCTTGATCACTGGCTCGGAAAGTTCTACTTTCTCCTGCGTCATTCGGTCTCTCTCACTGTCAGTCCCATGAATATGTTCAGCATGTGGGACAAGGCATCCGGCACTCGGCCTTCGACCTCGCCGGTGTCGGTGCTCGGCAGGTCCACGCCACCCCGACCGTGCATCAGCATGATCGGCAGGTCATCAGCGAGCACAGCGCTCACCAACTTGCACTCGATGCTGAGTGGGTGGTCCACCAGTCGGTGGCCGTCATTCATCCACGCTTGCAGGACAGCGGCCGCTTCCCTGCTGTTCTCGGTGACGCCCCATCCCTCGTTGAACATGGCCACGCCGAGGAGTACCTGACCTGGCTCGAACGGAGTCCACCCCGTGCGCTGGTGCACCTGCCGCGCGGCATCCGCGGCGGCATTGATCACGCGGTGTGGTTCGGCCACTCCCCACGTCGCTTCGTCGATCGGGACCGGAGCGAACTTCAGTTGGCCGTCCACCTGAACGATGATCACCAGGTGAGGCGGAAGGTCCCACTCGTCGGTCGCTACCTCCGCATCGAGTTGACGCTGGAGCGCATCTTGTATCGCCGCTCTCTCGGTCACTTCTCCTCCACACTGTGAGCGGGCTTGACGCTCTCGTTCAGATCGGATGAGATGAAGAACGCCGCGGTCATGAACAGCGCGAGGAGCACGCACACGACAGCCGTTGAGGCTACCTCTCGCCAGTTCATGCGCTGGCTTCGGCGATGACACGCGCGAGCATGTCGTCGTAGCAGTCCCACTGTGCGATCAGCGGATGCCGCATGCCATGCATCGCGCAGTCGAAGCCCTCGCGCATGGTGTTCTCTCGGTAGGTGTTCTCTTCGAGCACCAACTTCTGCCCGATGCCGGTGCCCAACTTGCCCGGCGTGTGAAGGGTGAAGTGCGTGACGCACAGGTTCGCCCACGGTCCTTCGTTGGTCCTCGCGTCGTACTGTGCGGGCACCGTCGGGTCGCCGTTGATCTTGCAGACATCGCACATCGGCATCACTGCCACGACTGCCGTCGTTCCGTCCTTGCTCATTCTGTTTCCCTCTCTCGGAAAGTTCTACTTTCTGCTGGGCTGAACTGCCCGAGCCGGAACCCTGCCGCATCCCCATGGGCAGGGGTCCGACCCGCACGGGTCAGGAGAACAGGTCAACGACCCATGCAAGTCGCTTCTGCCACGGTGACCGGCGTGCACGCAGGTCACTGCGCAGGGTGGTGGCCGGGACGGGGATCATCGGGGTGAACCGGATCGGTCGGTTCTCCGAGCCCCACTGGAAGCCAGTCCAGAACCGCTCACGTCCGGGGTACTCCTCGTCGGGGTACCAGCCGGGCTTACGGGCGGTGGTCGTGTCGTTCGTGGTCATGCTGTCTCTCTCTCTCAGAGTGGGCGTTCGTGCCCGACCCACGCTCAGTCCTCGCCCCGTGATGAAGGCTGAGCATGGGCCGCACAGAAAGTACACCTTTCCGGGCCAGAAGATTGGGACTTCTCAGTCCTCAACCTTCTACTACTAGTATACCACACTAGTAGGGCATAGTCAAATCCTGGAGCGACTCGCGGGACGCGTGTGTCCACAGGTTGAACACGCCTCCATGGGCACGGAGTCCTCTGGATCGACGCTCTCCGCGACACGGAGAGCGTGACTGATCGGATGCCAGGAGGTGTGCGAAGCCGGGTGTGGCTTCCCCTCCTGGCACCAGAAGCAGTGACAGATCACGACTCGTCGGCGACTCGTGCCTCCGCGGACAGGCGGCCGATGTCACCGAACACCGGGAACACCGGCGGCAGGTTCTTCGACTCCCGGTAGGAGACCTCGTGCTGGGTGGAGGCGGGCTTGCCGACCGAGTAGTTGTTGTCGTACGCCGAGGCGTACTCCTCCACGCGGGAGAGCAGGACAGAGCCTCCTCCCATGTGGTCGTAGGCCACGTGCCGGAGAAACTCGGCGTACCTGGTGATCGACTCATCGAGTGGGTCGTACATCGAGTTCGACACGTCCAGGTCCAGCGAGCACGAGTCGCATCGAACCTCGACGTGGTGGTACCGGTCCTCTTCCTGAATCGCGATCACTTGCGACAGCAGTTTCGATGCCGCCATGTTCGCGCTCTTCGGGTGCTCGAAGAGTTCCCTGCACTTCTTGCAGGTGATCTTCTTCGGGACCTCGGTGCGGGTGCCACCGTCGGCGAGACAGGCGTTCACGAAGAACGCTGTGCCGTGCTCGGGCGTGACCAGTGGTGTGACTACTAGCCAGTGCGTCATGATGTTCTCTTTCTCTCTCTGATTCGGATGCCGGTCGGCAACCGAGAAGGAAGGACCTCCCGCATGAGCGGGAGGTCCGACCCTCACGGTGTCCGCTACAGGCTGACGTACAGCCCCAGCGTGGTGAACGTGAACACGGCGGCCTCAGCGGGGACGACATACGTCGCCTGTCCCACGTAGGTCTGGCCCTCGTACAGATCGGGCGCTCCGCTGATCGTGGCTCCGGGCGCAACGACCCACGCTTGGTCCGCAATCGCGCCGTTCTCCGTCATGATCTGCCAGTCGTACGCCTCGACGCCGGGCATGACGGGCGTGGTCGCGTTCGCTCCGGTCACGGTGTACTCGACGAGGATGTACTTGAACCCTGCCGGTGCCAGTTCATTGAACTGGTTCGCGGCCGCGATGGATGCCGTGGCATCCGCCTCGACAAGACGCGCGGTCATCGTGTACAACTCGTTGTCGCCCATGTCGAGGACGCTGACGACGTAGCCCGCAGGGTGCGGGTTCTCTCGGGTCCCCACGTCCGGGACGACGACCTCGGGCGTCGGCTCGACGGCGCTGGTGGTGGGCTTGACCGGCTCCGAGACGGTGCCGCTCGCGGCCACTCCCGAACAGCCAGCGAGGCTGACGATGAGGAGGCCGGTGATCCCGATGGTGGTGATGGACTTGTGCATGGTGCTTCTCTCTCTCTTGGTACGGATGCCGATTGGCAACCGAGAAAGTAGAACTATTCAGCGGATAGCCCTACTCTCACGGTGTCCACTCACAGGGCCTCGACGGTGAGTTCGCCGAGGCCCAGGTTGCGGGCGACAGTGAACAGGTACGCGAAGCCACCCTCGGACTCAATCTCTTCGAGGGTCTGCTCCGTGACCGAGAGGACCTCGCCAGAGGTCGGGTCGTACGCGGTGATCCGGTAGCGCGTGGCGAGTGTGCTCATCACGGCTCCTCGATGACGAGGATGAACAGGCGGAAGCACACGCAGTGGAACCGACGGAATCCTCCCTCGATCGGGAAGCGGAGGATGTCGATGACTTGGCCGCAGATGCAGGTGAGTTTCATCAGTCAGTCCTCACCACGTTGGCGAGGCGATCCATGTGGTGGCCGAGGACAGCCGTGTCCACGCCGGTCTGGTGCCAGCAGACCTCTCGGATGAGGATGTAGTTCTCGGCGAGAGTGTCGTCGACGAGCGCCAGTGTGCGGAGACTCATCGCCATAGCGATGAGTTCCTCGTCACATAGTTCTACTTTCTGGGTGCCCATCAGAATGCCGAGTTCTCTGCGTCGGCCTGGCGGTCGGCATAGATCGAGACAATCTCCGAGACCTGTTCCAAGGCGTACTCGTAGGTCTCGGGCATGTCTCGGTTCTCGAACCAGACGTTGTGTGCCACGGTCGAGGCATCCCAGCACTCATAGATCACGTCCCAGCCACCGTCGTCGTAGTGATCGCGGGCGTAGTCCATGATGCGTTGCCCGATCGCCGCGCGTGTGGTGGCACGGCACTTCGGGCATTCGAGTGAGTCGTGGCAGTCGCCGCGATCGTGCACGGCGATGAGTGGGTGGATGTGTCGAAGTTCCATCTTCGGTGTCTCTCTCTCTGGATAGTTCTACTATTTGGCTGGTCCCGCCCAGAAAGTAGAACTTTCAGAGGGGGTCCTCCCGCACGCGCGAAAAAGTAGAACTATGCGCGCGTAGGGTCGCCAAAGTGCCCATACCCGGCGGGTATCGGCTGGCATTGCTCAGTCGGATTCAGTCACCAGATCGCGGCACGCCAGGGTCAGTGGTCGGTGTCGGATGAGTGAGCGAACGCATACGCGATCACCCAATCGGTGATGTCTTCAGTCATGCGAAACGGTTGTCACGGAACGGCGGAAGGATGCGAATATTGCGGCCGCCTTCCTGGGCGATCCACTCGCACGCGCTCGACGGCGTGATGCCCTCGATGTGCCATTCCGTTTCGAGTCGCTGAGAGCGCGCGAGTCCGGATCGGCTGGTGCGAGTTTCAGTGTGACTTGTGCGGAGATATGTGGTCATGGTTCCTCGATTCCCCCGAATAGTTTTACTATTCGGGATGGTGGAGGCATGCCGCTATCAAGTGACTGAATCCGCGGATACGGGTTGGCTAGATAGTCCACTCCCAGGGTTGGCGCGGGATTGCGCCGGTGGGTTGTGTTACGCGACCAGGGCGGCCAGGTTGGCCAGGAGGTCGCGGATGGTGGACTTCTGCTCGTCGGTGTACTTACCGACGTTCTCGGGCGAGACGAGCGAGAGCGTGCCGACGAGTCCGTCGAACGTGATCTGCTTGTCGAGTTCGGCCTGCTTCTGCTTGCGCTTGGCCGCCTTCTCCTCCTGGTCCGCCTTCTTGTCCTTCAACAGCGCAGACTTCTGCTTGATGAAGGTGGCAACGGGGTCGGCACCATTCTGGATCGCCTCGATCGCTGGGATGACGTAGTTCTCCTCCTTGGCCCGGAACGACTGCGAGGCGAAGTTGAACGCGGCCTTGGCCACGGAACCCGCCTGCGGGTTCGTCTCGGGGTTCGTGTCGACGTTCGCCCGAAGCATGTACTTCCATGTGTTCACCAGGTTGGTGACAGCGGGCTCGCTGAGGATGGGCTCGTGGTGACGCTGGAGAGCGGCGTTCGCTTCCTTGCGGAACACGTCCCGAAGTTCGGCCGCGTCGGCTCCCTCAGTCGATCCGACGTACTCGTAAGCGAGTCGGGACTGGTGAAGTCGCAGGTCTCCAGTGTCGGAGATGAGCGCGAACTCCTCGACGATATCGTCGATCGAACGGGTGGCGGTGATGGTAGTGGTCTTAGCCATGGTGGCTCTCTCAATCTGCCTTGCGGCGTAGTGAGAGTGGACTACCTAGTCAACCCGTATCCGAGTCACCGATCGTCGGTGGTGATGAGTGGCGTATCGAGCCAATCGGTGGGGTTTCCTTGACAGGTTCCCGTGTCCCGACTGGGGAGTCACGCGTGATCACCGATGACGTATCGGAGTGCTTGACCCCTTCCGGGGTCGTTCAGGACAGAGTTCTGTCCCGCGATTTTTAGGGGATCGGGCCCGATTTCGGGTACTCCGATTACCCCTCCCTCGCGCGCACGCGGGGAAAAAGTAGACCTTTTTGGGTAGAGTTCACCTGCCTTCCGGGAGGACCTTCCTCCCTCGTTCTTCCTCAAGTCTACCAGACTAGGGGGGGGGGAGCCCAGCCCAGCACGCTGTTCACCCTCGCTCCCCGTCATGACATGCGCGTCCCAAAACCAGGTCGTTCTGTCCCACAGAACACAGCAAGGAAGGGTGCCGCCGGGAGGCGGCCCCCTGCTGGAGAAAAAGGTCGAGAAGAGAGTGGCAGGGGGGATGGGATGGGATAAGAGGAAGATAGCCAGAAAGTAGTACTTTTTCCCCCTCTGACCAGGGCTTTCTTTCGACCAGGGGGGGTGACTACAAAGATACTATCCAGAACACGCCCGCGTACCGTGGAGATACACACGGGGGTGTAGGCTTGGGGGGTGAGAGCAACCCCGAGCAACGTCACAACGATCACCCGCAGAGGGCAGGTTCTCGACAACGGGAAACCCACCGATCAGGAGGTCGAGTGGGAAGAGAGACGGGCACGGAGAGGCAACAGGAAGAAGAGGAAGATCGCCATGACGATGGTCGACAACGACGTGATGCAACGGCTCGAAATGACCGGCTCCGAGTACCGCGTGCTGTGGGCGATTGCCTCGCACGTTCCGAAGTCCGGTGGCTCGACCGCGTACGTGCAGGTCTCCGAGTTGGCCGAGGAACTCGGCATCCAGCAGTCCTTCGTCTCTCGCATCCTTCGCGTTCTTCGTGACCGCCGCATCATCACGACCGTCCGCACTGGTCAGCACAAGATCAACCCCTGGATCATGTGGAACGGGATGATGGACGATTGGGTGGATGAGTCCGAGGGCTACCCCGAGCCGATCTACTCTCGCGGCGTCAACGCGTCGACCGGGGAGATTCTGTGAGCCGCAAGAAGAGGGGGCCGATCGACTGGTCGGCCGCCGTGCGACGCGCCGAAAGGGAACGCGACCGCAACACTGCCCGGATCGAGGCCGGGGAGACGTTCCGCGGTCACCAGCACACGTCTCGGAAACCCCCGAGCGCAAGGAAGGACTGACAGATGAGCACTCCCGAGTACAACGAGTTCGGCGGCGTCATCCACCAGGCGGCCGGAGTCGTCGGCGTCGGATCGAACTCCGCGATGGTGGACCCCAACAGCGGCAATCAGGTTCCCACTCCGGGCATGCCGGTTCAGCCGCCGATCCCGACCGGCTCGGAACCCGCGCCTGTCGAGCCGCCCCCGGTGGTCGACGCGCCGTCAACCCCCTCGGAGGACGACGAATAGGCGGTATCCTTTCTGTGGTACACAAGTACCGCCCATGAAAGGAACTGCCATGAGTGACCCGAGCAACCCCGACGGCGCATACCTCGAAGATGCGGTGGAAATCACCGACCAGAACCGGGAAGAGCGCAAGCAGGCCGAAGCCGAAGAGCGTGCCCGCGAGAAGGAAATCCGTACTGCCGAGCGGGATGCCGCGAAGGCGGAGCGGAGCGCCAAGCAGGCGGAGCGCAAGAGCGAGCGGGCCGAGGACCGCGCCGAGCGCAAGGAAGACGCCGCGGACGACAGCGAGCCCGCGCCCAACCAGGACCTGCCCCAGCAGTGATCTACGACCCGACCGATGTGAACGTCGCCCTCGGTGAAGACGGCGACCTCTATCGTCGCGTTCGGGTGCACGACTTCGGGAAGCCGGTCTCCGAAGGCGTGTTGGAAGGCTTCGTGCCGTGGGGAGTCACCGGCCAGAAAGACTTCCCCCGGCCGGAGTGGTAGTTTCTCGAAAGTTTTGCAGGACCCTACACAGCAAGGGCAGACGATGAAACGCTGGCTCGCCGTTCCCCAGCAGGGTGACTGGTTCGTGGTGCTCCGCAATGACGACGGCACCGACGACCACACCCACCCGCTTCCCTTCGAGCGCGAGCGGGATGCCGTCCGCGCGGCCGAACGGCTGAACAAGATTCGTGAGTCTGAGGTCACCGACTAGACGTAGAACCACCAGCGCAGGAAGCGCTTCCAGAGCGCTTCCCCGGTGATCGCCAACGCCAGGCCCAGCACCGCGCCGACGACGTACCTCATGCCGGGAACAGTTCGGTGAAGCAGGTGTCGTAGTGGATGTCCCGCTGTCCCGGCTCTTCCAGTTCCCAGTCGCCGGTCTTCTTGTCGTACCAGCCGTGCAGGTGGCGCTCCGGAATATCGTCCGCCGCGATCACGAAGTCGAAGACGTAGCCGCCATGCGCCCATGCGCGCACGACCTCCAGGCCGGTGGCGCGAGAGAGGCGGCGCGTGGTCTTGTCACTGAGCCGCTGAGCGCTCATGACTCGCGGCAGAGCATGATCTTGCCGTCCGCGTCGAAGTCCATCGAGTTGGAAGCGGTGGAGAGGCGGTAGCCCTTCATCGTTTTGACGACACCCAGCAGGGGCTCGTACTGGCCGAACAGATTCACGAGCGCGCCGAGGTCCTCGCGTTTCAGGGCACTGACCTCTCGCAGTGCGTAGCAGTCCTCTTTGTTCATGATGCCTTCCGCCTCCGACGCTTCTTCTCTTCCTTGATCATTGCGCGCAGGGCCTCGGACAGAGAGGCACCCCCGGCGATGTCGCGCAGGTCCTCCATATCGGCGTCCGAGAGCCGGAACTTCACCGTGTACGTCATCGTGACGGGACCAAGAGGGGGACGAACCATGCCTCTATTGTCCCACAGAACAGATACGTTCCACAGAAAGTAGTACTTTCCGCGGTACGCTGATGCCGAAGTTGACAGCCTCAGAGGGGGTGCGCAATGCCCGACGCCGCACGCGAGGGTGGTGACGAAGTAGAGCGCATCCCCGAGGACCTCGGCATCCGTCGTATTCAGAAGCGGATCGGCACCAACAAGGATGTCCGCGACGCCGAGACGATGAGCGAAATCATGGCGCGCGGGATCATGTCGCTGTGGACCCGAGGCGCGAACTATCCGGAGATTGCCGACGAGTTCGGGGTCTCGGTCGCTACCGCCCGCATGGCGGTGGAGCGTGTCCTGGCCGATTCCCTGGATGACACCGAGGACAAGACCAAGCAGAGGACCCGCGTGTCCCTGCAACTGGACGCCTTCCTCCGCTCGGTCGTCGATCGGGCTCTGGACAAGGGCGACGAGCAGCAGTTGTCCTACCTCCGCGCCGCGATGATGGTGGTCGACCGGAAGGCCCGCCTGCTCGGCCTCGATGCACCGATCAACGTGCAGTTGGGACTGCCCTCCAAGGACGAACTGGACCAGTGGGTGGCCGCGGTCGCGATGTTCAACGGCACCGCACCCCCGGTGGAGGGCGATCCGTTCGACGACATCGAGTTGACACAGAACCCGGAGACGGGCGAGTGGGGATAAGAGCGGACATCCGTGAGGCAA
>Ga0190271_10000587_pt1 | contig 18806 bp, 16 predicted proteins | sample Popmic356T_FD_133747 | JGI IMG/M metagenome (GOLD analysis project Ga0190271, IMG submission 133747) | Populus adjacent soil microbial communities from riparian zone of Weber River, Utah, USA - 356 T | ecosystem: Environmental > Terrestrial > Soil > Riparian zone | place: USA: Utah | collected...
AGCGCTACGTGTCGCGGGCGAACGTGCTGAGCCGGAGCAGCGTCTGGGGCGTCATCCGGCCCGGCGGAGTTTCACATCAATCCTCGGGATGGCGCCGCACGAGCGAGCCGAGCACGGCGCCGAAAAGAGCGTGGACGGCGGCCTCGTAGACGAACACGCGGGGATTCGTCAGGAGCGGCGGCCAGGCGCCGCTGCGCCGGTCGGGATGAAGCCGGTCGATCGCAGCCATCCCGGGCCAGAGCGCGAGGTTCTCGAGCTTCGCCCCCACGACTCCCTGCTTCCAGCCCCGGCCGCCGGCAGCCTCGAAGAGCGCTCCGAAGACGGCGCCGTTGACCAGATGCGCGGCCAGGCCCGCCTTGCGCCAGCGCGGTCCGTCGCGCGTCAGGAGCGCGCCGAGCAGGCGAACGTCCGAGTAGCCGGCCGGTGTGCGGCACAGGCGGGTTGCCGCGGGCTCGGCCGCCGCCCACGCCGCTGCGGCCGCGACTCCGGCGACAGCTCCCCTGAACACGCCGTCAGCGTATCCTCAGCGGGTGGACACGCTGGGGCTCGAGACGCGCAAGCGCCTGACCCTCGCGGCGACGATCCTCGGCTCGTCGCTTGCGTTCATCGACGCGACCGTCGTCATCGTCGCGCTTCCCACGATCGAGGAGGACCTCGACCTCGGGCTCACCGGGCAGCAGTGGGTGTTCCTCTCGTACTCGCTCGCGCTCGCCTCCCTCTACCTGGTCGGCGGCGCGATCGGCGACCGCTACGGGCGGCGGCGCGTATTCGTCTGGGGCGCCGCCGGGTTCGCGGCCGCCTCGCTGCTCGCGGGCGCGGCTCCGAACGAGGCTGTCCTGATCCTGGCGCGCACGCTCCAGGGCGTCGCGGGTGCCTTCCTCACGACCAACTCGCTGGCTCTCCTGCGCGGCGCCTACGGGGCCGACGCCGGCCGCGCGATCGGGCTCTGGACGGCGTTCACCAGCGTGGCCACGATCCTCGGGCCTCCGGCCGGAGGCGCACTGGTGGAGTGGGTGTCGTGGCGCTGGATCTTCCTCCTCAATCTCCCGCTCGCCGCCGCGGCCGTCGTGCTCGCGCTCCTCGGCCGGGAGGAGGCGCCCGCCCCGGCCCGCACCGGGCGGCTTGACCTTCCCGGCGCGGCCCTCGCCGCGACCGGCTTCGGGCTGCTCACCTACGGGCTCGTTGAGGGCGCCGACCGCGGCTTCGGCGGCCTCTGGTGGGCATTCGTCGGCGCCGCTGCCGCTCTCACCGCCTTCGCGATCGTGGAGACGCGCGTCGCCGAGCCCATGCTCCCATTCGCGCTCTTCCGGGAGCGGAACTTCGCAGCCGCGAACGCCGAGACCTTCCTCGTCTACGCGGGGCTCTACGGCTTCTTCGTCTTCTTCACGCTCTACCTGCAGTTCCTCGGCTTCACGCCGTTCGAGGCCGGGCTCCTCAACATCCCGGCGAGCATCGTCATGATCGCGCTGGCCGCGCGCTTCGGGGCGCTCTCCGACAAGCACGGCCCGCGACTGTTCCTCACCCTCGGGCCGGCGCTGATCGGTCTCGGCACCCTCGTCTTTGCCGTCGTGGACACCCGCTCCGAGTTCTGGACCTTCGGCATCGTCGGGATCCTGCTCTTCTCCCTCGGCCTCGCGATGATGGTCGCGCCGATCACGGCGACAGCGCTCAAGTCGGCGCCCGAGCGCTACGCCGGCATCGCCTCCGGGGTCAACTCGACGGTCTCGCGGTTGGGGAGCCTCATTGCGGTGGCGGTGATCGGGCTCGCGATCGGGCTCGTCTTCGACGCCAACACGGACGCGCCGGACGCCGTGCCGCTGGCCGTCGACCAGACGGCGCCCGATTTGCGGGCCGCCTCGGTGGACGGCTTCCGCGCCGGCATGACTATCGCGGCCGCGCTCGCCTTCGCGGGCGCCGCAGTCGGCGCGTTCGGGATCTCCAACCGCGAGGCGCGCGGCGAGCCCGCGCCTCCAGTCACCGACTCGGCACCGGCGCCAGTCGAAAGCTGAGCCCGGCGGCGCGCTCGCGCACGCGCGCGACCGCCTCGGCGCGGGACTCCCCGAAGCCGGTGAAGATGGCGAGCCGGTAGCTCTGGGCGTCGTTCACGCCCTGCTCCGACAGCCGCAGCCCGGGCCGGACGAGGATCTCCAGGTCGGGCTCGGGCTCCGGCACGGCCTCGACGAGCGCGTCCTCGAAGGTGCGGAGCGCGTAGCTCACCGCCACGCCGTCCGGCGCGCCGACCTCCCACTTGGGGTTCTCGCCGAGCGCGAGCTCGAAAAGAGCGTCGTAGCTCGAGCGGCCGTGCAGGCCCAGGAGGAGCGGCGCGAACTGCGAGGCGATGCGCCCGTTCACCTCGATGATCTGCGCCGGCCCTGCCCCCGGGACGAGGAACTCCACGTTGAAGAAGCCGCCCTCGAACCCCAGCCGGGACACGACCCGCTCGCTCACGTCCGTGAGCTCGTCGAGTCGCTCCTGCGACAGTGCGCTCGGGTAGACGAAGCTCTCGAAGCTCAGAGTTCCCGCGTACTTGAGCGAGTCGGTGACGCCGATCAGCGTCACGCGTCCGTCGTGCACGTAGCCCTCCACGGTCACCTCGTCGCCGGCGAGCAGCTCCTCGGCGAGAAATCCGTGCGCCTGGGCCGGGTCGGCGCCTGCGAGCTCGGCGATCTCCGCGTAGCGCGTCGTGTAGCGGTCGATCTCGTGGAGCTCGAGGAGCTCGCGCGGATCGTCGATCCGAAAAGCGTTTTGGGACAGGCGTCCGACCACAGGCTTGACGAAGAAGGGGACGTCGAACGTGACACGGCCGTCGAGCACCGCGAAGCGCGGGGTCGCCTCGGGCGCCGCAAGCTGTTGCACCGAACGGGCAGTTGGCTTGTGCTGAAGCCTCACGAGCGCCTCGGGGGTCGGTCCCGGCAAGCCGCGGCGTTCCGCCAGTAGAGCTGCGAGCAGAGCGGACTGGTCCTTCGTGCCGACCACTCCGTCCGCGGGGATCGGCTCGCACTCGGAGAGGAAGGCTTGGGGGTCGAAGGACTCCACCTGGTCGAGGTCGGAGCCCGCAAAGCGGACCCGGTAGCGCTCTTCCAGACCGGCGGCGCGAATCGCATTCAAGTCCCGCTCCTGCGGGCACAGGACGAGGATGTCTCTCATGGGATGCGCGCCCCGGCGCGCCGGAATGCTAGCGGTCGGTGCTCCAACTACGCTGCCTCGGTGGTCACCGCCCGCACCGACGTTGTCGGAAGCCTGCTCAGGCCACCCGCTCTGCTGGAGGCCCGGCGGCGGCTCGAAGCCGGCGAGCTCACCCACGCCGCGTTCAAGGAGGTCGAGGACCGGGCCGTCGACGAAGCGCTGATGCTGCAAGAAGACGCCGGGCTCGACGTCGTCACCGACGGCGAGATGCGCCGACTCTCGTTCCAGAGCCAGGTTCCTGCCGCCGTCGACGGCTTCGGCGAGTGGAACCTCGATGCGTTCCTCTGGGGCGAGTGGCACTCCGAGGAGCTCGGCGACCTCACGATCGAACGGCCGCCGATCGCGGTCGTCGGGCAGCTCCGGCGGCGCCGCTCTCTTTCCGGCGAGGAGTTCGCCTATGCGCGAGGGCGGACCAACCGCGTCCTCAAGGTCACGCTGCCGAGCCCGAGCCTCTTCGCGAACTTCTACGACCCCGAACGCTCTCGCGGGGCCTATCCGACGCTCGAGGCCTTCCTCGGGGACGTGGCCGAGCTCCTCAGGGAAGAGGTCGAGGAGCTCGTCGGGCTCGGGGCGACCTACATCCAGCTCGACGCGCCCCATTATCCCCTGCTCCTGGACGCGGGCTACCGGGCGTTCTACGAGAGCAGGGGCTGGCCGGCGGAGCGGTGGCTCGATCTCGGCAGCGAGCTCGACAACGTCGTGATGGGCGATCATCCCGGCGTGACCTTCGGCTTCCACCTCTGCCGCGGGAACCAGGCGAGTCGCTGGCTCGTCAAGGGCGGATACGACTGGCTCGCCGAGCGGCTCTTCGGCCGCATCAAGGCTCAGCGTCTCCTGCTCGAATACGACGACGCGCGCTCCGGGAGCTTCGAGCCGCTCGCGCACGCGGCCGAGGACGCGGTGTGCGTGCTCGGTCTCGTGACCACGAAGACGTCCAGGCGCGAAACGGTCGCCGAGCTGGCGGGCCGGATCAGGGAGGCCGCAGCCGTGATTCCGCTCGAACGGCTCGCTCTCTCGCCCCAGTGCGGCTTCTCAACCTCGGTCATGGGCAACTCCCTCTCCGTCGAAGACGAACGGGCGAAGCTCGCGACGATCGCCGAGACGGCGGCCGAGGTCTGGGCGTGACGGTCTCGCTCGACGGCCGCAGCCTCACGATCACGGACGTCGTCGCCGTCGCACGCGACGGCGCACAGGTGGAGCTCGCCCCTGCTGCCGCCGGGCGCATGCGCGAGACCAGGGCGCTCGTCGAGCGCGTGCTGCGGCGGGGCGATGCCGTCTACGGGATGACGACCGGCGTCGGTGCGAGGAAGAAAATCTCCGTCTCGGCCGAGGAGGCGCGCGCGTTCAACCGCGCCCTGATCGCCAACCACCTGGTCGGTGCCGGCCCCGACGCGCCGACGGAGGTCGTGCGGGCGACGATGGTCAGGCTGGCCAACGCCCTCGCGAGCGGGACGCCCGGCGTCCGTCCCGAGATCGCCGAGCGTCTGGCAGCGGCACTGAACCGGCGCGAGCACCCCCGCGTGCGGCTGCTCGGCTCGCTCGGCCAGGCCGACCTTCCTGCGATGGCCGACCTGGCGCACGGCTTGTTCGGCGAGGTCGAGCTCGAAGCGAAGGAGGCGCTCGCGCTCCTGAACTCGAACGCGTTCTCGACCGGGACAGCGACGCTCGCGATCGAGGACACGGGCCGCCTGCTCGAAGCCATGGACGTCGCCGGTGCGCTCGACCTGGAGGCGTTCGCCGCAAACCTGACGCTGCTCCACCCGGCGATTGCCGAGGTGCGTCCGTATCCAGGCCTCGGGGAGTCGCTTGCCCGCCTGCGCGGGCTGCTGGACGGGAGCTCGCTCTGGGAGGCCGGGGCGGCGCGGAACCTCCAGGACCCGCTCTCCTTCCGCGGGCTTCCGCAGCTGCACGGAGCCCTGCGGGACGCTCTTGCGTTCGCGCGCGGCCAGCTCGGGGTCGAGCTCAACGCGTCGCAGGAGAATCCGCTGCTCGTCCCGGAGGAGGATCGCATCGTCTCGGTCGCGAACTTCGAGATCCTCCCCCTGGCAGCCGCGCTCGACTTCCTCCGCATCGCCCTCGCCCCCGCCCTGACGACGGCAGCGGAGCGGCTCCTCAAGCTCCTGCAAGGGCCGCTCACAGGACTCCCAGACGGCCTTGCGCCGCGACAGGGGCTCGCCGAGAACTCGCTGGGCGAGCACGGCGTCACCGCGCAAGGGCTGACCGCCGAGGCCCGCCTGCTCGCCCAGCCCGTCTCGTTCGAGCTCGTGACGACCACGCATGCAGAGGGGATCGAGGACCGGATGACGATGGCCCCGCTCGCCGCGCGGCGCCTCGCGGAGATGGTCTCCCTCGGGGAGTCGGTCGTGGCCATCGAGCTCGTCATCGCCTCCCAGGCGGTCGACCTCCGCGGGCCGATTCGCCTCGGGGCCGGCACGGCGGCGGCCCACCGACGGGTGCGGGAAGTCGTTCCCTTCCTCGCCGAGGGCGACACCCTGCTTCCCGACCTCGAGCCCGTCCGCGAGCTGATCCGGTCGCGGGCCCTGCTCGGCTGACGCCGCGCGGCCGGCGCGCCGGGGCTCGATCGGCTCGGGTGCGCTAGGTTCCAGGCATGGCCGTCGAAATCGAACTCGGGCCGGACGAAGTAGTTCCCGACAGGCCGTTCGTCGACCCGAGCCACACGCACCGGGAAGAGGAAGCCCTCCGCCTCCTGCTCGCCCACCAGCGCGAGCGCGCGCGGGCCTGGTCCGACGAGCCGTTCGAGACCCGCCGGGACGTCGTCATCATGGAGACGGACGCCGTGGGGCTCCGGCACCTGCTCGTCGTGCCCGAGACGCATGCGCTCATCCAGGCCCGCGACCTCCGCGTGGTCGGCTTCTTTGGCCGGCCGCGTGAGGACGCCGACACCGAGCTCCTCTTCGACCTCGAGGAGCGCCTGGTCGCCGGCATGGGCGAGTACGCCGAACGCGGGCTCCTCAGCTACTACGACCTCGAGCTGGTCAAGGGCGCGTACGGAAACCTGATCCTCTTCTCCAATCCCGACGGGCCGGCCAGGTGGGGCGAGAACCCCGTTCACAAGGAAGCCGTCGAGATCTCGCCACGAAACTACCACGAGATCCGGCTCCACCAGGGAGCGCTGCCGGGAGGGCTGCTCGAAGACGGCGAGCTTCGCGTGACGAGGACCCGTTACATCGACTACAGCGGGCCGGAGGTCTGGCGGGCCGTCCGCCAGTTTGGCTAGTTCAAACTTCCAACTGGAGAGGCCGTCTATAGGAACGATCCTGCGGACGCTCGCGAGGCCGATCGGCGGACCTCCCCGCGCACGCAATTGACCGTGTCACGGCGATCAGCTATAAGCGGCGCTCACCCGCCGGACCAGCACCGGAGAAGGAGATCCCATGGATTCGATGCACCGGGTCGACGAGTTTCGCAGGGGCAGTAGCGAGGTCGAGAACAACCTGATCGACGCGCTCTCGGCCGGCAGGATCAGCCGGAAGGAGTTCATCCGCAGAGGAACGGTGCTGGGCCTGTCGCTGTCCGCGCTCTCCTTCATCGCGTCCGCCTGCGGCGGCGACGACGACGACGAATCGGCGACCGGCGGAACCGGCACGACCGAGGGGCAGGCGAACGCCGGCGGCACGCTTCGCACAGGGATCATCACGCCTGCGATCGAGCTCAACCCGCTCGTCGTCTACGACGAGGGCGGGCTGGCCGTCCTCGGCCAGTCCGGTGAGTACCTGGCCTGGTCGAACGATCAGCTCGAGCTCGAGCCGCGCCTGGCCGAGAGCTGGACGCCGAACGAGGACGGCTCGATCTGGACGTTCAAGATCCGCCAGGGCGTCACGTTCCACGACGGCGCGCCGCTGACGGCCGCGGACGTCGCCTACACCCTCAACCTCCACGCAGATCCAAAGAACAAGGGGAATGCGCTCTCCGCGTTCGGGGATCCGGGCGGGCTCTCGGCGGGAGGCGTGGAGGCGGTCGACGACGCCACAGTCGTGGCCACGCTCAACGGCCCGAACGGAAGCTTCCCCTACCTCGTCAGCTCGGACAACTACAACGTCATCATCGTCCCCGACGGCTTCGATCCCGCGACGTGGGAGAAGTCGTTCATGGGAACCGGCCCCTGGGTTCTCGACACGTTCACGCCGCAGCAGGGCGTGACGTACACGAAGAACCCCAGCTACTGGGACACGGAGCGCCAGCCGCTCGCGGACGCGAGCGAGATCCGCTTCTACGGGGAAGACCAGGCCCGGATCCTGGCGATCCAGGGCGGCGAGGTCGACATCCTGAGCCAGTTCCAGGTCGTCGCCGGCGGCGAGGCGCTCCTGAACGACCCGAACATCACCGTCACGGAGGTGAAGGCCGCCCAGCATCGCCAGATCCACATGCGGACGGACCAGGAGCCGTTCCAGGACAAGCGGGTTCGCCAGGCGATGGCCCTCCTACTCGACCGGCCGACGATCATCGAGGGGTTCTTCCAGGGCAAGGCGGACCTCGGCAACGACAACCCGTTCGCCCCCGTCTATCCGTACACGGACACCAGCGTGCCGCAGCGCGAGGTGAACGTCGAGCAGGCAAAGCAGCTCCTCGCCGACGCGGGCAAGGGTGACGGCTTCAAGGTCGAGCTCTCGACCTGGGACAACTACGAGATCCCCCAGCTCGCCCAGCTCCTCCAGGGTGCGGCGAAAGAGGTCGGGATCACGATCACGCTGAACATCACCGATGCCGGAACCTACTACTCGGACTTCTGGCTGAATTCGCCGCTCGGGATCACGGACTACGGCCACCGCGGAGTCCCGACGGTCTTTCTCACGGCCGCACTTGGGAGCAAGGGGACCTGGAACGCCGCTCACTTCAAGGACAAGACGCTCGACGGCTACATCGTCGACTTCGTGTCGGCGCTCGATCTCGACGCGCAGAAGGCGGCCGCGAAGACGCTCGAGGAGTATCTGCTCGAGGAGACTCCGGTCGTCTTCCCGTACTTCTACTACCACCTCTCCGCAGAGCGGAGCAACGTCACCGGCATCGATCCAACCGGAATGGGCCACATCGACCTGACGCAGACGGGATTCACCAGCTAGCGGGCCGGGGGCGCCCGAAACAGGTCCGCCCCCGCCCTGAAGGAGCCTGCGATCGCGCGATTCCTCCTCAGGCGACTCGGGCTGGCGCTCGTCACGCTCTTCCTCCTGAGCGTGATTCTCTTCGCCGCCGCGCAGCTTCTCCCCGGCGACGTCGGCCGCGCGATCCTCGGGCCTTTCGCGGCTCAGGATGCGGTCGACCAGCTCAACGAGGAGCTCGGCACGAACCGGTCGATCATCGTCCAGTACGGAGACTGGATCGGCGGCGTCCTCCAGGGCGATCTCGGTGACTCGTACGCGTTCAACCGGCCCGTCGGCGACCTGCTCTGGCCGGCGCTACGAAACTCGGCCAAGCTCGCCCTTCTCGCCCTCCTGATCGTCGTCCCGGTCGCCGTGCTCGGCGGCGTCGCCGCGGCGCTCAAGGCGGGGCGTGCGCGAGACCGCGTCATTTCCCTCGCCGGCCTCTCGGCGACGGCCATCCCCGAGTTCGTCTGGGCCGTGCTCGGGATCATGGTCTTCAGCCTCTGGCTCGACGTGCTCCCGGTGACGGCCCAGGCGCCGCCGGGGTCCGGATTCTTCACCCAGGTGAAGTACCTACTCCTCCCGGCCCTCTGCCTCGTGTTCGTCCTCTTCGGCTACATCGCGCGCATGGCGCGGGCCGGGACGATCGAGGCCCTGGACGCCGACTTCACGCGCACCGCAGTCCTCAAGGGCCTGCCGCAGCGCACCGTCCTTCGGCGCCATGTCCTCCGGAACTCTCTCCTGCCAACGATCGCCGTCGTCGCGACCCAGGTCGGCTACCTCTTCGGCGGCCTCGTCGCGATCGAGCTCATCTTCAACTACAACGGCATCGGGCAGCTCATTTTCCGCGCGGCCCAGCGGCAGGACTTCCCCCTCCTCCTGAGCGCGGCCCTCGTCGTCGGCGTCGTCTACCTCGTCGCGACGCTCATCGCCGACGTGCTCTACTCGGTCCTGAACCCGCGCATCCGCCTCGCCTCGTCCGACTCATGAGCAGACCCGAAGAGCGGCTCGTCCTCGCAGAGCATCCGATCCCGGAGGTGCCGCCGGAGGACCACGACGAGGCACGACTTGCGCGCCGCGAGCGGCTGCGACTCCTCGCCCGTTCGAAGACATTCCTGGCGGGCGCGTTCCTCGTCGGCGTCTTCGTCTTCTGCGCGATCTTCGGCCCCTCGGTCGTTCCCTACGACCCGTTCGGCGCCCCGACGGATCTCCTGGCCAAGCTGCAACCCCCTTCCAGCGAGCACTACTTCGGCACCGACCAGCTGGGCCGCGACGTCTTCTCGCGCGTCGTCGTCGGGGCGCGCGACATCCTTGTGGTGGCGCTCGCCGCCACGCTCCTCGGCGCCGCCCTCGGCGCGTCCCTCGGGCTCGTCACGGGGTACTTCCGCGGCGTCGTCGACGAGGTGCTCATGCGCATCGTGGACGCGTTCCTCGCCATCCCGCTCGTCATCCTCGCGACGGTCGCCCTCGTCGCGCTCGGGCCGTCCAGAGGCGCGCTGATCGTCGTCATCGGCATCGTCTTCGCGCCGATCATCGCCCGTACCGTCCGGGCGGCCGTGCTCTCCGAGCGCGAGCTCGAGTACGTCGAGGCGGCCAAGCTCCGGAACGAGCGGGCGCCGTACATCATGTTCGCCGAGATCCTTCCGAACGTCACCGGGCCGATCGTCGTCGAGTTCACCGTGCGCCTCGGCTACGCGATCTTCGCGATCGCGACGCTCACGTTCCTCGGCTTCGGGGTTCAGCCTCCCTCACCGGACTGGGGCCTCCAGATCAAGGAGAACTACGTCATCCTGAACGGCGGCTACTGGTGGCCGACCTTCTTCCCGGCCCTCGCGATCGCGGCCCTCGTAGTCGGGGTGAACCTGATCGCCGACGGCCTGACGCAGGCCTTCGAGCGATGAGCGCCGTTCCCGTGACCGTCGCGCCTCCGGCGCTCGAGCTCGACGAGCTCCAGGTCGCGTTCGACGTCCGCGGCCGCCCGCGCCGCGTCCTTCGCGGCGTGTCGCTGGCGATCGGCGCAGGTGAGGCCTATGGGCTCGTGGGCGAGTCCGGCTGCGGCAAGTCGACTGCAGCGCTCGCTGTCATGCGCTACCTGCCGAGGAACGGCCGCGTGACGGGCGGAGCCATCCGCGTCGGCGGCGTCGACCTCGGGGGCATGTCGGAGGGCGAGGTGCGCCGCTACCGCGCAAGCGCAGTGTCGATGGTCTACCAGAACCCCGGCGCGGCCTTGAATCCGTCGATCCGGATCGGCGACCAGGTCGCGGAAGCGTTCACGGCAGCCGGCGCTCCGCGCGGCGATGCTCTCGAGCGGGCACGCGAGATGCTGACCCGTGTGCAGATCGCCGACCCGGCGAGGGTGATGCGCCGGTACCCCCACCAGCTTTCCGGCGGAATGCAGCAGCGCACCGTCATCGCAATGGCGCTGGCGCCCGATCCGACCCTGCTCGTCCTGGACGAGCCGACGACGGGCCTCGACGCGACGGTCGAGGCGGAAGTGCTCGACCTCGTCGCCGGGCTCCGGGAGCAGCTGGGGACGAGTATTCTCTTCATCAGCCACAACCTGGCCGTCGTGCGGCGGATTTGCGATCGGGTCGGCGTGCTCTACGCCGGCCGGCTCGTTGAGGAAGGCCCGGCAGAGACGGTCTTCAGCGACCCGCGGCATCCGTATACGGTCGGCCTGCTCCGTTGTCTTCCGAGAGGCGGCGCGGACAAGCGCGAGCGCCGCCTCGACACGATTCCCGGACTCTTGCCCGAGCTCGGAGCCGAGCTTCCCGGGTGTGTCTTCGTCGACCGCTGCGGGCTCGCCCGGGCAATCTGCCGCGAGGAGGAGCCGCCGCTCCACCCCGCATCCCGGGGACAGGTAAGCCGCTGCCATTTCTGGCAGGACGCCCACGAGCTGCCCCTTAGTGCGGAGTCCTCACCGCCCGTCGATGCCGCTGTCGTGCAAGGCGACACGCCGTTGCTCGCGGTCGCAGGCGCGGCGAAGACCTTTCGCCAGGACGGCCTCGACGTGCACGCGCTGGCCGGCGTCTCGCTCGGCGTAGCCGCCGGCAAGACGCTTGGCCTCGTCGGCGAATCCGGCAGCGGCAAGACGACGCTTGCCCGTGTTCTCCTCGGGCTGACGGCTCCCGACGCGGGCACCGAGCTGACGCTGGACGGCGAGACGCTCGCAGGCACGCTCGGCGGCCGCACGAGGGAGCAGGTGCGGGCGCTCCAGATCGTCTTTCAGAACCCGGACTCCGCTCTCAACCGCCGGTTCTCGGCCCGGCGGATCCTCGCCCGAGCGCTTCTGAAGCTCGGTGGCGTCCGGGGCGGCGACCGGGACGAGCGCGTGCGGGAGCTGGCGCAGTCGGTTCGCTTCGACGAGCGCTTGCTGGCCTCCAGGCCGGCCCAGCTCTCCGGCGGCCTGAAGCAACGCGTGGCCATCGCGCGAGCGTTTGCCGGCGAACCACGGCTCGTCGTGTGCGACGAGCCCACGTCGGCGCTCGACGTGTCGGTGCAGGCGGCCATCCTGAACCTGCTCGTCGACCTCCAGGGCGAGCAGGGCGTCTCCTACCTCTTCATCTCGCACGACCTCGCCGTCGTCCGCTACCTGGCCGACCGGATCGTGGTCCTGTACCTGGGCCGCGTGATGGAGATAGGCGACGCGGCGACCGTCTTCGAGGCGCCGCACCATCCGTACACCGAGGCGCTGCTTTCCGCCGTGCCCGCGCTCGAGGGCGAGGAACGTCCGCGCATCCGGCTGGAAGGCGAGATCCCCAGCGCAGCCGAGCCACCGAGCGGCTGTGTCTTCCACACGCGCTGCCCGAGAAAGATCGGAGAGATCTGCGAGCGGGAAGAGCCTCCTCTGGCCGAGGTCGAGTCGGGCCACATGATGCGCTGCCATATCCCGCTCGAGGAGCTCCGCCGGCTCCAGACGACCCCGCCCGGGCCGAGGCCCTAGCCCGAGGAGCACCCCTCTCCCACCACCCGCGTTCCAGCGTAACGCCGAATTCCGCACGCGTGGGGCACGGAATCGTGCCGGCAGCGTTGCCGGTTGCTCAGAAGACCACGAGCTGGCGGACAACGTCGCCCGCGCGAAGACGCTCGAAGGCCGCTGGGAGATCGTCGAGTGAGATCCGGTCGGTGACGAGCTCGTCGAGCAGGAGCTTGCCGTCCGCATACAGGTCGACGAGTCGAGGGATGTCCTCCTCGATCCGTGCGGAGCCGAGGAAGCACCCCTTGATGGTCTTCTCGTTGATGAAGCCCCACGTATCGATGGTGACCGTCGAGCCCTTGGGGGGCAGTCCGACGACGATCACGGTTCCCCCGGAGCCCACCGCATCCCACCCCTCACGGATCGTCTCCTCGCGACCGATGGCCTCGAACGCGTAGTCCGCCCCGCCTCCTGTCGCGTGGCGGACCCGTCGAGCAGTGTCTGCAGACGGCCGGGCCGTGACGGTCGCGGTGGCGCCGAGCCTCTCGGCGAGCTCGAGCTTCTCCGGGCGGACGTCGACGGCGACGATGGGATCTGCACCCGCAAGCCGCGCGGCCTGGACGACGGCGAGCCCGACGCCGCCGCAGCCCCACACGGCGACGCTCGCGCCCGGCTCGACGGCGGCCGTCCTCGTCACGGCGCCCCAACCGGTGAGCGCGGCGCAGCCGACCAGAGCGGCGACGTCGAGCGGCACGTCGTCGCGGATGGCCACGGCCGCCGACTCCGGCACCACGGCGTGCTCGGCGAAAGCGGATACCGCGTTGAAGTGGTGCAGCGTCTCGCCGCCCACGGAAAGACGAGATGTCCCGTCGGCGAGCGTTCCCGTGGAGGCCATCCTCTCGCCCTGCTCGCAGAAGTTGGGCCGACCTGCTGTACACGCCGCGCAGTCGCCGCACGAGGGCACGAGCGCGAGCACGACGTGGTCGCCCGGCCGTACTCGCGCGACGCCGCCGCCCGTCTCGACGACGACTCCCGAAGCTTCGTGACCGAGAACGAGCGGAAGCGGCTCCGGGAGGTCACCATCGACCACGTGAAGATCGCTCGCGCAGACGCCGCAGGCAGCGATGCGAACCAGGATCTCCCCTTCCCGCGGCGCCGCCAGGTCGACGTCGACGACCTCGATCGGCCGGCCCGGCGCTCGGAGGACGGCTGCCTGTGTCCGCACGCTGGCGAGCGTATCGCTCCCGGACCGTAGAATCGCGCCGTGCGCGCCGCCGTACTCCGCGAGGTCAACGCGCCGCTCAGCGTCGAGGAGGTCGAGCTCGCCGAGCCGGGCCCCGGCGAGGTGTCCGTGCGCCTCGCGGCCAGCGGGATCTGTCACAGCGACTGGAACGTGATCACGGGCGCGACGCCGAACCCGCTCCCCGCCGTCCTCGGCCACGAGGGCGCGGGACTCGTCGAGGCGATCGGTGCGGGCGTGACCGAGGTGGCCTTGGGCGACCACATCGTTCTCTCCTGGCTCCCCACGTGCGGCCGGTGCTTCTACTGCACACGCGGGCGCGGGGTGCTTTGCGACATGGCAATGGAGGACATGTTCGAGGGGACGCTGCCCGGTGGATCGGTCGCGCTCTCCCAGAACGGCGCGCGGCTCTACCACTACTCCTTTCTCTCGACCTTCGCAGAGCGTTGCGTGGTGCCCGAGAGCTGCTGCGTCAAGATCCGGGAGGACGTACCGCTCGAGGTGGCCGCGCTCGTCGGCTGCGCGGTGATGACCGGGGTCGGCGCCGCGGTGCTGCGCGCACAGGTCGAGCCCGGGAGCGTCGCCGTCGTCTACGGAGCAGGAGGAGTCGGGCTATCGACCATTCTCGGCTGCGGGCTGGCCGGCGCGCGGGCGATCGTGGCCGCCGACCCGGTCGCCTTCAAGCGCGACACCGCCCTCGCGCTCGGCGCGACGCACGCGGTCGACCCCGGGAGCGACGACGTGGCAGGCCTCGTGCGCGAGTTGACCGAGGGGCGCGGCGCCGACTACGCCTTCGACACGGCCGGGGCCCCGGGAGTCGTCGCGCAGGCGTACGAGGCCGTCCGTCGCGGCGGCATCGTCGTCGCCGTCGGGATCCCGCCCGTCGGCGCGACCGCTGACCTTCCCGCCCCGTCGCTTCCGAGGGAGGAGAAGATCGTCACCGGCAGCTTCTACGGCTCGTGCCGCCCGCATCAGGACATGCCTCTCGTCCTCGACCTGTACATGGAGGGGAGACTCGACCTCGACGCCCTGATCACACGGACGTTCGCTCTCGACGAGATCAACGAGGGTTTCGCTGCCATGAACGCAGGTGAGGTCGCGCGAGGAGTGATCCGCTTTTGAGCTTCGCCGCGCGCACGCTGATTGGGGAAGGATTCGCCGGGAGCGGCCCCGACGCGGCGCACCTGAACACGGTGCTCGGCCGCAAGGGCGGGCCGGTGGAGACGGCCTGGGCAACCGCGCTCGCCACGCCCCGGCAGGGCCACGTCCCCTTCGTCGTGGTCGTGCGCCCGAACTACCCCGTCAAGCCGCTGACGCTGTTCGTCAACAAGGCCGACCTGCGCGGCGACCGCCACGCGGAGCTGACGTGGGGCGCGGCCCAGGCCGGCGTTGCCCGCGGGGTGCTCGCCGCTGTCGAGGCCGGCGCCGTCCCGGCAGAGCAGACCGACGACCTCTTGCTGATCGCGGCGGTCTGGGTCGACTGGGCGGCGGCGGACGAGGAGGCCGTGTACGCCGCGAACGCGGAGGCGACCCGCGCCGCGCTCGCGGCGTCGGTCGAGGGGCGGCCGGAGATCGCCGAGCTCCTGGCGCTCGCCGGCGAGCCCGAGAACCCGTTCTTCCGGCGGTAGCGGTGCGGATCTCGGCGATCCGGCTTCGCCGTCTCCGCTACCCGCTCGAGTCGCCGTTCGCGGCCGCGTGGGATCCGCAGCCGCGGCGGGCCCTCGAGGCGACGCTCGTCCTCGTCGAGACGGACGAAGGACTCACAGGCATCGGCTCCGGCGACACGATGGACGGCTTCGAGCGGTTCGCCGAGCTGTTCGTGGGCCGGGACCCGCTCGACCTCCGGCGGCACGTGAGCGTCCTCGAGACGATCGCGTTCCATGCCGGCCGCTACTGGCCCCTCGAGGCTGCCCTCTGGGACGTCGCCGGGAAGGCCGAGGGCGTCCCGGTCGCACGGCTTCTCGGCGCGACAGCCGGCCGCGTGCCCGCATACGCGTCCACCGGGGCCCTCCTCGCGCCGGCCGCCCGCACCGAGTCGGCGGTCCGCCTGCGCGAGGCTGGCTTCCGCGCCCTGAAGCTCCGGATCGAGCGGAGCCGAGTTAAGGAGGGGCTCGAGACCGTGGCGGCGGTCCGCGACGCCCTTGGGAACGACGCCGAAATCATGGTCGACCTGAACCAGGGGTGGCGCATGCCGGCCGACGTCGAGCCCCTGCTCGGCTACGACGACGTGAGCCGCCTGGCTGCGCGGCTGAGGGAGCTGGGGATCGCCTGGCTGGAGGAGCCGCTCGCGCGCGAGAACGTGGCCGGCCTTGCCCGCCTGCGGGCGGAGAGCGGCGTCCGCATCGCCGGCGGCGAGCTGGCGCGGACGCCGGCAGAGCTCGACGCCTATCTGGCCGCCGGCGCCCTCGACGTCTACCAGCCCGACGCCGTGCTGGCGGTGGGGCTCCTCCGCGCCCGGGAGGTCGCCGAGCGGGTTCAGGCGGCGGGTTTCGAGCTCACGCCCCACACGTGGACGAACGGGATCGGGCTGCTCGCCAACCTCCACCTGGCGGCCGCTGTCGGCGTTCCCTTCCTCGAATTCCCCTTCGACCCGCCCGCCTGGACCGTCGAGCGCCGCGACTTCATGCTCGCGGAGCCCCTGCGGCCGGACGCGGACGGCTTCCTCACCGTGCCTTCGCTCCCGGGCCTCGGGATCGTGCTCGACGAGGACGCCGTCGAGCGCTACGAGGTGGACTAGGCGTGCGGACCTTCGACGTCCACCAGCACCTCCTTCCCACGCCACTCGTGGAAGCCCTGCGCGCCCGCACCGAGCATCCGCGGCTCGTCGCGGGTTCGCTCGAGCTGACGGAAGGGTCGTTCCCCTTCCGGGAACGCGACCACGACCTGGGCGAGCGCATCGCGCTGCTCGACGGGGACGGGACCGACGTGGCCGTTATCTCGCTGGCCCCCACGCTCGAGGTCGAGGACCACGCGGAGCTCCGCGACGCCTACCACGACGGCATGCGCGAGGTTCTGGCCGCCGCGAACGGGCGCCTCCGGGCGCTCGCCTCCGGGGCCTGCCTGGAAGGGTTCGCCGGCGCCTGCGTCTCGGCCCAGGCGCTCGTCGGCGGGCTCGGTGATCTTCCGGTCGAGCTCGCCCGCGCGGGCCAGGTGCTGTTCGTCCACCCGGGACCGCCCGCCGCCACGCCGCCGAGCGCGCCGCCGTGGTGGGCTGCCGTCGCCGACTACACGACGCAAATGCAGGCCGCCTACCTCAGCTGGCTGACCGGCGGCGCCGAGGGTCACCCGGATCTCGACGTTGTCTTCGCCGTGCTCGCCGGTGGAGCGCCAATCCAGCTCGAACGCCTCCGCTCCCGTGGCGGCGAGGCGCCCCAGGCCCCTGCCCGTATCTACCTGGACACGGCGTCATACGGGCCTCGCGCGCTCCGGCTCTGCGCGGAGGCGCACGAAGCGGGACGGCTCGTGTTCGGGAGCGACGCCCCCGTCGTGCAGCCCGCATCCACCTTGCAGGCCCTCGCGGAGCTGGGAGATGCTGTCCTTGCCTCTGCGCGGTCCGAGAACCCGAGCCGCCTCTTCCGATAACACCGTTGCCGACTCCCCTCGAGCCCGCCCCCGCCTCGTTGGGCGGCGACCGCCCGCTCTTCCTGAAGCGAGAGGACGTGCACGAGCTCGGCGCCTTCAAGTGGCGCGGAGCCCTGCCGGTTCTCACGGCCTACCGCGAGCGTGGCGCGACCACCGTGGTCACGGCGTCCACCGGGAACCACGGGGCGGCAACGGCCTGGGCAGCCGACAGACTCGGCTTGACCGCGGTTGTCTACGCGCCCGAAGGCGCCACGCAGGCGAAGCTTGCTTTGGTCGAGAAGCTCGGCGCCGAGACCCGCCTCGTCGGCGCCGATCTCGACGAGGCCAAGGAGGCCGCGCGGGGATACGCGGCCGACGCCGGGATCCCGTTCTTCGAGGACGGCGCCGAGACCCTCCAGTACGAAGGCTACGGCGCAATCGCCGGCGAGCTCCTCGACCAGCTCGGCGCGCCGCCCGTGGCCGTCGTCGTCCCGGTAGGAAACGGCGCCCTCCTCGGCGGCGTCGGAATGCAGTTGGGGGCACGGGCGCCCGACACGATCCGGGTCGGAGTCGCGGCGAAGGAGGCTCCTGTGATGGCGGAATGCTGGCAGGCAGGAACGGTGGTCACCAGCGACCGTTCCGCGACGTTCGCCGACGGCCTCGCGGTGCGCGTGGCGATCCCGCTCGCCGTAAACGTGCTCGGCGAGGTTGCGAGCCGGATGCTGCTCGTCTCCGAGCGCGAGATCGCCGAGGCGGTCGGACGCTATGCCGCCGCCGGGCTTCGCGTCGAAGGAGCGGCCGGCGCAGCGCTCGCTGCTCTTCCACAGCTGGACGACGTCGAAGGGGTGGTCGTCCTCATCGTCACCGGCCGCAACATCGACGACGAGCTGTACGCGAGAGCCTGCGAGCAGCCCGAGTCCTTCCCCGACTGAGCGCACTCGGGGCGCCTGCCTGTCAGCACGACCGCGGTGGACCCCGCCCTGCCGTCGCCCGCCGGTAGCGCCCCTCGCCCTGGCTGACGAGCCCCGCCAGCTCGAGCTCGGTGAGGGCCACGGCAACCTCGGCGCTTCCGACGCCCGTCGCCCGCGAGATCTCGTCGAGCGACGAGGCCCCGACGTCGAGGAACCCCAGGACAGCGACCGCCTCGGGCGAGAGGCCAACGGGGGGCTTGGCCGGCCCGCGCTCGATCCCTAGCGCATCGAGGACGTCGTCTGCAGCGAGCAGCGGGGTCGCCCCCTGGCGGATGAGGTCGTTCGTGCCCCCCGACAGTCCCGAGGTGATCTCGCCCGGAACGGCGAACACGTCCCGTCCCAACTCGAGCGCGAAGTCCGCGGTGATCAGCGCGCCCGAGCGCTCTCGGGCCTCGACGACCACGACCGCCCGCGCAAGCCCGGCCACGATGCGGTTCCTGGCAGGAAAACGCCACGGCGCCGGCTCGACTCCCGGCGGATACTCCGAGACGACGAGGCCGCTCTCGACGATGCGGCCCGCCAGGTGCGCATGGGCTCTCGGATAGTCGCGGTCGATGCCGCACCCGAGGACGGCGATGGTGAGCCCGCCCGCTGCTAGCGCACCCCGGTGGGCCTCGCCGTCGATGCCGCGCGCGAGGCCGCTGACCACGACGACTCCGAACGCAGCGAGGTCACGCGCCAGCTCGCGCGCGACCTGGGCACCGTACGGGGAGCAGCTACGGGCGCCGACGACGGCGACCGACGGGACAGCGAGGATCTCCGAACGGCCCCCGCGGAGATGGAGCCTCGCCGGTGGATCGTGGAGCTCCGCCAACAACGGTGGATACCCCGGG
>Ga0190271_10000588_pt1 | contig 18795 bp, 13 predicted proteins | sample Popmic356T_FD_133747 | JGI IMG/M metagenome (GOLD analysis project Ga0190271, IMG submission 133747) | Populus adjacent soil microbial communities from riparian zone of Weber River, Utah, USA - 356 T | ecosystem: Environmental > Terrestrial > Soil > Riparian zone | place: USA: Utah | collected...
CAGGTCGGAAATGCCGTCGATCTTCTTCTCGCGGACGAGTGACGCGATTTCCTCGACGAGGTTCTTCTTATTGACCTGATAGGGGATCTCGGTCACCACGATCGAGATGCGCTCGGACTTCGGGTGCTCCTCGAACGTGGCGCGGCCCCGCACGGTCACACTTCCGCGCCCATCCCGGTAGGCACGGTAGATCCCTTCGCGGCCAACGATCGTGCCGCCAGACGGGAAGTCTGGACCCGGAATTATCTGCAGCAGGGCACGGAATCGATCTTCCGAGGATTCGGACTTCTTCTCGATCACCGCAAGCACGCCGTCGATCACCTCGCGCATGTTGTGCGGCGGGATGTTTGTCGCCATCCCGACGGCGATGCCAGTCGAACCGTTGACCAGCAGGTTCGGGTAGGGCGTCGGCAGAACGACGGGCTCCTCCGATGTCTCGTCGAACGTCGGACGGAAATCGACAGTTTCCTTCTCGAGATCGACCATCATCGTTTCGGCAAGCGCCCGCAGGCGCGCTTCCGTGTAGCGATAGGCCGCCGGCATGTCGCCGTCAATCGATCCGAAGTTGCCCTGGCCGTCGACCAGGGCATAGCGCATGCTGAAGTCCTGGGCCAGCCGGACGAGCGTGTCGTACGCCGACGCATCACCATGCGGATGGTAGTTGCCGATGACCTCGCCGACGATCTTCGCGCACTTGCGGTACGGCCGGTTCGAAGCCAGGCCCATCACGCGCATGGCATACAGCACACGGCGGTTCGCCGGCTTGAGACCGTCGCGAACGTCCGGCAACGCGCGACCGATGATTACGCTCATCGCGTAATCCATGTACGAGCGCTTCATCTCGTCTTCGATATTGACGGGAAGCTTGGCCGAAAGATTCTGGTCCATCAGATATCCAGGTTCTTCACGTCGAGGGCGTTGTCCTCGATGAACTTGCGTCTTGGCTCGACATGGTCGCCCATGAGCGTGGTGAACATCAGGTCAGCCTCGGTGTGATCTTCCGCGCGCACCTGCAGCAGCGTGCGCTTCGACGGATCCATCGTGGTTTCCCAGAGCGTCTCTGGATTCATCTCGCCAAGACCCTTGTAGCGGTTCACTGCGACGCCCCGGCGTCCGGCCGCGACGAAGTAGTCCACGAGTTCATCCAGAGTGTTCGCTGTCGCGACGTTGCGATCTTTGGGAACGGCCGCGCCATCGGTTGGCGCGGCCGACGACGCCACCTTCACGACGTCGTCGATACTCTCAATGCTCGAGGGACGATCTGCGGCCGCGACGTCCGCGGCTTCGCCCTCGACGTCCGCCTCAGTCGCCTCGGTCGCCTCAGTCGCGGCGGACGTGGCCGTCCGAATCGTGACCGGCCCGACGATGAGTGCGCGGACGTCCGTGTACGCCGCGAGCAGCGTCCGGAACTCACCGGTCGTCACGAAGTCGAGGTCCAGCCGATGCCGGCGGCCGTAGCCGGCGGATCGGTCTTCGAGTTCGACGGCGAAGGCACGGTGCTCGGCGTCCTCGACAACCGTCGAAACCATTCCCGGAGCCCGCAGATGCTGCGCCAGCCCCTCGACGGCCTCGCGGTTGGTCCAGAACGACAGGTCCCGCGCGTCGCGTTCGAGCAATCCAAGGATCGCGCTGCGTGCCGGCACGCGGCGTTCGACCGTCTGCAGGAGTTTGCGGAAGGCCGTGAGGCGCTCCAGGCTCCGCTCGAGCGCGTCGCCAGATACGGTTGCGCCGTTCGCAAGCTCGATCGTCCGCGACTCGGCGGCTCGCCGGGTCAGGTACGCCTCGAGCTCACGCTCGTCCTTGATGAACGTTTCCTGACGTCCGCGTTTCGCCCGGAAGAGTGGCGGCTGCGCGATGAAAATGTGACCGCGATCGACGAGTTCCCGCATCTGTCGGTAGAAGAACGTCAGCAGAAGCGTGCGGATATGTGACCCGTCGACGTCGGCGTCCGTCATGATGATGACGCGGTGATACCGGATCTTGGCCGCGTCGAAGTCGCCTGTGCCTATGCCTGTCCCAATGCCGCACCCGAGGGCCGCAATCAGTGTGCGGATTTCCTCGGAGCCGATCATCTTCTCGAAGCGCGCCTTCTCGACGTTCAGGATCTTGCCCTTGATCGGCAACACCGCCTGGAACTTCCGGTCCCGGCCCTGCTTCGCGGACCCTCCGGCCGACTCGCCTTCGACGATGTAGATCTCACTCGCGGCCGGATCGCGCTCCTGACAGTCGGCGAGCTTGCCCGGCAGCGCCATGTTGTCGAGGGCGCCCTTCCGCCTGACGAGTTCGCGCGCCTTGCGGGCGGCTTCACGCGCCGTCGCGGCCTCCACCGCCTTCGCGACGATCCGTTTCGAGACTGCCGGGTTCTCTTCGAGGAAAGCGCCAAGGCGATCGTTCACGATCGCTTCGACAATGCCCTTCACTTCGGTGTTGCCAAGCTTCGTTTTGGTCTGACCCTCGAACTGCGGCTGCGGAATCTTCACCGAGATGACCGCGGCCAGGCCCTCGCGGATGTCGTCGCCGGACACGCTGTCGATGAGCTTGTCTGAGAGGTTGTTGCGCGTCGCGTAGGCGTTGATCGTTCGGGTGAGGGCGGCCCGGAAGCCGGACAGATGTGTGCCCCCCTCGGTGGTGTTGATGTTGTTGGCGAACGAGTACGTCGTCTCGGCGTACGTGTCGTTCCACTGCAGCGCGATCTCCACCATGATGGCGTCGCGCTCACCTGTCATGTAAATCGGGTTCTCGTTGATGACGGTCTTGTTCTTGTTCAGGAACTCGACGAATTCCCGGATTCCACCCTCATACAGGAAGTGGTGCGACTTGCCGTCGCGCTCGTCAGCGATCGTGATCGCAACACCGGCGTTGAGAAAGGCGAGTTCCCGCAGGCGCTGTGACAGGGTTTCGAAGACGTATTCAGTCGATTCGAAGATCCGGGTGTCCGGCTTGAATGTGACTTTCGTGCCACGCTTTTCCGTCGTCCCCTTCACCTCGAGGTCCGCCTGCGGAGCACCACGTTCATAGCGCTGCTGGTGGACCTTCCCGTTCCGCCAGATCTCGAGTTCCAGCCATTCAGACAGGGCGTTCACGACGGACACACCCACACCGTGCAGGCCACCGGAAACCTTGTAGGCCGAATTCTCGAACTTGCCGCCCGCGTGCAGAACGGTCAACACGACCTCTGCCGCAGAGCGTCCGCTTTCGTGCAGATCTGTAGGAATGCCGCGGCCGTCGTCGATAACCGTCACGGAGCCGTCGATGTGAATCGTGACGTCGACATGCGTGCAGTAGCCCGCCAGGGCTTCGTCGACCGAGTTGTCGACGATCTCGTAAACGAGATGGTGCAGCCCCTGGGGTCCCGTCGAGCCGATGTACATCGCCGGGCGCTTACGTACCGCTTCGAGCCCCTCGAGGACCTTGATCTGGTCGGCGCCGTATTCGTCGGGCGCACCCGGCACGTGGCCGGACGTAGTCCGGTCTGTATTCACTGGTTCAGTATTCGACATGGATTCTGGAAACGCCGCGGCCTGTTCTTCGCACTGGCATCAGGATCGACGGGCATCACACCCTCATCGGCATGATCACGTAGGTGTATTCGTAGCCCTCGGCGCCAACCGGCTTCATCACGGCCTGACTCATCTCGTCCTTGAACTCGAGCTGAACCTGATCGGTTTCGACGACGCCGAGAAAGTTGTCCACGTAGTCGGCGTTGAAGCAGATCTGCATCGCCGCCGCCGAGTACTCCACCGGCAGAACTTCGTGGGCCTCGCCGACCTCAGGTGTGCTCGACGTGATCTCAACCTGATCGTTCCCCATCACAAACTTCACGGCCTTCGATCGCTCGTTGGAAAGCAGGCGGACACGTTTGACGGCGGCACCAAGTCGTGTGCGATCGAAATCGATCCGCTTGTCGTTCGTCTTTGGAATGACTCGCTCATAGGCCGGAAAGTTCGCGTCGACCTTGCGTGAAATCAGGAGCCTGTCGCCCGCGCGGAAGAAAAGATGGTTCTCCCCCTGGGCAAATTCGATCGTTCCTCCGTCCTCAATCAGCCGTGCGACTTCGTTCAGGGTCTTCCGCGGCAACAGGACGTCGGTCTTCGTAGCGCCGAGATCGGCCGCCACGCGGACAAAGGCGAGACGATGGCCGTCCGTCGCCACCATGCTCATCGAGTCCGGTTGCAGGACCAGTTGGGCGCCATTGAGGAAATAGCGAGTGTCTTCACTGGTGATGGCAAACCGGGTATGCGTGATCATCCGCTTGAGGTCCGCACCCGGAAGTGCCACGAACGACAGGCCCGAAGCATCCGGTGGCGTCGGAAATTCGCTCGATGGCAGCGTCTGCATCCGCGACTCGAAGCGGTCCGCAGCAATCGCCACCGACTTTCCACCCTTGTCTTCCTCGATCCGGATTTCAGTCTCCGGGAGAGCACTGACGATCTCGAACAGTTTCTTCGCGGGCAGCGTGAGGGTGCCGGGCTTGACGACCGAAACAGCACATCGACTCCGTAGACCGACGTCGAGGTCCGTGGCAAGCAGCGAAACGTGATCTTTGTTTGCGTCGAGAAGCACGTTGGCCAGAATCGGAATGGTGTTCTTCCGTTCGACGATGCCTTGAAGGAGGGCCAGTTCTTTCAGCAGATCGCTCTTGCGGACAACAAGCTCCATGGGCAGGACGACCTCGAGTAGTGCCCGCCTCACCGCGGGCCTGGTCGGACGTTGCAGTCAGGCGGATCCCTGTCCTGGCAACCGATCAAAGCAAGACAAAGAATTATAACAAGAATAAGGGGCTGTTGATAGCGGAAAGAACGCTCGTAACTGCAACTGAATCAGAGACTTAAGTTGTGGACGAAGCTGTGCGTCCGTCGTGCAGCGATCTCGTGGTCAGCTGTGGAGATCCGGGAGGGTGGAGGTTATCCACAGTGATGCACAGGGGGAGGTTGTGGAAATGCCAGGCGGCGGAGGGTGAAAGCTGGGATTTCCTCAGCGAAACGATTCAGTGAGGGTGTTGATGAGGCTGTTGAAGGCCGTGTCTTTCTTCCGGAGGTCCTCGACCTTTCGAATGGAGTGAATGACGGTCGAGTGGTGCTTGCCGCCGAAGCTCTTCCCAATCTCGGGCAGGGACGCCGTCGTGAGGGCCTTACAGAGATACATCGCGACCTGTCGCGGTAAAGCAATGGACTTCGAATTGTTCTTCGATTTCAGCTCGGTCAACTTCAACTGGTAGTAGTCGGCGACGAACTTCTGAATCATGTCGATCGTGACGGCGCGCTCCTCGTGGCGTAGCACATCCCGCAGGACTTCCTGAACCAGGCCCATTGATACCTCCTGGCCCTTGAGTGAGGCATAGGCGAGCAGACGGATCAGGGATCCTTCGAGTTCGCGGATGTTCGACTTGCTCCGGCCCGCGATATAGAGGGCCACATCGTCGGGCAGGGCTACGCCCTCCGCGTCTGCTTTTCTTTTCAGAATCGCAATCTTCGTCTCGAGGTCCGGGGGCTGGATGTCGGCGATCAACCCCCATTCGAACCGGCTCCGCAGGCGGTCTTCGAGTTCGCTGATCTGGTGAGGAGGACAGTCGCTGCTGAGCACGATCTGCTTCTGCGCATCGTGCAGGGCGTTGAACGTGTGGAAAAACTCGGTCTGCGTCCTCTCCTTGCCAACGATGAACTGGATGTCGTCGACCAGAAGGATATCGACGCTGCGGTAACGCTCGCGGAATTCCATAATCCGGTCGTAACGGATCGCGTTGACCACCTCGTTCATGAAACGTTCGGCTGAGATGTACGTGAGCGAAAGCCCAGGACTCTGCGTGAGCACGTAGTGTCCGATGGCGTGCATCAGGTGGGTCTTTCCGAGTCCGACGCCGCCATACAGAAACAAGGGGTTGTAGGACCTCGACGGTGCCTCTGCGACCGCGCGGCACGCCGCGTGGGCAAACTGATTCGAGGCTCCGACGATGAAGGTCTCGAAGGAATAGCGCGGGCTCAAGCCACCGAGGCCGGCACCTTCTGTCGCCACGGTTTCCTCTGCTTCATCCGCGGACTCGCGGCGATCGTTGGCGGGTGAAGAGGGGATGGCGGTGGCGCCACCTTCGGGATGAAAGTGAAGGCGGGTGCCGGGACGCCCCACCTCGGTCAACGCCTCGTCGATGATCACGGCGTAGTGCTTGGTAAGCCAGTCCACGACCATCGGGTCGGCGACGCGGATGACGAGCGTGCCGCCCCGGTCCTCGAGCAGGGACGTGTGCTGAAACCACTGGTAATAGCTGTAGCGGTTGACTTTGGTCTCGACGCGAGCGAGAACGTCGTCCCAAACCGTGCCAGCCATTCCGAACGTCCAGTTTCCCCGGCATCGGCGGGGCCGATTCATGCCGGTGTGCGAGGTGTTGTCAGGTCGGGAAAACCGCAGAAAAAGGCATTTCCCGAGAATACCGAGGCGAATCGAATGCAGATAAGCCGCGCCAAATCAGTGCTTTACGGAAGATGATTCCAGAAAGCCCGGATTTCCACAGATTTTTCCACAGGTGTGGAAAACTTGCCCGGCAGACAACCCCGCCCACGGAAGGCTGGCGAATCTACCACACGCGGCTTGTCGTGACAATCGTTCGGCCCAGGCAGCCGGAAAGCGTCGAGTTTCGCTGGCCATTGCGGCCGGTGGAGGTGCTGGTCGTTGACAGCGTGCCCGGTTGACCGCTACGATTCGGGTTTCTCCAGGACGGCACAGGTCGCCTGGGCGGGAGTCCCATGAAGCGTACGTATCAGCCCAACAAGCGTCGTCGTCGGCGCACCCACGGTTTCCTCGTCCGGATGGCGACCAAGAACGGCCGTCTCGTCCTGAAGCGCCGCCGCGCGAAGGGTCGCAAGCGCTTGACCGTCTCGTCGCCCGCGTAAGACCGCGTTGACCAGGCCGAGCGGCGTCGATGTCGCGGCCGGCCACCCGAATATGTCCCTGCGGCTCGGTCCCCGCGTCCGCCTGCGAGCTCGCGGCGAGTTCACGCTCGTCCAGAAGCAGGGACGGCGCGTGGTGGCAACGTACATGACCGTCCTCGCCCTCCCCAATTCCCTCGACTGCGACAGACTCGGTATCATCGCCTCGCGGCGCCTCGGTGGCGCGGTGACGCGAAACCGGGCGAAGCGTCGTCTGCGTGAGATCTTCAGACACCTGCAACCAGATGTGCCTGTGGCGACCGGTGCGCGACCGCTCGATCTTGTGATCATCCCGAGGCGGGAATTGGTAGAGGCACCCTATTCATCTGTCGCGGCGGATTTGGTCGGAGCTCTCGGGCGCCTCGATCGGGCAAGGCGCCGATGACGACATCCGCGCGCATTGCTCAGACCTTGATTCGTGGGTACCAGTTGCTGCTCGGTCCCTTCACCGGTGGTGCGTGCCGGTTTGAGCCGTCGTGTTCGGCGTACGCGATGGACGCAGTTGCGGTCCATGGCACCGTGCGCGGCGTCGTGCTCGCCATGAAGCGGCTTATCCGCTGCCATCCGCTGGCGGCACCGGGTTTCGATCCCGTTCCTCCGGCGTGCGGGCACGACGGTCATCGATAGTCACCAATTGACATGGAAAAGCGGGTCTTCTTAGCGATTCTCCTCTCGTTCGTGGTGCTGGCCGGATACCAGGCCATGTTCCCGCCCGTACAGCCGCAGCCCGCAGAGGCCGGTGCGCCGGTGACGCAGGAGCCGGCCGGCTCAGCGTCCGCGTCCACGCCAGAAGCCGGAGCTGCGCCCACAGGTCCTTCGCCCGTTCCGCTCGTTGCCGACGCAGCCGCGCGTGACATCGTGGTCGAGACCGACGCGATTCGGGCGGTCTTCAGCACAGCTGGTGCGACCCTGAAGAGCTGGCAGCTCAAGCGCTACCTGGAACAGGGCACGCCGCTCGAACTGCTGCCGACGGATCTGCCAGCGAATGTTCCGCGACACTTCGCGATCTCCACGGCCGATCCCGTCCTGTCGCGTGCCCTGGCGACCGCGTTGTATCGCCCGAGTGCGGAACAGTTGACGCTGGGCGGCGAACCGGGTCAGTTGACGTTCGAGTACCGCGATGAGGCTGGCCTGAGCGCGCGCAAGACGTTCTACTTCCAGCCCGAAGGCAAGCCGTACCTGCTGAAAGTCGAAGCCGCCGTCGACCAGGCGGGTGCGTCACGTCCCGTGACCGTATCGTCGGGCGCCGGGATCGGCGAGGGTCTCGTCGAGGGCGGGTTCTATCACGTGCCCGTCCGCGCCGTGCGCCACCTTTCGGGCGATGTGGAACACCTGGCCGCGGACGACCTGGCTGAGCAATCCAGGTTTGAAGGCGATCTCCGGTTTGCCGGCGTCGATGATCAGTATTTTCTCTTCGCGGTGCTGCCTGGCAGTGAACGCGTGTCTGTAGAGTACCGGCCCGTGTCGATTCCCGCGACGACCCCGGATGGCATGGCGCGGGCGCTGATGTCATTCGACGTGGCCGCCCCCGGTCCCTTCGCGCTGCCGTTCTACATCGGTCCCAAGGAGTTCGACACGCTGCGCGCCGTGGACGCCAGGTTGGAGCTGGTTCGTGCGATCGATTTCGGGTTCTTCTCGCCGATCGTCGTCCCGCTGCTGATTGCCCTGAAGTGGGTGCATGGCTTCGTGGGCAATTGGGGCTGGGCGATTATCGTGCTCACCCTCCTGATCAACATCATCATCTTCCCACTGCGTCATCGCAGCATGGTGTCGATGAAGAAGATGCAGGCGCTGCAGCCTGAGGTCAAAGCGATTCAGGAACGGTACGCGAAGTTCAAGGTCACCGACCCGGAACGGCAGAAGATGAATCAGGAAATGATGGGCCTCTACAAGCAGCGGGGGGTCAACCCGGTCGCCGGGTGTATTCCGATGCTCTTGACGATGCCGGTCCTGTTCGCGTTCTACGCCATGCTGTCGGCCTCAATCGAACTTCGGGATGCACCGTTCGTCGGCTGGATCTCCGACCTGTCGCGCCACGATCCCTGGTATGTGACTCCCGTGCTCATGGGACTTTCGATGTTGTGGCAGCAGAAGATGATGCCGACCACGGCCGACCCGATTCAGCAGAAGGTGTTCCTGATGATGCCGGTGATCTTCACCGTGTCGTTTCTGTGGGCGCCATCAGGATTGGTGCTCTACTGGTTCACGAGCAACCTTCTTGCGATCGGACAGCAGTACCTCACCAATCGCATGATCGCCGCGCCCGTCGCAGTACCTGGCCGCTCTGCCGCGGCCAGGCGGTCACGGGCGGGCCGCACGGGCGGGCCGAGCCAGTCCTGAAGGTGGAAGCCATGAATACGAATCTCGATACGCAGGTGACCGGGTTCATTCACAGCGTTCTGGGTGCGATGGGACTCCAACTGACGGCCGATCAGGAAGAGACGGCCGATCACGTCCGGATCAACCTCTCGGGTGACGGCGCCGAAGTGCTGCTGCGGCGCCAGGGAGAGGTGCTCGATGCCCTGCAAGTCATCGTGAATACGGCCTTCCGACGCGACGCCCGTGGCGACCGGCACTACGTGATCGACGCGCTGGAGTTCCGCCGTGGCAAGGATGCGGAATTGCGCCAGATGGCGCAGTTCCTGGTCGGCAAGGTGAAGATCAACGGCGTGCCGCAGGAGATCGGCCCCCTCAATCCATACGCGCGTCGCATCGTGCACCTCGCGGTATCTGAGGATCCGGCCGTCACCTCCGAGAGCATCGGGGATGCGTTCCTGAAGACCGTGGTGATTTCACCGAAGTAGCTGCCGGGGCCAGGTGGGGCCGGCCTGTGTTCAGTACGAGCGATACGATCGTTGCGATCGCCACACCTGCCGGTCACGGCGGGATCGGGATCGTGCGGCTGTCCGGCCCCGCCGCGGTCGAAACTGCCGCGCGGATGACCGGTCGGCGCCGTCCGTTCACGCCCCGTGAAGCCACACTCGCGATGGTGCGCGACCGCACCGAGGTAACTCGACCCATCATCGATCAGGTCATCGTCACCTGGTTTCAGGCGCCTGCGTCGTATACCGGCGAGGACGTTGTGGAGATGGGCGCGCACGGCAGTCCCATTGTGCTGAGACAGATCGTGGCGCGGGCGATGGAGGAAGGGGCGCGACTGGCTGAACCGGGCGAGTTCACCCTCAGGGCCTATCTGAACGGACGCATCGATCTTGTTCAGGCCGAAGCGGTGGCAGACCTGATCGACGCGGTGACACCGCTGCAGGCGCGCGCGGCGGCAGACCAGCTTGATGGCACGCTGACGACGGCGATTGGTGGGATTGACGCTGCCCTCTTCGATCTGGCCGCCCGGCTCGAGGCGTCACTCGACTTTCCAGACGAGGGATTCCACTTCATTGCGCAGGAGACGGCGGCAGCCGATCTCGACACGATCGGGGCGCGGCTCGACGCGCTCGTGCGGGACGGGCGGCGCGGTCGGATGATCCGCGAGGGCGCCACCGTGGTAATTGCCGGCCGTCCAAACGCCGGGAAGTCGAGCCTCTTCAATGCGCTCGCCGGGGCCGATCGCGCCATCGTGAGCCGCGTACCGGGTACCACCCGGGATGTGTTGACGGAGCGGGTCGACCTCGATGGCGTGCCGGTCACTCTCGTTGATACGGCCGGGCTCAGGCAGGCCGAGGGCGAGGTTGAAGCCGAAGGCGTGAGCCGGGCGCGAAAGGCGATCGAGGTGGCCCGGCTGGTACTCGTCGTGGTCGATGGGTCCGTCCCGCTGGCCGCTGAGGATCGGGAGGGCATCGCGTGGACCGGGTCGAAGCGCCTCGTGGCGATCAGCAAGTCGGACCTGCCCGCCGCATGGGCCGGGCCGGACGACGCTGTTGTCGGCGCCGACGCGGTTCGTGTGTCGGCTCAGACTGGCGATGGTCTGGCGCTGCTGAGGGCGGCCATTGTGTCCGCGTTGACCGGAGAGGGTCCACGGGCCGATACTCCCGCGATGTCGAACGTTCGGCACGTCGCTCTTGCGGACGAGGCACGAGCGTCGGTGCAGCGCGCGCAAGCGGCGCTGGTGTCAGGGGCGACGGAGGAACTGGTGCTGGCTGAGTTGACAGCGGCGCGGTCGGCGCTCGAAGCGATCGTCGGGCGGCGGGCGCCCGATGACTTGCTGCACCACATCTTCGGACGATTCTGCATCGGTAAGTGACATGGAAAGCTTCGACGTCATTGTGATCGGCGCCGGACATGCCGGCTGCGAGGCGGCGTGGGCGGCAGCTCAACAGGGCTGCAGCGTCGGCATCTGTACGCTCGGTCTCGAGACTGTTGCATTGATGCCCTGCAACCCAGCCGTTGGTGGCACGGCCAAGGGACATCTGGTGCGCGAGATCGATGCCCTCGGCGGGCTGATGGGGCGAGCGATCGACGCGACGGGTATTCAGTTCAAGCTGCTGAATCGAAGCCGGGGCCCCGCTGTGTGGTCACCGCGGGCGCAGGCGGACAAGCGCGCGTACGGCGCGTGGGTTCGGAGCACGCTTTCCTCGCATCCGTGCATTGAATGGCTCATACGGCGAGCCGGTCGTGTGCTGGTCCATCAGGGACGCGTGCGGGGCCTGGAGTTCGAGGATGGATCTGCCGTCGCGTGCCGGAGCCTCATCGTGACGACGGGCACGTTTCTCAACGGACTCGTGCACGTTGGCGACGAACAGCGGCCGGCCGGGCGTGCGGATGAGCCTCCGAGCCATCATCTCGCCGAGTCTCTCAGGTCATTCGGTCTGACCATCGGTCGATTGAAGACCGGCACTCCCCCGCGGCTCGATCGTCGATCGATCGACCTGTCGACGTTTTCCGAGTCGAGCGGAGACACTCCGATCGTTCCGTTCTCCTTCGCCACTCGGTCACTCGTTCGTGATCAGGTCGCGTGTCACATCGTGCACACGACGCCTGCGGTGCACGACGTCGTGCGTCGGAACATCGCCCGCTCGCCGCTGTACAACGGACAGATCCGCGGCATCGGGCCGCGGTACTGTCCCTCGCTCGAGGACAAGGTGATGCGGTTCGCGGACAGGGAGCGGCATCAGATCTTTCTCGAGCCCGAGGGGCGGGACGTCGATGAGATCTATGTGAACGGACTCTCGATGAGCCTTCCCCGGGATGTGCAGGAGGACGTGGTGCATGCCCTACCCGGACTCGAGAACGCGAGGGTGCTCCGGCACGGCTACGCGGTCGAATACGACTTTGTGCAGCCGACGGAACTCGAGGGTTCGCTCGAAGTGCGGCGGGTGCCCGGGCTGTTTCTCGCGGGACAGATCAACGGGACGTCGGGGTACGAAGAAGCGGCCGCACAGGGATTGATGGCCGGTCTGAATGCGGGACGAGCCGTGCGGGGTGAACCTGCTGTCGTGTTGCGCCGCGAGGAGGCGTATATCGGCGTGCTCGTCGATGACCTCATTACCCGTGGGTGCCTGGAGCCGTATCGCATGTTCACGTCGAGGGCGGAGCATCGGCTGCTGCTTCGCATCGACAACGCGGACCTTCGCCTGACACCGGTGGCTCGCGGCGTGGGCCTCATCGACGACGAACGCTGGGAGTGGTTTTCAGAGCGGAGGGAGCGTCTCGAGCGGAATCGGACGACGGCGACTTCGCGGAGCGTGGTCGTCGACGGAGAACGGATGAGCGCGGCCCAGGCGCTGGCCCGTCCGCCAGTGACGATTGAGAGCATCGAGGCACATGGGGTGATGTTCGAGGTCGATTCGCTCAGAGGAGACGTCGATCGCGGCACCCTGCTCGCGGACTTCAAGTACGGCGGCTACCTGAGACGCCATGAGGCACAGCTCGCGCGGACGCGTGCCGATGAAGCGCGGCGGATTCCGCAGGACTTCACGTACGCCGCCGTGCCGGGTTTGTCGCGAGAGGTCGTCGAGCGGTTGTCAAGCGTGCGGCCGGCAACGATTGGGCAGGCAGCGCGGGTCCCTGGAGTCACCCCCGCAGCGGTCGCCATCGTGGCGGCGCGGGTGGCGCGGCACGCGTGACGGATCTGCTCGAACGCGTTGTGGCGCGCGCCGCGGCATCCGGGTGCCCGGTATCGCCTGAACTGGCGAGCAGACTCGTGGCGTACCTTCAACTGCTCGCGTCGTGGAATCGCCGCGTCAACTTGACGTCGTTCGATCTGTTGCAGCCAGACGATGGTGCAATTGATCGCCTTGTGGTCGAGTCCCTCATGGCCGCGTCGCTCGTGAGGCCGAGCGATCGGCGGGCGCTCGATATCGGTTCGGGCGGCGGGTCGCCTGCAATTCCTCTGATGCTGGCGGTGCCAGCGATTGAGATGGTACTGGTCGAGGTGCGGGCGAAGAAGGCGGCGTTTCTGCGGGAGGTTATCCGGAGTCTTTCGCTCCGGGCGATCGTGGAGGTCGCCCGGATTGAAGACGTGGCTGCCTCTGGACGGCTGGGACGGTTCGATCTGATCTCGCTTCGAGCGGTTCGAGCGGACCGGGGGATCTGGCGGGCGGTCGACCAGCTGCTGGAGGTGGACGGGCGCTTTTTGTGGTTCGGCGGTGTTGGTCAAACAACAGAAATCAACTTACGTCCGACACTTCAGGTTGGTTCCGTGGCGGCTCTGGATCGTTGACCGAGCGGATTGGACGGGGATGTTCCACGTGGAACACCCCGTCGGTTCAATGTTGGCTGGCTGCTGTGCGGCAGCTTGCACAGCGGCACCACGCCCTTCGTGATCGCGAAACAGTGCGGTCCTGCGGGAATGCTCGCTTTCGAGTGGGCAAGAGCGATTTCTTCTTGCGCGCTCGTAGGGCAATTTCGAGTGTTGTGAGCGCATGGGTTCGATTTGTCGAGCCCCATGCATCGCTGGACGGCCAAGCCCCTTGCCAGGCCGTGACCAGGGCGAAGCCGATTCCTGCAGTATTCGACTTATCCTCGTGGACCAACTTCAAGACTACGATGAAGGCGACAGCCCCTCTGGTCACGTCTCCTGGGCGTGGAGGTCGCCCCGGCGACGGTCCTCCGCATTGTCGGAGAGCGGTTCCAAATGTTCCACGTGGAACGTTCAAGGTTTGTCGATGGCGATGCGCGACACCGGCGCCAGGGCCAGAATCCACGCTGAAGGCGCGCCGCGTGGGCGTCGAAGGCGGATAATACCTTGGCCGACCGGGGGCCGAGTCGCCATCCGCTTGACCTGAACGGTTCCCAGGCGCGAGAATCGCACCCGCACCGGTCGAATATATTGCTGCATTTTGGTCGTATGACATGAGTCTTCCAGCGCGGATCATCGCTGTCGCGAATCAGAAGGGTGGCGTCGCGAAAACCACCACCGCGATCAATCTCGGAGCCTCGCTGGCGTTGGCCAACCACCGCGTCCTGCTCGTCGACCTCGATCCCCAGGGCAACCTGACGAGCGGAGTCGGACAGAAGAACCAGCGGGGCGTCGCCGGCACGGTGTACGAAGCGCTCACGTCCGACGGGATCGCCGCACGGGAGTTCGTCACCGCCACCGGCGTCGACCACCTTTCTCTCATTCCTGCGGACCGTGACCTCACCGGGGCGGAAATCGAACTGGTCAATCTGCCGGCACGAGAACGGCGACTGGCTCGCCTGCTCGAGCCGCTGCGAGGCGACTACGACTACATCTTCATCGACTCTCCACCGTCGCTCGGGCTTCTCACCCTTAATGCGCTCGTGGCCGCCGATGCTGTCCTCATTCCGCTCAATTGTGAGTACTTCGCCCTTGAGGGCATCGCGGAACTGACCGCCACCGTCGCGCGCGTTCGCGCGGCGCTCAATCCCGCGCTCACAATCGAGGGCGTGCTGCTGACCATGTATGACGACCGCACGAACCTGGGGCAGCAGGTGAGCGCGAACATCCGCGAGTACTTCGGTGATCTCGTCTATCGCACCGTGATTCCACGGAATATCCGTCTCGGCGAAGCACCAAGTCACGGCGTGCCGGTCATCCTGTACGACGCGCGCTCGAAAGGCGCTGAGGCATATGTTGCACTGGCACATGAATTCATGCGCCGGCGCCGTGACGCCGCCGAGCCGGTCGCCGCGGCACCGGTAGAGGAGCAGTAGGACGTCATGGCAGAAAAACGCCCCGCCCTAGGACGTGGACTGAGTGCCCTGATTCCGTCAGCGCCGCCGCCCCCCGCCGCGCCAGTGTCGACCGGCGACGCCACGCGCCCGGCCGGACCGCCAACCGAGCTCGATATCGACCTGTTGACGCCGAACCCGCGGCAACCCCGGACCTACATCGAAGAGCAGGCCCTCGAGGAGCTGGCCCAGTCGATTCGGAGCAACGGCGTCATCCAGCCCGTCGTGGTGCGGCCCGTTGCCGGGCGCTTCGAGATCGTCGCCGGCGAGAGGCGCTGGCGGGCCGCTCAGCGCGCAGGTCTACTGAAGGTGCCGGTCGTCGTGAAGCCGGTCGACGATGCGAACCTGCTCCAGGTGGCTCTCATCGAGAACATCCAGCGCGAGAACCTCAATCCGATTGATGAGGCCCAGGCCTACCGTCGGCTCTCCGACGAGGCGCACCTGTCCCAGGAAGCGATTGCCACGGCCGTCGGAAAGGATCGGGCCACAATTGCGAACTATGTCCGGCTCCTGCGGCTTCCGGTTGAGGTGCGCAACGATGTAGCCACCAGCGCTCTGTCCATGGGCCATGCCAGAGCGCTCCTGGCGCTTCCGGACGAAACGGCGCAGCGGCGCGTGGCCCGTGAGGTCGTTTCGAGGGGATTGTCGGTCCGTGATACGGAGGCGCTCGTCCGCCGGGAGACCGCTCCTCCCGCTCCCGTGGCCGATGCGGTGAAATCAGATCCCAACACGCGAGCGGCTGAGGACCAGTTGAAACGTGCCCTCGGGACCCGCGTCCGGATCACCCGGCGGCGCCGAGGGGGACGGATTGAGATCGACTTTACGTCAGAGGACGAACTGCAGCGGCTGTTTGAGCAGCTGATTGACCGACGGTGAGAGCCGCGGTCGGGTCCGCCGGCTACGGCAGAGCAGCAGCCGCGGGTTGCCCCTAAACGCCGGGGAATGGTATAAATTTACGTTTTGCCGGATGTGTTCCGGGGGACCAGGGGACCTGGTCCGTGCCTGGTGGCGTTCCGCCCTCAGGGCCTCCTGAACGATTCCACTGCGGCCGGTTCCTGACGTCGAGATGACACTGTTTCCACACCCCGCATCCGCCATCGCTCCGCGGCGACAGGTCACGGCGTCCGCGTTTCAGCCGGCACCGGCGACGCGCATCGCCGGGGGGCATTCGTGACTGCCCGTTCCGTGGCGCGTCAGTACGCGGCGGCCGCGTTTGCTGTGGCAGTGCGAAATCAGCGCGTCGATGTGTTCGGCCGCGAGCTCCGGGACTTCGCAAGTCTGGTCACCGGTCACACGGATCTCCGGAAGGCGCTCGAATCCGCTTCGGTTCCCAGGCAGGCCAAGCAGCAGCTGATCACCGCGTTGCTCGACCGCACGGCGCCGGTCAGCGGTGAACTGCGCCGCTTGCTCGACCTTCTGGCGGACAATGGCCGGTTGTCGCTCGTCGCCGCGATCGCCGCGGCCTACGATGCCAGGGCTCTGGAGGCCGCGGGCATCGTGACCGCGGAGTTGGTGACGGCTCTGCCGCTGGACGACGGCCGGCAGGCGATGCTTGCAAAGGCACTGGGCCAGGCGACTGGCCGGCGCGTTGATGTGACGGGCCGTGTCGACGAATCGATCATCGGCGGTGTCATCGCCAAGGTGGGCGGTACGGTGTACGACGGCAGCGTGTCGCGTCAGCTCGAACGGATGCGTCAGCGGCTCACGGCTGAGGCCTGAGCAGGGCGACGACGGGCGAGACACACCGGGCTACACGGGGACACACGGCAGGAAGCCGTTTCAGAGGATGTCGATGCAAATCAAGGCCGACGAAATTTCGAAGATCATCCGCGACCATATTGGCAGTTTCTCCGTCGACATCGACGTGGCTGAGGTCGGCACCGTTGTCTCGGTGGGCGACGGCATCGCCCGCATCCACGGTGTGGAACGCGCCATGGCCGGCGAGATGCTGGAGTTTCCGAACGGTCTGTATGGCGTTGCCCTGAACCTCGAAGAAGAGAGTGTCGGCGCGGTGCTTCTGGGCCACTCGACGGAAATCAAGGAAGGTGACGTGGTCAAGCGCACCGGCCGCATCATCTCGGTGCCGGTTGGTGACCAACTGGTCGGGCGTGTCGTCAATGCGCTTGGACAGCCGCTCGACGGCAAGGGGCCGCTGGGCGCGACGCAGTCGATGGCAATCGAACGCCTGGCGCCAGGCGTCGTCGATCGGTCGCCGGTCAAAGAGCCGATGCAGACGGGGATCAAGGCCATCGACGGCATGGTGCCGATTGGCCGTGGTCAACGCGAGCTCATCATCGGAGACCGCCAGACCGGCAAGACCGCCGTGGCGGTCGACGCCATCATCAACCAGAAGGGTCTTGGCGTCATCTGCATCTACAACGCCATCGGTCAGAAGCAGTCGACCGTCGCCCAGGTTGTCAAGACGCTCGAGGAAGCCGGCGCGATGGAGTACACCATTGTCGTCACGGCCGGTGCGTCGGACCCGGCGCCGCTGCTGTACATCAGCCCCTATTCCGCCTGCACGATCGGCGAGTACTTCCGCGACAGCGGCCGGCACGCGCTGGTGATTTACGACGACCTTTCGAAGCACGCGCAGTCGTATCGCGAAATCTCTCTGCTGTTGCGGCGTCCGCCTGGCCGCGAGGCGTATCCGGGAGACGTCTTCTATCTGCACTCCCGCCTGCTCGAGCGGGCCGCCAAGCTGAAGGCGGAACTGGGCGGCGGGTCGCTGACGGCGCTGCCGATCATCGAGACGCAGGCTGGCGACCTGTCGGCCTACATCCCGACGAACGTCATTTCCATCACCGACGGGCAGATCTTCCTCGAAGCAGATCTCTTCAACCAGGGCGTCCGCCCGGCCATCAACGTCGGCAATTCGGTCTCGCGCGTCGGAGGGTCGGCGCAGATCAAGGCCATGCGACAGGTCGCTGGCACGTTGCGCCTGGACCTTGCGCAGTACCGCGAGCTCGCCGCGTTCTCGCAGTTCGGGAGTGACCTGGACCCGGCCACGCAGCGTCAGCTCAACCGGGGTAAGCGACTGACCGAGATCCTCAAGCAGCCGCAGTACCGGCCGCTGCCGGTCGAGAAGCAGGTGGCCATCATGTTCGCCGCCACGACCGGATACCTCGACAGCGTGGAGGTCGATCGGCTCCGGCAGTTCGAGGAGGGGCTTTACGCGTTCCTCGAGACCCGATACCCCGGTGTCCTGACCGACATCGCCAGCAAGAAGACACTCGACGACGATGTGAAGAAGGCGCTGGTCGCGGCGCTCGACGAGTACGCCCACGAGTTCAAGGCCACGACGGCCGCGGCGTAGCGACCGAAGACACCGAGGACGGACATCAGGTGCCATCACTCATCGACATGCGCCGGCGCATCCGCGCCGTCAAGTCCACGCAGCAGATCACCAAGGCCATGAAGATGGTCGCGGCATCGAAGCTGCGCCGGGCTCAGGAGCGGGTAGTTGCCACGCGTCCGTTTGCCAACCAGGCCCGTCAGGTGCTGGCGAGCATCGCGTCGCGCGTGGACCCTGACGCGCATCCCCTGCTGGTCCGCCGTCCGGGGGCCGCGACGGGTGCCACCCTCATCATCGCGATCTCGGCCGATCGCGGGTTGTGCGGCAGCTTCAATACCAACGTCATCAAGGCGGTCGGAGGCGTGCTGCGCGACAATCCGGGGCGGGCGATCTCGCTGGGGCTCGTGGGGCGCAAGAGCCGCGACTTCCTGGGGCGTCGCGGTGTGCCGGTGCGTTTCGATTACGTGAACCTGCCGAAAGTGATCACGTACG
>Ga0190271_10000589_pt1 | contig 18779 bp, 20 predicted proteins | sample Popmic356T_FD_133747 | JGI IMG/M metagenome (GOLD analysis project Ga0190271, IMG submission 133747) | Populus adjacent soil microbial communities from riparian zone of Weber River, Utah, USA - 356 T | ecosystem: Environmental > Terrestrial > Soil > Riparian zone | place: USA: Utah | collected...
ATAGAGCGTCATCTGCGTCGTCAACGTCACGTTGGGCGGCGTCAGTTTGAGCTCCTTCTGCGAGGCGTAGTTGTTCTCCGTCACCTGTAATTGTGTCTGGAGTTTCGCCTTGGCAGCTGGATCGGCCTCGGATGCGACACGCTTACGCAACCCCTCGATTTGTCCAGGCATCCCCGTCAGGTAGTTCTGATAGAGCGGCATGCTCGTCGAATTGCTCAGGAGCATCCGGCGCGTGAACTCGTGCCCGATGATCTGCACGTTCGGTTCGAAGATCTGATTGCCGTGGGCGTGGTCGAAGTGGAAGTGCGTGTTGATCACCGTGGTCACGGGCTTGTTGGTGACCTCCTTGATTTCCTCGAGGAGGACCCAGGCTGCCGCTGGCGACACGTGGTCGTCTACCACGATCACGTCGTTGTCGTTGACGATGAAGGAAGAGTTGCCGACGACGGCGAGAGACCCGGTGCCGACCGCGTGATAGACGCCTTCCTTGACCTTGTTGAACCTGAAGGCCTTGCCGTTGTGTGTGGTGCCCGCGGGTTGCCGCGACTGCGCGGCGATCGCCACGACGAACAGCGCCGCAATCACACCCAGCACGACCGATCGCTTCATCATCACGTTTACTCCGCCAGATTCATCAGGTTCACGCCCGTCATCTCGACGAGGACGACGAACGAAGTGGCCAGGACTACCGAGACGGCCAGAATCCAAAGCGCGCGCACCAATGTCTTCAACATCGTCGTGCTGGGATTCTAACGCAGGGACAGACGCAATCGCCTATCCTGTTCGACATGTCCGAGTCGCGGCAGCATCTCTCCATGATCCGTTCGTACACCGCGGCCGATGCGCTCACGATCGGTAACGCGAGCTGCGGCACGATCGCGATCTTCCTGTGCCTCGACTACGTCGCAACGGCCAGCCCGCGGTATCTGTGGATGGCGTTCATCCTGCTTCCGCTCGCGCTCGTGTTCGATGTGCTCGATGGTTACGTGGCGCGCACGCAGAAGGGTCGTCAGTCGGTCCTCGGCGGTGATCTGGACTCGCTGGCCGACGTGATCTCGTTCGGCGTGGCGCCCGCCGTGCTCGGCTTCACGCTGGGGCTCCGCGGTGGATGGGACATGGTCTGTCTGACGTTCTTCGTTGTCTGCGGCGTCAGCCGTCTGGCGCGATTCAATGCGACGGCAGCGGCACTCTCGGATGCCACGACAGGGAAGGTGAAGTACTTCGAGGGCACGCCCATTCCGACGACGATCCTGATCGTGGGCGTGCTGGCGATCGCATTCATGCTCGAACGGATCGACTCGGCGCTCTGGTTTGGTTCCGCGCGAATCGCGTCAGCGACGCTGCATCCCTTGTCGCTGCTGTATGTCGCCAGCGGCAGCGCGATGATCAGCACTATCCGGATCCCCAAGCCGTAACGTCTCGCGGCGAAGGTCAGGCGTATGACCTGCCCTGACATCTGGCCGAAACAGACTTGGCCCATGCCCCGCAGCAGAGAAGTCGTCCGTCAATGGCAGGTCCTTCGCTCGCTTGCCGCCTCACGTCAGGGTCTCACCGTTGATGCGCTCGCCGCCGAATATGGCGTGACCACGCGGACGCTGCGTCGCGATCTCGCGGCGCTGGAACGGGCGGGATTTCCGCTCTTCCAGGAGCCGGGAGCTGACCGGCTGCGATGGAGAGTCGAGGTCCGTGGTCTCGCGGGTCTTGACGCCGGCTTCAGCCTGATTGAGTTGTGCGCGCTCTACTTCAGTCGCGCGACGTTGGAGAGCCTTGCCGGCGCGCCATTCCATGAGGAGTTGTCGCGCACGTTTGCCCGCTTCGAGCACGGTCTGGCGCCTGGAATGCGGGCATTCCTCGATCGATTGCCGCACGTCGTCGGCGCAAAACAAACTGGCGGGAAGCGAGCGCTCAGCAGGCATCGTGAGCGCATGACACAGCTCCTCGAGGCGAGCGTGCAATGCCGGAAGGTGCGCATGCGCTACTACTCGCTCACGAGCGGCCGCGCAAAGAACTACGACGTCGACCCGCTTCGCGTCGTTTACGCGGAAGGCGGCCTGTACCTGATCGCTCACGTGCCGGAATACGGTGAGGATCGAACGTTTGCGATCGAGCGCATCGAGAGCCTCACAGTCATGGAGGAGCGATTCATCACCTCCAAGTCGCCGTCGACCGCGTTCGCACACTCTCTCGGCGCGTTTTCGGGAACGCCGGAACGCGTGGAGGTCGTCGTCGATCCTCGCCTGGCGGCGTATGTGACGGAGCGTGAGTGGCACTCCAGCCAGCAGGTGCGGCAGTTGCCCGACGGCAGCGTGCGCGTTGAGCTGCACGTCTCGATCGACTGGGCATTGCGGCGCTGGATCCTGGGATTCGGTTCGCGAATTCGAGTGATCGCGCCCTCCAGCCTGGCTGATGACATCCTCGACGAGCTCGATGCGGCGCGAATGCAGTATGCACCGGACCTGGATCTCGAGCAGCCACGCGCCGCGTGGGACCTCGTCTCACAGCGGCCGCTTCCGTTCGCGGACTTTCAGCGGCTCTCGCTCGCAGGCGAAAGCAGATCGTAGGACCTGTCTCGACAGCACCGCGCCATACGCTGCCCGAGAAGGGAAGGCCGATGCTGGAGTCGCTGGTTCGGAAGGTTGGTCTGTTGTGGCGTGTGCCGTTTGTGCTGGCAATCTTCGCGCTCGCGTATCTGGTCCTGTGCGCCGGTGCGGTTTACCGCCGCTTCTTGGGGAATCAGAGGCCGTGACCTACCCTGTCACACCCTTCGCGCACGATGGAGGTGGAGGGCGGAGATGTCAGCCACCGTGATCTGTTTCGAAAGCTTTCGGATTGAACGGGATCGCCGGCGTGCCGAAGACGCGGCCGATCCGGTCGAAGCCATTGAGTGCGTGCCGTTCCTTCGGGAGCCCGGTGTGGCGCTGACCCCACGGCAGATCGCCCATCGGCAGACGATGCTCGACTACTGGAATCAGCGTCGGAGAGGGATGTTCGGGTTATTCAAAGAAGTCGCGTTCAGAGAGGCAGTGACCGGGCACGAATGACGACGTCGTTGAGGTCGATGCCGAAGCCTGGCCGGTCTGGCACCTGAATCGTCCCGTTGATGAACCGCTCGGCGGGCACGAGCGTGTCCGATCGCCAGCTCACCTCACCGTATTGCAGCTCGAGGTAGTTGACGTTCTTCATTCCCGCACAGACCTGCACGCTTGCCGCAGTTGATACCGGTCCGCTTGGATTGTGCGGCGCCACCATCACACCCTCTTCAGCGGCCATCGCAGCGATGCGAGTCAGTTCCAGCAAGCCGCCGCAATGCTTCACGTCCGGCATGATCGTGTCCACCGCGCGCCGACGGGCAAGCGGTGCGAACCCGGAGAGCCCGAAGAGCGTTTCGCCACCGGCCATCTGCTGACGGATGCGCCGCCTGATCGCAACCGTCTGGTCTACCTTGTCGGGTGCAACCGGCTCTTCGTACCACGTCAGGTTGTACGGCTCGAGTTGCTCGGCCACACGCACAGCTCGCTCTACGTCGAAAAAGCTGTGACAGTCCACCATGATCGCAATCTCTGGGCCCACAGCTTCGCGCATCGCGGCCACTGACGCGATGCCGGTATCGACTGCGAGTGCGATCGCAGCGTCGGGCGAGCCGGGCGGTGGAAAGCCATCCCAGGGCGCGGCCTTGATCGCGCGAAACCCGTCGGCGACGGCTCGCCTGGCGGCCGCTGCAAAACCTGCGGGTGTACGAGGGTCGGTCGCGCGATTGATGTTCGCGTAGACGGGCAGAGAGTCGCGGACCTTTCCACCCAGAAGGACGTAGGTCGGCACATCGAGTGCCCTGCCCGCGAGATCCCAGAGAGCCTGTTCGATCGCGCTGAAGGCCGTCGCGGGAACGAGCCCCTGTCGCGCCATCGCCTCGCCGCGCTGTCGATAGAACTCGATCTCGAATGGCGAGCGGCCCTTGATCAGATCGAAGAAGGCCGCCAGCTGCGACTGCATGCGCGCCGCATCGTTCACGGTGGTGTTCGCGAAGCCGAAAGCGTCCGAGGCTTCGCCGAGTCCGACAAGGCCGGCGTCCGTCCTGAGACGCACGATCAGCCAGACCGTTCGTGATGTCGCGCGGATGGGGAGCAGCTCGAAGCCGGTGACTCGCAGTTGTGGTGCTGCCGCGTCGGCGCGCACGAGCGCAAGCAGGGGAACCACGGTCGCGCTCGCTGCGGCCAGCAGTGCGTCTCGACGTGTGAGCCTCATTGGCTATGTGTCGTCAGCTCCGGATGACCACCGTCTCGCCGATCTCGCGGAGTGCAAGACGGTCGTGTTCCTGTGCAAGCGCCTGCTGCATGCGCTCGATCGGTTCCATGAAAGGTTCGTTGCTCAAACGAAACGATTGATGATGCACCGGTACGATCAGGCGGGCGCCGGCGACGTCGGCCATCGTCACGGCCTGCTCCGGTGTGCAGTGATTGTAGATCCACGGGTCGTAGGCGCCGATCGGCATCACGGCCGCGTCGAACGGACCGTAACGCCGGTGATTCTTGAACGTGGGCGTGACCGCTGTGTCGCCACCAATGAGGATCCGTCGTCCCTCGCGTTCGACCACCCAGCCGGTGTATCCGCGCCACGTGTCGCGGCGAATGCGCGCGCCCCAGTGCTTGACCTCGATGGCGCGGACGAGGACGTCGCCTCGCGGCGTCGCCACTGTGGCGGCTTCGTTCCACCGCAGTTCCCTGACCGACGAATAGCGCCGGCGGGGAAGAAGGTCAGAGATGTCGGCCGCCATGACCGCAGCGGGCTTGCCGCGGATCGATCCGAGTGACGGTGTGTCCAGGTGATCGAAGTGCGCGTGCGACACGAGCACGAGATCGATGTCTGGAAGTTCATCAGGCGTGAGCGCGCACTGCACCAGGCGCATCGGCCCCAGTGTGCCGAGCCCGAGGTCCACGCCGATGCGATGGTGCAGCGTGGGATCGGTGAGGATGCGCACGCCGTAGAAGTTGATGAGGACGGTCGCATGTCCGAGCCAGGCGAGCGTCACGGCGTTGTCAGTCCACGCCGAGGGGCGCGGTTTGTGCGGCGCCGGCGGGATATCGCGGCCGATCTCGTCGAACCGCTGTCTCAGAAAGCGGGCACCCCACGACGAGGACCCGCCGAGCCATGCGGCTCCGCCAAGGCCGGCGATTGCACCAGTAGTCATGAATGTGCGGCGGTTCAGCAGGCGTCCCATCGGCTGCGTACAGTCTGCAGGCGAGAGGGAGGAGCGGTCAATTGGGTCACGAATGGTAGGACGTCGATTCGAGGGAGGCAGGTTCCCGCGCGGTCATCAGGCTACGATCAAGAGGGATGCAGAACCTTCCGGAATCGTTGCGACGCCGACTGGCTTCGCCGCTGCCAGGCGTGGAGGCACAGATGCGGATGTCGCCTCGCCCGCGGCTGGGAGCGGATTCGGGCATCGATGTGAGTGGGTTGCGTCCTGCCGCGGCACTCCTTCTGATTTATCCGCACGAAGACGCGTGGCACGTGCCGCTGACCGTACGGGGATCGAATCTGCGTCATCACACGGGGCAGGTCTCGCTGCCAGGTGGGCGTCTCGATCACGGTGAGTCGATCGAAGAGGCCGCGCTTCGAGAAGCGCATGAAGAGGTCGGCATTACGCCAGCCGAGGTCGACGTCCTGGGTCGACTCACATCGTTGCCGGTCTACGTGAGCGGCCATCTCCTTCACCCGGTCGTTGGTTTCGCTGCTCGCCGGCCGGAGTTCACTCTCGCATCACACGAAGTCGAGCGGTTGATTGAAGTGCCGATCGCGCTGCTGCGCGAACCGGATCGAGTGTTGTGGGAAGAGCGCACGCGAATCCTGCCGCCGAAAGGCATCATGAATGTGCCTTATTTCGATGTACACGACACACGTGTATGGGGAGCGACGGCGATGGTGCTCGCCGAATTCGTCGCGCTCGTCGAGGAGTTGGAGAAGTCCGCGTGAAACAAGACACAGTGTGAGCCGAAGCAGGACATTTCGCCGCGGCCCTTCAGATAGCTCTCTCGCGCCCCGGACGATCGAGCCCACACCCGCTGGCCGGATTCTTGCGAGCAACCTGGACGGGTAAAGTCCTCGCCGCAACCTGCCGATGGGCTTGTACATACCCGGTGGTGGACCACAGTACGAGTCCGCGCAGGAGGTGGCATGGAGCCGATACAGGAACTATTCGCCGTCGATCAACGTCGCGCGCTCGAGTTCTTCGTCACGGGTCTGCAGGACGTCTCCGATCCTGGCGTCGATCGTCAGGAGCTGCTGTACAACGCCAGCGTGCTGGCGCACTACGCGCAGGTCTCCACGACCACCGAGCTCGAGATGCCGGCGCCCGCGACGCTTAGCGCGGTGTTCGATCACTTCGTGATGAACACCTCCGTGCCGCAGGATCATCACCTCATGGAGACAGCGGGCGCGCAGTGCCTCTTGCTCACAGGCTTCTTCGAAGATCAGATGCGCGGCCGTCACAACATCCGCTGGTATGCGGAGATTGGCGCCGGCTTCTTCGTCCGTGCGGCGGGAAATGTGGACTCGCCCAAGAAGGCGCGGCTGCTCACGATGATGGCCAGGCATTTCGAACCCTGGCGGCAGCGTCACGCCCGGCTCAGCCGTGAGCTGCGGGATCAGCAGTATCTACTCACGCCTCAACCTAACCGGTTGATGTAGCCGTGGCGCCTGCAGGGCGTACACTGGCTCATGCGCTTTAACTCTTCGCCGACTGTCCTTGCGACAGCTTTACTCCTGGCGTCCGCGCTTCCTGCTTCTGCTCAGCGAGTGGCTTTCGAGCGCTCGTACACCGTCGGTGAGACGCCCACGCTCGACGTCTCCACGATCCGCGGAAAGATCGATGTCTCCGTCGCAACGGCGGATCGGATTGTGGTCCGTGGCACCGCGACGGTTCGATTGGGACTGAGTTCACCGACCGACGCCTACGAGCTCGTCAAGCGCGTAGCAGCCAATCCTCCGATCGACCTGGAGGGCAGCACTCTCAGGCTTCGTCCGCCGGCTGCTCCTGAAGAGCAGCGCGCGATGACCGTTGCGTACGTCGTCAGTGTCCCGCGCGGCACGGTCGTCCGAACATCCAGCGACTCTGGCGCGACGACGATCGCCGGTGTCAGCGGGAAAGTGTCTGTTCGAACTGAATCGGCGTCGATCCTTGTGCGGGATGTCTCCGGTGATGCCGATGTCACGACGCAATCAGGATCAGTTGATGCCGACAGCGTTGGAGGACACCTCGACGTGACCACGCAGAGCAGTCGTGTCAGCGTTCGCAACCTTGGCTCAGGGTTGCGCGTTCGCACCCAGAGCGGCGCTGTTGAAGGGACGTTCCGCGGGTCGGGAAACGTGGACGTCGGAACAGGATCGAGCGCGATCGATTTGGTTGGCGTCAACGGCGGGCTCATGGCGACGTCCAACAGCGGACGCATTCGTGTCAGTGGTGTGCCCACGGCGCCGTGGCAAGTGACCAGCGGATCGGGAAGCTTCGATCTGGACTTTGATTCGAACGCAAAGCTGACGCTCGACGCGCGCAGCGGCTCGGGCTCGGTTCGTGTGGATGGTGCTGCGCTCGAGGGATCGACGTCGAAGGGCGCGGCATCCGGCACAGTGGGCGGCGGCGGCCCGCTCGTCCGCGCCAACAGCCGCAGCGGATCGATCCGCGTCGGCTTGCGATAGGTCTGGTAGAGGCGGGTCTTTAAGACCCGCCTCGCATCTTCACCCTGGCGCCTACTTCGCCGTGTGCGATGTTTCCATCAGCACGATCCCCGCGCTGACGGCCGGTGGCAGCTTCAGCTTGTCGCCGACAGATCCAAGACTGAAGCCTTCACGCACGGTGCCCTTCACGCTGACGCGGGCGCCCTTGCGCGGCACGCCACGATTGGACACCACCCAGAGTTTCCCGGAATTGTCTTCGATCTGGTACGCGCCGTTGCCGACGAAGGAGTAGCTGTCAACGACAGAGCCCGACAGCTTCACTTCACGGTCGCGGTAACGTCCCGGATCGGCAAGCACCTGATTGATCGATCGTGATGCGCACGCGCCCGAGAGCAGCGCGCCAGCCAGCACGACGACGAGAGCCACACTCCTGACAATCGATCTGTTCATGCCCCACCTCGTTTGACGTTCTTAGAACAGCACCGCGACGTCCAGAATGAACCCACGGTCGTTGTATACCACGGCGTGCCCATCGATCAGACCGCGATGATATCCATGCGGCACAACGACGAGCTCACGCTCGACGTAGACCGGAACCGGACGGACCCGCTTTGCCCAGCCGGGCGGCAGATAGCCGGCTCGATAGTATTTCTTCTGCAACCCCGGCGGCAGCGGACGATAGTACGGACGGTAGTAATCGCGAATCACGACGACATCGCGATCGCGGTAGTAGCGATTGTCGCGATAGTGCCGATCGTCACGATAGTCGTGCGAGTCCCGGTAGTATCGGCTGTCGTAGCGCTCGTACCGGACTTCGCGACCATGTCCTCGCTTCTTGTCTCCGGCTTCCGCGTGATCGGCAAACACAGTTCCGCCAAGCAGTGCACCGGCGACCATGATTGACAGCAGCGATTTCACGTCCCACCTCCGTTGTCGAAGACCGGGGAGCCTTCGGGCTAGAGATGAGGCAAGGCTCCTGCCAGCGCAGGTGGCGCCGCTGAACTAGCGGCGTTTCAGCAATTTAGGCCCGTTCGTGTGGCGATGGCATGTGCAGGGGGCGTCCTCCGGACATGACGCCAGGTCGCCCCGTGAGGTCAGCAGTAGTAATCTTTGCGTTCCTTCGGCTCCAAGGAGAGCCGGTCTCCCATGATCCACGTTGAGAACCTGGTCAAGACCTTCGGCGAGGTCAAGGCCGTGGACGGCATTTCATTCGACGTCGCTCCCGGCGAGATCTTCGCGTTCCTCGGCCCCAATGGTGCGGGCAAGACGACCACCATTCAGATGCTCACGACGCTGCAGCGTCCGACGAGCGGAACGATGAAACTCGATGGCCTGGATCCGGCGACACAGCCGCTCCAGGCGCGCAGCCGGTTCGGCATCGTGTTTCAGGATCCGAGCCTCGATGTCGAACTCACCGCGTTCGAGAACATGGACCTGCACGGGGCGCTATACCACGTGCCGCGCAAGGTTCGCGTCGAGCGCACGCAGATCCTGCTGACGCTGTTCGAGCTGTGGGACCGCCGCGACTCGTATGTGAAGACGTTTTCTGGAGGCATGAAGCGGCGGCTCGAGATCGCGCGCGGCCTGCTGCACACGCCGAAGATTCTGTTTCTCGACGAGCCCACGCTGGGCCTCGATCCGCAGAGTCGCAATCAACTCTGGACGCACGTGAAGCACCTGAACGAAACAGAGGGTGTGACCGTGTTTCTGACCACGCACTACATGGACGAAGCCGAGCGCACCGCGCATCGCATCGCCGTTATCGACCACGGTCACATCGTCGCCCAGGGAACGGCAGCGGCACTGAAGCAGCAGACGAACGCGGATTCGCTCGAAGGAGCGTTCCTCGCGTTGACCGGCTCGACGATCCGTGACGAGCGTGCCGATGCCGCGGACCAGATGCGCCAGATGGCCAAAATGTGGAGGAGATGAGCTGTGACCGTCGTCTACTATCTGTGGCTCCGTGAGGTGAAGCGGTATCTGCGGTCGCGTCCGCAGATCATCGGATCGATCGCGCAACCGCTGTTGTATCTCCTCGTGCTCGGCTTTGGACTCGGTCCGGTGTTCGAGCAGTCGGGGCAGGGAAGTTATCTGCAGTTCATCGCCCCCGGTGTGGTGGGGATGGCCATCCTCTTCACGTCGATCTTTTCCGGCATCGGCCTGCTGTGGGATCGACAGTTTGGCTTCCTCAAGGAGACGCTCGTTGCGCCGGTTCCGCGACTGCAGATCATGCTCGGGCGGACGCTCGGTGGCGCGACGATCGCATCGATCCAGGGCACGCTGATTCTCATCGTCTGCGTGATCGCTGGGTTCCGGCCTTACAACGTCGCGATGATCCCGCTGGCCTTCGCGTTCATGCTGCTCGTTGGCCTGGTGTTCGCGGGGCTCGGCACAGCGATCGGATCGTCGCTGAAGGACATGCAGGGCTTTCAGCTGATCATGAACTTTCTCGTGATGCCGATCTTCTTTCTCTCCGGCGCGCTCTTTCCGCTGAACAATCTGCCGACGGCGCTCACCGTGGCAACGCGTGTGGATCCGTTGTCGTACGGGATCGATGGACTGCGCGGCGCGCTGATCGGCCTCACGCAGTTTGGAGTCGTCATGAATTTCGGGGTCCTGTTGATCTTCGCGTCGGGCTTCCTGATTCTGGGCGCCTGGGCGTTCTCGAGGATTCAAATCTGAGCCCGCGGAAGGCGACGGCGAGGGCGACTTCGGCACGCAACTGCGCACCACAATAGGCTCTGGATGATGAGCTGATTGGCCCGGCCCGCGAAGACATAAATCCGCGTGCCGGCGACCTTTTGGCTTCTGAGGCCTCGCGATCCCACGCCATTTTGCTGGCGTTTTCTTTGAATACGCGGCAGCTACCCATGGCATCCGCGCCCGTTGCGATCTCCGGATTCAATCGACCTTCGTTCCTCAAGAGCTGGCGTCTGTCCGGCGCTCAGATTCTGTGGCTGGCGTTCGTCGTCGTGCAGGCCCTCGACGGGGCCATGTCCTACGTCGGTGTATCGCTACATGGCCCGGGCATCGAGGCGAATCCGCTCGTCGGCTGGTACCTTGCTGCGTTTGGTCCTGCCGTTGGTTTCACGGTGGCGAAGCTGTTCGCGGTGACGTGCGGTGCGGTGCTCTACTTCACGGCGCGCTATCGCTGGGTCGCGATTCTCACCGTCGTGTATCTGATCTTCGCCGTCGGTCCCTGGGTGCAACTGCTTTCTGGCAGCGTCTAGCCAACTCTCGCTCAACCCAGCCGCCCGTCCCTGCGCCGCTAAACAGCTAGAATGCGGCGTATGTACACCGCGCTTCTCTTTCTGCACTCATGGATTCGGTGGCTCGTCATTCTCACCGGTATCGCCGCTCTCGGCGGCGCAGTGGCGGGTGTGACGACGCGTCGCGCGTGGCTGCCGGTCGACAACCTGCGTCTCGTGCTCTTCAGCACGACGCTCGACGTGCAGATGCTGATCGGATTGATCCTCTACGCCTTTCTCAGTCCGGTGACGCGATCTGGTTTCGAGAACATGTCGCTGACGATGCGCGATCCGATCCTGCGCTTCTTCGTGGTTGAGCACCTCACCGGGATGATCATTGCGATCGCACTCGCGCACATCGGTCGCGCGCGCGTGAAGAAGACGACGGACGCCAATGCTCGTCACCGCTACGTGCTGATCTTCGTGGGCCTAGCGATGGTGGCGATCCTGCTGTCGATTCCCTGGCCCGGGATGCCCGGCGGACGAGAGCTGTTCCGCGGACTCGGTGCGAACTGAGGACCGAGGACCGGGGACTGACGATATAATTCTTCTTCCTCATGTTGGTGGCGCGCCGATTCGTGATCAGCGGCCGCGTGCAGGGCGTCGGTTTCCGGTACTTCACACAGGAATGGGCGTTGCGCGAAGGTGTAACCGGATGGGTGCGCAATCTGCCTGACGGCCGCGTTGAAGCCTACGTCGAAGGAGAGTCCGAGTCGGTCACGCGCGTCGAGCGCGCGTTGCGTTCGGGCCCTGGTGGGGCGCGGGTGCAGACCGTGACTGTCGACGTTGAGGATGTGACCGGCGCATACGACACGTTCTCAGTGACCTCTTAAGCACGATCCTTTTGCTCAGAGACTGAATGGATCTCAAACAGCACATCAGACACGTGCCCGACTTTCCGAAAGCGGGCATCCTCTTCTACGACATCACGACGCTCCTCAGAAATCCGGCGGGCCTCGTAGCGACGATCGACCGGCTCTCGGAGCCGTACCTGAACTCGTCGATCGATCTCGTCGTCGGGATCGAGAGCCGCGGCTTCATCCTCGGAAGTCCCGTCGCCGAGCGTCTCGGCGCCGGCTTCGTTCCGATCCGCAAGCCGGGGAAGCTTCCGGCGAAGGCGACGAAGGAAACCTACGCCCTCGAATACGGCACCGACGCAATCGAGATCCACGAGGACGCCGTAGAGCGCGGTCAGCGCGTGCTGATCGTGGACGATGTGCTCGCGACGGGGGGAACGGCTGCTGCCGCCGCGCGCCTCGTGAAGCAACTCGGCGGTGAGCTGCATGGGCTGGCGTTTCTCATCGAGCTGTCGTTCCTGAACGGGCAGGCCAAGCTGCCGGGCGAGAAGGTCTTTTCGGTTCTTCAGTACTGACGACCGCTAACTCCCAGAGGCCGCTGACCAGTATTAGCGGCGGCCTAGACTGCCCGACGAAAGTCCCGGTCAACGCAGACACGTGGCCCGGATCATTCCGAGTACTTCCATGGATTGCATGGGATTGCATGGGATCGCATGGCGTCAGACGTGCACATGCTGTCTGCGGTCATCGGTCGCGCAGTTGCCTTAACGCAACCTGGCGATCACGAGGTGGGTTTCTTCTGTCATGGGGGTTAAGGTGTCCATACGTGCTTTCTGGGCTGTGGTCGGACTGGCGATGATCTGATGGCGTTCATTGTCGACTGAGCGGAACTGCGACAACCTCAGGACTCTCCTCGCAAGCGCCCGCCTGAATCCCTCGATCCACCCATCCAAGATGTAACCTGGCAGGTTTCTGTCCGTGAGCGGAGAAGACCGCGCAAGACTTGATAGACTTGAGGGTTAGCGAGTCCCCGTAGCTCAGTCGGATAGAGCGAGCGCCTCCTAAGCGCTAGGCCGGCAGTTCGATTCTGCCCGGGGACGCCATATGATGTCGGCCGTCGTCTGAGGCCGGTAGCCCGAGGCCCCGTAGCCGCGAGAGAGAGCAGCGCAGAGAGCCATGAAACGTCAAGAACGTCATCACCTGAAAGAGAACGAGCTGGTCCACTCAATCGAGGCCACTCGTGATTTCGTGGAAACGCGAAGGCGCGAGATCGGAATGGCCGTGGTTGCGGTGGTCGTCATCGCCGCGATTGCGCTCGGCGCGCTCGTGTACAGGCGGAGCAGTCAGTCGCGTGGCTCCGAGCTGCTCGCCGAAGCGATGGTCGCGCTCAACGCGCGCGTCGTACCTGTCGGTGCGGCGACTCAGGGCGAAGACATTCCAGCCGCCGCGTCACTTGGGGCAGTGGGAAGTTTTGCCACCGAGAGCGCGAAGCTGAATGCCGCGGTGCCCAAACTCCAGGCAGCGGCCGACGCCTATCCTGACAGCCCCGCGGGGATCACCGCGCGCTATCACCTCGCAGGCGCGTTGGCCGCACTCGCGCACCACGACGAGGCGATCAAGCAGTTCGACGATGTGGTGAAGCGAGCGGGGAGCGGCAGTATCTACGGCCGCATGGCTCGAATGGGGAAAGCGGACACGCAGGCGCGCGCCGGACAGGTAGACGCGGCGATCGTGACCTGGAAAGAGATGGCCGCCTCGACGACCGGTGAGTTCCCGGTTGACGCGATTCTGATGGAACTGGCGCATGCGTATGCCCAGAAGGGCGACAAGGAAGAAGCGCGCAAAACCTTCAGCCAGTTGATCGATCAGCACCCGAATTCGCCCTACACCCCAGAGGCCCGCACCGAGCTCGAAAACCTCAAGGGCTGAGCACTCAAGCACCCACGCCAATTGCCGATTGGTCGTGAAGTGTGGACATGGCTCCCGGTCTGCCTCGGCGCTGCGTGTCTCCTTCTCGCCGGCACCTGGGTGCGCAGCCGGCGGGGCACGCTGACACGTCCGTCTACCCGCCTCGCGACTGATCTTCTTTCAGATCGACAGATGTTCGAGCTCGCCGAAGAGGCGGCCGGCTTCGGTGTGTGGGAGCGCGATCTCGTCAGCGACACCACGCTGCTCTCGGCCGGCGCTGCTTCGCTGAGCGGCTACCCGGCGGTAGCAACGCAGAAGCCGGTCTCTGAGCTCGTGCTCCTCATTCATCCCGATGACCGATCCGCAGACGCGGTCGCGCGCGCAATCGAGGAAGGGCGCGGCTTTCAGGCGGAGTTCCGTGTGCGCCAGGCGGACGGATCGTACCGATGGCGGCGCAATCGTGGACGCGTGGAAAGCGTCAACGGACGTCCAGTGAAGATGGTTGGCGCGATCAGTGACATCCACGAAGAGAAGCTGATGCTCGAGCGGCTCGCCGAAGCCGCCGCGCGAATGGCACTCGCCGAAGATGTGGCCGGCTTCGGTGTGTGGGAGCTCGATGCGACACGCGGTGTCATGACGCTGTCGGCGGGCGCCGCCGCCCTGAGCGGGTTCGAACACCGGAGCATGCAGGTACCGGCCGGCGACGTCACCAGCAAGATTCATCCGGAAGATCTTCCAACGGTGGGCGCGATTGTCGATCGTGCCGTTCGAGAGGGGAAACCCTATCGCATCGACTGCCGCGTGATGGTGCCAGGCGGCGAACTGCGCTGGATCCGAAGCCAGGCGCATGTGGAGATGGCCGACGGACGCGCCGTCCGCATCACCGGCGCCATCATCGACATCACGCGTGAGCGAGTGCTGCTCGATCGCCTGCGCCAAAGCGCCGAGCGCATGCGCCTCGCCGAAGAAGCAGCGGGCTTCGGAGTCTGGGAGTCCGACCGACAGGCACAGTCAATCACCATCTCGGAGGGGATGCTGAGGCTTCACGAGCTTCCCGCAGACGCCCCGCTCACGTACACCACGCGCGACATCGTCTCGAAGCTGGACGCGAACTACATCTCCGCGCTCAGGACAGCGACCGAGGCGTCGTTCGAGACGGGCCAGCGTTTCCAAATCGAACTACCGATTCGCGCACAAGACGGAACCACGAGGTGGCGCCGCATCCAGGCGCGCCCGGAATATCGGGACGGCGAGCCGTGGCGGCTTATCGGTGCGACGCTCGATATCACCAGCGAGAGACAGATGCGGCTGTCGCTCGAGCAAGCGCGCGCAAAGGCCGAGGCCGCCGCGACAGCGAAGAGCGAATTCCTGGCCAACATGAGCCACGAGATCCGCACGCCGCTCAACGGCGTGATTGGGATGACGCAGTTACTGCTCGACACGCCGCTGACGTCGCAGCAGCGCGACTGGGTAGAGACAGCAATGGGTTCAGGCACGGCGCTGCTGTCGATCCTCAACGACATCCTCGACTTCTCGAAGATCGAAGCGGGCAAGCTGGCCATCGACGTCCAGTCGTTCGATCTCCGGCGCCTGCTCGAAGATGTCGCCGGCATCCTCTCCGCGAAGGCAGCCGACAAAGGCATCGATCTCATGGTGCGCTACAGCCCTGGCACTCCGGTGCACCTGGTGGGCGATGCCGATCGCATCAGGCAGGTCGTCCTCAACCTGGCGAACAACGCGGTCAAGTTCACCAACAAAGGGCACGTCGTCATCACCGCGGAGGCAGTCGACCAGGACGGCATTGGCGCCACCATTCGCATCGCTGTGACAGACACGGGCATCGGGATTCCGCCACAAGCGCTCGAAACGCTGTTCGACAAGTTCACACAGGCAGACTCGTCCACGACCCGCAAGTACGGTGGAACCGGGCTCGGGCTCGCGATCTCCAAGCGGCTCGTCGAGTTAATGAGAGGGACGCTCGACGTCGAGAGCCAGGAGGGCCGTGGCTCCACGTTCCAGTTCACGCTTCAACTACCGCTAGGAAATCATCCCGGGATGACGGGAGCCAATCCAACCGCGTCGCTTCGCGGCGCGCGTGTCCTCATCGTCGTCGAGAACGTCGTCAATCGGCGCGTCATCCACGAGCAGATCCTCAGTTGGGGCATGCGGGACGGTACGTGCGCGACCAGCCAGGAAGCCATGGACGTCGCGCGCTCGGCGCACAACGGCGGCGACCCGTATCAAATCATCATTGCCGACCAGGAATTGCCGGCCGTTGACGACGTGACCCTGCCGATGGCGCTGCGACGCGATGAGCGCAGTCGCGATCTGGTCTACGTGATGCTCACGTCGATCGGCCGGCTCGTGGACGACGAGGCACTTCCAGCACTGGGGATCGACGCCTGCCTCACCAAACCCATTCGACACGAGCGCCTGATCACGACGCTCGCGACGGCGTGGGCGCGGCGTCGTTCGATGACGTCCGACGGCGATCACGGCGCGCCGCACCTTGGTCCGGCGCTCGCGGCGATCAACCACTTGCCTCAGTTCAGCGCCGACGTGCTGGTGGTGGAAGACAATATGGTGAACCAGAAGGTCGCCGTGGCATTGCTGAAGCGCCTCGGCGTTCGCGTGGACGTCGCCAAGGATGGCCGCGAGGCGATCGAGCGCGTGCGATCGCGACCATACGACCTGGTGCTCATGGACTGCCAGATGCCGGTCATGAATGGCTACGACGCGACAATCGAGATTCGCCGGCAGGAAGGCGCAACGGCCCTCGTTCCGATCATCGCGATGACGGCGGACGTCATCGACGACTCGAAGGAGCGCGCGTTCCAGGCAGGCATGAACGACTTCGTTGCGAAGCCGGTGGATATGCAGGAGCTCAGTCGCGCGCTGCGGACCTGGCTGAAGAAAGCGGCGTAGCGACGCGCTTGACGTCGCGCAGCGCGCTGAAATCACCGACCGGGTTCAGGTGCAGGCCAGTCAGCCCTTTCTGCGCCACGATCACATTGGTCTTGTTCCAGATTGGAATGTAAGGCGCGTCGGCGGCGATGAGCTTCTGGGCATCGCCGTAGTAACGCTTCCGCGTGTCTTCGCCGATGGCGGTCGTGGCCAGGTCGAGTAAGCGGTCCACGCTCGCGTTCCGGTAGTGGCCGCGATTGAATCCTTCGGGCGGAACTTCTCTCGAATGGAATACGCGGCGCAGCATGTCTGGATCGATCATCGCGCCGCCAACCCACTGGAGCGCGAACAGCTGAAAGTCGCCTTTGACGACGTCGTTGTAAAACGTCGCGAATTCATAGGACAAGATGTCGAGGTCGATGTCCACGCGAGCGAGGTCGTGCTGAATGGCTGTCGCCTGAAGTCGAGTCTCTTCGTTCGTCGAGATCTTCAACGAGAGCCGCAGGCGTGAGCGAGGCCCGTCGCCGTCGGGATCCTGGAGCCCCGCCTCATCGAGCAGCCGCCGGGCGCGCACGGGATCGTACGCAAAGCGGAAGACGTCTGGCTCGAACGCCCATGCGAGATCGGGCACGAGGCCGGCGGCGGGCCGTCCGAGTCCACGACGCAGATAGCTGATGATGGCGTCGCGGTTCGTGGCATACCCAATCGCGTGGCGCACGCGAACATCGGCGAGCACCGGGTCGCGCATGTTGACGCCGAGATAGAAGAAGTCGAGCCCCGGCGATCGCGTAATCGAGAACTGTTCGCTCTTCTCGAGCTGGTACACGATGTCGGGCGGCAGATCGTTCACGACGAGATCGGTCGTGCCCTTGCGAAGCTCGAGGCCGCGCATCGTGTCGTCCGGCACCACCTTCATGACGATGCCCGCGTTGTTGGGCAGACCGTCGAAATAGCCTTCGAAGGCCGAGAGCACCAGCGTGTCATCCGCGTCGTAGCGGACGAAGCGATACGGGCCGGTGCCGATCGGGAATGTGCGCAGCGAGTCTCCCGCGTCGGCTGGAACAATCGGTGGAACCCCGGTCAATTGCATCGGAAACGCGGCAAACGGCTCACTGAGCGTGAAGACGACGGTGTGGTCGTCGAGAGCGGTGACGTCCTTGAGCGCACGAAAGGCGCCCTTGAATGGCGAGGGCAGAGCCGGGTCGAGAATGCTCTTAAAGGTATAGATCACGTCGCGCGCCGTGAGTTCGTGCCCGTCGTGAAATGGGACGCCATGACGCAGATACGCGATGTATGTAAGCGGGTCTGGGTTGTCGAGACGCAGGGCCAGAGACGGGCGGATTCTCAGATCATCAGTGTGTTCCAGCAATGCGCTGTACACGAGTTGAGCCATCCGCTGGGTCGCCTCGTCGTTGCTCAACCGTGGGTCGAGCGTGTTCGGGCCGGAACGGACAGCGATGGTGATGATGTTGGGATCCCGAGGTGTCTGCGACTCGGAGCACGCAGAACTCAGTAATGAAAAGGGCAAAAGGCAAAAGGCAAAAGCGAGGTGGTTGCCCTTCACAGCTTCTTCAATTCGGCCAGGAGCTCCAGCGCTTGTCGCGGTGTCGTGTTGTCTACGTCGATCGCCTCGAGTCGCGTGAGGACTTCGTCCCCGCGCTTGCTGCCCGTGTCGGCCGGGGTCGCAAAGAGACCGAGTTGTGCCGTCGACGGTCCGCCTGCCGCAGACGAGAGCGTGGGACGGCCGCCGCGCGACGCTTCGTCGCGCTCGAGACCCCCGAGAATTTCCTGCGCTCGCGCCACGACGGACGCCGGCAAGCCGGCGAGCCGCGCGACCTGGATACCGTAGCTGCGATCCGACCGTCCGCTGACGATCTTCCGCAGGAAGATGATCTGATCCTTCCACTCACGAGCCGAGACGTGGGCGTTGACGACACCTGGAAGGGAGTCGGCCAGATCGGTGAGCTCGTGATAGTGGGTGGCGAAAAGCGTCTTCGGGCGCGCGCGTGAGTTGGTGGCGATGTGTTCAGCCACCGCCCAGGCGATGCTGAGTCCGTCGAAGGTGGATGTGCCGCGCCCGATCTCGTCGAGCACCACGAGACTGCGCGACGTCGCCGTGTGCAGGATGTTGGCGGTCTCCTGCATCTCGACCATGAACGTCGAGTGGCCGCGGGCGATGTTGTCCGACGCGCCCACGCGCGCGAAGATGCGATCGATGACGGGAAGCTTCGCCTGGCGCGCCGGCACGAAC
>Ga0190271_10000590_pt1 | contig 18734 bp, 34 predicted proteins | sample Popmic356T_FD_133747 | JGI IMG/M metagenome (GOLD analysis project Ga0190271, IMG submission 133747) | Populus adjacent soil microbial communities from riparian zone of Weber River, Utah, USA - 356 T | ecosystem: Environmental > Terrestrial > Soil > Riparian zone | place: USA: Utah | collected...
ATGACGAAACCCCAGTTATGGTGGTGGATGATCTCATCTCTACCGATCATGTTTATAATGCTCATACTACTAACATTTTAGGAAAAACTAATCTGTTTGTTATGGATAGAATGTATGCCATCGTGAATAAAAATTTGGATCGTAGCAAAAATATCATCAGAGGTGATCAGTGCTTTAAATTGGAATCTATGTTTAATCTAGACGATTTTGACCTTGAATATGAGAAATATTATGCAACGTGAATACGTTAGAAACTTCATTAATGAATGTTGCATACACAGAGCAACGCAAAAATCCTTTCGTCTTTTGAAAAAAGGTGCAGTTTTGGGCTCTGATGATCCTAGGGATTATTTTACATGGCTATTCAATCTTAGACCTGCATTGTATGATCCAAAAATTATGTCTATTATCAATCAACACTTTTATGAAACTTTCCCAAAATTACGCAAATATCAACTTGCAGGCATGGAACATGCATCAACTGCCATGATTACTTCTTTTGTTCTTGGTGTTGATTATGAGCTGCCTGCTTTTTCTATAAGAAAACAGAAGAAAACTTATGGTACTCAGTCATGGTTCGAAGGATATTATGATCCAACGAGACCAACAATTATTCTTGATGACATTGCTTCTTTACAACAAAACACGCTTATGCACGGTTATAGTGTTCTAAAAGACACAAAATTCAAACATGAGCCGGAATTTTATTGCATAGTAAATATTGCTCCAAAGAATACTAATGTTAAATCTATGTTTGTTCGTGATGACTTTAATCTCGAAATAAATTAAAAGGTAAAATATGATTGACTACTTTAAAGAATCTATGTTAAAGTTAACATTAGAGGCAAACCCTTTCCGATGGGCTTTTAAGCCAGTTTTTAATTCCGGACGCGGTGACAGATTTGAACCCAACATGAAATTTTTTACATCGAAATGGTTATTTCTTACAATCCTTGTCTATATTGACAATGGAGTACTTTTATTTAAACAAGAGGATGCTGATTAATGTCTACTGACTGGATGCGTGATCTACATGATATGCATAAACATTTTGACTTTCACCGTCATATGGGAAAAATGGATAGAACAAAACTTCGAAAATATCTCAAGTTTAGGATTGATTTTCTCCAAGAAGAATTAGATGAAATGAAGACGGCTATGGATGCCGATGACTGGAAATCTGCAGAAGAAACTGTAGATGCTCTGATTGATCTGTGTGTAGTTGCTATTGGAACACTTGATGTTTTCAACATAGATGGTCAAAAGGCATGGGATACTGTTCTCATGGCAAATATGAATAAAAAGGCCGGTATTAAGCCAAATAGACCAAATCCACTGGGTCTCCCTGATCTTATGAAGCCGCCGGATTGGAAACCACCCTGCCACCACGATAACCTCGGCCGTTTAAAAGAAATATTTGACAAATAAACCCAAATATGGTACTATAAACGATAATGGATTTAATTTTTGACATTGATGGTACCTTGTCAAACGGGGATCATAGACAGCATTATTTGACTGTTAGACCCAAAAATTGGAAGGCATATCGCGAAGCACTGAAACAAGATTCTCCCCATGAAAATATTATTGATTTATTCAAAGCATATGCTACTGCATTCAATAGAAAATACCGCATTAATATTGCTACGGGTCGCAATGAAAGCGAGCGTAAAGATACTGTTGCTTGGTTACAACAGTATGGAATTTGGCAAACTGATGTTTGGAATTCTGCACCAAAAGAAGAAATTGCTTTAATTCCGAGAAACTCATGGCCTGTTGGCTTATATTGCAAATTGTATATGCGTGCTGATGGTGATTACCGTCGCGATGATATTGTTAAGTTAGAAATGTTAGAAAAAATGCGTTATGATGGCTATAATCCTGTTTTAGCAGTTGACGATCGAGACCGAGTAGTCAAAGCTTGGCGTAATGCTGGATTGACATGCCTTCAAGTAAGGGAGGGCAATTTTTGAAAAATAAGAAATTTAAGTTATCATTTAAACAAGCATTTGCTTATACAGATGAGCAGTTTGATAAACTGACGAAAGAGCAAAAACGAGATGTAACAGGACATCTTGCAGAACTTTTAATTAAAAAATATTATGAAAATCAAGGCTATAGGGTTGAACTTTCATCAGATGATTTTGATGAGGTGAAAGATATAACTATATCTAAGAATGAGTATCATGAGTCGATACAAGTAAAGGGAAGATATTTACATTATCAAAAACAAGCTTGTAGTGTAGCAGCTAAAGATTGGAAGCATATTTCTAAAGTAAATCGTTTGATATTTCTTGTTCCTCCAAAATTTGATAATTACCCGTTTCAAATCATTGAAGTAATAGACAAAAATGCCCATTTTCCTTATACTACGAAAAATGGAGAAGAAATGATAGGATGGCGGTTAAACGTCTGTAAAGTATTAAAGACTTTTAAATATGAAAAGCTTTCTAAAATTTTTAGAAAATTAAGTGTTTCTGAATATGAGTGTGTAAAAAATCCAAGGGCATATGCATATGGATAATGAAAGAGAATCAGTAAAAGTTTTAAGGGAATGCATCGAACTTCAAAATAAAAAGGGACAGGATTATCAAGCAGCAGAATCCTCTGTTCGTCAGGCAGATTATTATCCTTCTGGGGTCTTGACTATACATGAGATTATGCACGCGAAGATGCTTAGAATGAAATCGCTCATGGAAAAAATGAATACTCCCGGCGCCGTGGTTGAATTTGAATCTATTGAAGATTCTGCAAAAGATCTGATCAATTATGCTTCATTTTTAGTTGCATATGCCAGAGGTAAAGTAGACGGTCAACGAACTAATCGTGACATGTTCAATAAAGCTTTACCTCTTTTAAAAGAAGTAATTTATCCAGACCGCAATTTTAGAGAGGGATTATGACCTATAGTCTTCATTATTATGCTAATATGGGAACTATTCGCAATGAATTTCGATATTTGCTTGAAACTAAACAATATGTCACGGATAAAACTGGGGTAAAAACGATTGAAATCCTTGGCGCATCTTTCATTGCAGATGAACCTGCTATTTTCGGTGAGCCTAACGAAGAATATATTGCTCGAGAAATTGCTTGGTATACTTCTCAATCACTAAAAGTTGATGATATGCCAGGTGAAACTCCTGCTATTTGGAAGCAGGTTGCTGCAACTAAAGGTTCCAGTAAAGGTGAAATCAATTCCAATTATGGTTATTTGATTTTCTCCGAAGAAAATGGCAGACAATATTACAATACATTCTGGGAATTAAAGAAAAATCCAGAGTCTCGCAGAGCCGTTATGATCTATAATCGTCCGTCTATGTGGTTGGATTATAATCGTGATGGCATGTCAGACTTCATCTGTACTAATGCAGTTCAATATGTTATCCGTAAAAACAAACTTCATGCCTTAGTTCAAATGCGAAGTAATGATGCCTATTTTGGTTATAGAAATGATTGGGCATGGCAGAAACACGTTTTAAATCTTCTTGCAGATGAACTGTCAGTTGATCCGGGAAACATTATCTGGAATGCTGGAAGTCTTCATCTGTATGAACGCCATTTTGAGTTAGTATAATGTTGTTCGATAAGTGGGATAAATACTTTCTCGACATGGCAAAGGGTGCTGCTTCACTTTCTAAAGATCCGTCTTCAATTCTAGGAGCAGTTGCCGTTAGGGATAAAAGTGTTTTATCTACAGGATATAATGGATTCCCACGAGGAGTCTATGATTATCCAGATCGTTATTCAGATCGAGAAACCAAACTAAAATATGTAGTTCATGCCGAGATGAACTGCATTTTCAATGCAGCACGAAATGGAATATCCCTTATTGGTGCTACGATGTATGTTGATGGCATTGCTACATGCTCCGAATGTGCAAAAGGAGTAATACAATCCGGTATTACTGACGTAGTAATGCGATATAAGCCAATGAAATCTTCATGGGCAGACTCATTTAAACTGACTAAAGAAATGTTTCGAGAAGCTGAAATTAATTTTGCTTGCTATGAAATTAAGGATGAATAATGGCAATTGAACGAATTTATATTCCGACTTATCGCCGTAAAAGGCAGCATACTTGGAACAATCTTCCAGATAAATGGAAGGCTATTACATATCTTGTAGTTGATGAACAAGATCGAGATGCTCTCAAAAATAACCATAACACTATCCTCTGTCCTGCTCAAGGTCAAGGTATTGTCAAGGTCCGTCAATGGATCATGGAAAATGCCCGCAAAAAGGGGTTTAAATTTGGTGTTTTTGATGACGATTTAATTGACATTGTAAAAACCCGTAAAGAAAATGAACCAGGTCTCTGGAATACTCGACTTGCACCTGCAGAATATGATGACATGTTTGGCATGTTATCTGATTGGTTAGATGAAGTAGTTACATGTGGACTTGAAATTTGTTGGAACCCTCCAATTTCTAAAATGGATAAACATTTCTGTTTCCGTCAATCTGGCAATCATTTTTTCAATGGTAAAACATTCCCATTTGATCTGATCAAGTGGGATATTGACTGTTCCGAAGATTTTTACATGACATTACAACTACTTACAAATGGGTATCCCAATTACATTTCCCTCCGTTATAGACTGCGACCGGATGTTACTCAGGCAGCTGGTGGATGTCAAGCATCTGATAGAACTATCGAAACACATAATGAGAGCATGAGGTTCATTCAATCTCAATTCCCAGATTTTGTTAAATTAAGCGAGAAGGTAGCAAAGACCGGTAAGGAATGGGGCGGTAAAACAAAACTTGCTGCAGAAATTGCATGGAAGAAAGCCTACGCCTCTTCACAAAAGAAACAAGAAGCAACACTGGAGAATTTCTTCTCATGAGAGAATCTGATCTTATGATTGAAGCTGCAAAAATGCTAAACTCTGGAGGAACTCAAACCTTCAAAATGTGGTATGACATGATGTTAGCAATGCAGTTAGACATAATGAAGTGTCAGGACGATATAGTTTACAGATTACAGCAATTGGACTATGAATTATCAGAAATCAAGAATAAATTTAAATGAAACACGAATCTAATTTTTATTCCATCCCAATGGCGGATGCTTGGATAGCTAGTTGTAGCTGCGGTTGGAAAGAACACGTTTCCTACTGGGATTATAAAACGCAGGAAGAAATGCGAACTGCTCTTAGAAACGCATTTGATCAACATTTAAAGGTAACAACAGAATGAAGCACGCAACAATTATTCCACTCATTGGTGGTGAAACTCTGGCCGAAGAAGCTGCACTTGGTTCCCCTCCTGATTATCTTCTATCATATAAAGCATTTGAAAGCAACGATTCCCACCTATTAAATTACTACAAACAACAGGGCAAAGATGTCCCATATTATGTAATCGACGAAGCAGATGCACCGCCTAAATTCAAACTTAAAGTTGATGTAGTATCTTCTGTTTGTCCTTGTGCAGGTTTGTCAACTCTTTCAAAAACTTCTGGACCAGACAACCCACTCAATGATTGGCTTGCAAGAGCGGCCGAATATGTATTGACAAATGTTAAGCCTAAGGTATACTGGGGTGAAAATGCTCCAGCATTTGCATCTAATGCAGGTTCTATGATCCGTGAAAAAATTCGTAAAATTGGGCTTGAAAAAGGTTATTCATTTTCAACATACCGAACAAAATCACTCCTTCATGGGGTTCCACAAATTAGAGAGCGCTCCTTTTTCTTCTTTTGGAAGGGTGACAAGGTTCCTCTCCTTAATTATTATAACAGTCCAAGGCCTACTATTGAGGATCTAATTCTCTCAGCAACGGGTAATACTCAACGTGAAGTCCATAATAAGAAGATCCCAACTGAGAATCCTTATTATCGGTATATTTTGGATGTGGTACATCCGGGATTTTCTCATCGTGACTTTCAAAAACATATTACTCGATCTGCTGATGCCCTTAATTATCTTGAAGATCATGTTAGTTATCCTGATCTTGCAAAATGGATGGGCAGCAATGGTTATGAGCGCGAGGTAAGAAATTGTCTCCATCGTGCTGAAAAACTTTCCAGAAATCTTGGTTTCATGAAGCGAGAAATTATTATTCCAAAAGATTATATTGGTGCCTTCGTAGGACATCTACCAGGTCAACTTACACATCCGGTTGAAGATCGTTTCTTGAGCTATCGTGAATGCATGACCATTATGGGATTGCCTCAAGATTTTGAACTTCTTGATCCCAAAAAGCAAATTAACCACATCTGTCAAAATGTTCCTTTCTTGACAGCAAAAGACATGGCAACTGAAATTAAAGATGCACTTGAAGGAAAACGTGAATGGATCTCTGCTCGTTATGTACAGCAGCGAAACCATAATAAAACTCATGATGTTGTCCGTGATACTTCTGCGGGCGCGTCATTAGCACAATTTATGGAGGATACTGTTAATGTCTAATTACAATTTGGTCGGCTCTATTAAATCACTCGATAATACACCTAAAATCTTTCCTGAAGAAACAACTGTAGTTTATAATACTCCAGCAGGACAACCTTTTACTTTATCTCCTGAGGTTTCTCCTAAACCAATCGCAGGAGGATATATGCCTAGAAAGGACGTATATAATATTATTTCTCCAAAATATAAGTATGCAGAGGATAAAATTCTTAAAGATTTAAAAGAATATCTCGATGCCACATATAGCGGACATTATACTACTGATACTGAAGATGATATTCAGTGTTTTGATGCATGGATTGCTATGGGAGATGCAACACCAACCTTTCGCAACACTGCATTAAAATATCTTTGGCGTTACGGTAAAAAAGACGGTTCAAATAAGAAAGATTTAATGAAGGCACTACATTATATTTTCCTTACTTTGTACAATGACCACTATAAAAACAATAAATAGAACATGGTGTGTTTTGAAATAAGGATTATATAATGGAAATTAGAGTTTCTGTCGAAAAATTGCAAAAGTGTGGAGTATTCCTTGCAACTCCAATGTATGGTGGAAATTGTACAGGAATGTTTGCGAGATCAGTAGCAAATCTCGTCACTCTCTGCACTCAATATAATATTCCCCTAAATTTATATTTTCTGTTCAACGAGTCATTAATCACTCGAGCACGAAATTATTGTTGCGATGAATTTGTCAGATCAGAGTCAACTCATCTAATGTTTATCGACTCTGACATTGGATTCGATGCTAATGACGTGCTCACACTTCTTGCTCTTGCAACCCTAGATGATGAAAATGGAAAACCAAATCCTTATGATGTTATTGGTGGCCCATATCCTAAGAAGAATATCTCGTGGGAAAAGATCAAACACGCTGTCGATAAGGGAGTAGCAGATACTGATCCAAACGTACTCGAAAGATATGTTGGTGACTATGTCTTTAATCCTATTGGTGGTACCAAGGAAATCCGCATTGATGAACCATGTGAAGTCCTTGAAATCGGTACCGGATTCATGATGATTAGAAAAGAAACTCTTCTCAAATTCCGTGAAGCATTCCCTCAATATCTCTATAAGCCCGATCATGTTCGTACTGAACATTTTGATGGTTCCCGTCAGATCATGCAGTATTTCCAGGCAGAAATTGATGCTAAGAGTAATCGTTACCTATCGGAAGATTATTGGTTTTGTCAAAAAATTCAAGAACTTGGCATGAAGACTTGGTTCTGCCCATGGATGAAAACACAACATGTTGGTTCATATGTGTTTGGTGGTTCTCTTGCAGATCTTGCATCCATTGGTGTTGCTGCAACTGCTGATGAAGGCATTTTAAAAGGCCATCGTGAACGTGCCGAGGCAAAAAAAATAAAGCATAACAAAAGGTAACTTTTAATTGAAACCAATTTCATCTTAGAATAATATGTCATTGATTTTCCTCCAATCAAACAAGGAAAAAGTCAAATGGCCAGTCTCGCAGATAAAATGGGTTTAGGTCCTACCCGTGAAGCCGAATATCGTGGAGGCGGAATTTATAAAATCACGGTGACTCCACCGGCATTTATGAAACTGCCGGGCAGCACCGTTACATTGGATAGCAATCAATATAGTCGTTTTTTAAAATGGGCCAAAGGGGATCAATTGATCCAAGATATTCTTCCCGACCTTACCAAAGCTGAACGTGAAATTCTCATGAGCGGAATCAATGACGAAAAGTTTCACGAACTTTTTGATGATGATGAAGAGGATTCTCGTGAATATACCAACAAATGAAGCCCCAATGTGGAGACATTATATATGCAATTAACACCGGAAACTCAACATCTTTTGCAGTCATTTGCAAAGATCAACAACTCAATTGTTATCAAGGAAGGCGACGTGCTTTCCACGATCTCGAACTCGAAGGCAATTCTTGCAAAGGCGAAAATGAACCAATCATTTGATGGTGAAATGCCCATCTATGATTTGTCTCGGTTTCTTTCGGTGTTGAGTCTGTTTACTGCACCAAATCTGGATTTGAAGGAATCTTTCGTTACCATCACATCCGATAGTAAAAAGCTCAATTACACCTTTGCCGATAAATCACTCATTACATGTCCACCCGCGAAAGACATTAAACTTCCGAGTGTGGATGTTGAATTTACTCTGAGTGAAACCGACCTCATTTCAGTTCAGAAGGCACAGGGTGTTTTGCGCCTTCCAGAATTTGCGGTAGTCGGCGATGGAAAGAAGATCATGTTCCAGACACTCGACTCGAAAAACGTTGGTTCTGATATTTTTTCATGCGAGGCAGGTAAAACGGATAAGAAATTTAGTATCATTTTTAATGCCGAAAACATCCGAGTGTTGCTCGACTCATACAAGATCCAAATTTCATCGGCAGGCCTTTCCTTCTGGAAGGGCGATCGTGCCGAATATTTAATTGCGGTGGAAAGCAATTCTACATTCGAGAAGTAATAAATAGACCACACTATTAAGGAGACTAAAAATGCCAAGAGATCCATCAGAATACGGCGGGGAAACTATTCCCGATATGAACCCAGGTGGTCCAGTTCCAACTCCGCCAGCTCCACCCCCTGAACCCGGTTGGTATAAGCCTGATCCGCTTTATCCGGATCATATTCCTGACTCAGGTCAGACCGATCCTTCACGCGAAGGCGGCGGTTAATACGTCCCCCGTTATACTATTAGTATAACGGGGTTTACATTATGAAAGAGTGCAAATGCGAGATGATTTTCTGTTTACGGAAAAGTATCGTCCTAAATCCGTTAAGGATACCATTCTTCCCACCGACTTAAAGAAAACCTTCCAACAATTTGTCGATCAACAAAACATCCCGAACCTCCTTTTAACAGGAAGCTCGGGTGTAGGTAAAACCACGATCGCGCGAGCAATGCTCGAGGAACTCGGTTGTGATTATCTCGTTATCAATTCATCAATGAATGGTAACATCGACACCCTCCGTTATGAAATAATGCAATTTGCTTCCTCGGTGTCATTGACAGGAGGCCGCAAATATGTTATCTTAGATGAAGCGGATTATTTAAATCCCAATTCCACACAACCAGCTCTCCGCAACTTCATGGAAGAGTTTTCAAGGAATTGTGGATTCATTTTAACTTGTAATTACAAGAACCGCATTATCAAGGAACTTCATTCTCGATGTTCTGTTATCGACTTCACAGTGTCTAAAAAGGATTCAACAGATCTTGCTAATCAGTTTTATAAACGTGTAAAGACTATTCTTAAAACTGAAAACATAGAATTTGAAGGCGCTGCCGTCGCTGAAGTTATCAAGAAATACTATCCAGATTGGCGGCGAGTACTGAATGAATTGCAGCGTTATTCTGCAATTGGTAAAATTGATGTTGGTATTCTTGCCAACATTCAAGAAACGTCCCTATCCGAATTGCTTAAAGAAATGAAAGCAAAGAATTTCACGGCAGTTCGTAAATGGGTAGGTGAAAATCTCGACTCTAATGCTGATGCAATTTTCAGAAAACTATATGATACGGCATCAGAATTAATGCAACCTGGTTCAATACCTGCTTTGGTAGTTATCCTTGGTAAATATCAATATCAGGCAGCATTCTCGGTTGACCAGGAAATTAATCTCTCGGCATGTCTTGCTGAAATCATGGGGGAATGCGTATTCAAATGAATTTGAAGCTATTTGCGGCGCTTCATACACTGGTAGTCTTAATATTAATATGTTTTCTTATTTACACAACACTACATTTAAAATGATTATAGCATTCCTCTTAGGAAGCATATGTACTACTCTAGTATATCACAATCATATTTGGATATTCTGGGGTATTACATGTCTTCTAGGGACTAGATGTTTCTGATGACAAATCTTTTAACATTGCTTTTAGTATCCATTGGAGTAGCAATAATATTTGCGCTTCCTTGGATTCTTATATATGAAACATTATTCGGCAGAGAAAAGGCTGACTATCAAGCAATGCAGAGTATATGGATAATGTTTCCAATGTCTGTATTCATGTGTTTGCTTGAAATATCTCTAATAGTAGATTGGATAATGGGATGGTAAGCCCGTTTGACTGGATCAACTCGATAACTACGTCTAAAAAGAATCTTATAGATGAAGGAGAACCAGAATCTTCATATAATCCCTTCATGGTAAATAGGGGTCTTTCATACTTCCCTGATACCATACTATACGCTGCTGAAATAAACATGCTACCGCATCTCGATAAGAAGCTTCAATATGAGTTTCATTTACATGCCATCAGGCAGAAGAAACGATTCTCTAAATGGGCCAAATCTAAAAAGAAAAATGCAGATATAGAAACAGTCTGCAAATACTATGGATTTTCCTTTACAAAGGCATCTGCCGCGTTGGCATTGCTCACGGAAGATCAGTTAAAACTGATTAATTCTAGTTTCGAGGAAGGAGGTACCAAGAAATAAAATTTCTATAAATATTCCACCTAGTAATGTAAAGGGGTGGAAACCATGATTATAGATTCATTTATAGAAGTATCACTCATTGACGATCAGAGTTTCCTAAAGATAAAAGAGACGCTTACAAGAATAGGCATTGCTTCTAAAAAGGACAATATTCTCTATCAATCTTGTCATATTCTACATAAGCGTGGAAAGTACTACATTACACACTTTAAGGAAATGTTTCTGCTAGATGGTAAACCATCATCTTTTACTGATGAGGATAGAATTAGACGAAATGCTATTGCTAATTTGCTTGAACAATGGGGACTTCTTAAGATCACTAACCGGGAATATACGAAGGAAGTGAACATGAAGAATATCAAGATCATCAAGCATGAAGAAAAGCATCAGTGGGTTTGTGTCGCAAAATACAACCTAGGAAAGAAACTCTAAATGGTATATATGGTGTTTGAAAAATGTCAAGACCTACCAAAATTCAAATCCCAGGAGCCCTCAATGTGCCAGTGTCTAAAATGCCAAGGGGGTATACCATACCAGAAACTATCTCAACCTACACCCAACATGGAGCCCCTGCTATGGCAAAATTCTACACCGAGAAGATGGGGTGGAAGTTGGTTTCAAAAAAGGCTATCTACAATGAAAAAACATGTCTTTGGGAAATAAAGTTTTTTCGCAAAATTGACCAAAAATAGTTGACAGACTATTTTTCAGGGTATAAAATTATTCACTGATTGGTTTTCACAATCATTTCAAACACCTAACAAAATATTATGAGGTATATCATGAACGCTACTGCTATTACTAAGACTGCTAAGCTTGTGAATGCTCTCGAGTCTGGAGTCGCCCTGACTGCCAAGCAAATCCGTAGTCGTTACAAGCTAGTTAATCCGTCCTCAACCATTGACCGTCTACGTAGTTATGGTTTGGAGATTCCATTGCATCGTAGAAATACTGGGAAGAACGTCTATTATCTGCGATAAAAAATTAAGCTCCTTTACCGATTGTGGAAACGGACGTGGCTTCTAATCCATCGTTAAGCGGGTTCGACTCCCGCAAGGGGCGCTAATTTCTATATAAATAGTTTTTTAAACTAGGAACACGATTATGCGTTAGATACAAGGCTAGAGACCCACCAAAAATCTCTCCGTGAAATCATCATAAAAAGCTTTTAATGAATTAGAGAGAACTACAATGAAAACATATCTTAAAGTTAAACTTAAATATCTCGCCGAAGAATCTCGTATCATCAAGGACGAAAAAGAAAGATGGCTCCGTAAGGCTGCCATTGGTCGTCAGAAAGCCCTTGAAACCGACAGAAAAAATCCTGCTCGTGCATGGATGTTCCAAGCACTTCACGAACACCGTGTTAAGGTATTGCGTCCCGAAGCAAGAGATTCTAATCTTGCCTATGGATTCCTCCGTGGCCATCCCTATAGCCGTATCGAGTCCCTGCGATATACTGATCCCAATTGGGAAAATGTCTATGAAATCATTACTCGTTTCCATAGCTATCGTTATAAAACAAACGTCGAACTAAACGAAAGATTTGAAGAATGGAAAAATGCTGCTCCTCCCAAACAAACCCGTTCTCGCAATTTTCGAGGTGGTCCTCGTGTTCATAGAACACTAAAGGAATGGCATGAAATGTTAATAACTAATGCTAATCATAATGCTCGTGAAAGGATAATTAATGATTGACGCAACTTCTGACGAACGCACCGTTAATAATGTAGTGCGACATGAGTATCGTGTTCTGACTGACGATGAAAAGGCCCAGATGAAGACGCTTAAGGACATGGGTCTTGAGTTCATTGAATATTGTAATAGTGTCGGCTTTTCTCGCGAGTTGGCACTTGCTATTACTAAAATGGAAGAGGCGGTCATGTGGTCCGTTAAGCACGTTACAAAATAATTAGGAGAAATTTAATTTTATGATGAGTATTTTGTATTTTACACCTAACAAACCATATGATATAAACAATGAACAATCGTGTACCTAAACCAGAGTCTGAGGATAAGTTTCTAAAAGAACTCGAGCTCTGGATCGAGAATGAATTTGACGAATACGATGAGTATGAAGAAAAGTTCACTTTCGGTGACGGGCGCGAGTTCTCTGACGATTACCGTTGGAGAGAAACATAAAGGAAATGAAATGGCGGCGTTTGTTGTGTTGAGACGAGTTAATGATAGCTTTAATGTTCTGAATGTTATCAATCATAGCGGCAATTCTGAACTTGCCAGGCGAGAAGCTAACAGGCTCGCACAGGGTTGGCGCGAAAAGTATTCAGAGCATATCATTATTGCCGATCGCAAAGAATGCAATGAATGCAACCCTGTCAATAATACCGATGGTTTTCTGGATTTAATCAAGGATTATGCGGAGATTATGCGGAGTAGGTCCTATGACTAAAAAGGCCGAGTCACAAGTCTACCTCATAGATCGAGATGAACGCGATATCGGCGGTGAGTTGAAAACAATTCACCGCTGTGAGTCCTGGACTAGAGCGCAGAATCTTTGGTTCAAATTGCGTCCCGATGAGAATCCATATGTCGCTTATTGGCTCACGCGAGATGATGACGGCAATACTACAACCATTGATCGCAAACAGAAACCGATTAAAGTCCAATGAAGTATCTAATCGCAGCCTTCATGTTGATTCTACTCACCAATTGCGGCGGTGATCGCTTCAATCGTTATCATCATACCTTATGTGATGCCAATCGAAATGCTTGTCGTTAACTGAAAGGAAATGAGATGAGTTTACGAAAAGTAAAGAATGCCGATCTTAGTCCTGAGTTTATGCATGATCTTAAGAAAGGATTAAAAGAGGATAAAATCATCGGCAAAGGCAATGGACGTTTAATAGCAATGTTCAATGATCTTGGTCACAAGCAAGCTATCGTTGACATTATGTTGAGTAGCAAGATTCAACAGGGACTTCGGTGGGCTCGTGATAATGAGGCCCTCCATCGATGTTTAGAAAGATTAGTGTTGAAACATCCAAAGGATTTTGCCGACGTACCTGAAGTACTTGAAATGGCTAAGTTGCGTCTCAAATATATTAGGGAAGTAGCGTAATAATAAATAATGAATGCTTTTAGTATTCATTGTAATTACGGCTTCTGTTTGTTGGCTGCTCATGATTATTCTTTCTTTATCATGTGCGGTTGAACACCATCATAAAAGGGATCATGAAGAAGCTAGTAATTACATTGCATTAACTGTAGCAATGCTCGTTCCATTTTTAATGAGTATTGTTACGGCTATAGTCATGTTACATTAATGCTTCTTCATGTAACCTTTGATGAACTCAGGGGGTATATCTTTTTTAAATCGCAGTTCTGATGTCTGATAATAGTGGTGGTCTTTTCCGCCACTTTTTTTATGGGCATCAAACTTTTCTTTGCTGGTTAATTTGTCTCGAGTATCGGGCATGTTGCCTCTCATATGTTGGTTCATATGTTGGTCTGCCCAGTCTTTAGGAATATGAGCAACTAGGACTGCTCGATGCTCATGTGGAGTATGTTGTGCTTTCTTACCAGCCCCACGGAATGCTGTCTCTCCACCATGCATTGAAGCGTAAGCATGAGCAGTGTGAGGATCATGAGTCATTGATACATTGCCAGCAGTCGAACCTTCCTTCGGAGAAGTTATGCCGTGCTTGCCAATATGCTCTAGATTCTTTTCGTGTGTCCCATGATACATGACATGATAACCTTTATCTTCGGCTTCATGTTTCCACCAACCAATGTGAGGATCTTTCTTCCAAGGATGCTTGGTTAATCCATTCGCTGGATTTTTACCCAACACTTTTCTTGCCGCAGCAATATTGCCAAATTCTTCTGCTACATATTTTGTAAAACGCTTCATGGGTCCTCCTTTCATATTTATAAGGGTTATTATAATGACTTTTCATCTTTAAGCAATTTGTATTTGACAATAGTTGCTGTCCATGTTAGACTAAATTATGAAATTGAAAGGAAAACATGATGGTTAAAAAATCTGCGGCTGTGGCAAAATTGCCAGCAATTAATCTGTTCGACAAAGCTAAAAAGCTTCCGGCTAAAAAGGCCGCAGCGAAAGCTGAGGAAGTCTTGGTTGAAACCAAGAGTCTCGAAGTTTATGCGGCAATTGATGCCCTCGAAAAGCAGTTGAAATCTTTGAAGGAAACGATTCGTCCCGAAGTCACTGCTGAAATGCTCGCACATTTCATTGACAACGGTCCGGAAAACTACAAGGGTTTTGAAGGCAAGGCATACGGTTCCTTGGAATTGCGAAAGCGTTCTTCGGCATCTGGCCTGAATGATGTTGAAAAGGACCTGCTGGGCCGGTTCAATATCTCGACGGAACAGGTTGAGGATCGTCCTGAGACATATATCATTAATCAATCGTATGCCCAGGACATTGAACTGCTGAAGAAGGTTTCAGAAGCTCTTGCAAACGTGCCGGATCTTCCCGAAGATTTTCTGCAGTTTCAGGAAAGCACCAAGAAGACTGTTATCACTGAAAATTCTATGAAGGAAGTCTTTCGGCTCAATGATAAGACTTCTATCAAGTCTCTTATTCCTGTGGTTGGCACTTTGGCGATCAAGCCGAAGACTACTGCAACGATTAAGGAAATGATGGCAGAAATCGCAGAAATGTTGAGCCCAGATGAATAATACAGAATATAATGCCTATACATATCTGTCCCCTCCTCGGGCAGAAAGTGCTGTCATGGCCGCGAGTCTCAGATTTTACGAGACTCGCGGCTGGTTGGCACAGGTCAAGAAGAACGGAACCAATTCCGTAATCTTCGTTCCTCCCGTGGGAAAGCCTTTTGCCAAAACAAGGCATGAGAAGGATCCAGAGCACAAGCTTTGGGCCTTTACGGATGATTCCATAAAGGTCTTTGAAGCCGCCCGTACAAAAGGATGGAGTGTTTTTAATGCGGAATTGCTTCATTCAAAAGGCAATGGCATATATGACACTAACTACATCCATGACGTTTTAGTTTACGACGGACAATATTTACTGGGCAAATCTTACATTGAACGATACCAACTGCTCCAGAAAATATTTAAAGTCCGTAAAAAGACTCAGTCACAGTCACATTATATCATTGACAATAACACTTGGTTGGCAAAGAATCATGCCATCGGATTCAAGGTCCTTTTTAATAGACTCACAAATGAAGATGAGGGTCTTGTGCTGAAAAACCCAAACGGTATTCTGTCCATCCGCAATAATGCGGAATGGACGGTGAAATGTCGTTTGCCCCACAAAAACTTTGGATTTTAAATGGAAAATCTGGTAAAACGTCTGAGAGCACTAGTAATCCTTGATGAAGTGAGATCAAACAATCCGCTTGCGCGTGATGCTGCTGATCGCATTGAAGAATTAGAGACAGCATTAATATTTTACGCTGATCCCACGAATTGGGAGTCACCCTCTACTGGATTCAACCTACAATATGAGCCCGAGCCGTCACCCTTTCAAAAGGATCGTGGCGCAATTGCTCGTTCTGTATTACGGAAATCCGTATCTTAAACCCTGTTAATTCAGTTGTTTGTGGTTTTGGTGTGTGATAAACTAGGATCATGAACAACTGATTGAAAGGCACATAACAAAATGACTATGCTACCAGAAACTAAGGAGACTGATGCTCAGATTGAGAAGAAACTCACTGAGCGTTTTGAAGTTCTTGAATTTTTGACGGAAGCTGCACTGAACGGTGATGCAAACGCTGCCATCATCTCAGGTCCTCCCGGTCTTGGAAAGTCCTATACCATTGAGCAAGCGCTCAAGTCTTGGGACCCGAACAAGATCAACTCGATTATGGTCAAGGGTTATGTCCGGGCAACCGGACTTTATAAGCTTTTGCACCAGTATCGCAGCAAAGGTCAGGTTATCGTATTCGATGACGCCGACACGGTGTTCTTCGACGATACCTCACTGAACCTGCTGAAGGCTGTTTGTGACACTTGCGAGACCCGAACGGTTTCGTGGTTGTCGGAAGCTACACTCATTGATGAAACGACGGGGCAGGTAATTCCGACCCGGTTCGACTTCGATGGAACGGTGTTGTTCCTTACCAACATCGACTTCGATTACTACATCTCGAAGGGTCATAAATTGCAACCCCATTTGGAAGCAATGATCTCTCGTGCCCATTACATTGACCTAGCAATGAAAACCCGGCGGGATTACATGGTTCGTATCCGTCAGGTTGTCAAGCAGGGTCTCTTGGCAAACATGGGACTGACCAAAGTTGAACAAGCAGAGGTCATGCAGTTTGTTGAAGACAATCAGAAAAATCTGAGGGAATTGTCTTTGCGGATTGCGATCAAGATTGGCAATCTTCGGAAGATGAAGCCGTCGAAGGGCAATTATGATTGGAAGAAGTTCGCCAAGATTACTTGCTGCCGAGGAACAAACTAAGCAAGTATCTTTTTCACAAATTGGGTAAATTTTAGTTGATCCGTGGCATATACTATAGTATTATATGTTTGCGGGCTGGCAAAGAAACCATCGTTCGTGCCGAATTGCATCATACTTTTCTAGGACTCATTAACGGTTCAGTTAGGCCGTTAATGAGTCCTTTTGGCACGATTTACCATAAAGGGGAAGAAGCCTATGCCTGAGGTCGTAAAACTAAAGCGCGGCGAACTTCGGACACTATCCGCTGCGTTGATTGAGAAATACCAGTCATGCACGTTTGATGAAATTGCCCAGTTGCACGTTGAAGCCTTTGGTTTCAAATTGCCAACTGCACGAATTCATATCCGTTGGATGATTCGTGAAGGACTGGTTAATAATGGTGCTGTCATTTCTGAGAGGTGGCCGCGACGCGGACGCAAAATCAAAAGTGATTTTGAGCCCGAAGTATCATCAGTAAAGACTGCACCAGAAATCATTCACACAACAGAAACTGTTACTGATATTGTTGGTGGAATGAATAAGTCCATGCGAAACCTTTTAATGTTTAAAAGGAAAGCATAGCGGGGGCTATTTGTTGTATTAGGGGAGGTATATTACCTCCGGGGAAACCCGGAGGTTTTTTTTTGTTAATGTACATGAACAAGTATGGTTCAGAATTGTACTTAGCGGATTAAAGGTATGTCGGCTATCGTACATAAGTCTATAATACTGAGCAAAAAACATCGGTCTGGCAAAACATTTAGTTGACTATATTTTTTTGTCATATACCATCCAATTAGTGACAGCAACACTGCTGTCGTTAACTCAGCAATAATGCTGTTACTATACGAAAGGTGAAAGGAGATTAAAATGACTGAGTCCGTTAGCGTAAAAAATAAGTTCAAACGTGGTGAACTCCGTACCCTGTCCACGGCTCTGATCGAGAAGCACTGGGCTGCCAATCCGCAACTTCACAAGGAAGAAACAAATCTTGATGAATTAGCGGCACTGCATGTTAAGGCTTTTGGATTTGAGTTGCCAATTGCACGCACCCATGTTCGTTGGATGGTGCGTGAAGGACTTGTTAAGAACGGGGAAACCCTTAGCAAGATGTGGCCGAAGAAGTCCACTCGAATTGCTAAGGACGGGATGCCTGAAATCACTGCACCCCGGCTTGTTCATTCCAAGAAGGAAGCTGTTAAGCCTGCTAAGGAAGTGAAAACTTCTAAGTCTAAGGCGAAGGCGCCTAAGCGGAAAGCAGCTTAAATCTAAATCCCCCGGGAATCCATGGTATCCCGGGGGGTTTTGTATTCGCAATCTATCGGGAGGTAAACATGGAAGTCGAATGTGCATTCAAAGAAGGTGCAAGTGCTCGCAAGTATCAACATGCATTTTTGAGTAATCCGTATACCCGCGATACTAACGATTGGAGGTTGTGGCGATCTGGATGGATCAATGAAGCAATGTTCTCATTACA
>Ga0190271_10000591_pt1 | contig 18710 bp, 9 predicted proteins | sample Popmic356T_FD_133747 | JGI IMG/M metagenome (GOLD analysis project Ga0190271, IMG submission 133747) | Populus adjacent soil microbial communities from riparian zone of Weber River, Utah, USA - 356 T | ecosystem: Environmental > Terrestrial > Soil > Riparian zone | place: USA: Utah | collected...
AAGCGATTGTCTTGCGTCCGGGATTTTTTCCTTTTATCTCTGCGAGCACGCCGGTAGTGGCGATGCCCTCGGTTGGCTCAATGCCTGAAGTGCGAAGCTTCTCCGCAACATATTTTGCCGTGTTGTATTCCTGATACGACAACTCGGGATTTGCATGCAGGTGCCTTCTGAGATTCACCGTTTCCATACTAATTGCCTCAGAAAGATCTTTGATTCTTTGGAGAAGACTCATTCCGTTATGATTTGAGAGCCAAAGGTATCCATTAATGACATTTATACGAAATCAAACTTCTATGATATAATTCATGATTGCATCATCATTTTGAACCCGATTATTGCGATTGAGGTTTCATCCTGTGATATTTGCAGCCTTCATTCAAATCAAAAAATCATGTACAGCATCAGACGATGTTTTTTTCTCCTGGCGGCTGCATTTTTGGTAACTGCAGTAAATGGGCAGCAGGCTTCATTAAAAAAGCTTTCCCTGACGGATATGTCAGATTTCAAATCGCAAGCAGGCAACTGGCAAATTGTAGGCGATGTCAGTATGAATCCTTTTGTTGATATCCACGAGCATCAGGCAACACCTCCTCCTGAGACAGCAAAGAAAAGTAAAAAGAAAACAGAGGAGGCCGTTGTGAGTAAGCCGAAGGCCGTCTCCTTCCAACCCGGCTCGGGAATTTTGTTGAACATGAATGACGACGTAAAAAAAGATAACCTCGTCTCTGCTTTTGAGCATGGCGACATCGAACTGGAGCTCGAGGTCATGGTGCCGAAGGGTTCAAACTCCGGAATTTATCTTCAAGGTCGTTACGAAGTTCAGCTGTTTGACAGTTGGGGCGTTAAGAATCCAAGCTTTTCGGATATCGGCGGAATCTACCGCAACTGGGAGAAAGAGAAGGGAAAAATTTACATGGGCAAAGCCCCCCTTACCAATCCCGCAAAAGCCCCAGGTCTCTGGCAAAAAATGAAAATATCTTTCAGGGCGCCAAGGTTTAATTCGAAAGGTGAAAAAATCGCGAATGCCCGTTTCGTTTCTGTTGAGCTTAATGGTGTGAAGATTCACGACAATGTAGAAGTGCCGCTTCCAACAGGGGGGCCCATCGAAAACAACGAGAAACCAACGGGACCACTACTGATTCAAGGTGATCATGGTCCGGTTGCTTTCCGCAATATTCAATACCGCCTCATGAAAGAAGTTCAATTCTCCCTGAGTGATATTACCTATAAAACATTTTACGGGGCATTTAAAAACATTTCAGAATTCAGTTCATTAAAACCTGCGGAATCAGGATCGATTCCCGAGCTGACGTGCGAAATTTTGAGCAACGAGAATGCTTATGGCGTAATCTATGCCGGCAAAGTTAATGTACCCGAAGATGGCACCTACCAATTCAGGGTAGCTTATACAGGTGGTGGAAAACTTGTAATCAACAATCAGGTGTTAAATGATTCTCAACGCCCGGACGGATATCAGTTCGAAGAAGGTACGATTACACTAAAGGCAGGAACGTATCCCTTCGAGTATTACAATTTCAAAGATGCATCCTGGATGCCTCCGCGGCTTGGCTTATTCGTGGAAAGTGCAACCACGTATCAGCAAACGTTACACGCGTTTAACTCGTTACCTCCGGATGGCGAGCATGTTTCTCCCATTTTTCTGGATGCTGGAAGTGAACCACGGTTACTTCGTGCTTTTCTTGACTTCAAAGGAGACTACAAACAACGCCTGACCCATACGATAGGCGTCGGCGACCCGAGCGGTACACATTACATTTATGATTTGAAATCCGGAAACCTCGTGTGCGGATGGCATGGAGCATTTGTAGATGCTACTCCCATGTGGCACGATCGCGGTGACGGATCGTTCAAACCGCGCGGCGCTGTGCAATATCTATTTAACAATCAGCCATTAGCTTTTTTGAGTTCGCAGACCGAGGCTTTTCCCATTATTTCCAGGGAGGCCGTATTGAAAGAAAATGAGTTTAAAGGCAAAGGATACGAGCTTGATGAAGCCACCGGCCGCCCCGTATTCAAATACACATACCAGGGGATGGATGTAGAAGACAAAGTCTACCCTGACGATCAAGATAGAACTCTTACGCATGAAGTGGCCATTAAGAACCGCGGAACGAAACAAGGATTGTACTACAAACTTGGAGAAGGAAAAACAATCGTGGCAATGACAGACGGACTTTATGCGGTGGATGACAAGGCATATTACATTAAGGTCGCTGGCACGTCGCCTGTGATCCGGGAGGTAAATGGAAAGAAGGAATTGATCGTCCCGGTCGATGCGTCGGTGAAATATTCAATTATCTGGTAAGAGGGCTTTGACTAATAAATTAAAACTCAAATGAACTACTTCATAAAACGTATAATTTTTTTATCTCTGGTCATTGCTGCTTTGGAGTCTGTCGCTCAGACTACTGGCCGGACACCTCAGGAGGACGACTATTATAAGATCATTACAATTCCAACGCCGGAAAATATTCTACTCGAGGTCGGTGGAGTTGCAACGCTCCCCGATGGAAGGGTTGCTGTGTCCACACGCAGGGGAGATGTATGGATCATCGAAAACCCAACCATGGAAGGCAGATCAGTGCCCGAATTCAAATTGTTTGCGTCGGGTTTGCATGAACCTCTGGGATTGACGTATCACGACGGATCATTTTATGCTGCACAACGCGGGGAACTTACCAGACTTGAAGATAAAAATGGTGATGGTAAGGCCGACGTTTACGAAACAGTTTACGCATGGCCCTTATCCGGTCACTATCACGAATATTCTTTTGGTCCTAAAATAGCGCCAGACGGAAGTTTCTTCGTCACTTGTAATGTAGCATTCGGCGATGAAGAATGGTGGCGGGGCGAAAGCAGAGTACCCTGGAGAGGATGGACGTTAAAAATACATCCTGATGGAACTATGGAACCCTGGGCAACAGGTATGCGCTCTCCATGCGGCCTGGGAATGATCGATGGAGAATTCTTTTATGATGATAACCAGGGTGACTGGCAGGGTTCAGGTGGAATATTCCATTTAACAAAAGGAAGTTTTACAGGTCATCCTGCAGGTCTAAAATGGACGGCTCAACCTAATTCGCCCGTGAAGCTCACAACGGATCAGCTGTATGCAAGGGTGGATCAACGCCAGGTCAAAAATCAGGGACAATACGTGAAACCGGAAAATATAGAAAACGAAAAGAATCCCAACTTTTTCTTTCAGGTCAAGAGCGATTTTCCTGAAACCAGGTTGCCTGCCGTATGGCTGCCTCACGGAGTGCTTGGAATTTCCAATGCTGAAATCATTCGCGACGACACAAATGGGAAGTTCGGTCCGTTTTCCGGGCAGGTGTTCGTGGGTGATCAGGGGCAGAGCAAAGTTGTACGGGTTGTCATGGAAAAAGTAAAAGGCGAATATCAGGGAGTAGCTTTTGATTTCAGATCAGGATTTCAGTCAGGCGTGCTTCGAATGAACTTTGCTCACGACGGATCGATGTTTGCGGGATTGACCAACCGTGGATGGGGCTCAGCAGGAACGTCGAACGCGGGCCTACAACGCCTTCTATGGACTGGAAAAGTTCCCATGGAAATGAAAACCGTAAGCGCAATGCCTGATGGGTTTGAAATTGAGTTCACTCATCCGGTAGACAAGAAGCTTGCAGAAAACCTGGACTCCTATGCCGGAAGAAGTTATATCTACAAGTATCATCCTGTTTATGGAAGTCCCACGGTCAATGAAGAAAAACTGGCCATCAGAGGCGTTAAAATTTCAGACGACGGAATGAAAGTTCGTGTAGTCGTTGATAATCTGAGACAATATTACCTCCACGAAATCAACGTTGGCGGTATCCGTTCGACTACAGGTCTCCCGGTACTTCACGGAACAGCATATTACACACTCAACAATATTCCAGATGGTGCAAAACTTCCAGCAAGCGAATTAAGCACAAAACGATCAACGCCTGTGAAAACAACTCCTGCAACAAAGGCAGCAGCCGTAAAAGTTTCGACTACCAGCAAGGCGCCGACATATGCGGAGATTGAACCGCTACTGGTGAAGAATACATGCGTGGCATGTCATCAGCCTACCAAGCGACAAGTGGGACCCGCGTATGCTGATGTAGCAAAACGCCGTTATACCAATGAAAGAATAGTACAGCTTATCTATAATCCTGAACCCAAGAATTGGCCGGAACATGAAACTCCGATGGCACCTATGCCACAAGTTCCAAAAGACGAGGCGCTGAAAATTGCGAGCTGGATAAATTCCCTGAGAGCAGCTAAAGACTAACTTCAAAAGGAGGTCACGTGGAAACGTGACCTCTTTTTTTGCCTAATTGATGGCAACCTTATCAGGAATGATTATGGCTGTTGGGAAAAATCTCTTTACTTCAACGAAGTCCTTTTGCGCGTCAAGGCGACTGAAATACTTACCAACTTTTACCCGAAAATTAGGCTGCGAATACTGAACTTCTGATTGCAGGTCCGGAAGAGAGCCTGTAAGTTCTTTCTTGGTATTTAATGCTTCCTCGCGCTTTAGTCCCGAGTACACCTGAATAGTAAAACCATCGATAAAATTCCGTTGAACATTGATGTGATCGATGCTATCCAAAATAGGATCCAGTTTCTTGTTGACCGAATACTTAGGCTCTACATTTGTTGTGGGCTTCTTAACATTTGTGTCCTGAGGGGCCTTTGTTTCAGGTGTAACAGGATCGGTTTTCGGCCTCCATACGGACAAGTCTTCCGAATATTTACTTCCACCTGTAGTAGTAGTGGCAGCCTTCTTCTGGGTGGCACATCCTATCAGGAACAACCCTGCGCACATAAAGAAAGATAAATAACGTAGAGCACCCATGTCAGTCAATTATAATGCATCGGTTGTTAAGTATATCATCTTCAACCTTCTTGTATTTAACGTCCCGCAGCACTTTTCCATCTGTATATTGAACGCTTACTTTGTCGTTTCGTCCGGCAAGTTTATCTGATTTGACGGGCATAACCTTTTCCTGTGGGGGGCGATTAGGCTGAGGTTGCTGTGCCCGCTCTCCACCGCTTAACAAGGATTTGGATTCCTCCTTCTGTTCGTTCAATCTTACCCGGCTTCGTTGCATTCTCGCTTCCTGGACCTGGTCTGGCTCCTGCACCGGTATATCAGCCTTCAGCAGGAACGAAACCGTTTCCTCATTGACCTTTGCAATAAACCGTTTGAAAAGTTCGAATCCTTCAAATTTATAGATCAACAGGGGGTCCTTTTGTTCATATACGGCATTTTGCACTGACTGCTTGAGGTCGTCCATTTCACGCAAATGTTCTTTCCACAATTGGTCAATGATATCGAGGGCAATAATTTTTTCCATCGACTTAACTAACTCGCCGTTGTTTGTTTCAACGGCTTTAGCAAGGTTGGCTGCCACTCCGATTTGTTTTTTCCCATCCGTAAATGGCACAAGAATATTTTCGACTGTGGCACCACGTGTTTTGAATATATCTTTAACAATTGGCAGGGCTTTAGCCGCTACCATCTTGTTCTTCTTATGATAGTGATCAAGAGATTTATTGTAAAGATCGTCGGTCAACGTATTCTGATCGGACTTGTCAAATGTTTCCTTTGATATTTCGTAATCCAGTCCTAATGTACTAAGTGCATTCAGTCGCAGGCTTTCATAATCACTGGCGTTTTTAGCGTTGATAACCATGTCTTCGCATGTGTCGAACAGCATGGTCAAAATATCGAGTTCGAGTCGTTCGCCGAACAATGCGTTTCTTCTCCGTTTGTAGATAACTTCACGTTGTGAGTTCATGACGTTATCGTACTCGAGGAGTCGTTTACGGATACCGAAGTTATTCTCCTCTACTTTTTTCTGTGCTCGTTCGATTGAGCTTGTCACCATCGAATGCTGAATAACTTCACCCTCCTTCAATCCAAGTTTATCCATTACGCGCGCGATCCGCTCTGGCATGAAGAGGCGCATGAGGTTATCTTCGAGGGAAACATAAAATTGCGACGTACCCGGATCGCCTTGTCGGCCTGAACGTCCGCGCAACTGCCGGTCTACTCTTCGAGATTCGTGACGCTCTGTACCTACTATGGCCAGCCCACCAGCGGCGCGTGATTCCGGAGTCAATTTGATGTCGGTTCCCCGGCCTGCCATATTGGTTGCAATTGTCACTGTTCCCGGTTTTCCCGCTTCAGCCACTATTTCAGCTTCACGCTGATGCTGCTTTGCGTTTAGTACCTGGTGTTTAATCTTCCTGATCTGCAACATCCGACTCACCAGCTCGGAGATTTCAACAGATGTTGTTCCAACCAACACAGGTCTGCCTGCTTCAATGAGTTTTACAATATCATCAATAGCGGCATTAAATTTTTCCCGCACCGTTTTGTAGACAAGATCATCATAATCTTTACGAACGGCCGGTTTATTGGTTGGTATTGTTACGACGTCCAATTTATAAATATCCCAAAGCTCACCCGCTTCGGTCTCCGCTGTTCCCGTCATCCCCGCCAACTTATGGTACATCCGGAAATAATTCTGAAGCGTTATTGTGGCATACGTTTGAGTTGCGTCCTCTACTTTTACGTTCTCTTTCGCTTCAATAGCTTGGTGTAGTCCATCTGAATAACGCCGGCCTTCCATCACACGCCCCGTCTGTTCGTCAACAATCTTAACTTTTCCGTCTACAATGATGTACTCAATATCTTTCTCAAACAGTGTATACGCCTTTAGCAGCTGACTTACACTATGAATCCGTTGAGATTTGACCTGATAGTCGCGTATGATCTCTTCCTTCTTCTGAAATCTGGTGGCGTCGTCATAAGAGGAGTCCTGTTCCAGCTTGTTTAATTCGGTGCCAATTTCCGGCAGAATAAAAAATTTAGGATCCTCTCCTTCTCCAGTGATCAGGTCAATTCCCTTTTCCGTTAAGTCGACGCTATTGTCTTTCTCTTCGATGATAAAATACAAAGGCTTGTCCGCTTCGGGCATGTTCCTTTTGTTATCAGCGAGGTAGTAATTTTCTGTTTTTTGAAGTATTGATTTGTTGCCGGTCTCACTTAAGAATTTAATGAGGGGTTTGTGCTTTGGCATCGCTCTGAATGCTCTGAAAAGTGCAAGACCTCCATCCTTCTCATTACCTTCAGCAATTTGCTTGCGCGCAGTATTCAAATATTCATTTACAATTTTCTTTTGAGCTTCTACCAACTTGAAAATCCTGGGCTTCAAATCGTAGAATTCGTGCTCATCTCCTCTTGGGATTGGTCCGGAAATAATCAATGGTGTACGTGCCTCGTCGATCAGTACAGAGTCGACCTCATCAACCATTGCAAAGTGATGGGTTCTTTGAACAAGTTCGTGAGGAGCTTTCGACATGTTATCGCGCAGGTAGTCAAACCCGAATTCGTTGTTGGTACCATACACGATGTCACATTGGTAGGCATTCCGGCGCTGAATGGAGTTGGGGTCATGCTTGTCGATACAATCAATTGTCAGCCCGTGGAACTGAAATATAGGGCCCATCCATTCACTGTCACGTGTAGCCAGGTAAGTATTTACTGTTACGAGGTGAACACCTCTTTTTGATAAGGCATTTAGAAACGCTGGAAAAGTCGCTACGAGAGTTTTTCCTTCACCCGTGGCCATTTCTGCAATTTTTCCTTCGTGGAGTACAATACCACCTATTATCTGCACTTCATAATGTACCATGTCCCAGGTAATCATGTTGCCGGCGGCCATCCATTTATTAGCCCACTTGGCTTTGTCTCCTTCTATCGTAATATTTTCCTGAGTGGTAGCGAATTGTCTGTCAAAATCCTGAGCAGTAACCTCCAGGGTTTCATTCTCCTTAAATCGTTTGGCAGTTTCGCGTACGATGGCAAATGCTTTTGGCAAAACCTTCAGCAGAACTTTTTCAAGTTCTTTGTTTCGATCTCCCTCAATCTTGTCGATTTCTGCAAAGACAGCTTCCTTTTCATTTATATCCAGGTCGGGAGTATCCGCGATTTTTTTATGCAGAGCCGCCAGCTGTGCATCGATTCCACTTAACTCCTGGTTGATAAACTCCTGGATCTTTTTTGTTTCACCTCTTAGTTCATCATTGCTTACGGACTTCAGCTTCTCTCCTTCCGCCTTGGTTTGTTCAACCAGGGGCATGATTCGTTTAATATCCTTCTCTGACTTGGTACCGAAAATCTTGGCAATGAATTTTAGCATACGTTAAATCTTTAAATCGTTTCGTGTCCCCATTAATTCTCCAAATCGTCATGATTTAGAAAATGGACAACCCAAACCCCAAAGCGGGCTCAAAGTTAGTCTGTTTTTTGAGAATCAGGATGATCAATTACAGTTCCAGATCGCCTTCAAAGACCATTTTGGCAGGTCCAATGAGGGAAATTTCATGAAATGTGCCTGCCTGTCCGGCAGGCAGGTCGGAGTGGCTGGATTTGAATTCCACAGCCAGGTCGCCACCTCGGGTTTTTATGCGTACGGGGGAGTGGTAGTTTTTCAATGAGGCCGCTAAGGCAGCGGCCGTAACGCCGGTTCCGCATGAAAGCGTTTCATTTTCAACTCCACGCTCGTATGTGCGAACGTATATCGTATTGTCTCCCAGAAGTTCAACAAAATTCACGTTGGTGCCACCGGGTTTGAATGCTTCGTCATACCGGATCTTTCTTCCCTCCTCATATACAGGATAGCTCGCTACGTCGTCAACAAACCTGATCAGATGCGGTGACCCTGTGTCAAGATATAAATCGGTTCCAATCGTTTTTATTCCGTTTACCGGATTCAACATTAACTTAATAAGACCGTTCGAAAGGAACTCCGCGGAATGTTTCCCATCGAAAGCATTAAACGTACCCTTGCCATTCACTAATCCCAGTTTCGAAGCAAAGTGCATGGCAGCTCTGCTTCCATTTCCGCAGAGGCTTTGCGATCCGTCGCTATTAAAATATTCGAGATTGAAATTGAGAGAAGGATGTTTTTCCACAAGCATGAGTCCATCGGCACCAACACCATACCTGCGATCACATACAGCAGCCACCTGGTCTTTCGTGAATTTCCAGTTACCTGCAGTATTGTCGATTACGACAAAATCGTTGCCGGCTGCCTGATACTTATAGAAATGGATTCGTGACACGGATTTCATTTTGATGAGAGGATGAAAAAATGAGAGGCTGGACCTACTTCACCTCTTCATAATCGATGTATTCCCCGGCTTTAGCGCCGCCCTTGTTTCGATTTGGCTTGGGATCAGAATCGACGTTATTGTCAAAATTCCGACGTTGTTGTTGATTCCTCAACTGCTGAGATGCTGCACCCGCGCGAAAAAACAGGCTTCCTACTTTATAGATGACGTAAAAGATGATGCCTAAAATGACAAGAAACCTTAACATGACTTTTTAGTTACATTAACGCTAAACCAAACACAAAGGTATAGCTTTCCTGAGTATGGACGGAGCAGGGCCCGCATTATTTTAATAGCGGTAGAAAACCCCCTTTTCAGACAGTTTTTAAGACACGAGTGCCTCAGCGGGGCCCAGATTCCCCATTTTCGATCTAAATAAATGACAATCCGGGTTGCTGCTGACCTACCTGCTTAAATACAGATTTCGCTCTGAATAAATCTTCATGAAGTAGTCATCCATCAAGTCGTCAATGAAATAAATGGACTCTCCCGTTGATTTCATTTCCGGTCCCAGCTCCTTGTTAACCTCCGGAAATTTATGGAAAGAGAATACGGGCTCTTTAATGGCGTATCCTTTTTTCGTAGGATTAAAAGTAAAGTCTTTCACTTTCTTCTCTCCCAGCATCACTTTTGTGGCGTAGTTCACGTAGGGTTCGTCATACGCTTTGCAGATGAACGGCACTGTCCGTGACGCACGCGGATTCGCTTCAATGATATACACCTTGTCGTTCTTGATAGCAAACTGGATGTTTATGAGGCCCACCGTTCGTAAAGCCAGCGCGATCTTATGTGTATAGTGCTCAATCTGCTTTACCACAAAGTCACCGAGATTATAAGGAGGAAGCACAGCATAAGAATCTCCGGAATGGATACCAGCAGGTTCGATGTGTTGCATGATTCCAATGATGTAAACATCTTCTCCGTCGCAAATGGCATCGGCTTCCGCTTCAATAGCTCCGTCCAGGAAGTGGTCAAGCAATACCTTATTCTCGGGAAGGTGTTTCCAGATATCAAGGATATGATCTTCGAGCTCTTGCTCGTTAATCACGATCTTCATGCTTTGACCACCTAACACATAAGATGGTCGCACAAGCAGGGGAAATCCAATTATCTTAGAAACGTCGATAGCTTCATCCGCATTCTGTGCCACACCAAACTCTGGATAAGGAATGGCTAATTCTTTTAGTAGTGTAGAGAAACGCCCGCGATCTTCGGCAAGATCCAGCGCATCGAACGACGTGCCGATGATCTTAATCCCGTATTTATGCAGTTTTTCCGCCAGCTTTAAAGCAGTCTGTCCCCCGAGCTGAACAATTACCCCTTCAGGTTTTTCGTGCTGGATAATGTCATACAAATGTTCCCAGAAGACCGGTTCAAAATATAATTTGTCTGCTATATCAAAATCCGTCGACACAGTTTCCGGATTACAATTGATCATGATTGTCTCATAGCCGCATTCCTTGGCCGCGAGTACTCCGTGTACGCAGGAGTAGTCAAACTCTATACCCTGACCGATACGATTGGGGCCGGAGCCTAACACAACGATTTTCTTTTTATCGGAAACGACAGATTCATTTTCCGTATCGAAGGTCGAATAGTAATAGGGAGTCTTGGCTTCAAACTCTGCCGAACACGTATCAACCAGTTTATAAACCCGGTTAATGCCCATGTCCTTTCGCTTTTTATTCACATCGCTTTCATAGCAGTCCAGCAGGTGTGCAATCTGACGATCGGCATATCCTTTCTCTTTTGCTTTTCGCATCAAAGCAGGCGGTATGGTGTGGACTTCGAACTTGCTGATTTCTTTTTCCATTTCCACCAGCTCTTCGATCTGTTTCAGGAACCAGCGATCAATTTTTGTGAGCTTCTGAACCGTTTTCAACGGTATGCCTAGCTTCAACGCATCATAAATATGAAATACTCTGTTCCAGCTTGGGTGTTCCAGGCTGTACAAGAGTTCGTCTTGTTTCGTCAATTCTTTTCCATCTGCTCCCAGTCCATTCCGCCTTATCTCCAGCGACTGACATGCCTTCTGAAGCGCTTCCTGAAAATTCCTGCCGATTCCCATGGCTTCACCCACTGATTTCATTTGCAGTCCCAGCCTGCGATCGGCGCCATGGAACTTATCGAAATTCCACCTTGGCACTTTCACGATAACATAGTCAATAGCCGGCTCAAAATACGCAGTGGTAGTACCTGTAATCGCGTTGTTTAATTCATCGAGATTGTAACCGATGGCAAGTTTCGCTGCGATCTTTGCGATCGGATAACCTGTTGCCTTCGAAGCCAGCGCTGAAGAACGGGATACGCGCGGATTTATTTCTATGCCTATGATCTGATCGTCGTTATCCGGATTAAGCGAGAATTGGACGTTACAGCCACCGGCGAATTTCCCAATACCATTCATCATACGAATAGCAAGGTCGCGCATGTGCTGGTATACGGTGTCAGGCAACGTCATAGCCGGTGCTACAGTAATTGAATCTCCCGTATGGATTCCCATGGGATCAAAATTTTCAATCGAGCAAATAATAATCACATTGCCGATATTATCGCGAAGCAATTCCAACTCATACTCCTTCCAACCCATGATACTCTGTTCCACGAGTACCTCGTGAATTGGAGAAGCGTGTAGACCGTTGTTCAATGCGTCATCAAAATCCGCGGGGTCATTGACGAAAGCACCTCCAGTACCTCCCAGCGTGTAAGAGGGTCGGATAACCAGTGGAAAACCGATCTCCTGGGCAATTTCTTTGCCTTGTAAAAATGATGTTGCAGTTCCACCCTTACAGACTCCGACGCCGAGTTCAATCATTTTTAACCGGAATTTTTCGCGGTCTTCCGTGGTCTCGATTGCAAGTATGTCGACTCCAATGATGCGTACGCCGAAATGTTGCCATATACCGGCCTTTTCGCAGTCGATACAAAGATTAAGTGCGGTTTGCCCACCCATAGTGGGAAGAACGGCGTCTATATGATGCTTCTCGAGTATTTCTCTGATGGACTTCTTGTTGAGCGGCTTAAGATAAACATGATCTGCCGTCACTTTGTCAGTCATAATAGTGGCAGGGTTCGAATTGATCAATACCACTTCTATCCCCTCTTCTCTTAGAGATCGCGAGGCCTGGGAGCCCGCATAATCAAATTCACACGCTTGACCGATGATAATGGGGCCGCTGCCGATGATGAGGACGGAGCGAATACTTCTATCTCTTGGCATTGTCTAAAAGAATGGGGTGAACAAAATTGGGCAAAAATAAAACACAGATTCAAATCATCGCAGAAATGCCAGGATTAATTATCATTTAAATTCTGCGACCGCGAAAGGTTGTAAAGTATTTGCTCCCGATAGCTCGTTTTTTTCAAAACTGAGCTCAAGCGCTACCGTTTGAAAACTTTCTTTTTTTATCTATGGAGGGATTTTTGCATTTTTTCGCGTCTCTGGAAATAGCGATGAGTGTGAATCAACAAGGAAAAGGAAATAACGCATACGATGCGATCGTGGTGGGGTCTGGCATTAGTGGAGGCTGGGCCGCCAAAGAACTCTGCGAAAAAGGCTTAAAAGTTTTATTGCTGGAACGGGGCAAGCCTGTGAGCCATCCAAACTATCCCACTGCCACCAAAGATCCCTGGGATTTTCAGCACCGCGGGGAGCTCACGCTGGAAGATAAGACCAAAAGCTTCGTTCAGGCGCGTCATTACTCCTTTCAGGAGGACAATAAGCACTTTTATATTAATGACCTCGAAAATCCCTACAGCGAGGTCAAACGATTTGATTGGATAAGAGGGGATGTTGTCGGTGGTCGTTCTTTGTTATGGGCCAGGCAATGTTATCGGTGGAGTGACCTGGACTTTGAAGCGAACTCAAAAGACGGACATGGGGTTGATTGGCCTATTCGATACAAAGACGTGGCACCGTGGTACGACTACGTTGAGTCTTTTATAGGGGTCAGCGGCCAAAGCGAAAATATACCACACCTCCCTGACAGTAAATTTCTTCCCCCGATGGAAATGAATTGTGTGGAAAAGGATTTTAAGTCGCGGTTAGCTCAAAAATTTCCAAAGCGATATGTCACAATTGGAAGAACAGCGAACCTCACAGAACCTGTTAAAGGGCGGGGTCAGTGTCAAACAAGAAATCTGTGTCACCGGGGATGTCCTTATGGAGCATACTTCAGCACAAATGCCAGCACGTTACCAGCCGCATTTGCAACGGGCAATCTAACATTGAGGACAAATTCATTGGTGAATAAAGTAATCTACGACGACCGAAAGGGTAAAGCAACCGGTGTAGAAATAACAGATACGGAGACCAACGAAGTGGTCGAGTTTTATTCGAAGATAATTTTTCTAAATGCATCCACTCTGGCAACTGCATTTATTCTATTAAACTCCACTTCGCAACGCTTTCCCAACGGACTGGGTAACGACAGCGACCAGGTTGGAAGAAATCTAATGGATCATCACAAGGGGGCTGGAGCTTCTGCGATGGTGGAGGGATTCGAAGATCAGTACTACTATGGACGCCGCCCCACGGGTATGTACCTGCCCCGGTTTAGAAATCTCGACGAACAAAGGTCTGACTATGTACGTGGATTTGGATACCAGGGCACTGGTTCTCGAAATGGGTGGGAAACACAAACTCTTTCGGACAGCCTTGGTGCAACGTTGAAAGAGTCAATCCAAAATCCAGGACCATGGCGAATAGGTTTTGGCGGATTCGGGGAATGCCTTCCATATCAGGAGAACCGGGTAACATTAAATGTTGACAAGAAAGACAAGTGGGGAAGGCCAACATTAAACGTTGACGCCGAGTTTAAAGCCAACGAAAAAGCCATGCAGCGAGACATCGCAAACTCGATGGGGGAAATGTTGGACGAACTCGGATACAAGAATGTGAGGACATCTGTAAATACTTCATTCCCTGGCAACGCCAATCATGAAATGGGTACTGCTCGCATGGGAAGAAGTCCCAGGACTTCCGTCCTTAACGCTCATAACCAGCTTCACGATGCGAAAAATGTGTTCATCACCGATGGATCGTGTATGACATCATCTTCGTGTGTCAATCCTTCGTTAACCTACATGGCTCTAACCGCGCGTGCCTGTGACTATGCAGTCAAAGAACTTAACCGGCTGAATTTGTAATTGAAGTGGTTTTTAATTTGCAACGATAATTTTAGCCACAACAGATTTATTTGAAGCGTTGATTTTTAGTATATACACACCGTTGGGCAGCGATGATACATCAACCAGAGTTTCGCCGTCTTTTAAAGGTACAACAGTGAGTATGCGGATTCCGACGGGATTAAATAAGTTTACTACAGCGTCCTCATCAAGAGATACTAGATTTAGCAACAAATAGCCCGTTCTTACAGGATTGGGATAAACCTTGATTTCATCGTTGTTCAGATCTTCGATGCCCGTCACAACACCAAGACTCATTGTAGCCCTGTCTTCGCATCCTTCCGCAGAAATCGCAGTGAGTGTCAAAGTAAAGTCCCCTAATTCATCGTAAATATGGATAGGATTTTCGTCCGTGCTGGTTTGACCATCTCCAAAATCCCAAAGCCATGACACACTTCCGGAACTTCCATTTGTGAATTGAATCATCTCGTTAATCAGATACGCCTCCTCCGGAATAAATATAATCGCTGCGGAAGGATTGGGGCTTACCTTCACTGTGATGACATCAGACGAACTACATTCCAGTGAGTTATTTTTGACGCTCACGGAATATAGCCCACTCTCGCCCACTTCTATACTTTGCGTTTTCTCTCCAGTGCTCCATGAATATTCGTCAGCTTCATTGACGGAAAGCACCACGGTCGCTCCCTCACAGAATTCCAAACTTCCGGAAGTTTTGATATGAGGATTTGCTTTTACCTCAACCCGTGCCGGAGTGCGGAGGCTTTCGTAATGATGATCCGCATTGGAAACATAAAATACCGTATCATCTGTGAGATTTTTTGTGGTGTATTGTGACCCTGTGAAAAATGGCGAGCCTCCGATCAAATCCTTATACCATTTAAACTTAGTCGCGCCAGTTGCCTGTAGTATTGCCTTGCTTCCATAACACACTTGCGCTACACTAATCACCGGCATGGGTTCTTTGAAGGTATAATTATACACTGAGTCGGCATACTTGGCCGAATTGATCAACGCGTCTTTTGTGAGCGCTGCATGAAGCGCGAAAGCTACTGTTATCTCCCCTCCGGGATTGATTATATATGGACCAGACGCTGCAGCATGGCTTACATCGCCACCACCTGTAGCGTTACCTGCCTGAACTTTTAGCAGACCACTGGAAACGCTCTTGAATTTCTCCGCATCAGTGAAACCATCATAAATGCCAAACGGATTTCCGGCGATGGATTCATCATTATCGATGGCGTAATAGTGTGAGGGCGCACCCAACACTTGCATCCCCGCCAACGGCATCCCCGCGGGTTGGGTTGTATACACATAACCTAACTTAGTAGCATTGTCCCACGAGGCTTTGTCGCTCGCACCAGCGGCTGAAATGTCCCAGTCGGCAAATAGCCCGAAGTGAAAGTTGTTGATCACAGCAGCTGTCATATTTTTTATTTTATACTCCAGGATCACAAAATCGCGGTAAGGGTTGTCCTTCCACACCATACTGCGGTATGAAACTGATATAGATGCGGTCCCTGGACTTGAAGAATTAATGAAGTCGCCTGTTACCTCAGAATACGATCGTTCCCCTGGCGTATGCTTAGCTATCTTTGAGAATGGAACAAAATCCTGATCGGCTGCACCGGCTGTTGTTCGCACATTGTTAAAAATGTTTGAAGCCGACGTACCCATTATAAGCCCCATTTCATACAAGAGGCTTTCTTCATTATACAGAAAGCCTGATCCACTGCTACTCACTCCCGTGTTCCCGTAGCCGATTCTTCCTGCCGGTGTTATCGATGTAATGATGTTATTTTCATTCACATCTATGTACGAGGAGATGACCAGATGGATAATCTGAAAGTCTTCGTACTCGCCGTCTGTAAAGGATAACAGCGCTTCTATCGGAGTATCGATTGGTAACGACGGTGAAAGTGTTATCTCAAATGGTGACGTGGTATTTCTGATAGTAAAATTTTGTGCCAGACTGCCTAGGGTGATTTCTCCTTTTGAGATCATGATGTGGGGCGAAGCTGACGTAAGTTCCACCTTCAGGGCAGAACTGGTAGGTTTCAAATAATTGGTAAAATCGAAATACAGCCGGGCCTTGTCGCCTGGGTCAGGGTCGGTTCCATTCTCTGCCATTAGGAGCTTGTTGCTTGCTCGTATTGAAGGGCTTTCAAGGGTCAATGCACGAAGAACATCAAGCCTGCCTTTACCCAGTTTATGAAGATAAGCTGGATTATTCGCGTAGATACTTTCATCAGCTGAAACACGCAATTGTTCTCCTACCTGAAGCGCGCTGAGCGTTGGGTTATGTGCCCAGAGCAAGGCCGCTGCGCCCGAAACTATTGGAGCTGATAAAGACGTACCCGAGTCAGACCCGTACGCATTATTGTAGGTTGTTGTAAAGATGTTTGTTCCCGGCGCGATTATATCTATAGTCTTTCCAAAATTTGAAAATGTCGAGCGCACATCACTCGCATCCGACGAGGCAACAGAAAGAACATGTTCGTAGGATGCAGGATAGATTGGTGTTTCAATATTGCTATTGCCCGCCGCCGCTACTATCAGGCAGTTTAGATCAATCGTAACGTATGTAATGATATCCTGCGCGATGGTGCCTCGATTATAACCTCCCCATGAACAGTTAATGATGCGGGCTCCGTGTGTCGCAGCATATAAAATCCCATCGTATAAATTTGACGAATACCCTGCGCCGACATCGGCCTGATCATCCGCAAAGTGTTTAGTAAACAGCAATTTTGTATTGAATCCAATGCTCGAAATTCCAATACCGTTGTTTGTACTTGCCGCGGCACAACCCGCAACCATCGTACCGTGCGAAAAAAGATTTCCCTTGTTGATGGATGGATCGTTGTCGCCTTTAAAGCCGGGTGTTCCGATCAATGCAAGTGATGAACCTGAAAAGTCCCATCCTTTGTTATTATCAATAAAGCCGTCATTGTTATTATCCAAGCCATCCACTGGCTCAGCAGGATCGATATACAGGTTCGATTGGAGGTCAGGATGATCCAGATCACCACCGGTGTCCACGATACCAATGATCAATGGATCGTCTTGATTGGTAATATCCCACGCAGCTGGGGCTTTGATCATATTCAAATAATATTGCTGACCAAGTGACGGATCGTTAGGAGTCAGCATAGGAAAGGACCTATAAATTGGCTCAACCGTTTCATAATAACCCGACGCATAGAGTTCGTTGATAAACTCCTCGACACTACGACTTTTATCAAATGTCAGTTTGTAATAAAGGGAAATGTCGACGCGCGGTTGGAATGGACCCAGGCGGGCGCTGCTGCTGGGCTTTGTGGGGTTATTAAGAAGGGGACGCGCTTCACTCCCGGAAGCGATCCTGGCACCCGAGCCGCTCTTAAAAACATCCCTGTGCGTATTCTTGAGCTTTACCCAAACGGCGCCTTGTTCGATTTCCGCCGGCGAGACTGAAGGAGGGAGATAATATGTCTTTTTCACCTGACCAGCCGCCAGAACAGTGGTCAGTGCCAAGAAGAAATAAAGTCCGATTCCCTTCAGTGTCATAATGGCTAAACTACATTCCCAAAAGTACAGTTAATACTTCAAATCCGGTTAAGGTAAAAGTATCATATGGATGGACGACTTTGGAGGCTATATTAAATCATTCCGCGGGATTTCAGCTCAAGGTACTTATTGATCGTATTTACGGTGAGTTGTTCGGGTGGTGTCAACATGGCCTGGATACCATGACGGTTGAGTTCCTTGACGATAAGTTTTTTATCGTAACTGAATTTCTCCGCGATCGCTTTGTAGTATATTTCTTTGAGATCTTCAGCCGGTTTAGCAAGCAGCGATTTCATCTCAGTGTTTTCAAAAAAGATTACAACCAGCAGGTGTTGATTGTTTATGCTCTTAAGATACGGTAGCTGGCGCTGAAGGCCGTAGATGGATTCAAAATTAGTAAATAAAAGCAGTAGGCTCCGCTGCGTGATTCTCCGCCGCACATGATTGTGCAATGCCGAAAAATCCGTTTCCCGATACGCCGTTTTTTGATTGTACAACACTTCCATGATATGCGACATCTGTCTGCTTTGTTTTCCCGCAGCAACCATGGACCCGATTTTATCCTGGAAAGTTAACAGGCCCGCTTTATCCGATTTTTTAATCGCTATATTGGAAATCACCAGTGTCGCGTTAATCGCATAGTCGAGCAAACTAAGGCCGTTAAATGGCATTTGCATTACTCTTCCCTTATCAATCAAACTATACACTTGCTGCGATCGTTCATCCTGGTAATGATTTACCATTGGATGATTTTTGCGCGCTGTTGCCTTCCAGTTGATGGTCCGGAAATCGTCTCCTCTCACATACTCTTTGATCAATTC
>Ga0190271_10000592_pt1 | contig 18702 bp, 14 predicted proteins | sample Popmic356T_FD_133747 | JGI IMG/M metagenome (GOLD analysis project Ga0190271, IMG submission 133747) | Populus adjacent soil microbial communities from riparian zone of Weber River, Utah, USA - 356 T | ecosystem: Environmental > Terrestrial > Soil > Riparian zone | place: USA: Utah | collected...
CGAGCCATCAGCTGACCTCCTGCCCCGCCGTGCATGCGCTCGTGGCCCTCCGACAGCGCCTCTTCTCCTCGCGCCATCGCCTATCGCGCTCGTCGACCGCCCGCTGAATCTCTCTCGCGCGCTCGCGCTCGTCAGCGCGCCAGACCTCGAAGCTTTTCCATCTGCCCTGCTTCACGGCCTCCGCACTGTAGTGCTCGACCATGCTCCGCGAGCTCGCAGCGAACCTCGCGAAGCTGCCCGCCTCGGAGATGCCGTGCAGCAAGGTGCGCGCGAGCTCCGCCTCCGCCTTGCGCGCAACGAACCTCGCCTCGATTCGCGCGCGCTCGGACGTCGACACGAGGTCCGCCTCCATGGGGGAGCGCCGCGCCGGCAGCGCCTGCTCGAGCGCGCCCCTGGCCGCGAGCGCGCCCTCGAGCTGCTCGATGCGCCGCCCTTGCCACTTGAGCCAGTCGCGGGACACCTGCTGCATCCCCTCGGTGCGATGGGCGCGGCTAGACGGCTCCATCCTTGAGTATGCCTGCCACCACCAAGCGTCGGACGCGTCGACCTCCTCCCGCGCCTGCTCGAGCTCGTCGCGCGCTCGCGCCAGCACCCGCTCGACCGCACGCGCGCTGCGAAGGGCATGCGCGAGCTCGTCCGCGTGCTTCACCTCCAGGCCCTGCGACTGTGCGCGCAGTGCGGATAGCTTCGCCTCGTCCTCCTGGTCGTCGACAGGGGGCTCGAGGACGACCGCCGCCGGCGCCTCGACGCTCGCGGGCTCCTTGCGACGAGACACGACGAGACCAAGCGTGAACACCGCGGTCAGCGACCACAGAACCAGCCACAGGCTTTCGGCCAGCATCAGCCGCCTCCCACGATGCGCCGCATTGCCCCTTCCCTCGCAAGCCGTCGGACGACCGCGTGGACGGGCTCCTCGCTCTCCTGCGCAAGGTACTTGAACAGCGAGCGCTCGAACGCGTTGCTATCGACGACGAAACGCTTGTCGGGCTTGGCGTCGCGCTTCTCCCAATACTTGTCGAAGGGGAGCGTCTTGCGCCTCGACTGCTTCGCGCTCCGCATCAGCTCGTAGAGCATCTCGGGCGTCATTTCGCTAGCGTGGGTAGCGTCGCTATCGTCTCTATCGTGGTCAGACATTACCCATCACCTCCTTGTAGATAGCCCACACCTCCTCCGCTGCCTTCGCGTGCGACAAGCGCGCGCGTCGATCGAGCGTATCCGCGCACTCCACGACCGACAGCCGCGCCTTGAACGCGTCCCGGAAGCTCTTGCGCGTATGGATCAGGGAGTCGGCCACACGCAGGCTGCGGAAGTCCGCGAGGACCGCGCGCGCTTCGTCGGCCTCTTCGTTCGCCACGTGGTTGCTCACGTGGTTGAGCACGACGTGCGACTTGAGCGGGCGCCCGCTGCCCACGATGCGGGCTGCCAGGCTCTCGATGTGCTCGAGCGTCGCGATGTCGCAGTCGCTCGGCATCACCGGAGTGATCAGGCAGTCGGCCGCGGCCAGAGCCGTCTCGAACTCCTCGGTGTCTGCGCCGCCTGCATCGACCAGGACCACGTCGTAGTGCCGGCTCTCCTCGCGCACCGCGAAGTAGACGCTGTCACGCAGCATCGACCACGGGATGAACGGCAGGCTCGCTTGCTCGAGCGCGGCCCGCTTCGTCGCCCACCGGGCGCTCGACCCCTGGCTGTCTGCGTCGATGAGCTTCACGCGCTTACCTTCGCGCGCGAAGCAGACCGCTAGATTCGTGGCCAGCATCGTCTTGCCCGTGCCGCCCTTCTCCCCCCCGGTAACCAGTATCATGGTGCCCTCGCTCGGCATCGATAGCCTCGCTACTGCCAATAGCGACGCTAGCGAGAGCAGTCAAGATAGCGGCGCTAGCACCGATAGCGCCGCTATCCAAAGTAGCGGAAATAGCCTATAGCAAGCCACTTGCGCAGCACACGTGATCCGGCGTACAGCTAGTGCACGGACCAAGCACCAAGCGACTTAAAACGCGAAAGCCCCGGACCCTGAGAAGTCCGAGGCATTCGGGAACCTAGCTGTCCAAAGCTGCGGTTCCCATCAGGAAAGAGGCCGCGTGACACCTCTACCCCGACCTGGCGCGATGCCAGCCCAGGTAACGTATCAGCGAGCAGTTGCATCGACAACACTCTACAGGGATCGATTTCGATCATCCCCTAGCTGGGGACATCGTGGGTGAGCCCGCGAGAGCGTTCAAGCAGGCCGTCCGCAAGGTGCCTCCCGAGCGCCGCGCGTGGGTGCTGGCGGTCGTCGCCGCGGGCCTGTCCTGCAACGCACGCCACGCAGCCCGCTACGTCGCGTCGCTCGCGAGCTTCCCGCACTCCTTCTTCACCGTGGCAGCGCTTGGCAGGGAGCTCGGCGTAGGCCCCCGCCACGCGCGCCGCGTGCTCGCCGAGCTGTCCGCCGCGGGCTTGCTAGAGCGCTGGGCGTCGTGGCTCGAGAGCACGGGCCTGCAACGCTCGAACGACTACGTCTGCTGCATCCCGAGCCGTGTAGGACAAGCGCACACAGATAGCCGGGTGGTCATGGGCGTCCGCCCTTTGAGGGGAGAAGCACGAGAAGAGAAGAAACAGAAAGAGCAGCAGAGCGCGCGCCCACCCGCACCCGCCTGCAGCACCGTGCCGCCAGCTGCTGCTGCTTCAAGCGTTCCGCCCGTTCCAAGCGTTGCACCCGTTGCACCAGCCTCAATCGAGCCGGCAAAACCGGAAGTGCCCCCCGCAGCGCCTCCAGAAGCGCCCAGAAGCTCGGGAGTGAGCGAACCCGTCCCGCACCCGCCTCAGCGTCCCGCAGCGCCTTCTCGGGCTGTCCTCGACGCCGGGACAGCGACCAGCCGCCCCAGCCCTGACGCCGCTCCCTCGCCAGCTCTCGCGCCTCTGGCGGTGCTCCCAGGAGGCCGGGGGGCTGTCCGGGTGCTCGCGCGGGCCGGGCTGACGCCAGCGCAGCAGCAGCAGGTGGTCGACCGGGTGCTCAAGTACCACCAGGACAAGGGCGTGCAGGATGCTGCGCGCTTCGTGCACGGCCCGATCGCAGACGTCCGCGAGGGGGATGTCGTTGCGGCGGAGACGCGGGCAGCCGTCGACGCGGACTGGGACGTGGGGGTGCGCGCCGTCTCGAAGCGGATCGCCGAGCAGCGCGCGCCGTGCTTCGTGTCGCCGCCCCCGAAGCCGATGCCGCCGTGCGACCCGCTCGAGACTGAGCGTGCGCGCATCCTCGCGGACCTCTCACTGCCCTGGCACCGAGGCCCGAGCCCCAAGCGCGCCGCCCTCGAGCTCGAGCTGCGCGAGGTCGAGGCGAAGCTGGCCGAGACCGGCAGCTCGTGAGGGGAAGGGTGCATAGGCCCCCCCCTGGCTGTGCACCCTTGCGCCACCTCGTGGCTCCGGGTGCAGGTCGCACGCGACCGCTGGGACCGGCCCGGCAGATAACTCTACGTAGAGCTATCTGCCGGCGTGGCCTGAACACCCGACCAGGGCACACGGCCCACCCCCCTGGCCATGTGCCCTAGCGCCCGCCCGTGTCGAGCCAGGTGAGGCCGAGCTCGGTGATCTCGCCGTAGGCGTCGTTCGGCGGTCCGCTGATCACGCCCTTGGCGATGAGCGCTTCCCCGCGCCGCATGAACGCGGCCCGCTGTAGCGCAGCAGGGGCGCCGTCGAACAGCAGCATCTGCACGTCGCCCCAGTCCCAAGTCTCCCCGTAGCTGCTGCAGATGCGCAGCAGCCTCGCCTCGGCCGGCGTCAGCCGCGGCAAGGTCACGCTGCAGCCCGCACGATGGCTTTGTCGCTGGTGACCTCCCAGCGCAGTTTGACCTGCGTCGGGTGCGTGTCGGCGCGCTCGCGGCCCTGGCGCGACCAGCTGCCGCCGCCGGCCTGTCCGACGCAGACGAAGCCAGAGGCGCGCATCGAGGCGCCTCCCTCCTCGGGAAGCGTGTAGGTGACGAGCCGGCGGTATCCGAGCGCGCGGGCAGCACGCCAAGCGGCGCTGTAGAGCATCGAGACGGCGTTCTTGCTGCCGTCCGTGGCGCAGCGGGTCGCCTCGACGGTGTGCGGGTCCTGCGCCGTCATGCGCGCGACCGGGCGCCCGACGATCAGCACGCCCACGAGCTCGCCGTCCTTGCGCACGCCGACTGCGAACAGGCCCGAGACCGGGGGGCGGTGGTGGCGGTGGTTCGCCGCGATGTACACCTTCGCGGCGCTGATCGTCATCGGCGCGACCTCGAGCTTGCCAGGGGGCGCAGCCTCGCGGTTGACCTCGGCGCAGGCTGCCTCGACGTAGCCCGCGACGTGAGCGCGTGCGCGCTCCTCGCTGGTGGCGCTGAGCTCGAGGCTGTGCCGGCCGCCGCTGCCGCCTGCCATCACCAGCCGGCCGAGCGTCTGCGCCTGCCAGCTCATGCGCCCGTCAGCGCCGCGCACCGGGACGCGTCCGGTGTACGTCTCGACGGTCACGGTCACGCCCGTGGGGGCAGAGGCCGCGAGCTCGCGGGCAAGCTTGGTGGCGGTGGAGAGGGTCAGCGCGGCGTTCGTCGAGGTCGTCATGCCCGGAACCTAACAGAGCAGAGGCTGCATGCAACTCACTTATGGATGTCATTTATGTCTTGCGTTAGTGGGTTGCTTGAATCAGTGTTCCCCTTGTCAGCGGCACGGAGCCGCCGCCGAAAGGACCCCGACCATGGACGACACGATCTTCAACGTAGGCGACGCAGTGAGCTTTGACGTCGGTTCGAGCCGCCGCACCACGACGGTCCTGAGCATGAACAAGACGCGGATCGTGTGCGCCGACCCACACGGCGCTGCTGAACGCGAGGTCGTCTTTACGCGCCGCGCAGGCGGTTACTACGTGGTTCGCGGTCGCGACCACGGCACGCTCTCACACGGCGGGGAGACGTGGATCGATAACGACCGCTGAGCGCCTCCCACGACCGCCACGCCCCGTAGCTCTCACGAGCACGGGGATTGATCTCGTAGAACCCACGAAAGGACCGCCGACCATGACGACCACGACCACCAGCGCCCCGAAGTTCTACGACATCACCGCGACCATCGCTGCCGACGGCGCGATCAGCTGGGAGAGCGCGACTCCGATCAGGCCGCTCGCTGCGCACGAAGCAGTCGGCCGCCACCTGCGCCAGACCGCCAAGGGACAGAAGCCGGGCAGCTACCGCATCCGCGTCGACGTCACCGCCGTCATGCGCAAGTAGCCCGCGCGAGCTCGACCACCGCCCACCACAAGCAACACACATCCGGGTTGCTCTTGCGCCCGTGCTGGATTACCACGCCATGATGACAGTAGCCGTCCGCGCCTATGGCCGCCCCCCGCGTAACAGCCGCTCCGCGGTCGCCACCAGCCGCGCGAGCGTAAGCCTCACCGTCCGGCTGACCGAGGATGAGGCGGAGCTCGTCGACGGCCACGTCCAGCGCCTCAAAGCAGCCCGCTCGGTGCTCATCCGCGAGGCGATGCTGAGGATGGGCCTCTTCGCGATGCGCCCCTTCGCCGTGGCGATCCAGGGCGCGCTGCGGTGGGACGAGCGCACGGACAAAACCACGCGCAAGCCGCAGGGCGAGGACCACGCGAGCGTCAACGTCACCATCCGGCTCACGGCCGAGGAGCGCAGCCTCGTGGACGCGCACGTCCACCGCACGGGGTTTGCGCGCGCGGTGCTGATCCGCGAGGCGATGCTGCGGATGGGGCTGTTCGGCCGAGCTCGCGTCAAGCTCGAGCAGGTCTAGGGCGGTGCGGTGAGGGTCGTGTCGCTGCGGCTTCCGAGCGGCTCACACGCCGTAGCGCAGGAGCGAGTAGTCGCGCAGCGTCGCGAGCTCTCCCGCCGTCACCACGCGGTTGAACCAAATCATGTCGGCGACCTTGCCGACATACGTCCACAGACCCACGCCCGCGGAACCGATGCGTAGGCCCGTGGTGGCCGTCTCGGTCGGCACCGTAGCGGTCGCGTTGGCGATCGCTGTGGGGTTGGTGACTGCGGGAGACATCAGGAGCGACGTGTCGGGCGTGTCCGCGATGCTCAGCTTCCACTCGAGGCGCGTGGCGACACCCTGAGTGCCCGGCCCGACCGCTGGCCCGAACACGGTGGCGGCAGCGCTGTTGGAGATGTTTATGGCGGCATTACAGCCTACCGAATCCTGTAGATTGACCACCGTCAGAGGGTACGCTCCGGGGTACACGGAGACGACGCTTTGGTTGCCACCGTTGAGCGCTCCGGGGGCATAGATAAGGAACAGGGTCGACCCTGTGCACTGGATAAGAAAGCTCCATTGCGCAGCGGCCTTGCTCGAGAGGTAGGTCTCCGCGCCCGTGAAGCTGAATGTCTTTTCATTCTTGAACGCCGCGTCTGCTACAGGCGTGACGACTTGGCTGGCCGGCGCGGCTTGCACGTACGTGTGCCCACCCGCGACGCGGTCCCCGATCGCGGTGACCTTGCCGCCTGACTCTGTGTAGGTGTCGCCACGCACCCAGCTGAACGGGGCCATGGCCAAGATCAGCGCCTCGTACTCGGCGAGCCCGCGCTGCGGCTTGCCGGACATCATCAGCTTCTGGCCTGGCGATGGCATCAGGAGGCCGCCAGATCGCCAGAGAGCACCCAAGAGGTCGCCGTGATCTTCGTGATGCTCGCCACGCTGTAGCGCGCGCGTAGCTTCGCGGTCAGCGCGGGGTTGTTGAGCGTGTCGGTGGTGATGGCGATGGTCGTCTGTCCCACGCCCAGCTGCATCACCGTGATCACCGTGCCGATGGGGAAGGCTACGCTCGCGTTCGCGGGGATGGTGAGCGTGTTCGCTGCGGCGTTGTTCATGGTCACGCACTTGGGCGCGTCCGCGAGGACCAGCGTGTAGGCGGTGCCGGTCTGGTTGTTGAGCGCGAAGGGTGCGGCGCCTTCGAGGTCGCCCGCGATGTCCCAGGTGTCGGCCGCTACCTTCGTCAGCGTGACCTGACTGTATTGGCCTCGGGTCTTTGCGACGAAGCCACCGGGCACGTTCAGCGTCACGCTCGCCGCAGGGGCGACGGTGACTTGTCCTGCGCCCTGCTGGAAGATGCTGATACGACACCCGAGGGGCGCGGCCATCGAGCTAAGCGGGATCGTGATGGTGACCGCGCTCGCATTCGTCGTCGTGACGAGGTTGTCGATGTCGGCGGACACGAGCGTGTACGTGCTCGCGGTCACGACGCCCACGTACAATGCAAGGTCGCCGTTTACGATCCACTGATTCGATGAAAGCTTCAGCAGGCGCACCGTGGTGTGCAGCCCGGACAGACTGACTGCGTTCGCTAGCGGGCCGCTCATGATCTGGTGGGTGTCGGTGAGAAGCTGAACGCCGGCATCGAGCGCGATGGACACGCTTCCGGTATGCGTCTGCAGGACGTATATCTCGGTGCCCACTGGGAAATACACGGAAGCTTCGGCGGGGATCGTCAGCGCGGCGGGCGTGGGACTGTAGATCTGTACCGTCTTGCCTGCATCCGCGAGCACCAGGGTATACGGCCCGGTCTGTGAGTTGGTGGATGAGCTTCTGGCGACCGTCAACGTACCGCCTGCACCGCCATCGACGAAGCTGATCCCGGCGCCCGCTGTCAGAACGCGCTCGTTCGTCAGCGTCGCGTCTGCGGCAAGTGTCAGGTACTGCGCCGTCGTCGGAGCGCCGCCTCCGCCCGCCGTGCTCGCCACCGTGAGCGTGCCTGCGCCCGGCGTCAGCGTGATGTTCGCGCCAGCCGTCAACACTCGCTCAGCAGACAGCCCGCCACTCGCAGCGCTCACCAGATACTCAGCATCCGTCGGCGCACCTGCCGTGACCGTGCTCGCCACCGTGACCGCACCGCCCGCGCCCCCATCCGTGATCGAGATACCCGCGCCCGCAGTTAGCGCGCGCTCGTTCGCGACGGCTGCGGACGCTCCGATCGTGACGAACGGGACCGCGCCCAGGTCGCCGACGTCCACCCCGTCTACAGTGCCTGACAGTGCGATGTTGCCCGAGATGATCAGGCCTGGGGTCGTGAGCGTACCCGCATCATCGAGCGTCGCGAACGAGTCCTGCACGAGCTTGCCCGTGGTGCCGTCCCAGCGCACCAGGCGGTTATCGTTCGTGCTCGCTGGTCCCTGCACAGCGTTCGGCGTCGCGACCGTGAGCACGCCAGCCGTAGGCGTGACCGTCACGCCCGTGCCAGCGGTCAGCACCCGCTCAGCAGACAGCCCCGCGTGTGTCGCTGCGACCAGGTACTCGGCGTCGGTCGGCGCTCCGCCAGCCACCGTGCTCGCAATCGTCACAGCGCCACCCGCGCCGCCGTCCGTGACCGTGATGCCTGTCCCACCCGTCAGCACGCGCTCGTTGCCGAGCGTCGGCGTCGCTGCGAGCGTCACGTACGAAGGCACCGCCAGGAGCGCGAGCCCCAGCCCGAGCTCGGACACGTCCATCCCGTCGACCGTGCCGGGCGTCGCGATGTTGCCCGCGTCGTCGATCGTGACGAGCGAGTTCTGCACGAGCGCGCCTGTCGTGCCGTCCCAGCGTGTGACCGCGTTATCGGTCGCCGTCGCCGGCCCCTGCACGCCGCCACCACCGCCGCCCGTGCTGGCGATCGTGAGCGTCCCCGCTGCAGGCGTCAGCGTGATCCCCGCACCCGCGGTGAGAACCCGCTCTGCACTCAGACCAGCATGCGTTGCTGAGACGAGGTATTCCGCGTCCGTAGGGGCTCCACCGCCGCCTCCACCCGTCGCACTGACCGTCATGGTCCCAGCGCCCGGCGTGATCGTGATGCCCGCACCCGCAGTCAGAACGCGCTCAGCACTCAGGCCCGCGCTCGCGGTCCCCACGATGTAGTCGGCATCAGCAGGCGCTGCGCCCGCCGCTGGGATCGCGGCGATCTTGACCTTCTCGGCGCCGCTCACGAAGCCCGGCACCGTCGTGGTCGCGAGCGCGTGCAGGCTGCCGCCGGGATGGTCGCCATGACCGTGCGTGTGCTGCGCCGTGGCATACGTCCCAGGCGTGCCGAGCGAGCTCGAGGCCGCGACGGGAGGCGGCGCTGCGGCCGGCGCTGCGGGCGCCACCACCGTGCTCGAGACCGCGAGTGCGCCTGCGGTCGGCGTGAGCGCGATCCCCGCCCCAGCAGTCAGCACGCGCTCCGCCGTCAGCGTCCCGTGGCTCGCTGCGACCAGGTACTCGGCATCGACCGGCGGCGCGACACCTGTCGCGCTGACGACCACCGCGCCACCCGGACCGCCCACAGCGACGGAGATCCCCGTGCCCGCAGTCAGCACCCGCGCGTCGGGGAGCTCGGGGGTGCTCGACGTCAGGACGTAGGGCGCGTTGCTGGGCGCTCCCTCGGCCGGCGGGAGCGTGTCCGTGCGATCGTCGGGGATGCCCACGCCGTAAGGGTCGTAGGTGAGCAGGAAGCCGTCGCGGATCGCGTCTTCGACGTACTTGCTCGACCACACGATTGCGCCTGCGCTGGTGATCGTCACACCAGCAGCGTCGGGGTATGTCTCGCCTGGTCTTGGGTAGACCTCGACTTTTGTAGCCATCGAAGCGCGACGCTACCAAAGCCACGCCTACCAACTTTCGAGCGGCCCGCCCGCTTAGGACGCGTTGTTCCAATCACACAGCCATGTGTCGGCCGCGTACTTGATCAGCGTGATCGGCACGAACGGGAAAGCCTCGATCGTCTTCGGCGTAGCCGATGGGTTGGTGTAGCGTCTCGACATGCGCGCCGGGATGCCGTAGCTGCCGCTCGCCACCTCGCTCACAATGCGCAGCAAGCCTTCAGAAACCGTCGTCATCATCACCGTGACCGTGAACCCGAGAGGAAGGTTTAGCGTGCTGTCGCGCGGGATCGTGATCGTCACGTAGTCGTCGTACGTGCAGAGGATCATGCACGCGCTGTGCACAAGCGCGAGCGTCAGCGAAGACCCCGCGAGCGTCACGAGCGGGATCAGCTTGTCCGCCTTGGTGCTGATGTCGACCGTGCTAGCGATCGTGAGCGTGCCCGCAGCAGGCGTCAGCGTGATGCCCGCGCCCGCGGTGAGAACCCGCTCCGCACTGAGCCCCGCATGCGTCGCGGTGACCAGATACTGCGCATCCGTCGGCGCACCCGCCGCGACCGTACTCGCGACCGTGACCGGCCCGCCCGCGCCGCCATCGGTGATCGAGATGCCCGCGCCTGCGGTCAGCGCCCGCTCGTTCGCAACGGTTGCCGAGGCCCCTATCGTGACGAAGGGAACAGCTCCAAGGTTTCCGACGTCCACCCCGTCGACCGTGCCCGCGACCGCGACGTTGCCGCTGATGCTCAAGCTCGCGGTCGACAGCAGGCCCGCATCATCGAGCGTCGCACTCGAGCTCTGCACGAGCTTGCCGGTCGTGCCGTCCCAACGTGTGATGCGGTTGTCGATCGAGCTCGCCGGCCCCTGCACCGCGTCCAGCGTCGCCACCGTGAGCACACCTGCAGACGGTGTGATCGAGATGCCCGCACCAGCCGTCAGCACCCGCTCAGCAGATAGGCCCGCGTGCGTCGTAGCGACCAGATACTCGGCATCCGTCGGCGCACCACCAGCCACCGAGCTCGAGATCGTCAGCGGACCACCTGCGCCGCCGTCCGTCAGCGTGATCCCAGTGCCCGCTGTCAGAACGCGCTCGTTCGCCAGGTTGCTGTCCGACGCGAGCGTCAGGTACTGCGCCGTGGTGGGCGCACCCCCCGTGACCGTGCTCGCGACCGTGAGCGTCCCAGCGCCCGGCGTGAGCGTGATCCCTGCACCAGCCGTCAGCACCCGCTCGGCGGACAGCGTCCCGTGGGCCGCCGAGACCAGGTACTGCGCATCGACAGGCGCTCCTCCGCCTCCGCCGGTCGCGCTGATGGTCAGTGTGCCACCAGCCCCAGCGTCCGCGATGGCGATGCCCGCCCCTGCCGCAAGGACGCGCGCGTCCTCGAGAACAGCAGGCGCCGAGGTCGCCAGCACGTAGGACGCATTGCGCGGCGCTGGCGGACTCACGTCGGTGTGGTCCGCCGGCAGGTTCACACCGAGCGGGTCGTACGTCAGGAGGAATCCATCGCGAATCGCGTCCTCGATGTACTTGCTCTCCCAGACAATCGCGCCCGCTGCGGTGATCGTCACGCCCGCCGCGTCCGGGTACGGCTCGCCGATTTTTGGCCAGACCACGACCTTTGTAGGCATCGAAGCGCGACGCTACCAAACCGGCGCCTACCAACTTTCGGCGCGCTGCTGCTGCTCGTTGCGCCGGTTGCGCGCCATGATGCGCAGCAGCTCCTGGTCGTGCTCGTTCGCAGCTGCAGGTGGTGGCTTCGCGATGAACGCCCGCAGCGCACGTAGCGAATAGCGTGTCGCATCCGCCAAATGGTCTTCGCCCGGCAAAAACTCGCTCCGGTCCTCGTCCCACTGCAGCGCCTCCATCTCCACTACCAGCCCCATCGCGGCCTCGCGCAAGAGCACGAGGCGCCCCGTGCGAAGCTCGGTGTTGAGCGTGTCGATGGAGTCGCGCTTGTCCGCCTTGTCCGCCGGCAGCATCGAGAAGCCAGCGCGCCGCGCGTAGCGCTCGTTGAAGTCTTGGATGAAGGTTTTTCCTCCCGATGCGGAGTCGCCCACGATGCGCTTCGCTCCGTACTGCACGCGCAATGCGTTGGTCTTCTCGCAGATCGCATCGCTGGTGAGCCGATGCGCCTTCTCCGCGTGCACGACCGCGACGTAGTTGCGATGCGGGTGCGCCGCGAGCACGACCCACGCGCACGGATCGGGGCTGTTGCCGTAGTCGACGCCGATGAAGTGCCGCCACGTCGCCGCGTCGTACTCGGGGACGAGGTCGACGATGTTGTGCGGCGCGAGCTCGAACACGCGTCGCGTCTCGTCGTCGACCCACTGCCCGTAATACTCGCGCAAGAGCGTCGGGTGCGTACGAGACCAGCCCTTCTTGGCGATCTCCTCCTCGACGAGCTCGTGCGGGTCTCTGCCGAGGTGGGGGTTCTCGAACAGCGTCCACGCCACCTGCAGGAACCCGTCGCCACCGTGGCAGATGCTGTGCCAGTACCCGCGCTTGACGTAGCCAGGCGTGCCGCTCGCGATGAATAGCCCGCGCGTCTGTCCAAGCGCCGGACTTGCCGAGCCCACCAGCGACTCGAGCAGGTGCGAGAACTCCTGCACCTCATCCGCGAGGAACGCCCGCGTGTTGCCGCCGCGCGCGATCTTCCCGATCTGCCTTTTGTTGTCCAAGCCCACGATACGAAACATCGCGCCGCGGTCCGTGACCATCGTGCCCTGGTGATCGCGATGCCGGTAGTCGAGGCAGTACAGCTCGCAGAGGCGCGTCAGCTCGCCCCAGATGAGCTCCTTGCCCCTCTTGAGCGTCGGCGCGACGAACACCACCTCCTGGCCGAACTCGCAATCGAGCAGGAGCAAGAGGATCAGCGTCGCGATGTATCGTGTCTTGCCCGCACGTCGACCGCAGCACAGCGCGATGTAGCGCTCCCCCGCGAGCACCAGCCCGAGCGCCGCACGCTGCCGCGCGTGCAGACCGCGCATCAGCCGCAGCTTGACGAGCTCGCGGAACGCGTGGTCCTTGCCCGTCGACACCATCCGCAGCCGCGCGCGCGCCTTGGCCCGCACGCCGTCTAGCTGCACCGCTGCGTCTGCCACTACTCGCTCATGATGCGATCGGACTTTGTCGTGTAGCGGTCCGGGTCCATCTTGTATGTCTGCGATACCCGCTCGCGGACTGCGCCGCGATCAGGCTGCGCCTCTTCCCCGGACGCGGACTTCGCGATGATTTGCTGCTGGCGGAGCTGCTCCTGGCCGAGCGTCGCGCGCGCCGGGATGCCTGCCACCTTGAACAGCAGGAGCTCGCCAGCACGGTTGCGTGGCGGTCCGAGCACGTCGATCTGCGCCCGCACCTCCGCCGTGAATGCCTCGTACATCTGCGGGTACACCTGCTTGAGTGTCTCGACCTCGTCCGCGGTCGCCACGCCGTCGACCATGCGCTTGAGCGTGTTCTCCGGGTTGTAGGCTGCGGTCACCGTGCGGATCAGCCTGCGCGTGCTGGTCGGGTCGAGCTTGCTTCCGTCGCCGGGCACGCTCTCGGTGACAGCCGTCGCGCGCCGCTGCTCGAGCGCGACCATCTCCTCTGCGGTCTCGGGGTCGACCTGCTCGAGCTGCGCCGCCTGCTCGAGCAGTGCCTGCGCCTCGGGAGAGCCCGGACTAAGCAGCGCCTGCGCCTCCGCGAGACGGTCGCGCGCCTTCTTCTCCGTCACCAAGCGACCGAGTGCGAGCGCGGTCCGCTCTGCGTGGTCCGCGCTCGCGTCCGCGCCTCGGCTCGCTGCCGACGACAGGCGCCGCACGCCGGTGACGAACTTGCGCGCGCTGTTGGTCAGCATCGCTCCGTTGCCGCCCTGCGCCTCCGACACCGCACGCACCCAGGCCCGGTACCACTTCGGCAGCTGCGCGCCGCCAGCACCGCCCACAGCCGCGCTCCCGAGCGTTCCGAGAGGTCCGCCCAAGAGTGTCGCACCCATGGCGCCCGTCGCCGCGCCCGCAAGCCCCTCGAGCCCAGGCGAGCCCGCGAGAAACTTCTCTCCCTCGAGCTTGTCGGCACGCGCACGCGCCATCAGGTCAAGCCGGCTCTCGAGCGTCCGCGAGAGGTCGACCGTCTCCTTCGCTGTCTCCTTCATCCCCTCGCCACCCCACGCACGCACACGCGCCTCCGCGTCCGCCGCGCCGTCTCTCAGGTTCAGCCTGTAGGCCTGCTCGTCGCGCATCGCAGCCGCGTCGCCCACGTTCGCGAACAGCCTCTTGACGGACGCGCTGTCCGCCTGGTTGAGGTTGTCCCAGTCGTTCGGAGCGCGCTCCGGTCCCGTCGAGAAGAACTGCGACCACTCGCTATCGTCCGACGTCGAGATCGAGCGCGACCACGGCTTGTTGCCGATGAACTGCCGCTCCGCGAGGCTCAGCGCTTCCCAGGTGTCGTCCTCGGACAGAAGCGATGCGAGCTCGGCTTTCGTGCGTGCGGTCTCGGGCAGCTCGAGGTCCCACTGCGCGGCGCTGTTGGCGGTCTGCTTGATCTGCTTGCGCAGGTCTTCGAGGTAGCCCGTCGACTGCCAGCCGTTCATGTCGCCCTCGCGCGTGACGCGCTTGATCCGATTGACCACGCGGTCGACCGCCTGCCGCGCCTTCGGAGAGCCCTTGTAGGCGCCGTCCTGCCCCTTGATCTCCTCGATGCGCGCAATCACGCGCTTGATCGCATCGCGCCCGTCGACGTACTCGTCCCACACACTTGCGACCTTCGTCCCGCTCGCGTTGCGGCCCTCAAGAAAGTTCATCGGCTCGCTGGTGAGCTCGCGCAAGAACTCGCGCAGGTCGCGCGTCTTGGCGCGCTGCGCTTCTTTTCCGATCGCAGCCTTCACGCCCTGGTCGAACACGCCGTAGGCATCTCCGATCTTGCCCTGGCCGAGGAACCTGTTCGCGGTCGCCTGCTGCACGTCGAGCGTCTGCCGCACGCGCTGCACGATGCGGTAGGTCGGCGCATCGCCCCGGCTCATCGCATCCTCGCCCACGAGGTTGACGTAGTCGTCGAGTTTTGCGCGGATGCGCGCGAACTGATTGTCGAGCGCGCGCTGCGCCTCCTGCGCGCGTGGGAAGCGGCTCGAGAGCTCCACCGCGTGCGGGTTGTTGACGTCGTCGACGACGGAGGACGACTCGCGGACCAGCGTGCGCAGAAACTCGCGCATGCGGTCGCTGCCGGCGTCCGACTCGAGCAGCTTGTTCGCCTCGGTGAGCAGACGCGCCCGGACGTCCTCGGTGTACCGCGCGAACGCGGAGCCGATCTTGCCGTCGATGAGGTCGTCTGTGATCTGCGCGTGCGTCTGCTCGAGCGAGCCCGCGAGGCGCGAGACCAGTCGGACTTCCCCCTTCGGCGGCGGTGCCTCCGGGTTCGCGACGAACTCGTCAATCAGCGTGCGCAAGCGCGTGAACACGTCGTCGAGCACGGCCTTGGCAGCCTGCGAACGCGGCAGCTCCGGGGAAATGCCGCCGTAGCCGGGCGCATCGAAGTCGATCTCGCCCTGACGCTCCCCCGGCTCGTACAGCGGCCTGGCGTCGGTCTCGTCGAAGCTGCTGACGGACTTTTTCTGCGCGATGCCGGCCTGGTCGTCGAGCTTCTTGCGCAGTGCGAACCAGCGCTTGAAGTCCTTCAGCGCTGCCTTCGTCTCGCGCTGCAAGAGCTCCTCATGCCCGCCCGTCGCCATGCGGGTATTGTCGACGTTCCGCGCAAACTTCGGCCGCGCATCGTTCGCGAGGATGTCGTCGACCGAGGTCTGCGCGTTACGGTTGCCGCCCATCGCCTGCGCCGTCGCGCGCAGCTCCGACATCGGCACGTCCGACGCTTCGATGTCCGGCAGCGGACGCGGCGCGAACTGGTTCGGGTCGAGCAGCTCGTCCGCAGCTCGCGCGCCGCGACGCGCTGCACCCGCGGCGGCTCCGACCGCGCTCCCTCCAAGCCAGCCCAGCACCGTGCCGCCACCTGCGGACCACGCGAGGTTCTCGGCCACCTGGCCCGGCGTGATGCCTGGACGCAGCGACTCCGCCGTCCCGCTCACCACGCCGCCGATCAGGCCCTCCGCTGCGCCCGCAGCCCCGAGCCCCCGAGCCCCCGCCATGATGGGACCAGCGCCCCGGGCGACGGCCTGGACCGCTTGCTCGGACGCGAGGCGCTCTCCAAGCCGCGCGACCGCGCCCGCAGGCGTGCGCGCCGCAGCGCTCGCGAGCGCACTCGTTCCGCCCGTCAGCAGCGCCGGCCCGACGGCGCCCGTCACCTCGGAGAGCCCGCTCGTCCAGGGGTTGGCCTCGCGCGTCTTGTCGAGCTCGGCCCGCGCCTGCCCGTAGGCGTCCGTAAAGCTCTCGTCGCTGACCGCCATCCGGCCGAGCGCCGCCACCCCCGCGAGCGCAGGGTCCGACAGGCCGAACGTCGCGCCGCGCATCAGGCCCTGCCCAGCCGCAGCGACGGTCCCGAGCGGCCCGCCGTACTCCTGCTGCAGCTCCGCCTGGCGCGTGAGCTCGCGCCCCTGCCCCTCACGGATCGCGCCCTGCCAGTCGAAGCCCGCACCAGGCCGCGCAGGACCGGGCGGGAAGGCTGCGGCCGGCGCTGGTGGCGCTTCTGGCTGCGCGCGCTGCTCGAGCAGTGCCCGCATCTGTGCGACCTGGTCCTCGAGCGCCTTCATACGCTCGTCGCCGACCGCCACCTGCCCCGCGAGGGAAGGCAGCGCCGCGGCACCTTCGGGCGCCTCGGGCGCACGCGCAGGCGTCTCTTCTGGTGGCTCGAGGGGGATGCGCGGCACGCGCCCCCGCACCACCGGCAGCACATACGGGACCTCGTCGACGACCGACGGTGCCGGTGGCTTCTCGGGCAGCGCCTCCGGTGCTGGCACGTCCTCGGGCAGCGGCTCACGCCCGAGCGCGTCGAACGCCTCGTCGTCGAGGTTCACCAGAGGCCGCCGGGGAGCGGGCGCCTCCGCGGTCTCAGGAGCTGCTGCGACCGGCTCCTGTGCCGGCTCGGTGATCGGCGGGGCCGGCTCCGGGGGGCCTGCCTCTACCGGCTCCGGTGCCGACTCGCGTCCGAGCGCGTCGAACGCCTCGTCGTCGAGCGCTGCGCCCTCGCGCCCGAGCGCGTCGAACGCCTCGTCGTCGAGGTAGCCAGGAGGCAGGAGCGCGCCCTCGCGCTGGGGACCGTTGCGCTTGTCGTCGTCTGCGCCAGGCATTGCCTACCTCGTCCCGGTGCTGGCGGGTTTGCCGGACGGCTTCGACTCGCGGATCGAGCGGTAGTAGTCGACCAGGGTCTGCGGCTTCGGCGTCAGCGTGTAGTCGCGGCGCAGCGCCTCGAAGGCATTGTCGCCGCTGTAGTAGCGCTCCTCGTTCTCCGGGTTGTAGACGCGCACCCGTCCCGGATCGCCCTTCTTCGCGCTCTCTGCGTGCTTCTGCTGCGCCGCTGCCTCCTGCGCTTTGAACGTCCGCCAGGCCTCTCTCTGCGGGTCCTTGGGTTCGACGCGCCCCGCGCCCCGTCCCCGCTGCCCAGCGCTCGCGACGCCCCCGTCTTGCCCCTTGTCGCGCGCCGCGGCTGCGGCCTTCTGCTCCGCGAGGATGCGCGAGGTGATGGCGTTGGGCGGGTCCTTGCTCGGGTCGATCGTGTCGAGGAACTTGAGCCGGTCCATCGCCTGGAAGCTCTGCAGCAGGCTCCGGAGCGCGTTGCGACGGATGTCCTCGTTTACGCTGGTGAGACCAAGCTCCTCAAAGCGCCTGTCGAACTCGTTCTCGCCGATCACTGCGCCCGACTCGTTACGCAGGACAAGGCTCACCAGGAGCCCCACGTCGCGCCGCGTCTGCGCGTCGTTCTCGTTCAGCTTCGAGTACGTCGACCCAAGCGCCATCGCGCTCCGAGGCAATGCGGCGCCATCCTTCGCGAACTTCGCCAAGCGCTCGAACGACTGCGCGCCGGACCGCGTGAGGATGTCGAGCTGCGTCTCGCGTTCGGTCGGCTTCGGCCCGAGCCTTGCGCGCGCCTCTGCCTCGAGCGCGTTCGCGTTCTTCAATCTGATCTCTGCCTCGCGCTCGCGCGCACGGTCCGGCGCCTCCGCGTTCTCCTGCTCGATCTTCTTCGTCTCCGCCTCGAGCTTCTGCTTACGGACGGGCGCTTCGTGGATGTCGGCTGCGCCCTTGGCCGCCTCGATCTCCGCCTTGGTCTGCTCCTGCTGCCGCTTGACCTTCTCCGCGAGGATCGCCTGCCCCTCGGTGCCAAGCTTGCCCTCTGCCTGCATCGTCTCGAGCTCTGCGACCGGCAGCTGCATGTAGGCGTTACGGAGCTCCCGCGAGCTGATGTCGCGCGCATGGCCGCGTACTTGGTTGTTCGCGAGCTCGAGCGTTTCGCGCGCGAGCTTCTTGTAGTCTTCGCCAACGTTGGACTGAAGGATGCTGTTCAAGCCAGCCTTGAGCGTGCCCGTAGCTGCGGCGCTAAGCATCGCCTCCTGCTCGAGCTCGGTGGCAGCGCCGTGCGTGCTTAGGCCGTACAGCCGGGTCATGCGCTGGTATTGATCGTTGTCGGCCTCGAGCTGCTGCGCCCACTTGTTCGTGGCCGTCGGCATCGCCTGCATGATCGCTTTCGCCGCAGCCGCTCCGCCAGGCACCTTCGAGAGCAGTACCGAGGTGAGGATCGTCATGATCAGGTGCAGAGTGTCGCGCTTGGGCTTTTCGTTCTCGGCGTGCTCGATGTGGTCCATTAGCCCGACCATGCGTTGCTCGAGCGTGCCTGCGCGGCTACGTGCGTTCGCGATGACCTCGCGCGCGCGCTTCTCCGCCTCGGCGCTGCTCTCTGCGATCTTCTCGTACTGCCCCGCGACCTTCTCCTGTCCTTCCGCCGCGCCCTCCGCACGCGCGACGCGCGCCTCGGCGACGCGCTTCTCGCCTTCGAGGATCTCCTTTTCCTGCGCACCCGGCGAGAGCGTCGTGTCGACAGGCACCTCGCCCCGCTCCTGCTCAGGCGGCGGCGCTGTGAGGTCCGCGCGTGCGCCCGTGCCGAGCTCCTTCTGCGGCTCGCGGTCAGGCAATCGATTGACGTTGCCGGCGTCCCGAGGCGCAGGCGCACTCGCGTCCTCGAGAACGCGCGCAGCCTTCTTGACGCGCGAGACCGCGTCGCCGGCATCGGCCA
>Ga0190271_10000593_pt1 | contig 18701 bp, 17 predicted proteins | sample Popmic356T_FD_133747 | JGI IMG/M metagenome (GOLD analysis project Ga0190271, IMG submission 133747) | Populus adjacent soil microbial communities from riparian zone of Weber River, Utah, USA - 356 T | ecosystem: Environmental > Terrestrial > Soil > Riparian zone | place: USA: Utah | collected...
ACGATGCCATCGTCCTAGTGTCGCACAGGCTTTGGGGTGAACGGCCCGACGTGATTCGCCGTTTGCGCGCGCTCGAGGGGAGCTTCGATGCGCAGAGCATGCGCCGCATGAATGCGCGCGTGGACAGCGGAGCGTCGCCACGAGCAGCCGCACAGCTGGCGCCGATCTGTCACGAGCCGCAGCGGCATTGACACAGTGTGCCGCGCACGAGTCATCAGCGCGCGGTGCGCAAAGCGCTGAAATCCCAGCGCGTCAGCACCTCGATGGAAGCGTCCTAGTTGTCGAAGCTTCTGCGCGGGTCGCTTTTGGCACGATGCGTGCGTCGTTGATTGTGCGTGACATCGCGCAGCATAGTCACAATGGAAACGCGGCAAATCAGTGCTGCACGTGCGTTTCCATTTACGTTTTCGTCAAAGGAGTGAGCATGCGTCGGTCCAGGCAATCGTTGCCGCAAACCCTCGAGACCTACCGTCACATTTTCGAGACCGGTGCCGGTCCCGTCGAGAAGAAGAACCCGCGCGACGATTTTCGCAACGACGTGTTCTCGGGCTTGCGCGCGCGGCCAAAGCGGCTCTCGTCTGTCTATTTCTACGACGACGCGGGCAGCGCGCTCTTCGAGCGCATCACGCGCCTGCCCGAGTACTATCTCACGCGCGTCGAGCAGGAAATTCTGGAAAAACACGCAGACAGTATCCTCGAGACCGTGCTCGGCGAGCCGTGCTGTATCGTGGATTTGGGCGCCGGCGATGGCGTCAAGACGCAGATCTTGCTCGAGCGTATTCACGCGCGTGGCGGTGACGTGCGGTACGCCCCGGTCGATGTCTCGGCTGCCGCGCTGTGGAGTGCCGAGCGCCGCATGCGTGAGCATTTGCCGTGGCTGCAAGTCGACGCGGTGCTCGCGGAGTATGCGCCCGGCCTCGCGCGCATCCGCAAGGCGCAAGCCGATCGACGCTTGCTCGTGCTCTGGCTCGGCTCGAGCATCGGAAACTTCGTCCACGATCAAGCGGTGGCGATGCTGCGCGGGCTGGCTAGCGCGTGCGCTGCCACGGATACATTGCTCGTGGGCTTCGACTTGCTCAAAGATCCCAAGCGGCTCGTGGCCGCCTACGACGACGCTGAAGGCGTGACTGCCGAGCTGAACTACAACCTCCTGACGCGCATCAACCGCGAGCTGGGAGGCGACTTCGATCGAAAAGCCTTCGTGCATCACGCCGCGTTTTCGCCGGACCGGGCGCGCATGGAGAGCTACCTCGTCAGTACCCGCAAACAAGTCGTGCATGTGGCCGGTCGAGCGTTCGAGCTCGCCGCGTGGGAGCCGATCCATACAGAAGTGTCCTGTAAGTATTCGGACGCCGAGATCAGCTCGCTGCTGCAAGCGGCAGGTCTAGCGCGTGTCCAAGCCTTCACGGATGCCGAGCAGCTCTTCGTCGACGTGGCCTGTAGACCGGCCTGTAAACCGAGCAAACCGAGCGTCGCGAGCCCGGAGCGCGTCGGTTGAGTCTCGAGGCCAGCGCTGTCGGTGAGCTCGAGCGGCGCTATCGCAGCGTGCGCGCGGCGAGCGAGCGTCTGTGTGTGCCGCTCGCACCGGAAGACTATGTGGTGCAGTCGATGCCGGATGCCAGCCCGACCAAGTGGCATTTGGCGCATACCAGCTGGTTCTTCGAGACCTTCGTGCTCGAGGCATACCTGCCGGACTATCGGCCTTTCCATCCGCAGTACCGCGTGCTGTTCAACTCCTACTACGAAGCGGTGGGGCCGAAGCACCTGCGCGCCGAACGTGGGCTGCTGACGCGCCCTACCGTCGCGGAGGTCATGGTGTATCGCAGCGCGATCGACGAGGCAGTGCTCGCGCTGCTGCGTGATGGCGCGTCGGCCGCGCTCGCCGCGCGCATCGAGCTCGGCTTGCAGCACGAACAACAGCACCAGGAGCTCATACTGACGGACCTGCAGCATGCCTTCGCGCAGAATCCGCTCGCGCCTGTATACACCGCCTACCGCGCGCGTGGTGCGACGCTCGGTGAGGCGCCTCCGCCACTACACTTCGTGAGCCGCGACGGTGGCATCGAGCAGATCGGAGCTACGAACGAGGGTTTCACGTTCGACAACGAGCGACCACGCCATCGCGTGCTGGTCGAGCCTTATCAGCTCGCGTCGCGCTTGGTGCTGGCCGGCGAGTACCGCGAGTTCATGCGTGACGGCGGCTATCGCCGGCCCGAGCTCTGGCTGTCCGATGGCTGGGCCGCCGTTCAGAGCTTCGGTTGGAGCGCGCCCTTGTATTGGCGAGAGCGCGACGGTGAGTACTACCGCTACTCGCTGCACGGCGAGCTAGCCGTCAGCGCGCACGAGCCCGTTTGTCATGTCAGCTTCTACGAGGCGGACGCGTTCGCGCGCTGGGCGCAAGCACGCCTTCCGAGCGAGGCGGAGTGGGAGCTTGCGTATGCGGCGACTCCCGTCACGGGTCACTTCGCGGAAGCTGAGGCGTGGATTCCACGCCACACCCCGTCGGGCTTTGGCTCTGCCTGGGTCTGGACGGCGACACCGTACGTGGCTTATCCGGGCTTTCGCCCCGAAGCCGGCGCGCTCGGCGAATACAACGGTAAGTTCATGTGCAATCAGCTGGTCCTGCGCGGCGGCTCGTGCTTCTCACCCGAGAGTCACTTGCGCGCGACGTACCGCAACTTCTTTCCAGCTGCAGCGCGCTGGCAGGTCACGGGGATTCGCCTCGCGCGCTGACGACTCGCGCCATTCGGTCAGAGCACTGGCTTCAGCTCTCCGGCCACCGTGGGCAGCAGCTCACTGACCGTAGGGTGCGTGTGTACTGCTCGCTGCAAGACTGTATAGGGTGCGCGCGCGTACATCAGATCGGCGATACAGTGGATAGCTTCGTCGCCCTCGACACCCAGGATAGCCGCGCCCAGCAGCTCGTGGCTGTCGGCGTCGGCGATGATCTTGATGAAGCCTCGCGTCTCGGAGCGCTCGCGCGCGCGACCCACGCGACTCATGGGGCGAGTGCCCATCAAGAGCCGCCGACCGGACGCTCGCGCATCTCGCTCAGTCATGCCGACGCGACCGAGCGGTGGATCGATGAACAATCCGTAGATCAGAATCCGGTCGCTCAGCTTCCGACTCCCACCATCGAGCAAGTTGGCGGCGACGATCTCATAGTCGTTGTAGGAGGTATGCGTAAACTGGCCGCGTCCATTGCAGTCGCCGAGCGCCCAGATGTGCGGCTGTGAGCTGCGGAGCTCATCGTCTACCTTGATGTCGCCGCGTGCGTCCAGCTCGACCCCTGCTGCCGACAAGTTGAGTGTGTCGGTGTTTGGCACGCGGCCCAGCGCGACCAGCAGATGCGAGCCACGTACCACCGTTTTGGACGCGAGCTCTACCGCCACGCCGTCGCCGATGCGCTGGACGCGCTGAACGTCGGCACCGAGCCATGTTTCGACGCCGGAGTCGCGCATCAACTCCAAGATCGCCGCGGAAACATCCTCGTCTTCGCGCCCGATGAGCCGCGCCGATCGTTCGATGATCGTGACGCGGCTGCCGAAACGCCGGTACATCTGCGCGAACTCGAGCGCCACATAGCTGCCACCCAGAATTACCAAGTGCTCAGGCAGGACGTCGATATCCATCATCTCGACATTGGTGAGGTACGGTGTCTCACTCAAGCCCGCGACGCGCGGAATCTCCGGCCTCGCGCCGCAGTCGATGAAGAAACGTCGCGCGTGCAGGCTGCGTGTTCCAACACGCACGCTCTGTGGGCTCTCGAAGCGTGCGTCGCCAGTGATGAGCTCGAGGCGCTCGGTGTCTGCGACCCAAGACCCGAGGCTGCGGCGTGATTCCTCGACGACGGCGTCTTTGCGCGCCTTCACGGCTTTCATGTCCACGGTGATCGAGCCCTGAATCGTTACGCCCCATGTGGCCGCTTCGCGTGCCATCCACGCCGCACGTGCGCTCGCGATCAGCGTCTTGGTTGGAATGCAACCGTTGTTCACACAGGTGCCGCCGAGCTGCTTCTTCTCGATCAAAGCAACACGCTGCCCGGCTTGTGCCAACCGCACTGCGAGCGATGGGCCCGATTGGCCCGCTCCGATCACCACCGCATCGTATTCTTGATTCATGATCAGGTTCTCGTGCTCGCGGGGTGGCGTGGTGTTGACTCCTGCGGACGTTATGCATCAAGAGCAACGTGCGTGAAAGGCAACTTGCATGCCCGCCAGCCTGCTGCTTGCGCTTAACAGATCGCGGAGCTGCGGCTAGGTTGCAGTACGCAAGCTACGACCTAAGGAGTGACCTGGATGACCGACCGCCTGGTGCAAATCTCCGAGGACTTTTGGAATGTTCGAGGTTCGTTCAAGCTGGGCGGCGTCTTCGACGTGGGCACCCAAACCTCGCTGGTGCGGCTGCGCAGCGGTGGCTTCGTGCTGCTCGACGCCTATCGGCTGACGGGCGATGTCGAGCGCGACGTACTGGCGCTCACGGACGGCGGGAGAGCTGTTCGAGCCATCCTGAGCTTGCACCCGTTTCACACGCTGCACGTGCGGGCGAGCGCCGCGCAGTTCCCGCGTGCGCAGCTCTATGGCACGAGGCGCCACAAGGCGCGAGCGCCGGAGTTGCGATGGCAAGCGCTGCACACCGACGATGCCGCGTTGCACGAGCAGTTCGCAGCTGACTTTGCGCTTAGCGTGCCGCGCGGAGTCGACTTGGTGCCCGCGAGCGAAGCGCTGCACTTTGCTTCGGTGCTGGCGCTCCACAAGCCGTCCGGCACCTTGCACGTCGACGACACGCTGAGCTTCATGGACCTGCCGCTCGTGGGTGGTTTGAAGTTTCATCCCACGCTGCGCTTCGCGCTGCTCAAGCGCAGCGGCGCCGCCGCGGAGTTCCGGGCGTGGGCCGAAGAGCTCGCTGTGCTGTGTGAAGGCGTCAACCGGGTCTGCACCGCGCACTCGCGAGCACTGCCTCCGGCGCCTAGCTCGGGCTCGAGCGTCGCCGGCCAAGTGCGCGAGCTGCTGGCCGGTGCCTCGAACATGTTGGACTCGCATGCACGACGCTACGGCTGAGCTCCTGCAGCGGCCTTCGGCCGGCTTGAGTGGCCGACACGCAGTGCAGCTCCCTCTCTTCGCCGTGGACGTCCACGTCGCGAGGCGAGGTTATCTGCGACGCATACGCCTTGGCGTTCTGCCGCTATGTGTGTCGAGCACGGTGCGTACCTTGTGTGCCAGGAGGTCGAGTGAGTAGGGCTTGGCGATGAACGCAACGGCCTCTTCGGCCACGTCCTTGCGCATGACTACGTCTTCGGCATAGCCGGACGTGTAGAGCACGGGGACCTCGGGCACGCGTTCGAGCACGCGCGTCGCGAGCTCCCTGCCGCCCATGCCGGGCATCACGACATCCGTGAGCAGCAAGTCGATCGCGTTGAGCTCGATCGCTTCGAGTGCATCGCGCGCATTCGCGCAGGGAAGCACGCGATAGCCGAGCCGCTCGAGGATCGAGCACGCCACGTTCCGCACGGCGTGCTCATCCTCGACGAGCAGGATGGTTTCAGTCCCGTGAGGCGGACCCGGCGCGCTCGAGTCGCTAGCTTTCGGCGACGACGTATCGAGTCTCGGGAAGAGCAGTTGGAACTCGGACCCTCGGCCCAGCTCGGAGTGAACCTCGATGCCGCCGTGGCTCTGCTTGATCACTCCGTATGCGGTGGCGAGGCCGAGGCCGGTGCCTTTGCCTGGGCCTTTGGTGGTGAAGAACGGCTCGAACAGGTGCGAGCGCACTTCTGGAGGCATGCCACTGCCCGTGTCGCGCACGCTGAGCGCTACATACTGCCCGGGAGGTAGGCCGAGGCGCAGCGCGTCGCCTGCGTCGAGCAGCCGGTTCTGTGTGGAAAGCTCGAGCACTCCACCGCGTGGCATCGCGTCGCGCGAGTTGATCGCCAGATTCATCACGACCTGTTTGATTTGCCCCGGATCGACGCGCGCTGTACCGAGGTCGGCTGCGACCGAGAGCTCCAGCCGAATGTCTTCTCCGAGCATGCGCGCGAGCCAGCTCGACAGCTCGCGTAGCAGATCGTTTAGGTCGACGACCTTCGGCACGACGATCTGCTTGCGCGAGAACGCGAGCAGCTGCCGCGTGAGGTCTGCGGATGACTCCGCAGCCGCCGCGGCTTGGCTGAGCAGCGGCGTCACGGGATGCGTGGGCTCGAGCTGCATCCGCGCGAGCTCGAGGTTGCCGATAATCGCCGTGAGCATGTTGTTGAAGTCGTGAGCAACGCCGCCGGCCAACCGGCCCACAGACTCCATTTTCTGGGCCTGGAGCAAGCTTTTCTCGAGCCGAACGCGCTCGGCTTGCTGCTGCTTCGCACCCGTCACGTCGACTTCGACACCATCGAAGATCACGCTGCCATCCGGGCGCTGGTGCGGCGTAGATCGCAACAAGCGCCAGCGGAGCCCCTCAGGCGTGCGAAACCGCACTTCGGTCGCGAACGGCATGCCGCTGCGCATCGCTTCGTGCTCCGCTTGTGTCACGCGCGGCGCGTCGTCCTCGTGCATCTGTGTGTACAGCGTGGACGAGTCCGCGAGCGCTTGCTCTACCGTCACGCCGTGCATGCGCTCTACGCCCGCGCTGACGTACGTGAACTGCCGGCGCTGGTCGGGGTGAATGACCAGCTGGTAGAGGAATGTCGTCGGCAGGTTATTGCTGAGCATGCGCAGCTGCGCCGCTTTCTGCTCGAGTGCGCGCTCGGCCGCGCGGTAGGCCGTGACGTCACGCGCGATCGCGAGCAGCGCCACCGCCTGATCGGCGTCTTCGAGGGGCGACATGCGTATGTCGAGCTCGGCGCCCGATAGCAGGCGTGCTGTCACCGCTGCAGCGGCGCCGCTCGCGGCGCGGGCGATCGCAGCGCGGACGCTGGGGCGATCCATCTCCACGAGCAGCTCGTAGACCGTACACTCGGCGAGCTCGACCAAGCTACGCCCGCTGAACGCGCGAAAGCGCCGATTCGAGTAGACGATGCGTCCGCTGGCCGAGAGCTTGAGAATCCCGTCGTCCGCGGTCTCGACCAAGCTCCGAAAATCCGCGTCGCGCGCCTGCTGCGTGGCGTCCTCAGTGAATCGCGAGACGGACAAGAACGCGGGCTCGCCGCACCAGTCGACCTTGTGCACACTGGACACAATCGAGCGCACACGGCCCCAGGTATCGAAGAAGCGATTCGCGATCGGCGCGGAGACCAGTGCGGGCGAGTCAGAGAAGCTCGCCAGGGACTCCACCACCGAGGGCAGATCTTCCGGATGAATGACCGGGTTGGTCGCGCTTCGAAAGCAGAGCTCCGAGGCCGTCATGCCGACCTCGGTTTCGAACGCACGGTTGACCCAGAGCATCTCCCCCGTGGGTCTCCACACGAACACGAGCTCGTTCACCGCGTTGGCGAGCGGCAGAAAGCCGTCGGGCACGCTCCGCATGCGTACACGGGTAGCACAGCTCGACGACTCGCGGCACCGTGCCAGAAACGGTTTTCGAGTTGATGGCAAGCGTCGCCGTCAAAGGTTGTCTGGGCCGGGGAGCCTACCGCGCGAAAAACGGACGGAGAACCATCCTCGCGCTCGCGCAGACGATTTCATGAACGGTTAGACGCCGAGCGGGAACGCATTGTGGTCGTACGAAAGGTTTCACATGCACTCGACCACCTGCGCGCTCCACGCTGGCTCGCACGACCGCCGCCGCATGTCCAGGCTCAGTCGCGTCCTCGCATGCGGTGCTGTCCTTAGCCTGACACTCGCTGTATTCGCGACGCCGGTCCCGGAGACCCGCGACACACGGCACCTGCCGACGGGACCGTTTGCGAGCCTGTTGCGTGTCGACGCCGCGGACGCCGTGCTGATCGGCAGCTTGGAGGAACAGCTGATCGCGGGACCTTACCGCTACCTTGCGCTGCGCGTCGCGGAGACTGGCCAGCTGCGCTGGGCCGTCACGCTCGGCCGAACGCTGCCGCTCGGCGCGCGAATTCGCGTCCGCAGTCTCGGCCGAAGTCGCGCGTTCTACTCGCCCCGGCTGCGGCGCAACTTCTCCGAGCTGCTCTTCGGAATCGCGACTCAACTCTAACTGACATAACGCGAGCTATGAATATGAACACTAAACTAGTCGATGTGTCACGCCCGCTGGCCTTACTCGTGTATGTCGCTGCGAGCAGCGCATGCGCTGCCGACAAGGACGGGCAGACGCAGGTCGCTGTGCAAGCCCTTTGCCGTGCGAGCACGCTCGAGCCGGACCTCGATGCGTTAGCGCTCACCGGCCCGGGCGTAAACCCCGATACCGGCGAGCTCGACCTTCCGAGCGGCACGAGTTACGTCGTTAGCTCGACCTATGGCGTGCCGAAGCCTGGTGAAGACGGTGCCGGTGTCTCCGCCCGCTACCTCACATTGTTCGATGGGGTGTCGAAACAGCTGGCGAAGCAGCCCGGCCTCGTGGCGATGCAGCTCAGCAGCTCCGAGACCTGCGGCTCTGGACGCACGCTCGCGATCTGGGCATCCGAAGAGATGATGTATGATTTCGTCACCAGTCAGGCTCACCTGGCTGCGATGAGTGCAGCGCCAGAGATACTTCAACCCGGCTACGCTGTCACGCATTGGACTGCTACCAGCGCCGACCAAGCGACCTTCGTGGAAGCCGTCCGCCACCTCGGCGAACAGGACTAGGGCTGCGGCATCCGCGACAAGTGCGTGGGTGCAGAGCGGCTCGGGCATCGATGTGGCGTTCAGGCGCTTGCGCGCGTCACGGGAGCCTCGAGCCCCTACAGCACGAACCAGTAGAACGATGACACCATGCCGAAGTTGAGCAGCAGCCATCCGTCACATGTCCACTGTAGCCAGGCAGGCGCGCGGTCGACCTCCATGTAGCTCCGGATTACAAAGCGACATTTGATGATCGCGATCAACAGAATCGCGATAGTGACCGCTGTGTTAGCTCGGTGGTGTGGCTCGGAGTCGTGCTCTAGTCCCAACCACCAACTAAGCAGAGTGGCGATTACGAGACATAACCAGGTGTAGAATAGCGGGCCGCGCAGGTATGGTGTCATCGCTTACCTCATGAGGTACAACAACGCGAAGATCAGGAACCAGATAAAGTCGACCATGTGCCAGTAGGTGGCACCGATCTCGAGCAGCTTGACGCGCGGACGAGCCGTGCCATGGAGCTCGCTCCGGAGCACCAGCAGAAACACGAGGCCGATCAGCACGTGAAAGACGTGCACGCCGGTCAGCATGTAGTAGTGCATGAAGAAGGCGTTGGTGCTGATGGTTAGCCCGCTGCTCAGCTTCGAGTACCACTCGTAAGACTTGAGCAACAAGAAGCCGACCCCGAAGCCGCCTCCGAGGCTTAGAAACCGCGATGCGATGCCAAAGTCGCCTGCCCGCGTTGCGTGCACGCTCAGCGCGACGAATAGCGAGCTCGTCAGCAGTATCAGCGTGTTGATGACGCCCAAGCTTTGGCTGAGATGCCGCTGCGATGCAACGAAGAGCTCATGATCCTGACCGCGGTCGAAGAAGATGTAGGCTGCAAAATAGACGGAGAAGATCAGCATGTCGCCGATCACGAACACCCATATGTCTGCGTCGCCGGGCAAGTGTCGCTCGGCGCGATCGGTCGTCGCTCCCGCTACTGCGAGCTGGGGCGCTTGCAGCAGCGTGGCAGCCGTTGTGTCGTTCATCACAATGCTCCTCTCCTGAAGCCACGAGTCACGAGCTACGCTTGCGCAGCCGTCAGTTCTTCGAGCGGTTGGCGTTTGATCGCGTTGTATAGGCAGGTCACGAGGCAGACTTCCCAGATGACAAAGATGATCGTGCCCAGGTAGAAGCTGATCAGCCCGTCCCAGGCGTACGTGCCGCCTCTAAATATCCAGATAGGCATCGCAACCAGCTCCGTGACGACGCCCCAAATGCTCATGTAGGCGAGCCATTTCGGGAATATGCCGCGCTTGTCGAGAAAGATGGCGATCGCAAAGACCAGGTATTGCGTCACGAAACAGCCCAGTGAGCCGACGAATGAAAGCATGCCCATGTCGTAGAGCATGGCCACGATCTGTGGATCGCGATCCGGGCGAAAGGCGGCGAGGGCGAACATGAGGCTACAAAATAGGCAGCCCGGGAGCGCTGCAACCGCCAACACTGCCAGGTAAGTGTATGCGAGCGCTGCGCTGACTCCGCTCATGCGTCGCATCTGCGTGACGATCAGCCCGGAAGACAGCGAGGCGAACCCTAGAGACAGCGCCAACAACACCCACGCGATCTGCATGCTGTTGGCGTTCGCCTGGATGAACTCGACGATCTCTGCCTGCGTCAGGCCGGGCTTTGGGGGCGGCATGACTTTGCCGAGATAGACGAATATGAGGCCGAATAGATTGTAGAAGATCGGTAGCGACCACCAACAGATCCACTGGTCACGTTTCCGGCTCTTGGCCGCGTGGGTCTCGGTCGATCGCCGCGTCGAAGGCCGCTCTGCGACGTCAGTCATCGATGCGCTGGTCATGCCGTGGCGCCTTGAGGCTGAGCTTGGTCGCGAGCTTGTCGATCGAGGGCCGACCGTACGACAAAGAACATCACGGCGATGTAGAGGCCGTAGGTTCCGACGCGAACCCAGAATGCCAGGATGCCATCCCACGCCAATGGGCCCTTCATGAACATCAAGGCGAACGCGCCCGGTGTCATGAGCAAGGCCGTAAGCAGGTTGAAGTGGCCCACCCAGCGGGGAAACACCGGCTTGGTCTGGTCATCCATGTAGATTCCAAGAGCCAGACAGAAGTTCTGCGCAATGATAAAGCCGACCGGTGTGATGAACGCCATCCAGGCCAAGTCGTTCAGGAGCATGAGGAGTTGTGGGTCGCGCTCGGGTCGGAAGGCCGCGATCAGCCACGCTAGGTCGGCCAGAGCAAACAGGGTTGCGCCGCTCGCGGCGGCACTGAGGTACGAGTACGCGAATGCCCGACTTGGGTTCGCCATGCGTTGCATCTGAACGACGATGACCATGAAGAATGGGATGAACATGATCCCGCAGATGTTGAAGATCAGCATGCTGGCGCGAATCTGCCCGACGTGGTTCCGATAGAAGGCTGCGACCTCATCCGCGCTCATGGTTGGAGATGACGGCGGTATGAACCCCGGGAAGATATAGAAGGCGAGTAGGAGCAAGACGCCAAACGCAGGCGCGAGCCACAAACAGATCCGTTGATCATTCATGTTCATATCGAGCTTCCCTCTGGCAGGTCCCCCTTTGGCTGCGTCGCTCCAACGGCTTCGCTTGCACCTATTATCTGCCGTGGTTCTGTCGTCTAAGCGGTCAATGACTGTTCGAGAAGGCCAATCGTATGGGGCGCGCTGCACTCACTGGCCAGCGCGATCGCGCGCGTGTACGCACCGAGTGGGCTGCGCAGTCGACCGCATCGAGGCCGTTGCCAGTCAGAGTGCTACGGTGAGCGACAGGGTGGCGCCCAGAATCCATCCGCCGCTCGCGAAGCCTGGCCAGCCCGCATTGTTGGTCTGTAAGCCTTGCGCTGTGGTTACCGGGTCGCCGCCGATCTGAGCGTCGTCCGGGACTTCATCTTTCACCAGCGCGGGGGCGAGGTTACGACCTTCGGCGTTCGTTGGCGTCTCAAGCTTGACCTGGTGGCGTTCCACCAAGTGGTGAACTTGCACCTGGGCACCAAGCTGCATGTCGGTGCCAAGAACGGTGAAGTGGTACGCGGCGCCGATGCTGCTGGATACGCGGTCGTTGTCGACGTAGTTCGTGCGGCCGGTCTGCTTGGGGACGGGCGTCGGCTTGTAGGTGACGTCTAAAAGCGTGCTTAGATCATGCCAGCGGTAGCGCATCCCGAGTGTCGGCGACACGGTGTCGGACCAGGCGTACGGACTTGCAGGTTCGGTGCCGTGCCGATCGACGTATGTCGACCATCGGGCATAACCCACGGTGGCTGCGAGTGTCAGCGTCTGCTCTGTCTCTTTGACTAGGTCGAACGAGCCGCCAAGCCCAAGCTGCAGCGGGGTATAGTCGAGGACGAACGTGACGCCCGAGGATTGCTCGACGCCGTTGGCCAAGAGGAAGGTAAAGTTCGTTCCGAGCTCTACTTGCTGCGGAGTGTGGACAGTGGCCGTGAAATGCAAACGGTCACTGGGTTTGTAGCTCAAACCGAAATGTGGCGAGATGCCAATGTTCACACTGGCATTCATGTCGATCAGGATGTTCTCGAGATGACCGGCATCGACCACATACGTAGGAGCGACGACATTCGCCTTGAGGCCCAGTGTCGCGCCGACGCCCAGCGACAGGCCGTCGGTTAGTTTGAGGCCCGCTCCTAGCGCGAGCGTGACGGCCGTCATGCGGTCTGAACATAGCTCGGGATGTAAGCTGTTCGAGAAGTACTGCTCGCGCTCGTCGTTGAAGAACGCGCGCATCTGGGTGAACTGGCCGTTCGGAATCAAGCCGTGGATTCCCAGGGCTAGGTGCTCTTTGAAGAGCTTCACTACCAGCCCGAAGACTTCGTAGGTCGTCGTCTCATGTCCCGAGCCGGCCGCTTGGCGCGGGCGTGCTGCGAATGCCAGATGACGTGCATCCATCGCTCGGCCGAACTGCAGCTGATTGGTGCCGATGGGATAGTTGTCGAAGCGAGTCCCGTCCGCGTGCCCTGCGTTCTCGAGCCCATTCGCAACGGCGAATTGAGTACCGGGCCTGCCGTCCAGGGCTACGTCGAAGCGCTGGTTCAAGACCGTGAAGCCGACGGTCGCGCCAGCCGGCGCATCGTTCAGCAACGCGGGATTGAAGTAGGCTGCGGCTGCCCCGCCCGGGACCGTGCCCGCCTGCAGACCGCCGGCTGATGACGTGTCTCCGACGAGATCGGTAAGGGGGGATGCGCGGGCCGTGGCTGGATTGAGCGCGACCGCTAGCGTCCATACGGCAGCGCGCATCCGCACCCAGCGGATGTGCGCAAAAGGCGCTTGTTTTATCGGCACGGTCACATTCCCGCCGCCGTAGGCGTCAGCGTCGGTGCCAGGGCGATCAAGCTGGCACAGATGGCCTGGTCGTCCCCCGTGGCTTGGTCTGGAGCAAGGCGCGCTAACTCGACGAAGTGAAGCGACATGTCTGTGGCTCGCACCGCCTCTCCGGCTAACAGCGGCGTGCCGTCGAACGACATCACGTTCTGCTCCACGTTCCATTGCAACGGGACTTTGAACAGCGAAGACACGTCCGGAACGCTCGCCGAGATCGTCGTCCAGAGGCGCGGCGCGATGAAGACCTTGCCGGTGACGGCACCCGAGACTACGCCGGTGATGCCTGGATTTCCGTCACCGTCCCAGTCCTCCCATCCGGGCGCGGTGTCCGTAGCCTTTTGATCCACCGTCGGCAGGGCGTTGGCGGGATCGGTGTAGTACGGGACCGTTGCTCCTCGAACGGCATACCACTTCTGAAACTCGATCTGACAGCTCCCGTTCACAGCGGTGCTGCTCCCGGTGCGGCCCGTGTAGCCGGCCTTACTGGCGACCGCGGCCCAGGACGCACGTGTGTCGACCGTGGCGGCAAACGAACCGAGCCCCACAGTGTCGTCACTGCACTGCATGCCCTTGCTGATCGTGAATGAGTCGCCCTGTTGCGCGATCTCATAGTAGAGGATGCTGTGTGTGACCTGCTGCTGTCCGAGCGCTTCAGTCACGTAGTGCACCGTGCTGAGCCAGCGACCGCTCAAGTCACATGGGCCGGGGGCATCCGTGCCAGTCGCGCCAGTCGCGCCAGCTGCAGCGATGCCAGCTGCGCCCGCGCCAGCTGCGCCCACGCCCGCGGCACCAATGCCCGGTGTACTCCCCGCGGTGCTGCTCGGACTCCCTGCTGCAGAAGGGTTAGACGAGCCGGAAGCTCCGGTCGGCCCCGACGGCTCTGGGCTCGCAGTGGTGGGGGGCTTGGTGATCATGCCACCCGCGAGTGGCGTCCCGTTCCCCTGCGAGTGCGAGCCGCCAGATGCCTGGTTGGGCGTAGTGTTACGCGCGCCTCCGCTACCGGCCTGCACGGCCCCGTAGTAGCCGACGCCGACCGTGTCGCCGCCACCAAGCCGGCATGCGCTCGCGCCGACGAGCGCCACTGTGGCGACAACGATGGCGCCGTCGTGTGCGTATGCGCCCGTCGCACGGCGCCATCGAGGCAATGTGGCGTGCGCGTTGACATGCGTTACTGCTAAATCGTCGACTACGCGTCCGAAGGAACTCATGGTGCACCTCCTCGATTTACGTCCGCACTACGTCACAGCAGCTCGAATGTCCTGATCTCAGCGCGCGATAGTCACGCCGAGATCATCGCGATCTGTCAGATCGCGTGGCTGCGCCTCGTCCTGACTGATCGCGCCCTAGTCTCGCGAAAGCTTCGCCAACATCTGCGTGGCTTGGGCTGTTGGTCACTTGATTAGCAGTCCGACCCACCGCCGTCAACGGGCGCGTCGGAACGGCGCGATGACGCTAGTCATATATAATGTTCTCGTTAGCTAGAGCGCGACGATCGCTGACTGCTCCAGAGTGCGGAGGCACAGCAGCGTTTCCTGCCCGGTCTTGGCCAACGTGTCAGAGCGCGCTAACACGACAGCCACACCTGTCGTGTTTTGCGGAAGCCGCGCACGGTCGCGATGTTCTAGGATGCGCGAGTTTTCTCGGCAAAACAGCGCGCTGAACAGCAGCCAAAGCTGGGGCGCAATGTCGCCCGTTCGTAGCTAAACATTCTCCCGCTTGAACAAGCCGTGCTGGTTCCATTGTGGGTGATAGTCAGGCGAGTGCTTGGACGACCGACGCCAATTCGCAGTGGTGACCTGGCGACCGTTAGATGCATCGCGTGCTTACAGCGGACCTCTGATGGCAAGGCAACGAACGCCTTTGCGTAACGCATAGTCGAGCAACCGCTTTGGTCTACATCCCGTCAGGCACGCGCACCGTACAAGGCGTCTTCGGCCTTCACGATCGAGCGCTCCATAGTCGACGCGTGGGTGGATGTGTTCTTTGGCGACGCCATGTCGCGTGGAGCGTTCTTCGTCGCGCTGACGAGCTCCGATGCGGCGGAGACAGCGAGCGCGTCGAACCGAGCGCTGCTCGCTGTCCTCATAAGGGCCAGTGCCACGTCGGTGCTGCTGCGCAGCATCGCGCGGTAGCGCGTCTCGACAGCTTTGGGCGAATGCACGGCAGCATGAGCCGATTTGCGTTCACCCGGAATCGGGTCGAGAGGACAGGACGCAGGCACTACGTCGAACATGCTCGTCTCTCCGCTTTGAGCTATCGTGCCTCATATCTCGCCTTTTGACACCGACGTCAACTCCACAAGGACTCGCGTGTGGAGCAGGCTCGATGCCCTTGGATTGGGAACGCGGCGGTTACGTCCTGATGACGAAATACCTCGAGGATAGGCAGTCTCGCGCCGGTCGTACCTGCTTGCGAACTAGTGCAGCGCCGGTTCGACGCGCAGCCCGCATGTGAGGGCAGGGTGCGCGAACGCGAAGGGCTACTCCTATCCCTACTCGGAGAGAGGCGCAGGCACGCAGGCCGTCTCCCAAGACTCGAGATTGGGTCAGCTGGCTGCGCGAGCGACTCCTTCTGTCAAAGAGGCAGGAGCGCGCGGGCAGGGGATGCGGTGTGCTCTGTGGCCCGTTCGCGCCTGCGTGGTTTGCGCCGAGCCAGTGAGTTATACTCCTAACACATCACTCGAAGCTGTTAGGTCTTCAGACCAGCAGCTCGGCGATCACCTTCGTCGCTTGGCCCGCGCCGGTTCCCCAAGATGTGATCCCTGTGCCGAGCGCCTCCATCAGCGTCAGCGGCACTATGCTGACGTTGCGACCGTTCTTTTCCGACGGCAGATCGCCCTGGGTCGGCGATTTGTAGTCGACCACCGAGCTGCCGGTGTCGGTTCCCGAGCGGCGCGCGCCGTCGTTGGCGACAGCGTCTGCGCCTGCGTGACCTTGCCACGCCGAGCCCTCGATCGTGCCTTCGCAGGCCACGCCATTGAGCGCGAGGACACCAGCCAGGCAGGCCCAGAGAGTGCCGCGTTGAAGCCAGAGCCGTGACGGTCGCCGCATGTCGGAACTTCTCGCCTGCGCCGTCCGGGGACCGTTTACATCAGAGCGCCAGCATCGCGCCCTACCGACCGGCACAGTAGCAGCGACGGCGGCCGGCAAGCGATGTGGAAAATGCGCGCCCTGCCGCGCCGATCCCCCCACCTCGGTTTCGACGGTGTTACATTTGTAAGTGAGCCGCTTCTGCTTATACCCGTTGTGTCTTCCAAGTGCCGCGGCGGAACATGAACGCGGCCATCAGGGCCAGCGCCGAGTACGCAGCGGTAATGGCCATGAAGACGCCGCTCGGACCGAACCCGAGCTGCCGCGAGAGCAAGTACGCGAGCGGGATCTTGAAGCACCAGAAGGCGAGCACGTTGAGCAACGTCGGCGTGCGTGTGTCACCTGCGCCGTTGAAGGCCTGCACGAGCACCATGCCGTAGGCGTAGAACAGAAAGCCGAGCGCGACGATGCGCAAGCAACTCGCTGCGTAACGCAGCTGCTCGGGCTCGGTCGTGAACAAGCTCGACAGCCACTCGGGCAGCGAGACGAACACGAGTCCCACGGAGCCGAGGAACGCAAAGTTGTAGAGACCGACGACCCACACCGCGCGCTCGGCGCGCTCGGGCTGTTGGGCGCCGAGGTTTTGGCCAACCAAAGTGGCCGCAGCGTTGGCCAGACCCACGGAGGGCAACAACGCGAAGATGGTGATGCGTATGGCGATCGTATAGCCCGCCAGCGCCGCACTCCCGAACGTAGACAGAATCCTCACGAGTCCGAGCCAGCTCGTGGTCTCGAGCAAGCTCTGCAGTGTGCCGGCGCCGGCGAGGCGTACAAGGTTCATCAGCACCTGCCGGTGCGGCCGAAGATGGCGTACCGAGACTTGCAGCCGAGAGCGTCGGTTCAGTAGATGCGCGAGCTGATAGCACACGCCGAGGCCGCGGCCGAGGGTCGTGGCGATGGCTGCGCCGGTGACACCCTGGGCGGGCAGTGGGCCCAAGCCGAATATGAAGATGGGACCGAGCACGATGTTCGCGAGGTTGGCCAGAAACAGCGAGCGCATGGCCGTGACTGCGTCGCCCGCGCCACGGAACACGGCGTTCAACGCGAACAAGAGCAGCACTGTCACGCTGCCGCCGAGCATGATCTCGGCATAGCGGGTGCCTATACGCAGCACTTCGGCGCTTGCGCCCATCGCAGCCAGTAGCTTGGGCGCGCTCCAGATACCTAGGCCGCCGACGAACACCGCGACCAGCAGCGACAACAGCAGTACTTGTCCTGCTCCGGTGGAAGCTGCCTGGGTGTCGCCTTCACCCACCCGCCGCGACACTGTGGATGTCGCCGCCACCGAGATGCCGAGCGCGACCGCATACACCATCGCGACCAGCGACTCGGTGATCCCGACCGTGGCCACCGCATCGGCTCCGAGACGCGACACCCAGAAGATGTCGGTGATGGCGAACAGCGATTCCATGGCCATCTCCATCACCATGGGGATCGCCAGCAGCAATACCGCTCGGCGCAGTGGCAATTCGGTGTAGTTCTGGTCGTCACCGCGTAGTGCGAGCCGCACGAGCTGCCACAGGCCTGCGGCGCTCTGCGCGCGTCGCGTGGGCTTCGTCGCGTATACCTCGTCTGGCTCACTCGTTGCGGCGTCGGGCTCGAGACCAGTCATGAAACCTCGTGGCCGCGGACAATGACTCGCGGTGCGGGCACGCGCAATGCGCGGCTCTAGTGCTCTGACCGAGCGGATTTGACCCCGCCTCGCTTGTTCCCGACCCGCATGGCTGCGTTGCTCCTCGTCACAATAGTCCCGGCTATTGCTCCTCGTCGCGCCTTGCCCTGCGGGCCGGGCCCTGCGCGATCCGGGGTCAAGTCCGCTCGGTCAGAGCACTAGCGGGCGCCCGCGTCGGTGCCATCAGCATCGGCGACGCCGCCGTCGAGCTCCTCGGCCGCGGACGGCGGTGGGTGCAAGCTCGCGCAGCCGCTGAATGCCACGAGGGCGCACTTGCTCGCGACGTCGCGCACGACGAGCGCGTGCGATGGCCGCGGCATCCGACACGCTGGCGCTGCGCACACGCCCAGAGCGATAAGCGCGAGGGCCGCTCTCACAATTGCTCGACGGATCGGTACAGCTCGCTTACGAAGTGCATGCGCGCCCGCACGAGCGACTCACGCGCGCCGCGAGCACGCGCTCGCAGCACCGAACCATCCGGGTGGCGCGTATCGCCATGCACTAGCTCATCGTCGAAACCATAGCTCGTGATCTGCTGTGTTTCAGTGTCCGCAGCTGCAGTGTCGGCCGCGTGCGCAGCGGTGGTCGGTGTAGACGCGTACAACGCGAGGGCGAGTAGGTAACGTTTCGAGACCGGTGACATGGGTTGGTGTCTCCTGCGCGCCAGAACGGCGCGTCACCTGCTCGTGCCGGTAGCCGCCGACAATTCCCGGTCGCGCTCTGCAGCGCCCTTCAACTTGGCGGAATTGCGAGGGGTTTTAGTCTTGGTTAGAGAACGCTTGAGACTTTTGCTGAGTCGCGAACACTAGACGAGTGGTGCACCCCGAATTGAAAGCGCTGCCGCCGCGATCGTCTATCGACATCAGCGAGCTGTTTCGCCAGCACGCCGCGCGTGTCGAGCGGACGCTCTTGCGT
>Ga0190271_10000594_pt1 | contig 18696 bp, 12 predicted proteins | sample Popmic356T_FD_133747 | JGI IMG/M metagenome (GOLD analysis project Ga0190271, IMG submission 133747) | Populus adjacent soil microbial communities from riparian zone of Weber River, Utah, USA - 356 T | ecosystem: Environmental > Terrestrial > Soil > Riparian zone | place: USA: Utah | collected...
ATCCTGGCCAGCGCCGCCTGCTACTACCTGGCAACGCGCACCGCCTGGGTGCTGACCTTCCCCGACAGCAAGGTCTCTCTCTTCTTCCCGCCGCACGCCATCCTGGTTTCCATCCTGCTGCTGGTTCCCACCCGGCACTGGTGGGCGTACGTGCTGGCCGCCGTCGGTAGCCACTTCATCGCCACGCAGCAGGCGCATTGGCCGCCGCTCTATGCGCTGCAATGTGAGGCCTTCGACGCAGCGAAGATCCTGCTGACGGCGGGTGGCCTTCGCCTGTTCATCAAGTCGCCCCTGCATCTCATCACGCTTCGCGAAGCCATCCTCTTCGTGGTGATTGCGGTTCTCGTGATCCCGTTCGGCACAGCCCTCTGGGGCGCCGCGTTCACCGTGGCCTGGAATTACGGAACGCGGTTCTGGGTCGAGTGGCGCAACCTCGGCGTTTCCAATGCGGTAACCACAATTGTGCTGATGCCGGTCATCCTGATTGGCATTCAGCAATTCAAGAAAGGGTTCAAGGCTGGGCCGCTGCGAATCCTGGAAGCCTGCCTACTGGCCACGGGCATCGTCGCGATTGGATGGCTCGCTTTCGATCGTTCGCCTGCGGGACCGGATACTTCGCCCGCTCTTCTATATGCACCCATTCCGCTGCTCATCTGGGCGGCCCTGCGCTTCGGGCTGGGTGGCATGAGCGCCGCGGTGTTGCTCATCACGAGCATGGCGATCTGGGGAACGATGCAGGGACGCGGGCCGTTCCTGGCGCAAGCCCCCGCGGATAACGCGCTGGCTCTGCAACTGTTCGTGCTGGTGGCAGCCACTCCGTTGATGTTGCTCGCGGTCGCCATCGGTGACGAAAGGCGCTCGAAGGAGGCCTTGCGCCGCAGCGAGGAGCGCGTGAGCCTGGCGGCGGAGAACGCCCAATTGGCGCTCTGGGAGTGGGACATCGCGAACGACAGAGTCTGGATCCAGGATCAGGGGCGCTTCGGCTTCGATCCGCGCGAACCCATCGATCACACCACTCTGGCCGGACGCGTCCATCCCGACGATCGCGCAGCGCGCGAGGCCGCGATCCAGCACGTGCTGGCGACCGGGGGGCCTTACGAGTCCGAGTTCCGCCTCATCCTGCCCGATGGCTCGGCGCGATGGATCATCGCGCGCGGCCGCAGCCCGAGCCCCGCTGTGAAGGACGCGCACCGCCGAATCCTCGGCGTTGCGATGGACGTCACGCGCCAGAAGCAGGCTGGCGCCGAAGCGCAGCTACAGCGGGAGGAGCTGGCGCACCTTTCCCGCGCGGCGACTCTGAGCGCACTGTCGGGTTCCCTCGCGCACGAGTTGAGCCAGCCGCTCACCAGCATCCTCATGAATGCGGAGGCAGGCCATCGCTTCATGTCGAAGGACGCGCCCAATCTCGAGGAGATTCGCGCCATCTTCGCGGACATTCTCAGCGCGGACCGCCGCGCGAGAGAAATCATCGAGCGCCTGCGCACGATGCTGCGCCGCGGCGGCGTTACGCTCCAGTCGATCAGTGTCAGCGAGAGTATCGAGGAGTTGCTCCGCCTCACGCGCAGCGACCTCGTTGCGCGCGGTGTCTCGGTCTCCAATCTCACCACCGGCGACCTTCCCCCGGCCATGACGGATCGCGTGCAACTTCAGCAGATCCTCCTCAACCTGGTCGTGAACGCGTGCGACGCGATGGAGGCGAATCCACTGCAAGAGCGCAAGCTCACGCTCACGGCTTTCGTCGTTCAACACGAGATGCGCATCGGCGTCCTGGACTGCGGAGTCGGTTTGCCGGACGACGTCGAGACGCTGTTTCAGCCGTTTCACACGACCAAGGAGAAGGGCTTGGGCATGGGCCTTTCTATTTGCCGTACGCTCGTGACCTCGCTCGGCGGGAGGCTGTGGGCGGAGCGCAGGGCCGAGGGAGGCGCCGCGTTCTACGTCGCGCTGCCCCTGGCCAAGGAGCTGCCTAGCGCGGCGGCAACAGCGCCGGCCGGCTCGGCGGCAAGTGCTGGTCGATCGCCGTGAGCACCATGCCGACCATCACGTAGTCGCCCATGACCGTGACCAGCTCGACGAGGCCCTTCCGTCCGAAGAGGCGCACCGCTTCGGCGTAGAGCTCTGAGTCGAGCTTGTGCTCGCGCATGATCTGCCGTCCGACCTTGATGATGACGGTCTCTTCTGGGCTCAGGCCGACGGGCTCGCGGTCGAACTTGATCGTGTCGATGACGGCTTGCGGCGCGCCGTAACGCAGCGCGGCCGGCTCGTGCGCCGAGTACTCGTATTGCTGCTCGATCTCCCACGCTGCGACGCAGATCGCGACCTCGGTATGCCGCGGGCTCAAGTCGCCGTTGTAGCGCAGGAAGCCGTTCAGGTCGTTGAATGCGAGCGCGACCTTCGGGCTATACAGCGACATCGACACGGGGCCGGTCGTCGGAACGGGTCCGTCGCCGACGATCTTGTCGTAGATGGCCTTGCCCTCGTCATCGAGATCCGCGCGCGTGAGCTGCGGCAGGCGCGTCAGCGTCACGGGGTTGACGTCGGGCGGCAGCGCAGTGGCGGCGTTCTGCTGTGAGGATGCCGTGCCCGTGAGCAACAGGCCTGCCAGGACGGAGACGATCGCTTTCTTATTCATGGATGTGACCTCAGGGGGGTGGTGTAGCGCATTCGAAGTTGGCCGCGTCGTTCGGGTCGCCGGCGCCTCTGTAGCGCGGCAGCGCAGGGTAAGGGCAGAGCGGCCGCGACAGCGGCGAGTCTCGCTTCGTCGCGAGCAGCGACGCCGGTGCCACACCGCGTTCGACCCAGCTCTCGAGTGCCGTCAGCGCGTCGAAACGGTCGGGCCCCGCGCCGCCGGCGCAATGCAGCACGCCGGGCGCGAGAAATAGCCGCACAGCGTCACGCGAGGCGGGTACGGCGGCGAGGACGGCCTCGTAGTACGCGATCGTCGAGAGCGGGCTCGGACCTGGATCGTTGAAGCCGTGCCACAGCAGCAGCTTGCCTCCGCCCTGCACGAACGGTGCGATGTTCGGATTCTGCTGATGCACCTCGGCGGCGGCGATGCCGCCGTCCAGGACGCGGAAGTCGCGCTCGGGCTCGTATGTCATGAAATCGTATTTCAGATCGCCGACGGCGATGTAGGCCATGAACGGCGCGCCGAGCAGTGCGTTCACGCCGCGCGGTTGGTTCGGCGTGCCGATCATGCGCGCGACCCAATCGCTCTCGCCGCCGCGCATCAGCGGCATCGCGGCGAACCGGCCGTCGCGCATGCGCGTGCCGGAATACGCGTGGCGCACCGTGTCGACCTGAGCCGCCGAAAGACATGCCGCCCCGGACGAAGCCGCGCATTGCAGCTCCGCGGGATCCCAACTGCACGTACGCGGGTCAGTCAGAATCCCGTCGGCGACGCCGTCGTCTTTGTCGCAGGCGGCTAGGACGGCCTCGCGAATCAACGGCACGTGCTCAGGTCTCAGGTTGCTCTCCGGTCGCGCGTGGAACATCTGTACTCTCAGCATCGCGTTCGAGTACGTGACCGGCGTGTAGACGGGCGCGCCCGCGATCACGCCGTCGTAGTCGTCCGGGTAGCGTTGCACTTCCGCGAGCCCTTGTCGGCCGCCCGTCGAGCATCCTTGCCAATAGGCGCGTGCCGGCGCGCGCCCATAGAAGCGTTCGGCGACCTGCTTGCCGATCACCGTGGCGAGGTGCGTGGCGCGGTGCCCGAAGTCGACGATGCCTTCGACGTTGCGTTTGCCGGCGGCGTCGACGGCGAACGACGCGTCGAGCGCGCTCGCGCTCGGGTGCCCCATGTCGTTTTGGATGACGGCGTAGCCGCGCGTCAAGCCGTCGGCCGCGGCCTCGGTGCTCACGTTACCGGCGAAGCCGCCGCCGCCGACGCCGAGCACTTTGCCGTTCCACTCCGCCGGTAGGCGGTAGACGGCGCCGATCTTCGAGCCCGCGACGGGCGAGATCGCCGCGTGGACCTCGCAGTGTGCCGGAGTAGCGCCATCGCTCGCGGTGTTCGCCGCGGAGACGATCGTCGTGCTCTCGAGCTCGAGCTGCGCGAGCGGGCCGCACGCGTCCTGCGCGACGGCGGCTCCGCTCACGAGCCCGGCGACGGCTGCGATCAGTTGACTGGATAGAGCCCGCATTGGTCCCCCTACGTTGAGCTCGTTCGCGTGCCCGACATTTTACGCGTCCGAGCGCTCGGTCGCCGCTTCGGCGGTTGCGGCGCGGCAGTGTCGGCGGCGAAGTCGAGCGGCAGGCCGACGTAGTTTTCGGCGATCGTGCGCAGACCGGCTTCGGAGTGGAGCAGGTAATCGAGCTCGGCGGCTTGCAGTTTCGCGGCGATCGGCCCGTCGTCGGGAAAACGGTGCGTCAGCGTCGTGAACCACCAGGAGAATCGCTCGGCCCTCCAGATGCGCCGCAAGCAGCGCTCGGAGTAGTGGTCGATGCCGGCGGCGCTCCTTTCTTTGTAGTGCTCGATCAGGGCGCTCGAAAGAAACCTCACGTCCGTGGCCGCGAGGTTCAAGCCTTTCGCGCCGGTCGGCGGCACGATGTGCCCGGCGTCTCCGGCCAGTAACAGGCGGCCGAAGCGTAGCGGCTCCGCGACGAAGCTGCGTAGCGGGGCGATGCTCTTCTCGATCGAAGCTCCCGTGACGAGCCGCGCGCGCCCGCCGGCGTCGAGGCGCAGTGCGAGCTCTTGCCAGAAAGCGTCGTCGGTCCAGTCTTCGAGCCGCTCGGTCAACGGCACCTGCAGGTAGTAGCGGCTCCGCGCGCGGCTGCGCATCGAGCACAGCGCGAAGCCGCGCGGGCTATTGACGTAGACGAGCTCGTCGCTGACGGGTGGAGTATCGGCGAGCAAGCCGAGCCAGCCGAACGGGTAGATCTTCTCGTATTCCTCGATGGCGTTTCTCGGCACGCTCGCACGGCACACGCCGTGGAAGCCGTCGCAGCCGGCGATGAAGTCGCAGTCGAGCCGCTGCTCTTTGCCGTCCTTGCGGTACGTGACGTGCGGATGCGCGCCGTCGAAGCCGTGGACGGCGACGTTCTCGGCGGCGTAGACCGTCGGCAGACCCGCCGAGGCTCGGGCGTCCATGAGGTCGCGCGTGAGCTCGGTCTGGCCGTAGACCATGACGCTCTTACCGCCGGTCAGTGCGTGCAGATCGATCCGGTGCCGCTCGCCGCCTGCAAGCATCTCGAAGCCCGCGTGTACGAGACCCTCGCGATGCATTCGCGCGCCGACACCGGCCTCGTCGAGCAAGTCGACGCAGACTTGCTCGAGCACGCCGGCGCGGATGCGGCCGAGCACGTAGTCGGCCGCTTGCCGCTCGAGGACGACGGCGTCGACGCCGGCTCGGTGCAGGAGCTGCCCCAACAGCAGGCCCGAAGGCCCGGCGCCGACAATTGCGACTTGCGTGCGCCTCTTAGCCACTCGGTGCGCTCAACGGTTTGCCTTTTCCTGACGGCTGCAATATACGAGATCCCACCCGGTAGCACCTCGATTCCAGTGGCACGCGGGACCTCTCTGCGGCGTACAGTGGCACCTGGACTTAGGTCCGATTTTGCGATCCGGCGTGCTTCTGAAATAGTCTGCCGAGCCGTGGCCCTCGGCATCGAGTAACCTTGCCCATCGGCTTTCTTAGGAGAACATAGCGTGAACAGACCGACGTCGGTGCTTCTGATCGCAGTTGCCCTGTTATCGGGCACCTCGGCCATGGCGCAGGGAACCCTCGATCGCATCCGCGAACGCGGCGAGCTCCGAATCGGCTACCGCGCCGACGCGCGGCCGCTGTCGTTCGAGGAAGGCGGTGTGGCGGCGGGGTACTCCGTCGATCTGTGCCGGCGCATCGCCGCCGGCATCGGCGAGCAATTGAGCCTGCCCGCCATGAAGGCGACCTACGTCCGGGTGACCGGGGACAACCGGTTCGACGCGCTCGTCAAAGGCGACATCGATATCGAATGCGGTGCCACGACGATCACGCTGGGGCGCCTCGAGCAAGTGGATTTCACGCTGATGACGTTCGTGACCGGCGGCTCGTTCTTGTCGAAGGCCGACAACCGGGTCAGCGCCGCGACCGACCTGGCCGGCAAAAGCGTGGCCGTCATGCGCGGGACGTCGACGGCGACGGCGCTGCAAACTTACCTCACCGAAAACAAGATCGACGCCCGCGTCGTCATGGTCGACGACCGCGACGCCGGAATGGCTCGGCTTCAGCGCGGCGACGTCGACGCGCTCGCCGGGGACCAGATCGTTCTGCTCGGCAACGCGTTGGTGGCGCTCGAAGCGAACGATGACGCCAACTTCTCGTTTGCGGACGAGCTGTTCTCGTACGAGCCGTACGCGTTCATGGTGCGCCGCAACGACGCCGACTTTCGTCTGGCCGTCAATCGGGAGCTTGCCGAGATCTTTCGCGACGGCGAGCAGGCGCCGATCTACCAAAAGTGGGTCGGCACCAACGGCGTCAAACCTTCGCCGATGCTGATCGCGATGTACCTCGTTCAAGGCCTGTCGGAATAGCGCGCCGTCATCCCGGGCTCGATAGCTTCATCAGCGCCAGTCCGGCGACTATCAGAAGCGCGGCCGACGTTCGCAGCACGCCGGCTGGCTCGCCGAGCACGATGATGCCGACGGCAAACGCTCCGACGGCGCCGATTCCCGTCCACACGGTGTAGGCGGTGCCGAGCGGCAGCGTCCGCATTGCGATCGAGAGCAGAAAGAAGCTCGCGACCATCGTCACGAGTGTGATGGCGGTGGGCAGGAGGCGCGTGAACCCGCCGGACTGCTTCATGTAGTAGGCCCAGACGATTTCGAGCGCGCCGGCGGCGAATAATACGATCCACGGCATGAGCGGCCACCTCTGATTCAAGGGGCCGGGCCGTCCCGGACTTGTACCCAACGCGCTGTTGGGGGAGGGCGTGGCCTCGCGAGGCCCATCGTAGACGCCTCGGGCTGGAATTCCTAACCGCTCTGTCGCCGCTCGAGGGAACCGATCGGGCTCGTCGAACGTGTCGTCATAGTGAACCTGTCACTCCAGGGACGACGTTGGTAAAGCCTCTCGAGCTGAACTCCGCCGACTATCGCATCAAGTCGGCCTCCATCGGGCACAGCCGCGACGGCGAAGTCTTTCGCTGCACCCTGACTCCCGTCACCGATGAGGTGCTCGAGGCGTTGGACGCTGCGGCTCGCTCCAAGCGGATGATTCGTCTCATCTTTCCGAGCCACGCGCTGGGCCTCCAATGCACGGAGGTTGTCCGCACGGAGCCGGGGTGCGTTCAGATAGCCGGCCGAGTCGTCGAGGCGCACTGAGACGGGGCGCCGAGTCGGCGCCGGAGCTTCCTCGGGCAACCTAGGTAAGTGTCAAGGGCGTTTGAGCCGGTAGCTTCCCACTGGTACGCTGAACTTCACAGTCGATCCGTTTCTGTGGGATTTGCTGCGGATTGCTGCCGATTCAACCGTTAGGGGGCTACGAAATGATCAAGCGGACTTTGGGGTCTCTCGTTCTGGGCGGAGCGCTGTTTGTGAGCGGCTCGCTGCAAGCTCATCACTCGCTCGCCGGCGTCTACGACATCCGCGGCGAAGGCAAAGTGTCGGGGTTGCTGACGAAGGTCGCGTTCACGAATCCGCACGGCGCGATGTATCTCGACGTCGCCAACGCCGACGGCACGACGACCAACTGGGTCATGACGACCGGTTCCGCGAACACCCTAGCGAACCTGGGCTTCGGTACCGGCGGCCCGAACACCGTGAAGGCTGGCGATCCGGTCACGATCACGTACTTCCCGGCACGGAACGGTAAGCCCCTGGGCTTCATCCGCTCGATCGTCCTGGCCGACCAGCGCGAAATCCAGATTTCGTCCGGCAGCAGCGCCGACTAAAAAGACTCGGGAGAAAGCATGCTGCGTCGACACGGGATGAATGCATCCAGCGTGGTGCTGGGCCTCGTTTTCACGATCGGCGCTCCGCTGACAGCGGCGGCGCAATTTGGGCCCCCGGGCCCGCCGCCGTACACGCCCGCGGCCGACGCCAAAGACCTGAAGTCCGTGCTGTTCAACTGGACGTGGCACATGGGCATGCTGCGCGGCGTCGAGGAGCACGAGCTCTCCGTCTCGCTGGAGTACCAGGGCAACGGCGTGATTCAAGTCGACGGGCAACCCTGCACGCTGACGAAGTACCGCTCGAGCACGAACTACCAGACGCCGGGTCAGCGCATTCAGTACACGTGCACGCGGCGAAATGGCCAGACGGTCTCGAACATCGAGGTCGTCAGCGGCACGTTCGCGTGGAATGAGGACATCCCAGGCGCCGAGCTCGTCGCCGGTCAAGGCAAGGCGACGCCGATGCCGCGCGCCGTTCAGGAGCGGCTGATCCGCTTGTGGGCGAGCCCGCAAGGCGCGCCGAAGGCGGCGTTGGCCGGCGCCGGCGTCGATCTGCTCGCGATGAATCGCAACCCGGGCGGCCTGCTGCAAGAAGGCCAGGCGAAGATCGGTAACACGAGCGTCGCATGGGAGGGCAGCAGGCCCGTCATCACGTTCCCGATTCCGGGCGTCTCCGGCGCCACGGCAACCGCAACGCTCGACGACCGCTTCATGGCAGAGCGCGTCGTCGTCACGCAAGGGTCGACGACGATCGAGTTCACGTACAGCAACTACGACGACTGGAACAACCCGCTCAACAAGATCGAGCTCTACTACGCTGGCAAGATGGTGGAGCGGCGCAACGGCACGGTCGTCCGCGATTTGACGACGACCGAGACGGAGACGGGCAGTGTGTACGTCGTCATGCCCGTGCCGAAGAGCGTCGGCAATGATCCGGGCTTCCCGCTGTTGCCCAGCGATCGCACGGTAGCGCTGGCATCGACGGCCGCGACGCCCCGAACCGCCGAAGGCAAGCCCGACCTCACGGGCACCTGGGGCAGCGGCGGCATGAACTGGCGTTACGGCAACCGCCGTTGTGCGCCGACGCAGCTCGAAGGCTGCTCGCCGGCGTGGAATCAGACGCTCGACTTCGAATTCGAAGCGCCGTCGCGGTTCGGCCCGAATCGGCCGCTGTACAAGCCCGAGCACTGGGACAAGGTCATCGAGCTCGACATGTGGACGAACCGCGAGGACCCCGTCATGACGTGTCAGCCACTCGGCATTCCGCGCCAGGGCCCGCCGCGTCGCATCATCCAATCGGCGAACGATGTCGTGTTCTTCTACGGCCAGTACGGCGATGGCGGCGGCGGGCAAGCGGAGTTCCGCATCATCCCGACGGATGGTCGCGAGCGTAACGAACGCGACGGGCTCGAAACCAAGTACTACGGCTACACGCTCGGGAAATGGGAAGGCGACACGCTCGTGCTCGACGCCGTCTCGTTCAACGATTACACGTGGCTAGCGCGCGGCGGCTTCTTCCATTCGGACCAGATGCGCGTCGTGGAGAAGCTCACGCGCAAGGGCGACGAGATCCTCTACGAGGTCACGGTCGAGGACCCCGTCGTGCTCGTCGAGCCTTGGGTCATGACCCCCAGAGTTCTGAGTGTCGCGCCCGACTCAGGCCCATTCGCGGGAGTAGGGGTGACCGAGCGCGGCCACTGCGAGGTCTACGAGCTCGAGGACATCTCGACACAGATCCGGCACTAGAACCGAACGGTTCAGGCAAACGGCCCCGCGTTGCGATGCAGCGCGGGGCCGTTCCTTTTCTGCGCTACAGGAGCGCCCTCGTTCCGTTCGTGTGCAGTGCGACGAGGCCTCGATTGCCGACTTCGCGCACCGCGGCGTCCACAGCCTCGGCTGCGCAACGCTCGGTCCAGCCGAGCGGCGCCGGCATGCGCGTGTTGCCGAAGTGCCGACGGGCTTCCGCTCGGCAGACGACGTTTGCGGCTTCGCGCACACGCTCGTAGAGAGTCTGCACGTCCTCGGACTTTGCGAGGTCGAGATCCCACATCTTCACGGTGCGCGAAATCCCGTCGGCGTGGGCGGCATCTGCGGCACTGCTCGAGAAGGAGACGAGCGCAGCAGCCGTTGCGACGACGAGAGAAGAAATCAGTTTGAGCGAAGTAGCCATCGAAGCATCCTCATGTGTTGGGGGGCACCGTAATAGATACGCCTCACCGGGTATTCCGTTACTTTCCGCAGATTACGGTTCGTTCATGTCTGTCGCGTGCGCGGGACGCAGCTCCCGCTGGCGGGAAATTGCGTCGGTTCGGGCGATGCGTTGCGAGCGACGGCGTGCTCGGCGAGCAGAAAGCTGCGTCGCTCGCAGCAGCCGCGCCGATCCTGGGGACCGTGACACAGTTCGCGCGACCTATTTACTTAAGGTATTCCGTGCCGTGCCGACTGTTTGAGTAACGACCGGCGCGCTCGAATGCACTCTCTTGCGCGCGGCCGAGCCACGGCTCGACCATCGAGTGAGGGGAACATGGTGGGGGCATCGGAGCTTCCGGACTACCAGCACGGGCAGGCAATACACGATAGCAGCGCGGCCGTGGTCTACCGGGCCCGGCGCGCTAGCGACGGCGCTTGCGTGGTCATCAAGCGCTCGCAGGGTCACTCCGTATCCGCGCGCCAGCTGACTCGCTATCGGAACGAGTACGAGTTGCTGCGCTCGCTCGACTGTCGCGGCGTCGTCAAAGCCTACGACCTACTGCGGAGTGACGGCCACGTCGCGCTCGTGCTCGAGGACTTGCCGGGCGTGTCGCTGCGCGCGTGGGTCGAATCCGCGCCCGAGGCGCCCTTGCCGGAACGGCTCGCCATTGCGATTCAGCTCGCGGATATCGTCGGGGCGGTGCATGCCGCTAATGTCATTCACAAGGACATTAGCAGCCACAACGTCGTCTATGACTCCGCGTCGGGCCGATGCACGCTGATCGACTTCGGTATCGCCACTCGCCTGCGCAGCGAAGAGAGCAATTTCAAGGCGCCGTCCGCGCTCGAAGGCACGCTGGCCTACATCGCGCCCGAGCAGACAGGCCGCATGAATCGCAGCCTCGACTATCGCGCGGATCTCTACTCGCTTGGAGTCACTCTGTACGAGCTCTTCACGGGCGCCCTGCCGCACGAGAGTGGCGACCCGCTCGAGATGGTGCACTTCCACATCGCAGGTAAACCGGTCCCGCCGCGCGACCGGCATGCACGGGTGCCGGAAGTGCTGTCGGACATCGTGCTGAAGTTGCTGCAGAAAGAGCCAGAGGATCGCTACCAGAGTGCGGCGGGGCTCGTCACGGATCTACGCCGTTGCCTCGCCGCGCTCGATGCGAACCGCCCCGTCGAGCGTTTCGCCCTCGGCGGCGCTGACGTCGTCGACAGGTTCGATCCCCCGCAAAAGCTGTACGGCCGCGGTGGCGAGACCGGCGTTTTGCTCGCAAGCTTCGAACGCGTGGCGGGCGGCGGAGTCGAGACGGTCACGATCGCAGGCCAGCCCGGTATCGGCAAGACGTCGCTCGTGCAGGAAATCTACCAGCCGATCACGCGGCGGCGCGGCTACTTCGTCTCGGGCAAGTTCGATCTCCTGCAGCAGAACGTCCCCTTCAGCGCGCTCGTAACCGCGCTTCAGGATCTCGTCCAGCAATTGCTGACGGAAGGCGAGGAAGAGATCGCCACTTGGCGCGAGGCAATCCACGCCGCCGTTCATCCCAACGGCCAGCTCATTGTCGACGTCGTGCCGGCACTCGAGCTCATCATCGGTCCGCAGCCGCGCGTTCAGGAACTCGAGGCTCTAGAGGCCCAGAACCGTTTTCATCTGGCTTTCCAGAATTTCGTGCAGCTGTTCTGCAAGAAGTCGCATCCGCTGGTGCTGTTTCTCGACGACATGCAATGGGCCGACTCGGCGAGTCTGAACCTCATCACGAGAATCGTGTCGGCTCGGGCGACGGAGTCGCTCCTGCTTGTGCTCACGTATCGCGACAGCGAGGTGGCGGCCAACCACCCGTTCATGCTGGCGATCAAGGAGCAACAAAAACAGGGTGTGCCGGTCCAGCGAATCGAGCTCGTGCCGCTCGGCGTTCCGGAGGTGGCGGAGTTTGTCGCCGACACCCTGCACCAAGACGCCAGGACGGCTATGCCGCTCGCGGAGGTCATCCAGCAGAAGACGGGCGGCAACCCGTTCTTCATGCGGCAGTTCCTCCAGGCGTTGTACGGTGCCCGGCTCATTACCTTCGACGCGGCGACGAAGCGGTTCCGCTACGACGTCGCGGCAGTCAAGAGCGCTGCGATCACGGAGAACGTCGCCGAGCTGCTGGCCACGGAGCTGCAGCGCTTGCCCGAAAGCGCGCGAGCAACGTTGCGTGTCGCGGCGGTCATCGGGGGCCGGTTCGAGCTGCGCTTGCTTGCGAACGTGCAGCAGCAGTCTGCGGCGGCGACGAACGAGAGTCTCCGGCCCGCTATCGAGGCTGGGCTCGTCGTTCCGTTGACGGGCCTCGAAAGCGTCGACGTGGATGCACTCCAGTCGCCGCTCGTTTACGGCCGGTTCGCGTTCCGTCATGACCGCGTGCAGCAGGCCGCTTACGCGACGTTGCCCGAGAGCGAGCGCCCCCAATTGCATCTCGCTATCGGCCGCGCGTGGCTCGCGATGGCTCCAGCGGCCGAGTTGGAAGCACGCCTGTTCGATATCGTCGGACACTTGAACGAGGGCCGCGCCAGCATCCACGACGCCGCGGAAAGGCGCCGGCTCGCCGATCTGAACCGGCGAGCAGGAATCAAGGCGCGCGACGCCACCGCGTACGATCGTGCCGTCAGCAGCTTTCGCACGTCAATCGAGCTCGACGGCGCGGACGCGTGGAGGGACCGCTACGTCATCGAGTTCGACACGCATCGGCGGCTCGCCGAAGCGCTCGGATTGACCTCCGATGCCGCCGGGGCGCTGCGTGTCATCGAGCATGCTCTGGCGCACGCCGCCTCGGTGATCGACCGCACGCAACTCAGCGCCATCAAGACGAACGTGCTGCTCATCATGGGGCGCATCCCGGAAGCGCTCGCCTGCGGCCGAGCGGCGGCGCGCGAGTTCGGCGTCGACCTGCCCGAACAGCCGGGGGAAGTCCGGGCGCTGCTGCAGCGCGAGATAGGGGCTATCCGTCATCGTGCGGCCGCCGTTGGCATCGAGAAGCTGCTCGACCAGGCGGCGATGGAGGATCCGAGCCAGATCGCGTTGATGGGTCTGCTCATGCACTGTCTGCCGGCGGCATTTCAGACCGACCAGGAAAGCTACGCGCTGCTCTGTTGCACGATGGTCCGGCTATCGCTCGAGCACGGCAACTGTGCTCTGTCGGCGCGCGCGTACGGGTCGTTCGCGGCGCTGCTCAGCAGTCAATTGGGCGAGTACGAAGATGCCTATCGCTTCGCGAAGCTTGGTGTCGACCTCGCGCACAAGCTCGGCGAGACATCGGTGTTGTCCGGTGTCTATTTTCTGTGGGCGATGTTCGCCTCGCATTGGGTCAAGCCCGTTGACGAAAGCGTCGATCTGTACGAACGAGCCGTCCGTTTTGGTCTGCAGAGCGGCGACCACGTACATGCCGGCTACAGCGTCGCTCGTCGCTTCTCGCACCTACAGGTGCGCGGCACGCTGCTGGCGGAGCTGCGCGATGAGGGGCGTGCTGCGCTCGAGACTCTGCACCGCATCAGCGACGCAGCCAACGTGGAGTTCCTGCAGCCGCGCCTCGAGCTCATCGATTGGCTCTCGGGCGAGCGGAACCACGGCAACACGCTCGGCACGGCCGAGCTCGACGAGGCCACGCGGACGGCGGCGATTCAGGCGCGCGGCAATCGCTCGTTCGAGGCCGATTGGTTCATGACCCTGACGATCCTGCGCTACCACGCGGAGGACTTCACGGCGGCGCACGCGTTCGCCGAGATCGCAGCGGGGCTCCAACCGTTCTGCGCGGGCTTCGTTACACGCCCGGAGCACGCGCTGTTCTATGCGCTCGCGACGGCCGCCGTGTATCCGGCGGCCAATCGAGAGCAGCGTGCGGTGCACGATGCGAAGCTCGCGGCGATTCGCGAGCAGATGCGGCGTTGGGTGGCGCTCTGTGCCGAGAACGCCGAGCACATGCACCTGCTCGTTGAGGCCGAGTGCGCGCGACTGCGCGACGCTCGGATCGAGGCGGCGGACCTATATGATCGCGCGATCGCGGCATCGCGCGCCAACAACTACCTCAATATCGAGGCGCTCGCCGCGGAGCTCGCGGGCCGGTTCTGGCTCGCGGCCGGGAAGCCGGACTTCGCGCGCATCTATCTCGACAAAGCACTCGACGCGTACGTCGCGTGGGGCGCAGTGGGCAAGGCTGCCGATCTCAGAGCCAAGCACGGCCTCGGTGCCGCTGGCGGCACAACGGCGTCCATTACGTCTGGCTCCACGACGCTCGGGCCGTCGCCGGACCGTTCGAATGCGCTCGATCTCGCGACGCTGCTCAAAGCGAGCCAGGCGATCGCCGGTGAAATCGTGCTCGAGCGGTTGCTCGTCGAGCTCATGGACATCATCAGAGAGAACGCCGGCGCAGAGTCCGTCGTCATCGTTCTCGAATCCAACGGCGAGTTCCTCGTTCAAGCCGTAAGGACGGCGACCGGCGTCGCACGAATTCTCGTGGCCGAGCCCTTGCGGACGTCGGTCGCCTGCTCGACGGGTATCGTGAACTACGTGCTGCGCACGTCGGAGCTCGTCGTGCTCGACGACGCAGCGCAGCAGGGTAAGTATCGCAGCGACTCATACGTCGCGAATCGCCGGCCGAAGTCGATCCTCTGCGCTCCCGTTGCGCACAAAGGCAAGCTCATCGGCGCGCTCTATCTCGAGAACAACCAGGTCGCGGGCGCCTTCACGCCGGATCGGCTCGAGGCGCTCAACATCTTGATGTCGCAGATGGCCGTCTCGATCGAGAACGCGACGCTCTACGGCCGGCAAGAGCAGCAGAGCCGGGCCATCGAAGCCGCCAACGTGACGCTGACGAAGGAGATCGCCGAGCGTAAACGGGCAGAAGGCGAGCTCAGCCGGTACAAGGACCACCTCGAGGATCTGGTCAAGGAGCGGACACGCGAGCTCGAGAAGGCCCAAGGCCGTCTCGTCGATCTGTCCCGGCGCGCCGGTATGGCGGAGGTGGCCTCCGGCGTTCTCCACAACGTCGGCAACGTCATGAACAGCGTCAACGTTGGGGCGAGCATGGCGCGCGAGGCCGTCAGGGCGTTGCCCGTCGAAGGTCTTACGCGCGCGGTGGCGCTGCTCGAGCAGCACGCCGGCCGGCTCGGAGAGTACCTCGCGACGGATCCGGCGGGGCGCAAGCTGCCGAGCTACCTACGCACGCTCGGCACCATGCTCGCCGATGAGAAGCGGGGGATTCTCGGCAACATGGATCAGCTTGCCGGGCACCTCGAGCACATGAAGAAGATCATCGCGGCGCAGCAGTCGTACGCTAAGGTCAACGGCGTCACGGAGGTTTGCACGCTCGAGGAAATAGCGGAGACCGCCCTCGCGATCAGCGAAGCCGCTTTGCGCAACAGCAACATCGAGATCTCCCGGAGTTACGAGAAGCTGCCGCCCGTGCTCGTCGATCGGCATCAGATCATGCAGATTCTTGTGAACCTCGTTTCCAACGCCAAGCACGCGCTCGAGGAAACCGCGCGCACGGATCGGAAGCTGACCGTAGCCATCGGCAAGGTCGAGGGCGGAGTCCGCATCGAGGTCCGCGACAACGGCATCGGCATTGCGGCAAATAACCTGCCGAAGATCTTCCTTCACGGGTTTACGACGAAGAAGACGGGGCATGGCTTCGGGTTGCACAACTGCGCCAACGCCGCGCAGGAGATGGACGGCAGCCTCACGGCGTATAGCGATGGCCCCGGCAAGGGCGCGAGCTTTGTGCTGCGAATGCCCGTCGAGTACGCCGAACAGTTGCCGCAGCGAATCGGTTTTGCCGAAGCGGCGGAGGGGTCATGAGCGAAGCGCGACCGACCCGGCCGCTTGTCGAGCCGAATCGGCGAATCTTGATCGTCGACGACAATCGCGCGATCCACGACGACTTCCGCAAGATCCTCGGTCCCGCCGCCGCGTCGCGTGACGAGCTCAAAGCGCTAGATGCGGAGCTGTTCGGGACCACCGCCGAGGTGTCCGACGAAGGGTTCTTGCTGGATTCCGCGTACCAGGGCGAAGAGGCGATCGAGAAAGTCCGCCGGGCGCGCGCGGAAGGCCGCGAGTACGCGCTGTTGTTCGTCGACGTGCGCATGCCGCCCGGCCTCGACGGGATCGCAACCACGGCGCGCCTGCTGCGCGAGGATCCGGACGTCGGCATCGTAATCTGCTCCGCGTATTCCGATCACAGCTGGGAAGACATGACAGCGGCGTTCGGCAAGACGGATCGGGTGCTGATTCTCAAGAAGCCGTTCGACACCGTAGAGGTTCGCCAGTTGGCGCACGCGCTGCAGCGACGCTGGGAGCTGGCGCGCCTCGCGGCCCTCAAAGTACACGACATGACGGCGCTCATCGACGCGCAGACGGCCGAGCTTCGTGCCGCGAACGAAGCCTTGAAGCGTGAAGCTGCGCTGCGCGAGGAGGCGTTTCAGCGGCTCGGGGAGTCGAACGAGCAGATCCGCGCGCTCGCCTACCAGGACGGCCTGACGGGCTTGCCCAATCGGCGGCTGTTCAACGAGCACCTCGGAAAAGTGCTCGCTCGTTCGCGGCGCAAGGGAACCGAGTTCGCGGTGCTCTTCATCGACCTCGACAACTTCAAGCTGATCAACGACACGATAGGCCATCAAGCGGGGGACGGAGTATTGCGCCAGCTTGCGTCGTCGTTGAGCTTGCTCATTCGTACCGACGATATGCTCGGTCTGTACCACGACGAGGAAGTCGACTCGACCGCGACGATCTCCATCGAGCTCGTCAACGACGCTGTGCTCTCGCGGCTCGGCGGCGACGAGTTCATCGTCCTGTTGCCCGACACGCGCGACCGGTTCGCGGCCGGCACGGTTGCGCGGCGGATGCTGGCTCACTTCGAGCAAGCGATTTCCGTCGATGGCCACGAGGTGTTCGTGACCGCGAGCATCGGTATCGCGACTTATCCCGAGGACGGGCTCACGAGCGAAATCCTGATTCGCAACGCCGACACCGCCATGTATCACGCGAAGCAGCAGGGGAAGGCGGCGTTCCAGTACTATTCGGCGGCCATGAACGCTGCGTCCGTCGAGCGCCTCACGCTCGAGACTGGCCTCCGGCACGCGCTCGAGGACGGCAGCCTCGAGCTCCACTACCAGCCGCAAGTCGAAGTGCGCACGGGCCGGATCATCGGCGCCGAGGCGCTGTTGCGATGGGAGCATCCGCAGCGCGGCTACGTCTCGCCAGCCTCGTTCATCCCGATCGCCGAGGCCTCTGGATTGATCGTGCCGATCGGCGAATGGGTGCTCGACCGGGCTTGCGCGCAGGCTGCGGAATGGCGCAGGGCCGGACTGCCGCCAATTCCGATCGCCGTCAACGTGTCCGGTGTCCAATTCCAGCGCCAAGATCTATGCGAGGTCGTGCGCCGTAAGCTCGATGCTTACGGGCTCGATCCGTCGGTGCTGCACATCGAGATCACCGAGACGGCGATCGTAGCGGCGCGCGAGCGCGCCATCGCTCTGCTGACCCAGCTGCGGGAGCTCGGTGTCCGGCTGGCGCTCGACGACTTCGGTACCGGCTATTCCTCGCTGAGCTACCTCAAGAGCTTTCCGATCGATACAGTCAAGATCGATCGCTCGTTCGTCGCGGAAATGCTCACGGACCACACCACCGCGTCGATCGTCGAAGCGATCGTCTCGATGACGCGAATCCTGAGCTTGAGCGTGATCGCGGAAGGGGTCGAGGATCAATCACAGTTTGCGTTCCTGGAGCGCATCGGCTGCGACGCCGTTCAAGGGTTCTATTTCAGCGGCGCAGTTCCCGCCGATCAGTTCGCGAAGCTACTCCAGGAGTTCGACGGCACGGTTCGGTTAAGGAACCGCCGCCGCGCGATCGCTGTCTTCGGCGGGTAGCCTGATCGGGCGGACGCGTCACGTCCGCCCGGCCGTTCAGAGCGCCAAGCCTAGAGCATTGCTCTGTTCCCGCCCGTGTGCAGTGCGACGAGGCGCCGATTGCCGACTTCGCGGACCGCGGCGTCCACGGCATCGGCCACGCAACGCTCGGTCCAGCCGAGCGGCGGGCGGCTGCGGGTGTTGCCGAGATGCCGACGGACTTCCGCTCGGCAGACGTCGTTTGCGGCTTCGCGCACGCGCTCGTAGAGAGTCTGCACGTCCTCGGACTTTGCGAGATCGAGATCCCACATCTTCACGTCGCGCGAAATTGCGTCGCCGTCGGCGACATCTGCGGCGCCGCTCGAGAAGGAGACGAGCGACGCAGCCGTCGCTACGACGATAGATGAAATCAATTTGAGTGAAGTAACCATCGGAACGTCCTCTGTTTGGGGGTGCGTACTAGATGCGCTTCACCCGTTATCAAATTGCATGCCAACAGAGGTAGAGAGACAACTGCGAGCAAAAACAAAACGTTGCCGAGAGCGCGACATTAACGATCGTTCATCTCGTCGCGCGAGCGGCACGTCGTCTCCCGATCGCGGGATGGAACATTAACAACTGTTCACTCAATGTCGCGGAGCTAGCTGTCGACGGCGTGCTGCGCAAGTAGGAACGCTGCCGCGTTCCACGATTGGCTGCGCATGCCGCGCGGCGCGAGAGTGCGGCCGTGCAGCCATTCGGCGAACGCCCAGTCATCGA
>Ga0190271_10000595_pt1 | contig 18689 bp, 15 predicted proteins | sample Popmic356T_FD_133747 | JGI IMG/M metagenome (GOLD analysis project Ga0190271, IMG submission 133747) | Populus adjacent soil microbial communities from riparian zone of Weber River, Utah, USA - 356 T | ecosystem: Environmental > Terrestrial > Soil > Riparian zone | place: USA: Utah | collected...
CGAGGGCGAGGTATAGCGGGCGTTGAGATCGCGCTCGAGCAGCGGCTCCCAGCCGGTGCCCGGCGGCACCCCGAGGCCGCGCGTCATCGAGTCGCCGAGCAGCACCAGCCGGCGCACGCCGGGCGGCTTCGCCACCGCGTAGTCCTGGTCGACGAAGCCGAGCCCGTTGGTGACGTAGTGGACGTTCCCGAAGCGCGGATCGCGGGTGTCGAGGTTCGGCAGCGGCCGGTAGATCAGGAAGCTGGAGAGGTGCTCGTTGATCTCGATCTTGTTGGCGCCCAGCTCCTCGAGCTGCGGGCGCGGTCCGGCGGCGGCCGCGCCGCCCTCGTCGCCGGGCGTCCGCGCCACGACGTCGGAAGCGCGGTTCAGCAGCTCCTGGTAGTAGCCGGCGGTCTGCGCCTCGCGATCCTCGGCATTGAGGCCCCGCGTGGTCACGGTGCGCCGCAGCTGGCGGATGGCCTTGCCGCCCGGCGCCGTTCGCGCCACCGGCACGAGCTGGGCCGCCAGCAAGGCGACGCAGGTCAGCGTCGCCAGCGCCGCCGACTGCCAGAACGTGCGCGTCCCGAACAGCATCACCGGCCTCCGCCGAGCGACAGGCGCGTCAGCGCCTGGTAGTCGGTCTTGTCCGTCGACGTGCGTGGCAGCGCGTCGTGGAACGTGAACACGTCAGGCGCCATGTAGGCCGGCAGCGCCTTGCCGCAGAAGGTCTTCATCTGGATGATCGACGGCCGCGCGCCATCGTGCATGGAGAGGTGGGCGACGATCTTCACCCCGGCCGCCTCGTCGGGAATCGCGATGACCGCCGCCTCGCGGACCTGCTCGTGTTTGTAGAGGCCCTTCTCGATCTCCCCCAGCTCGATCCGGTAGCCCCGCCGCTTGACCATGCGGTCGCGCCGGCCGCGATAGATGAAGCCCTCGGCCGGGTCCTCGTAGACGACGTCGCCGGTGTTGTACCAGCGGATGCCGTCGCGCTCGAGGAACGCCTTGCCGTTCTCGACCGGGCGATTCCAGTAGCCGCGGAAGATCGACGGCCCGCTCATCCACAGCAGGCCCTCTTCGCCGCGCGGCACTTCCTGGTGCGCCTCGTCGAGCACCAGCGGCGTGCAGTGCGAGCACGCCGGACCGATCGGATACGGCGTGGTCCGATCCTCGGGCACGACCTCCGGGATCTTCGCGAACGTGCAGACGTTGGTCTCCGTCGGGCCGTACAGGTTGTAGTAGACCGGCTTCGGCCAGAGCGCCTTGATCGCCCGCAGGTGCTTCACCGGGAACACTTCACCGGCAAAGAACACGATCCGCAGGCTCGAGCAGTCCAGCGCCTCGAGGCCGCCGAACTGCGCCAGCAGGCTGAGGATGGACGGCGTCGAATACCAGACCGTCAGCTGGTTGTCGGCGATGAGGCGGCCGAGATCTTTCGGGCTCTTGCCGACCTCCTCGCCCACCAGATAGAGCGTCCCGCCGTGCTTCAGGCAGACGTAAAGGTCGAGGACCGACAGATCGAAGTGGAACGGCGCGTGGTTGCTGAACCGATCCTCTTCGCTCGGCGCGAACTCTTCCGAGCACCAGTCGACGAAGCTGGTGGCGTTGCGGTGCGACAGGATCACGCCCTTGGGCACGCCGGTCGAGCCCGACGTGTAGAGGATGTAGGCGAGATCGTCGGCGGTGAGCGCCGGCCGATCCGCGAGCGGCGCGAAGGCGACGACGTCATGCCACGGAGTCGCGGCCGGGGCGGCCGGTGTCGGCACCTTCGGCACCGGCAGCGCGACGCGCTCGAACGGCGGCTGCTCGCCGCCGATGGCCAGGCACGCCGGATCGAGGAAGGCGACCTTGACCTGGCAATCGGTCAGGATGCCCGTGTTGCGCTCGATCGGGGCGGTGTAGTCCGCGGGCACGTAGGCGCCGCCGGCCTTCATGATGCCGAACAGCGCCGTGACCACCGCCTCGCTCTTGCGGGCGATGACGCCGACGCGGTCGCCGACGACGACGCCGCGATCGCGCAGGAACGCGGCGACGCGGTTGGCGCGGTCGTCGAGCTCCGCGTAGGTCAGCCGCTGGCCGAACGGGTCGACGACGGCGATCCGATCCGGATGGCGGGCGGCGCTCGCCTCCAGGTAGGCGACGAGGCTGGACGCGTCAGTGCTCATGGCGTCGATCGGCTAGCGCCCGCCGCGCTTCTGCACCACCAGATCGGCGATGCCGCCGACGGTGTCGAAGGTCTCGATGCCGGTCTCGTGGGCCTCGAGCTCGATGCCGAACTCCTTCTCCACGAAGCTGACCAGCCTGAGCGTGGCCATCGAATCGAGCACGCCGCTCGTCCGCAGCGGGGTGTCGTCCTGGAGGTTCTCGACCGACTCGCCGGGCAGGTAGGTCTTGACGATGAACTGCCGCAGCGTTTCCTTCACGTTCGACACGTCGATGCTCATTGCGCTTCCCCGTCTCCCAATCGGCAGGCTCGATCCGGTCCGCTACCCCGCCTGCCAGTACGTCAGCACGTCCAGCCACTCGCCGACCGACGGCGACTGCCAGAGCGACCACAACACCACGATGAAGGCGAACGTCGCGGCGGTCTGCACCACGCGGCGGACCGGACCCGGCGCGCTCGCGGCCCGCTGCCCGTCGGCCCCCTGCTCGATCAGCAGGTTGACGATCACGAGCGCCCCGAGGATGCCCCAGAAGAGCGTATCGGGCCAGGTGAACAGGATGTCGCCGCGGAACCAGAACCACTGGTAGGAGTGCGTCGCCCAGGTCACCACGAACACCGCCGCCGTGGCCACGACCTGGGCCAGCGTCTGGCTGCGCTTGCGCAGGCGGAAGAACACGGGGAAGTAGACGACCTTCACCATGAAGTCCTTCCAGTAGATGTTGATGCGCCGCCAGAAGTCGGTGAGGCTGCTCGCCAGCAGGTAGCGGCGATGGGTCTCCGGCAGGTCGTAGCCGAACAGGTGCAGGAAGCCGACGATGATGTGGAAGTGGCCGGACACCCGCAGGTACAGCATGTAGACGAGGACCATCCCCGACAGCAGCTGCCACAGGGTGGTGACCTCGACCGGCGTGAACGCCGGCTTGAGCTGATAGATCAGCCGGTAGAGACAGAGCTGCGCGGTGCCGCGGACGATCCAGCCGATGCCCTGCTGCGCGATGGCGTGGATGTCGCGCTGGTAGAAGGTGCGGCGCAGCGTCTGGAAGTCGACGACCGGGAAGAGCAGGAAATAGAAATTGGGCAGCGGAAAGAAGTAGGCGCAGTACTCCTGCAGGCTGGGTCGGCCCTTGGCGAAGCGCAGGTCGTACAGGTAGATGACGAGGCGGAACATGAAGATCGCCCCGAACGCCGGCCAGAACTTCCACGGGATGCCGAAGCCCAGCGTGGCGCGGCCGTAGATCAGCGCGGCGCCGATGACGCAGACGAGCGCCAGCCGGTAGCGGAACGCGATCGGCAGCGCGAGCACGGCGAAGATCGCCAGGCCGATCCCGATGATCAGGCCGGCGACGACCGGGCCGAGCAAAACGACGGCCCCGCCCCACGACGCGGCGATCCACCACGGCTCCTTCCATCGGAACGGCAGCCAGTAGTGGACGAGGAAGGCGCCGCAGGTCGCCGCCGCCATCCGCAGGAAGCCGCCCTCGTCGACGCGGAAGACGACGAACACCGCCAGCACCGCCGCGAGCTGCCCGGCCAGCGCCAGGAACTTCAGCGGATCGGTGGCCGCGTTGGCCAGCCGGCGCTCGGCCGGGCTGACGGCGGCCGCCTTCAGCTTCGAGCCGGCCGCCGGAAGCGTGATGCTGGCGGTCGACATCTCAGAGCCCGAGCCCGCGGGCGATGATGTTGCGCTGAATCTCGGTGGTGCCGGAATACAGCGTCGAGCCGATCGCGTCGCGCACGTCGCGCTCGATCTGCTGCTCGGTCATGTAGCCGTAGCCGCCGAAGGTCTGCACGGCGTCGAGGCTCGACTTGACGTAGCACTCGCTGACGTAGAGCTTGGCCACCGCCGCTTCCATCACCGCGTCCTTGCCGGCGTCCTTGAGCGCCCCGATGCGATAGACCAGAGGCCGGCAGGTATCGAGGCGGACCTTCATGTCGACGAGCCGGTTGGCGACCGACTGGAACTTGCCGATCGCCTTGCCGAACTGCTTGCGCGAGCGCGCGTGCTTCACGCACTCCTCGAGCTGCCGGCGCATCGCGCCGAGACAGTTGGCGAGGATGCAGCCGCGCTCCCATTCCATCGAGGACTCGAAGACCTCGGCGCCGCGGCCTTCGCGTCCGAGCCGGCTGGTCACCGGGATGCGGCAATCCTCGAAGATCAGCTCGGCCATCGGCGACGTGCGCAGCCCCATCTTGTCGAACTTCTTGCCGACGCTCATCCCCGGCGTCCCCTTCTCGATCAGGAACGCGGTGACGCCCATGGCGCCGAGCGCCGGATCGATCGTCGCGTAGGCGACGACCAGGTCCGCGATCGGCGCGTTGCTGACGAACATCTTGGTGCCGTTGAGCACGTAGTGGTCGCCGTCGCGGCGGGCGCGCGTCCGCATGCTGAAGATGTCGGAGCCGGCGTCGGGTTCCGAGGCGCCGTTGGCGCCGATGATCGAGCCGTCGCACAGCCCGGGCAGGTACCGCGTCCGCTGCTCGTCCTTGCCGTAGATCAGGATCGGGATCGAGTTGGTCCAGAGGTGGGCGTTGATGGAGAACAGCAGGCCCTGGTCCCGGGTGCCGTAGCCGAGCCCTTCCATGACCGCCAGCAGCTCGGACAGCCCCAGCCCCTGGCCGCCGTAAGCTTCGGGAATCGGCATGCCGAGCACGCCGAAGTCGGCGCACTTCTTCCAGCCCTCGTGGTCGAAGTGCCCGGCGCGCTCGTCCTCGGGTCCGCTCGCGGTCAAGGCCGCCCGGGCGAAGGCAACCGCCCCGGCCTGGAGGCGCTGCTGGTCCTCGCTCAACTCCCACGTACTCATGCACCCGTCCTTCGTGTCACTGGACCGCCGCCCCGGCCGGCGCCGGTACGAGGGCCGGACGATCGGATCCTCGCAGCTGCCCGACCGCCCAACGTACCTGCGGCCAGCCCGCCCGCAGCCGATCCGGAGGCCGCACCCACGGCCGGTAGCCCTCGAGGCCCTCCTGCCGGTATGTCTCCTGCAACGACGCCAGGGCCTCGGGCGCACGCAGGGCGTCGCGGCGCACGTAGTCGCCCCACATCGGCGGCACGTCGGCCCCCCGCCAGAGCCTCACCCAGTCGGGGTCGGTCGAATGGGCCTCGTGCAGCGCCACATAGTCGCGGGCGAAGCGAGGATCGACGTGGAGCGCCGACGATCGCGTGAAGGCGCCCTGCGTGTGGACGAAGGTCGGCCGCACCTCGCCGAGCACGTAGTCCCGCAGCGCCTGCGGCCGCTGGTGGAGGCTCCGGGCGATGACCGGATCGCAGAGCCCCGCCAGGTCGTAGACGCGCAGCTCCGAGTGCAGCAGCACGCCGCCCAGGTCCGGGGTCAGGAGCGATGCGGGACGGCCGGGTAGCGCGGCGGCCAGGCGATTGAAGCCGTGGCCGCCGAAGCGGCTGGCCACCGTCAGGGGCACCGTCGGATCGGCGGCGAAGCGAAGGGAACGGGCGAGGAAGATGGTTCCCGCCTGCAGCACGAAGATCGCGGTCACCACCGCGGTCAGTCGCCGCAGCGCGGCGGTGGCCGGCAGTGCGTCCGCCAGCGCCGCGACGAGTTCGCCGCCGAACCAGAAGAAGAGGAGGAAGAACGGCGTGGCGAAGCGGAACTCCCCCATCCAGTCGACAGGCATGACCATGTAGATGGCCATCGCGAGCGCGAGATAGACGCCGAGGACGATCGTCCGGCCCGGTAGGCGCCGGCGCCAGGCGAGCCACGCGGCCCCGCCCGCCAGCAGCACCATCGCCGGGAACAGGAAGTCCCCCGCCGCGCCCTCGACGAGATCGAGCAGCTTGCCCGGGTCGAGCACGCTCGCGCCGGCCGGCTTCACCTTGGCGTGGAAAGTGTTCGGCACCCAGTCGCCGAAGTAGAGGAAGCGGAACGCCACATAGCCGGCGAAGACCGGCAGGAAGCCCGCGAGCATCCTTGCCACGCCGCGCACGGCCGGCCAGATCCGGATCGGACGACCGAGCAGCGCCGCGATCGCCAGCGCGATGGGATAGCCGTCGGCGTAGAGCAGGGCGTCCGGCCGGGTCAACGCCAGCAGCGCGGCGACGACGCCCGCGGCGACGTCCCGTCGCGGCACCTCACCGGGCCGCTCGACGGCCTGGATCGCCAGCGACGCCGAGAGCGCCACCAGCCAGGCCAGCAGCGCGTTCTCGAGCCCGGAGAGCGTCCAGATCACGAAGCCGCTGCAGGCCGCCAGCAAGCCGAGCGCGACGCCGCTGATCCAGGGCCCCGCCCCGCGCCGCCCGAGGTCGCGCCACATGACGACGAACGCCGCGACGGCGCACACGGCCGCCAGGATCTTCGGCGTCCACGGCAGCACGAACAGGTGCAGCGCGTAGGCCGCGGCCGCCACGAACATCCAGGTCGGATTGCTGTAGCCCTCGACCGGCGGCACGCCGGGCTGGGCGACGATGCCCTGGCCCGACGCCAGGTTGCGGGCGTAGGCGAAGGTGATGCCGGCGTCGTCGACGATCCAGCCGCCGAACAGCGCCGCGTGCGCCGCGAAGATGGCCAGCGCGACGAGCAGGGACAGCGGCGCGGGGCGCGCACCCGCCGGGGGCGTCATCACAGCAGCGGCGCCAGTATAGCCGCGGCCGGTCGGGCCCGTCGAAGGCGAGGTCATCCCCGTCGCGCCCAGAACATCTGCCGGATCGTCGTGTAGTGATCGCCGGCGGCGTGGCGCAGAAGGTCGAGCGTCGAATAGAGCGCCCACTGGCCGGCCCGCTGGCGCCACGCGCCGGCGGCGAGCCCGGCGGCGTAGGCCGGCGCCGACCAGCGCCGCAGCGTGTAGCGGCCGAGCACGCGGCAGCCGTCGACGGCATGCGCGCGCGTGCTCGGCGCGGAGGTGAAGAGTACGCGGATGCCAGCTGCCGCGGCGTGGACGCCGACCGGCCGCGTGTAGAACCCGCCCGGGACCGACGCCGTGAGGATCGGCGCCCCGAGCACGTTCTGCAGCACGTCGACGCTGCGACGCCACTCCTCGGCGATCGTCTCCGGCGGGCAGCCGCCCATGCGCTTCGGATGCGAGTACGAGTGGCTGCCGATGACGTGCCCGCGCGCGACCATCTCGCGCAGCTGCGATCCCGAGAGGAAGCCGGGCGTGTCGACGCGCCCCGCGGTCATGAAGAAGTGGCCGCGCCAGCCGCGGCGCTCGAGGGCGTCGGCGATGCAGCCGACGGCGCTGACGCCGCCGTCGTCGAAGGTGATGAACAGCGGCCGGCCGGCGTCGGCAGCGGTGAGCCAGTCGGTCGCGCGCGTCGGCGCGGCCCGCGCCGCGGTCCTGATGGCGTCGAGATGCGCCTCGAAGGCCGCGAGCGGGATCTTGTAGCTGGCCGGCCCGGGCCCGGGGAAACCTGTCGCGTCGGGGTCCTCGCCGGCCACGACGTCGTGGTACTCAAGCGACAGCGCGCGCATGCCGCCTCCGTCGCGCCGCCCGCTTCCAGGCGAAGTACTTCGTGAGCCACGGCTGGCCCCAGACGCCGGACGGGCGTCCGGTGGTGTCGATCGCGGTGGCGCGGCCATCGACCGCATCGAGCAGGCGATCGCGGATCGCGTCGAGATTGTCGGTCACCACCCGCGTCATCACCACGATGTGCGACTCGGTCACTTCGTCGAACGGATACGTGAAGTAGCCGTAGACCGGCCCGGTGTCGACACCCTTGTCGATGCGCAGCAGCGTCAGGCCGACCTTGTCGAGATCGCGCCGGGCGAGCGCCCAGAAACAGCCGTGTGCGTTGCGATACTCGGGACAGATGCCCGGGTGGAGCACGTACGTGCCGGCCCGCGGCACCGCGAAGATCCGTTCCTTCAGGATTCGCTTGCAGCGCGCCACCATCAGGTCGGGCCGCAGCCGCTCGAGGAAGGCCTGCACGTCGGCGCCGTTGGGATCGGCGGTCACGAGCTGCTCGCAGCTCGCCGGGCCGGCCGGATAGCGGGCCGCGATGTCGTCGAGCGTGCGCGTGACCCAGGCCGAATCGCTCCGATCGAGCACCAGGCCGTAATAGGCGCGGAACGCCAGCACGTCGAGGAACCGCAGCCAGCCGATGCGCTCGATTTCCTTGCGCACGCGGACCTTCGTGTGCTGGCCGCGCTCGTCGATGACGACCATGCCGACGAGGTCGGTGAACGATCCCAGCCAGCGGGCGACGCCCTCGCGGTTCAGCCGCGACTCGGCGTGGCACATCAGCACCGCGCGCGGACGTCGCGGCGCGTCGCTCATCCCCGCGCCCCCGGGATCGACGACGCGCCGGCCCGGCTGATCACCTGCCCGGCGACGTCGGTCCGATAGCGCTCGCTGGCGAACGCCGCATAGACGTCGACCGGCTGCTTGCTGCCGAGCGCGATCCGCTGCACCAGCTTCAGCGGGCCGCCGAGCGCCCGCAGCAGCCAGCCCGGGAACCAGTAGAACTTGAGGTCCGGACGGTGCGCCTTGAAGCGGTCGGCGAGCTCGCGACGCGTCGGCGGCGGCGCCTCGACCAGGTTGACGAGCGGCGGCGCGGCGGCGAAATCTTCCGCGTACGAGCGGATCACGCGGCCGGCGGTGCCGACGTCACAGACGCTGAGCGGCGTCTTCTTGCCACCGATGGCGACGAAGTACGGCCCCAGCTCGCGGCCGAGCCGACCGGGCGGATGGAAGTCGGCGTAGTCGACGAGCGGACCCGGACGGACGATCTTGATGTCCAGGTTGCGCTCGGCCGCGAGCTTCGCGACGAGCAGCTCCGACTCCGCCTTGCCCCACACGTAGGGACCGCGCCGGACGTGCCCGGCGTCGAGCGGCGTGGCCTCGTCGAGGATGCCGCCCACCTCGTGCCCCGGCTTGATGACCGCCAGGCTGCTCACGTGAACGCCCTGGCGCACGCCGGCGTCGGCCGCCGCTTCGAAGACATGCCGCGTCGCGTCGATCGAGTTGCGCTGGTGGTCGTCCTGTCCGCCCGCCGTCTCCGCGGCGGCGTGGACCACGAAGCCGACGCCGGCCATCACCGCCGGGTCGAGCGGCCGGGCCAGGTCGGCGACGACGTACTCGACGCCGGGCACGCGCACGCCGACGCGCGGCGTCCGCCGCGCCAGCACGCGGACGCCGAACCCGGCGTGACGCAGCTCGCGGACGAGCGGGATGCCGAGCAGGCCGGTGCCGCCGGTGACGAGCACGAGCGGGCGCGCCGGATCGGGCGGCGCGATCCGCGCCGCGGCCTCGGCCAGCCGCGCGCGCGCCTGATCGTCGGCCAGCGCCTCGGCCTGATCGAGGACCGCGCCGATCCGCTCGCAGAGATCCACCGTGTCGAGGATCGACTGCGGCGACAGCGGCGGGGGCGTGCCGTGGCGGACCGCGTCGTAGAAGCGCTCGAAGATCGTCAGCAGGCCCGGATACGACGTCTTCCGCTTGAAGATCAGCCGGTAGAAGCCGCGGGTGGCGCCGGTCAGCGTCTGCCACGCGCGGCGGTACGGCGTGAAGAGCACGCCGAGGCCGTCGCCCGGGCCGACCAGCCGCACCACACCGCCGGCGATGTAGTCGGCACGGTACGAGCCGTTGGTGGCGATGATGTTCTGGTACTGCTCGATCGGCCGGCCGTTCAGCGTGACGAGGAGCACGCCTGTCGCCTCGCCGAGGCGCACCAGCGCGTAGATGTCGCCGCTGGCGCGCACGTCGAGGCCGGTGATGGCGATCGCGTCGCCGCTGCGGGTGCCGGCCCGCAGCTGCGCGACCAGCGGATAGACGGCGTGCGGAAGGATGTCCTTGGCCTGGTCGACCGGCGTGATCGTGCGGCGGGCCGTGCGGAACGAGAAGTAGCTCTCGATGTGGACGACGTCGCCGATCGCGTCCAGCGATTCGAGCACCGCCAGCGACGGCCCTTCGAACAGGTACTGATGCCCGGCGCAGACCAGCCGCCCGTGCTCCGCCGCGGCGGCGAAGATGGCCTCCGCATCGGCACGCGTCGGCGTGAACGGCTTCTCGATGTAGACGTGGCAGCCGCCGCGGATCGCCTGCAGCGCCAGCGCCGTGTGGGTCGCGGGCGGCGTGACGATGTGGACGACGTCGGGCTTGAGCGCGATGAGCTCGGCGGCGGTCTTGACCACCTGGCAGCCGGCCGGGAGGGACTCGGCCAGCCGCGCCGGATCCGCCGCGGGATCGGCCACACCGATGACGCGGGTGCCTGTCTGCGCGGTGATCGCCTTCACGTGCTGAAGGCCCATCTTGCCGGCGCCGATGAGCCCGATTCGCAGCTCCGCCGCTTCCCCTGCTCTGCCGTCCGCGTTCGTCATGACCCCTCAGTGCCTTCGCGCGTCACCGGCGCCGGCGATCGCCCGGATCGCGCGGCATCACGGAACTCAGCCGCCCATTATGCCTTACGGATCCGCGCCGGCCGGGGGCCGGCCGGTCGGCTCCGACACGTTCGATCGATGCGATGCGCCGCTCCGGGCAGCGTCGTGCAGCCGCGCGACGAGGCCGTCGACGGCGGCGGCGGTCTGCGCGTAGCAGCGCTCGAACGCCGGCAGCGGCTGGCCGAACGGATCCTCGATGTTGTCGCGCCGGTAGCCGGTCCCGACCACGCGAGCCGGCGCGAACCGCGGCAGCAGGACGAGGCGTTCGCGCGGTACGCCCTTCGCGGCCAGGATGTCGAGCTGGGATGCCTCCATCACGACCACGATGTCGGTCGCGCCAGCTCCAGCGGTCAGCCCCAGCGGGCGGTGCGCCGCCAGATCGACCTGGTAGGCGCGCGCCGCGGCAATCGCGTGCGGCGGCGAGGCCGGCGCCTGGGACGGCGCGTAGCCGGCCGACCGGCAGGCCACGCCGGTGACGGCCAGCTCGCGCAGCCGGCGCTCCGCATACCGCGCCGCGAACGGGCTGCGGCAGATGTTCCCCTTGCACACGAAGACCAGCGTGAACGGCGGCGACGGCAGGTCGCCGGACGGCAGGGTCGGGCGGCGCAGCCGCCATTCCACGTCGCGCCAGGCGGCTTTGACGGCCCTCGCCGCCGGATGCCGCAGGATCGTCGTCAGCAGCCGCTCGAGGGGGGCCGTCATGCCACGGTCAGCGGGTCGCGGCCTGCTTCAGGTGCGCGTCGAGCAGGGGCATCGCGTAGGCGTTGATGGCGTCGTAGCCCGCCGGAGGGATGTGGCTGCCGTCCGCCTTGGCGAACGCCTTCCGCCGCATGCCGTCGGCGTCCGAGAGGTGGGGATGCAGATCGAGCACGAACAGGCCCTCGCGGCGCGCCAGGTCGCGCAGCCAGGCGTTGGTCTCGATCACACGACGGTTGATCACGGCCTGGTAGCTCTCCTTGCCGAGCGCCCAGCCGACCCACGATCCAAGCGTCTCCGACCAGCTGTCGAGCGGACGGATCGTCAGCTCGGTCGCGACGATCGGCTCGATGCCGGCGGCGCGGGCCCGCGCGATCATGGCCACGAATGACTCGCGGGCCTTGGTCACCGCCTGGTCGACGCGATCCTTCGGCGCGCGGTGGATGTCGTTGATGAAGCCCCACAGGATCACCGCGCGCGGACGGTGCGCGGCCACGTCGCGATCGAAGCGGGCCAGCATCTGCCACGACTCTTCACCGGCGACGCCGGCGTTGACCACCGGGTGCCCGCCCAGGTGTGCCGGCTTCCAGCCACCGGCATAAGAGGCACCGAGGATGACGACCGGCCGCTCGTCGGCGGCGGAGCTGGTGAGCATCACGGGAATCGGGGTCACGTCGGGCGCGGCCCGATCGGCGGCGCGCGCCCTGGGCGTGCCGGCCAGCCAGCCGCGGTGGCGATAGTACAGGAGCGCGACGTACTCGCGGAAGCCGGAGGTCAGCATCGAGACGTTGTCGGGATGCGAGGCGTAGACCGGCACCGAGGCGCGCTCGATCTCGAAGCCGGCCGCGGCGAACGCCCCTTCCGCCCGGCGCATGTGCAGGCGATCGGTGACGACCAGGATCCGCTTCACGCCGCGCTGGCGCAGCAGCGGCGCCGAGAACTCCGCGTTCTCGTGCGTGCTGCGCGAGGCCTCCTCGGTGAGCCGGGCGTCGGCCGGCACGCCGAGCTCGCCCGCGAACTCGCTCATGACCACCGCGACCGGGCAGTCGTTGCCCACGGGGCGGCCGCCGGTGAAGAGCAGCAGCGCGGCACGATGCTGGTGCCAGAGCCGCACGCCGAGCAGCACGCGGCGCATCGCGTTGAGGTTGGGCTCGCACGGCCCGACGATCCCGGCGCCGAGCACGACGATGGCGTCGGCCGGCCCGGCCGTGTCGGACGGAATCAGGCGGCTCACCAGCCGATCCGCGATCGCGGTGTTGTTGATCAGCGCGCGAACGGCGAAGACCAGGACGATGCCGGCCAGCAGTCCGCGGACGAACGGCGAGGGGAGCCAGCGGCGGCGGCGTGGGCCAAGCGTCCCGGCTGGCGCGGGCGCGCCCGCCGTCGCCGGCGGCGCGGCGGTCCGGGACTCGGCGGACGACGGAATCATGTCCTGGGGAAGGGTGCGGCGGCGCGGCGGCGGACGCACGAAAAGGCCCGAAATTTCGGAGTGTATACTAGCATGGTTTGCCGTCCTCCCCGACCCAGGACACGCTGCTCTGCGTGTGCAATTACCCGTCGAACACGGGGTACGCGTGGGACTTCATCGAAGGTCTCTACGCCGAGATCGCACGCCGGCTCGCCGCGCGCGGCATCCGCACCCTGGTCGCCTATCCGAAGATCGTCGATCCGCCCCGGACGCTGGCCGGCTGCCCCGCCGTCGCCGTCGAGCTCGACGCCACGCTGCAATCGTACCGGTCGATTCGCGACACGGTGGCCTTCGTCCGGCGGGAGCGTGTCTCGACCGTGTACCTGACCGACCAGCCGGCCCGCTCCATCGGCTATGCCGCGGCGCGGCTCGCGGGCGTCCGCCACGTCGTCGTGCATGACCACGCCTCCGGCGCGCGCTCCGTTCCCCAGGGCGTTCGACGGACGGTGAAGTGGGCCCTGGGCCGCTCGCCGTTGATCGTCGCGGACGTGGTCTTCGCCGTCAGCGACTTCGTCGCGCGCCGCCAGGTCGAGAGCGCGCTGATTCCCGCCGATCGCGTCGTCCGCGTCTGGAACGGCATCCCCGTGCCGCCGCAAGCGGAAGGACGGCCGCTCCACGAGGCCCTCGGACTCGATCCGGCGCGCCCGGCCGTGGCCTGCGCCTGCCGCTGCGCGCCCGAGAAGGGTGTGCCGACGCTGCTCCGGGCCTTCGACCGGCTCATGGCCGATCGCGGCACCCGGGCGCCGCGCCCCGTGCTGGTCTACATGGGCGAGGGGCCGCAGTTCGCCGAAGTGCAGCGGCTCCGCGAGACCCTCGCGGCCCGTGAGGACATCGTGCTCACGGGCTACCGCCGCGACGCCGGCGCGCTCATCGCAGGCGCCGACGTCTGCGCGATGCCGTCGCTGTGGCAGGACGCGCTGCCGCTGGCGGTCATGCAGCCCATGGCCCTGTCCCGTCCGGTCATCGGCTCGGCCGTGGGCGGCATCCCGGAAATGATCGTCGACGGGGAAACCGGACTGCTCGTCCCGCCCGGCGACGACACTGCGCTCGCGGCGGCACTCGGCCAGCTCGTCGACGATCCGGCTCGACGCGAACGCTTCGGCCGCGCCGGCCGTGAACGCGTTGCCGCGCTCTTCACGCCGGAAGGGCAGATGCAGGCCCTCACGTCTGTGCTGCTCGACGGCTTCGGACGGCGATGATCGACGTCCTCCACCTCATCGACACGTATCGCATCGGCGGTCCGGGCAAGACCATCATCAACTCGGCGCTGTTCATCGACCGCGCCCGCTTCCGCATCCATGTCGGCGCCTTCACCGATCCGGTGCGGACCGAGCGCAACGAGTTCGCGCGCGCGGTAGCGGCGCAAGGCATCCCCTTCCTTGATCTGCCGGAGACGCGGCGCATCAACCTCGACCACGTCGGCGCGATCAGGCGCTACGTGCGGCAGCACGGCGTCTCGATCGTGCATGCCCATGGCTATCGCACCGACGCCCTGGGCTACGTCGCGACGCGCGCGATGCCGGTCGCGTTCGTCACCACGCACCACGGCTGGATCCGCAACAACGGCCGGCAGGAGCTGATGGCGCGCAGCGCGCTGCAGCTGTGCCGGCGCTTCGACGGCGTGCAGGTCGTCTCGCAGCGTCTGCTCGACGAGCTGCCGCGATCGGTGGTCCGCCGCCAGTTCGCGGACGTCGTGCACAACGCCATCGTCCTCGCGGACTACGCGAGCGGCGGCCATCGAACGCCGGTACGCCGAAGCCTCGGGCTGCCCGACGGCGCGCTGCTTCTCGGCGTGGTGGGCCGGCTCAGCCTGGAAAAAGGCTGTCACGAGATGCTGGACGCGTTCGCGGTGGTCGCCGCCGCGGAGCCGCGCGTCCATCTCGCCCTGATTGGCGAAGGACCGCTGCGCGCGGCCCTCGAATCGCGCGTCGCGGCGGCGGACTGGGGCGGCCGGGTGCACTTCACCGGCCACCAGAGTCCGGTCCAGCCGTTCTACGAGGCGATCGACATGCTCGTGTCGCCGTCGAGGACCGAGGGCCTGTCGAACGCCATCCTCGAGGCGCTGGTCTTCGAGCGGCCGGTCGTCGCGACCCGCGTCGGAGGCAACCCCGAAATCATAGAGGGCGGTGTCAGCGGGCTGTTCGTGCCGGCGGAGGATCCCGGCGCCCTGGCGGCGGCGATCCTGCGGGTGGTCCGCGAGCCCTCGCTGCATGCGTCCCTCGTCGCCGGCGGGCGGGCCCGGGTCGCCGCGGCTTTCACCTTCGAGGCTCGCATGCGCAGGGAGGAGCAGTTCTACGCACGCGTGCTCGCGCGCCGCGGCCTGAAGGCGGACTGAGCCGCAGCATTGTAAGCGAGGGGCGTTTGTTGTAAGAGTTTCCTGGTGGCGGACCGTGCGGGAACGGCACATTCCGGCCTCCGGCGGCGGCGCGGCCGCTGAACCGGCGCAAAACGGGCGAATTTCGTCGCCGCCGGCCGGCGCACCCTTTCCTGCCCACGACGGTTTCCGGGCATCAGTCTTGCTCTAAGGGGCGCACCGAGGCGCTGCCGTGCGGTCGCGCCTCCGACTCGAGGAGAGGAATCCAGCTATGAAGATGACGTGGAGAGGCCTGGGCCTCGCCGCCCTGCTCGCCGGGGTGGCGTCACCCGCGGCGGCCCAGATGACCCCCATCGCCGCGCTCAACTGCACTGACGCGAACTTTCCCAACTGCGGTTGGGGGAACTGGGGTCTCGCCCATCACACGCTCACCCGGGTCGGCAACGGCGCCCGGTTCACCCTCACGCCGGGATCGGCCTCGAGCCTGACACAGTTCTACATGGGCTGGGGCACCAGCATCCCCCAGGTTTCGACGGGCGAGAGCCGCTACATCCGGCTGCGGATGCGCATCGTCTCGCCGGTCAACCCCTCCGGGGTCGGCGATCTCTGGACCGACAAGTTCATCATCCTCGGTGACGGCAGCGACAGCAGTTCGCGGGTCATCGTTGAGCTGCGGCCGAACATGCAGGACAACGGGCTCGAGACGCGAATCCAGAAGAACATCGCCGGTGACGAGGCGCGCACCCCGCTGCTCCCCCTGCCGGCCGATCAGCTGCTGTCGTTGCAGTTCGAGGCCCGCAGCGGCAGCTCGGGCCGGGTCGCCGTCTGGTTGAACAACAACAACTACGGATCGCCGTCGCGGACGTCGCCGAACTTCAACCTGCCGGCCAGCGCCTGGAACAACATCCGCGTCGGCTACTACTCGAACGCCTCGCTCTCGAGCAGCGGCCGCATCACCTTCGAATTGACCGACGTGCAGATCGACGACCAGTTCGACCCGAACTGGAGCGGCGGCGGTGGTGGTGGCGGTGGCGGCGGCTCGACGGCCCCGGGACAGGTCCAGGGCGTCCGCGTCATCAGCGCCGGCATCACCTGGTTGATCCCGATCGCGCTCGCCTCGACGCTGCTCATGCGCCGGCGGCAGGGCCGCTGATCGCGGATGGTCTTCACGACGCGTTCCCGCATGCGCCTCCTGTCCCTCGCCCTCGCCGCCGGGGTCTCGTTCCTGCCCGGCGCGGCGTCGCGAGCGACGGCGCAGACCACTCGCCTTCCGTTCACGTCGACCTTCGACGCCGGCAACCTGTCGGAGTGGGACGGCTTCCGCAACAACACCGGCGCGACGGTCGTCAGCCAGGGCTGCCAGAGCGGCAGCTGCCTGCGGACGCCCCTCGTCGCCGGCACCGTCAGCGACAACTACGGCGACTTCTACTTCGCCGATCACGTCGGCTACGGCGGCCCCAAGGTCGAAGAGGCCTGGCTGACGCTGTGGAGCAAGTTCGACTCGGGCATGAGCTGGCCGGCCGAGGGCCACAAGATCGTGATCCTGAACCTGACCGATGGCGTCGTCAGCCAGCGACGGTACCAGGTGGTCATCCACATCATTGGCGGCCAGTACGTGATCATGAACACCGACATCGACAACTGGCGGTTCTACAACCGGTACCAGAACGTCGGCACGCCGGTGGGGGTCCGCTTCGGCCAGTGGGACGAGCTGAAGCTGCACGTCCGGCTGAACACGCCGGGCGTCTCGAACGGCATCGTGCAGCTGTGGGTGAACGACCAGCTGAAGGCGGATCACCGCGACGTCAACATCCGCTTCGGCAGCAACTACGGGATGAACAAGCTGATTCTGAGCACCTACGCCACCCCGGCGAGCCCCACGGCGGGCATCCAGTGGCACGACAGCGTGCGCCTCTCGCTCACCGATCCCGACGGCGGCACCGGCCCGACTCCTCCGGCCCCGCCGACGGGCGTCCGCATCGTCACGCAGTAGCCGGAGCGCGCCCGGCCGTAGCAGGGGACGCCGGCGCGAGTACAATCGGAGCGCGCGGCGGTCTGCACCCCGGTGGTGCAGCCGCGGCGAGTGTTCATGAACCGGCTCCGTATCCTCTGGCTGTCGCACTTCGTGCCCTACCCGCCCAAGGGTGGGTGCTTCCAGCGCAGCTACAACCTGATCGCCCAGGCCGGCCGGCGCCACGACGTGCATCTGATCGCGATGCGCCCGAAGGCGGCGGCCACTCCGGACGCGGACGCCGAGGCGCGCGCGGCGCTGCTGCGCCATTGCCGGAGCGTCACCCTTCTCGACATCTCCGCGGCGACTCGACCGGCGCCGCTGGCGCGTCGCGCCCTGAGCAGCGCGCTGACCGGTCGCTCCCTCACCGTGACGCTCTTCGAGTCGCCGGAGATGCGGCGACTCGTGCGCGACGCTCAGGCTTCGGCCGACGTCGTGCACCTGGACAGCATCAGCCTTGCCGGCTACCTGCCGGACGTCGAGGGCCGGCCGACGCTGATGACCCACCACGGCGCCGAGTCGTTCATGATCCGGCGCCGCATTGGCAACGAGCGCAGCCTCGTGCGGAAGGCTTTCTTCGCGGCCGAGTGGCTGACACTGCGCCGGGCCGAGCGTCTCGCGTGCCCGCGCGTCGGCGTCAACGTGGTGATGTCGGCGCTCGACGGCGAGATCATGCAGGCGATCGCGCCGGCGAGCTATCGCGTGGTCGAGAACGGTGTCGACGTCGACTTCTTCCAGCCGCTCCCGCTCGTGGACGGACACTCGCTGGTCTTCGCCGGCCGGCTCGATCAGTACTCCAACCGCGACGGCATCCTGCATTTCATGGACGCGGCCTGGCCGCTGCTGACGGCACGCTATCCGGAGGCGCGGATCACCATCGTCGGCAGCAATCCGCCGGAGCGCCTGCGCGAACTGGCTTCGGTCGATCCTCGGATCGAGGTGACCGGCTTCGTCGACGATGTACGGCCCTACTTCGCCCGCGCCACCGCCGCCCTCTGCCCCATCCGCGACGGCGGCGGCACGCGCATCAAGGTCCTCGATGCCCTGGCCCAGGGCAAGCCCCTGATCGCGACCAGCATCGGCTGCGAAGGCCTCGAGGTCGTGCCCGATCGCGACGTGCTCATCGGCGATACGCCGGAGGCGTTCGCGGCGCAGGTCGGACGCGTGTTCGACGATGCCGCGCTGCGTGCGAGCCTGGCCCGGCAGGGACGTGAGCTCGTGGAACGCGTCTACGCGTGGGAGATCCCCGGCGGCAAGCTGGCGGCGCTGTACGAGGATCTCGCGAGGCCCGCCGCGTCATCGCCGCAGCCGGCTGAGGCCGCCTCGTGAGCGGGCCGGCGCCATCGCGGCCGCCCCGCCGCGACGTTCCAGATCCGGCTCCGGCATGGCCCTGAGGCCCGTCGAATCGGCGCGGCGGATGTCGCGCTTCCTCGGTCGCACCGACGGCGGCCTGGTCCAGCGTGTGCTCCGCAGCGGCGTCTGGGTCGGCGTCCAGAACGGCGGCCAGAGCGTGCTGCAGACGCTGCGCTCGATCATCCTCGCGCGCCTGCTGACGCCGGAGATCTTCGGGTTGATGGGCCTGTGCCAGGTGGCGATCCGCGGCCTCGACCTGTTCACCGAAACCGGCATCGCGCCCGCGCTCATCCATCGCCAGGACCGGATCGAGGAAGCGAAGGACACGGCCTACACGCTGCAGATCGCGCGCGGCTTCCTGCTCGCCCTCCTGGCCC